>Ga0184637_10001247_pt1 | contig 17568 bp, 15 predicted proteins | sample PLM3_127_b2_FD_133143 | JGI IMG/M metagenome (GOLD analysis project Ga0184637, IMG submission 133143) | Groundwater sediment microbial communities from an aquifer in East River, Colorado, USA - PLM3_127_b2 | ecosystem: Environmental > Terrestrial > Soil > Riparian zone | place: USA: East River...
ACAACCTGCCCGCACTCCGGGCGGTCGGCTTCTCCGCCAACCGACGTCTCTTGGACGTCCAACGAACCAGCCACGACTGCACGATGGACGAGGACCGATTCCAGCGGGTGAACCAGCCCCTTCGGGTCGGCGCCCAGCGCGTCTCTGCGCTGCGCTTCACCGATCCCTGGGTGCAAGCGATCTTCAGCGTGCTGGTGCTGTTCTGCCTGCTCCCCCGCGGGTTCACCAATCGCGAGTTCCGAGAACGGCTGGCTCCATTGCTGGGGCTTCCGGTGAGCGGCATGACCCCGGGGCGAACCAGCTACCACCTACGCCGCTTGCGGCTCCACGGTGTGATCGAGCGCCAGCCCCACTCGAATCGCTACCAGGTGAGCGCCCAGGGATTACGCACCGCGCTCTTCTGCGTCCGGTCCTACAATCGCCTGTTGCGCCCGGGGTTCACGACATTGGCCCCGAATGCCCCCACCACGAAACTCTCCCGTCTGTTCGCCAAACTGGAGGCCGCCATTGACGAACGCGCCGTCACTGCACATCTTGTCGCTGCGTAAAAACTTGACTCAAACACTACAGGTCCACGCACTCAAGCTGAGCTAGATGGAAAAACTTCTTGATGTTCTCGCCGAGCATTTTTCGCTTCTCGTCCTCCGGAACGCCGGCCATGTGCTCGCTCAGCATTTTCTGTGACTCCGGCCAGCGGGTGACCTCATGCGGAAAGTCGCTCCCCCACATCACGTGATCGACGCCGACGTGGTGGCGCAGCTCGACCCCAATAGGATCGTTGTTGAGCTTCGGGAAACGGTCGAAGAGTCCCGTCATGATCATCTGGGTGAGCTCGAGGCAGCCACAGTGAGTGGTGCCGTAGCGGGACATGCGATCCACGACGCAGATGGGCGGCCGGTCGTAGCCTTCCGGCTCGATCGGGTACTTGATCGAGAACTCGCCGAATGGCGCCCGCGGCAAGTTCATGGCGGTGTGCACGCTGACGGGCATGTCCATATCCAAGGCGGCCGCCCAGAACCTGTCGTCTTCCGGCGTCGGATAGCGCGCGCCGTTCGGGTAGCTGTAAACAACCACGCCGCGGAGCCCGAGCTTCTTGATGTGCTCCATTTCGGCGATGTCGTCACCCACCACACCGGTGTGAGGCAGGAGGCCGATTCCGAGTAGCCGATCCGGCGCATAGCCACAGAACTCTTCGGCGAGATAGGAGTTGTAGGCGTAGATGACGGCCTTCGCCATCTCGGGGTCGCGGCCGCCACTTCGGCCGACGAACGTGTAGAGGATCTCAGCGTCGACGCCGTCGATATCCTGTTCCTTGAGCCGTTGCTCGGGACTTCCCCAACCCGCCTCGTCATCCCAGTGGGCGATCCGGGGGTCGAAGTTTTCAGGTGTGTGGCCGGCATAGTGCCCGGTGCTACCGAACGTGACCTTTCCATCGGGAGAGACGGTTCCGTCGCCCCCGTTAGGCAGCTTGATGCGCTTGGGCAGCTGGTCGCGAAACTTTTCTGGCACCCGGTCGGCATACGCCTCGGCTTTGATCTGAACGTGGCTGTCGCCCGAGATGCACGTGTACGTCTTCAAGTTCTCTCCCTTAGATTTCGAGCAGTATCAGGTTAAAAAGTGTGGGCACGCGAGAAGGCTCCGGCTCGCGCGAGCCGACGTTATTACTTGACCCTGTTGGCGTCAAGCTTGTACTACCCCAGATACCCGATTCGGCGTGTGGCGGACAGCACCGTGGTGACGACAGACCATCGACCCATCGGTCCTTATGACGCCTACTACCATCGAGAAGTCCCGCCGGAAGATGCCGAGCTGACCCACGTCGGTCCGGGAACCCCGGCCGGCGAATACCTCCGCCGCTACTGGCAACCCGTCGGGCTCTCGTCGGATCTCGCTGACTTGCCCCAGGCCGTCCGCGTGATGGGGAAGACCTGGTGTTGTTCCGGGATGGACAAGGCCAGGTTGGATTGATCGAGCTCCATTGCAGCCATCGCGGCGCCTCCCTCGAGTACGGCACGGTCGAGCGCAATGGCCTGCAGTGTTGCTATCACGGCTGGCTGTACGGCGTCGACGGCCGCGTGCTCGATACCCCCGGCGAGCCACCAGATGCGACTATCCAGGGCCGTCTCTGCCACGGCGCCTATCCAACCCACGAGTACAAGGGGCTCGTCTTCGCGTATATGGGTCCGCCGGACAAGCGTCCTGCGTTTCCGGTCTTCGACTCCTTTGATGTGCCGGGGTACCGAACGATGCCCGAGCGGCAGTCCATTACGCCTTGCAACTGGCTCCAGCTCGCCGAGAACAACACCGACCCGGTCCACCTCGTCTATCTCCGCCGGTTCGAAGAGATCCGTGCGAAGCTCGATCAGCATCGACCGAGCGTCGACTCGAGCCACACCCTCCAGGGACTACGTCGAGGAAGGGTTGGCGCAGTGGGAGGAAGACGTTCGCGACCTGCGCGCGCAGACCCGCCAGACCTCGATCGAGTGGATCGAGACACCGCTCGGGCTGGTCTGGGTCTGGACGCGCCGTGTGGTTGGCGATCTCGTCTGGGTGCGGATCGCCGACTTCATCGCGCCCAATATCGACCAAGTGCCGGTCAGCCTGCCGTTGGATGAGGAAACGCAGGAGTTGGCCTTCGATCCGCCGCGGACCACAACCTGGACGGTGCCGGTTGACGACACGAGCACGATGGGCTTCGGCTTTTCCTATCGCCGGGAGCAAGGGGCACGACGGGCCGTTATCAGTTCACCGGCACCAGCGGCGAAGGCAGGTCCTACGAGGAGCGGCAACGGCAGCCCGGCGACTACGAGGCGCTGCCGAGCCAACGCCCCATCGCGGTGCACGCACTTGAGAACTTGGGGTGGAGTGATGGCGGAGTGCGCACGGTCCGCAAACTAGTGCGCGAGGGGATTGCGGCCGTGGAGAGCGGACAGAACCCGAGGGGCATCGATCTGGCCGGCCAAGGCGTGATCGGCACCTATGCGCACAGCACCGTGCTGCGCGTCCCAAAAGCGGCAACTCCCCAGACGGACACCGAGCTGTTGCGCGAGACGGGCCGCAAGGTCCTAGCAGGTTGGGAAAGCGAGCGCGCTTTCGTGCTGAACAACGCAGCCGCACAATAGACGATCAGCTACACGTGAGGGAGGATTTCATATATGGCGATTCGCATATTCGTGCGGATGAAAACGTTGCCGGGGAAGGGTGCCGAGTTCGCGAAAGCCCGAGCGCCCCGCCACGCAGAGGTCCGTAAGGATCCGGGCTGCGAGCAGTTTGATCTGTTCCAGAATGCCGAGGATCCCGACGACTTTATGCTCGTGGAAAGGTGGACGGACGAGGAGAAGCTCAACGCGCACTACGCGCTCAAGCGACCGCCGATCGCCCAGGATCTGCGCGCGCCGGGCGGCGCCCAGCCGGAGCGCTACGTCGTCGACTAGCCCCGCGGGGCGGCTGTTAATCTTCCCGCGGAGTGCCAAACGGAGCGACCGCGGATTCAGGCCGCGGACGCTACGCCAAGTGGCCTCGCTGAAAATCAAGCGGAGTGCCAACGGAGCGACCCGCGAATTCAGGGCCGCGGACCGCTCGCCAGTGGCTTCGCTGAATCGGACGAGGTGCTGGAGTGCTAAAAGAGCAGAATGAGCTGCTGACCCGGGTAGGCCCGGGCACGCCGTGCGGCGAGATGCTTCGCCGGTACTGGACGCCGGCCGCGCTTTCGGTCGAGCTGCCCGACGGTGGTCCGCCCCTCCCGATCCGGTTGTTAGGCGAAGACCTCGTCTTGTTCAGAGAGCCTTCGACAGGCTCAGGCCAGGCTGGGGTGCCCGGATTGCTGGGCATCCATTGCGCGCACCGCGGAGCCGACCTCTCGTACGGGCGATTGGAAGACGGCGGGTTGCGCTGCCTCTACCACGGGTGGCTTTACGACCGCCACGGGCGCTGCCTGGAGCAGCCGGGCGAGCCCGCGGGCAGCATCTTCCACGAACGGATTCGCCAACGGGCCGATCCCTGCCACGAGGCGGGGGGCGTGGTCTGGACCTACATGGGGCCCGGCGACCCACCCTCTTCCCCAACTATGAGCTGTTCCGGGTGCCTGACGACCACCGCTGGGTCCACAAGCACTTTCACGAGTGCAACTACCCGCAAGGCGACGAGGGAAACATCGATTCCGTGCACGTGCGGTTCTTGCACCGGTTTCTGCCGGGCGGCCGCTACAGCCAGGACCTCACCAGCGAGGGGCGGGGACGAGTCCCAACCCCCACGTCAGTTCCCTACTGCGAAGACACCCATTTTGGCGTCCGCATCCACGAGTTCCACGAGGTCGCGGACGCCACCTACGTGCAGTCCAAGAACTTTGTGCTGCCCTATAGCTGTGCGGTCGGAGGAGGACCGTCTCCGACCGGCGACGGCTACCTGATGAACTGGCACGTGCCGATCGACGACACGCACCACTGGCGGTATTCGATGTCGTTCAAGAGATCGGGACCCATTGACCCGGCTCGGGTCGAGGCGCGGGAGTCCGTGACCAACGAGAACTACCGGTTCTTCCGCACCCGGGAGAACCGCTATCTGCAGGACCGAGAGGAGCTCAAGGCCGATACGTTCGCGGGGCTGGAGCCGGTGTTTGTCAACGGCGACCACTTGGTGACCGAGACCGCGGGCGAAATTCAGGACCGGACCCAGGAACACCTGGCGCCGACCGACGCGGGCATCATGGCCACTCGCAATCGCCTCCTGCAGGCGATCAAGGACGTGCAGGAGGGACGGGACCCGCCCAACGTGATTCGGCCGACGGAGCAGCAGGAGCGGCTGCTCGAGATTGCTGTGGTCGGTGAGACGCTGCCCGCGGGAACGACCTACGCGCAGTTCCGGGCCCAACGCGACCCGAAACTAGCGCGCGTCTAGGGACCGCCCGGATTTAACTCAGGCGAGATAGCCGCGGGAGCGCCAGAACGCTTCGGCGGCGGGGTGCAGCGGAGCTGGGAGAGGCGCCTCGACCGAGTCGATACACATCTGGTCGAGCGCGAGCGGGCCTTCACCTTCCCACGGGATACTGTCGCGGCGGGCCTCGAGCGCCGAGCACATCGCCTGCACAAGCTCGTCGGAAGCGTCGGCCGAAGTGAAGACGGCCCAGCCGCTGAAGTCGAGCGTCGTGAAGTCGACTTCCCTCGAGAACTCGTGATACTGCTCGTTGGACACCCGGGCGCGACGGAACCCGATCGACTCCAGCTTCTGGAGCGTGGGCTCGTCGAAGTCGACCATCGTCATGCCCGCATCGATGCCCGCGGGCACCCAGTTGAAGACGGCCTCGTCGAAGATGGCATCGAGCTCTTTCGCCGCCACGAGGCTCGGCTCCTTGATCGGCATGTTCGGATGGCGGATGACCTGTCCGCCCCAGGAAACCACGTCATCCAGCGAGAAGCCGTACGCGGCGAACACTTCGTTGATAACAACGTGGCCGCCGTGGTCCGGTTGCGCCCGCACGGAGACCTTCAACGGGTACTTGCGGTCGCGGATATCCTGGATCGACTTGAGGCCGGTGTGACCCCCCAGCCCGAACACGAACTGATCGTGTGAGGGCAGCACGGTCAGGGTGCGGACCGGCAGCGGCTCCTTGAAGGGCCCAGTACCGCGATAGGCCAAGCTCAGGATGGTGGACGGATTGACGATCGAGAGCTGAACGTCGCCTCGAGCGACCTCGGCGATGCCGCTCGGCGCATTGCCGCCGAAGAGGACGAGTTCCGGGGTGGTCGATCCCTGCCGCATGAAGTTGATCCGCGGTTGGGCGGCCATGCCCGGGTAGCCGACCAGCTCAGAGGCGAGCTCGAGGACGAAGCGGGCGCGGATTATCGGCGGGTTGGTGCGTACTTGTTTGAATTCCCGGACGGGCTCAGACACGATTGACGGCCGCGGTGCCCCGCCGCGCCGCTACCATCTCCCGGCTCGCTTCCACCCAGTCCTGATCCTTTGGCAGATTCACGATCGCGGACCGCACCGCGAACGCTTCCGGCTGGTCAACCCCTGGCGGTGGAACGCCCTCTTCGTGGAGCGCCTTGGCCGCCTCAATGAGGCGCCGCCGAGCGGCGGCTATCACCTTATCCGTGCTCCCGAGATGCTCCTTAGACCGGTCCCAGATGAGGCCCTGGCTTTCCGTCGCCATCTTGTCCTGGAGCGGGAAGCCGGGGATCCCGGTGAAGCTCTCCTTGCGCTGGGTCTCGCGGTCGATGAAGTAGTCGTTCGTCTTGTTGCCCGACGTGCGCCAATGCTCGTACCACTGGGTGCCCTCGGGGAGGTAGCCACCGGGGCCGGATTCGGGCTCGTCGGGACCTTCTAGCGGCTCGTTGGGCTTCCACCGAGCGCGCCACTGGTAGACGTTTTCATCGTCGATAGGGATCCACATCCGCATCCACAGGACGCCCTTCTCGCGAACGGTGCCGACCGTAAACATCGAGGAGCTCGGCATGACAATGGGAGTGATGCGCCAGTTGTAGAGGCCCTCCTCGGCGTCTCGGCGGGTACCGGAGAGAAGCCCCCAGGGAGTTTCGACAACCTCGAGGTAGAGAGGCTTGCCGTAGTACCGGTTCGCTGAATCCTGCTCATACTCGAATTTCAGGAAGCTATGCAGGGCCGGCACGTGGGCATCGTCCATGTCGCCCTCTAGCGCCTGGGCCCAGTTGCATTCCCGGAGGCTCTTGCTCATGGCGTAATGGCCTTCCGGAACCTCGGTCCACTCGTAGCGCGGGAACGCTGGCGGAGTGGCGCGGGGGCCCATATACACCCAGATCGCCCCGTTGACCTCCCGGACCGGATAGCCCTTCTGGCGGATCCGGTCCGCAAAGTTGGTCTCCGGCGGCTCGTTCGGCATGTCGACGCAGCGGCCTTCGACGTCGTACTTCCAGCCATGGTAGACACAACGCAATCCATCCTGCTCATTGCGGCCGAAGAAGAGCGATGCACCCCGGTGGGCACAATTGTTAGCGAGCATGCCGACGCGCCCGCTCGTGTCACGGAACGCGATGAGGTCCTCACCAAGGAGCCGCAAGCGCCGGGGAGGGCCGTCTCGCTCGGACAGCTCAGTGGACATCAGAGCCGGCAGCCAGTACTGACGGAAGAGGTTACCCATGATGGTACCGGGGCCGATTCGCGTCAATAGCTCGTTACCTTCTTTGGTTAGCATGTGTCCCCTTCCTTTGGTCGGTAGGTCAGAGCCATCCTAGCTCGTGAGCTCCCATTTTTCGATGTTCCAGGTGATGCGGCCGGTGCTGAAGGTAGTGCTGTTGCCGACGTTTTTGACCCTGTTCAGATACGCGAAGATGTTGGGATTCGGCGTGAGGGTGAGGGCGGGAAGGTCCTCCGTCAGAAGCTTGGCCATCTGAGCGCGCTGCTGGCTGCGCTCATTGGGATCGAGCGTGACGCTAAGGGCATCGACCAGGCGGTCGTATTCGGGATTGGACCAGCCGCTCTGATTCTCGCCCCGCCACCGTTTTTCCGCGCTGCTGATCTCCGACGTCCGGTACTTCGCCGTCTGCTGGACCTCAAACGAACCGGACGGGGAGACGTTCACGGCCGGGAACGAGCTGCTAAGCTGCGGATCACGCGAGTCAGATGGGACGAGCGTCCGCTGTTGAACGTCGAATCCGGCCTGACGCCCGTTGGCATCGAGCACCGGTAGCTCGGCTCGATTAGCGCCAGCCTGCAGCACGAAGGCGAGCTTTCCATCCGGACCGGCATAAACGCCATCCGAGCCCGGATTCGCGAATTCCGGCCGCTGCTGGAATTCCGCGGTGGTCAGGGAAACGGTGCTCAAGCCCGCCGTGCCTTTCCCGGTTGAAGCCCATGCCTGCTTGATCTGAAGGAAGTGCTCGAACCGGATGGAGTTGAGCGCGACGTGGGTGGTCTCGGCCAGCATGTTCGCGAGGGCGGTACTCTGCTCCTTGATGAACATGAAGCGGATCCGATCGATCTTGGGCCGTCCCAGGGCATGCTGGTCAAACGCCGTCCCCTCGAGAAACGAGCCCGGCTCCCAGCGATCCAGCTTGAACGGACCCGCGCCCACGAAGTCGCGGCCCCAGTACTGGCTTTCCTGGATGGTCTGGGGGACAGCGCCAACGAAGGTCTGTTCGAGCAGGTGGCGGGGGAACGGCACCAGGCCAAACCGACTGGCGCCCTGGAGCAAGACGTTGGCATCGGGATACGGGGTCTTCCAGCGGATCATTAGAGAGCGTTCGTCGGTCGCGGTCACGCTCTCCATCTGGTTGAAGGGGAGGATGCCAGTCCGGAAGCCGACCGCCGGTTTGGCGTTCTCAAAGGTAAGTCGGGCTCGTCTTCGAGGGACACCGTGAGCACGTGCTCGCGAGGCGGCTCGCTGCGCTGGCTGCCGGGCTGGCCGGCCGGGGCCCCCGAAGGCACGCAGCTCGTAACCAGGACCGCTAAGGAGACCAGACCAACCAGACAGAAGGGCGAAGGGACACGCATCTCTTACCCCGCGATCTCCCATTCGTGGATGTTCCACGTGATGCGACCGGTCGTGTGAAGCACCGACTTGCCGACGTTTTTCACCGAATTGAGGTAGGCGAAGGGGTTGGCGTTGGGGGTAAGCGTGAGGGCCGGCAGATCTTCGGTCAGCATCTTCGCCATCTGGGCCCGCTGCTGGATGCGCTGGTCGGGATCGAGCGTCACGAAAAAGGCGTCGGCCAGGCGATCGAATTCGAGATTCGCCCATCCGGTACGATTCTCACCCCGCCAGCGATTCTCCGCGCTAGTGACCAGTGACGCGCGATAGAGCGCGATTTGCTGAATTTCCGGTGCCCCCGAGGTGTTGATACTCATGGACTTGAACGTGCTGCGGACCTGCGAATCCCTTGAGTCATTCCCCGCCAGCCCTTGTTCCTGAACGTTAAAGCCGGCGGTGCGCCAATTGCCCGCCAGTATTGGCAGCTCCTGTCGATCGTTGGGCGCCTGCAGAGTGAAGTTCAGTGGGCCATCCGGACCCGCATATACGCCATCCGGGCCCTTCCGAATGCCAGCCTCGTTCATCAGCCGCTCGGTGGCGGCCAGGTCGTACGGGTACTTCATGATGGCCCGCTCGATGGTCGAATAGTACGGAGAGGTCGGGTCGAAGATGGAGTCCTGGACCAACAGCTCACCAGCCCAGATGGTGTCCGACAACGTTTGGCGGTCGACAGCGTGGGCGAGCGCCCGCCGCACGCGCACGTCAAGCACCGCCTTGGGATCCGCGTATTCAGGCCGGAACTGGAACTGGGCGGCGGTCAGCGAGCTAGTGCTCAAGCCGGTCACCCCTTTTTGCGATTGGGCCCACTGCCTCTTGAGCTGGATAAGGTGATCGAAGCCCATCGAGTTGAGCGCCACCTGGGTGGACTCGGCCAGTATGTTGGCGAAAGCCGTGTTCTGATCGTCGACGAACACGAAATGGATGCGGTCGATCTTGGGCCGCCCCAGAACATGCTGGTCGAAGGCGACAGCCTCGAGGAACGAGCCCGGCTCCCAACGATCGAGCTTGAACGGACCTGCGCCCACAAACTCCCGCCCCCAGTAATGGCTCCCCTGGATGGTCGCGGGATCGGCCCCGGCGAACGTCGATTCGAGCAGGTGCCGGGGAAGAGGAACGAGCCCCATGCGAGAGCCGCTCCCGAGCAGGAGGCCGGCGTCAGGATACGGGGCCTTCCAGCGGATCATAAGAGAGCGATCATCACTCGCAGTCACACTCTCCATCTGGTTGTAGGGAGCGACGCCAGTTCGGAAACCGACCCGCGCCGTCGCGTTGTCGAAGGTGAAAACGAAGTCGCTGGCCGTTAATGGAGCGCCGTCGTGCCAGACCAGATTGGGCTTGAGGCGGTAGCCGGTTTCCATCGTTCCATCAGGGAAGACCGCCCAGCTGTCGGTGTTGAGAACGGGCAGGGCCTCCGCGAGGTACGGGCGCGCCTGACCGTCACCGTCGTTGAGCTCCAGGAACGCGTTGAAGGTCCGCTGCCAGAAGTCGGTGGCGCCGAGTCCAGGAACGGGGGCCAGCCCCGCGATGAAGGAAGGTTCCGTTTCAAGGGAAACGGTGAGGACGCGCTCACTCGAAGACTGGCTGGCCGGGTTGTTGGATTGAGTGGTGGGCGCCGAAGGCACACAGCTGGTGATTAAAACCGCTAGGGAGATCAGACCCACCACGCGGAAGGGCGAAGGGACACGCAGGTGTCCCCGGGGGAGCGCCAAAGACTTCTCAATCCGCAATGCATTCGATCGAGAGTGACGTTGAACCCCGCGACAAGGCGGTCTTACTCGGCGTTCGCCCAGCCGGTACGATTCTCGCCCCGCCCCCGGCTGGCAGCACATTGGCGTTCCTTCGATCCTTCGCGTGGCGGCCCGGCTTCTAGCGGACACCGACGCTGGCCTCGTCGGGGTACTCGACTTCGGCCCAAGGCGTGCCCTCCGGGACGATGCTGGTTCCGCCCTGGATGAGATCCCACTTGATCGAAGGGTCTTCGGCGGGCGTCTCCCCGGCATCCATGAACCGCCGTACCGCAGCCAGCATCCGCTCGCGGAGGTGCACGACGACCGAGTCACTCATCCCCAGGTGCTCGGTCTCCCGGTCGTAGATCGGGCGCATGGTCTCGGTAACCAGCATGTCCTGGAGCGGCTTGCCCCAGGGGATTCCAGAATAGCTCCAGTACTCGCGCCGCTCTCGCATACCCTGGCGGTCCTGCTGGTAGTTGTTCGCCAGCGTACGGAGCTTATGGTGATCGGGGGCCAGATCTGGTCCCACGCGCTCGCCGCGCTCCGTCAATTCTCGCTCATGATCGACCTGCTTCGTCAGAGAGGCCCGCACGTCGTACAGCCAGGTGTGCTCGTCATCGGCCGGGACGAACATGTGCGGAACCTCGTGCAACCACACATGGAAGGGCAGCAGCATCGGCGTCATGTTGGCGACCCGCTGGCCGTTGCGGTCGGGCCGGAAATTCCCGTAACGGAAGCCGTACGGCGTATCGACGATGTCAAGCGTATGTGGAAGGGAGACCCCGGGTCCGACGACACCCACCTGTCTGATCCCCCTCAGCTGGTCGATCTGCTCTTGCGTCCAATGCATGAGGGCAAACCCAGCATGGAGGGCGCTGTTATGAGCATCGCTGACGGTTCCTTCGACTGTCTGCAGATAGTTGCACGCGTAGTCGATCTTGCCCACGACCCGTTGGCTGGCAGGCACGTTCGTCCACCAGTAGTTCGGGAAGGGCGGCTGCTTTTCTTTCGGCCCGAGGTAGGCCCAAACCACGTCGCCCCGCTCGACCACCGGGTAGGCGGCATGCGTCACGTGGTGCTTGATCATGCTCTCCACAGGTTCGCACGGCGTATCGAGGACCTTGCCGTTAACGTCGACCTTCCAGCCGTGATAAAGGCAGCGGATGCCGCCTTCTTCGTTGCGGCCAAAGAAGAGCGAAGCGCCCCGATGGGGGCAGCGCTCCTGCATCACGCCGGGCCGACCCTCGGTGTCGCGAAAAGCGATCAGGTCCTCGCCCAGCAACCGCACGCGAATCGGGTCGCAGTCCGGCTCCGGCAGCTCTTCGGAAAGGCAGGCGGGAACCCAGAACCGGCGAATCATCTCGCCCATGGGGGTTCCGCGACCCACCCGGGTGAGTAGCTCGTTTTCTTCACGACTTAGCGTTATTGGCTCCTTTCGCTGAAACCGTGATCCCATTTCTGATTGTCGGTAGAGGATATCGCGGGACCTGCCCGCTGTAAAGCGTCACGCTTGTCCCGAAGCTGGCGAACTGTGTAGCGCTTCGAAGACGCGTTCGGCAGTGACCGGCAGGGTGCGGATGCGCACGCCAACGGCGTCCGCCACGGCGTTGGCATAGGCGGGTGGGACGGAATTGTTGGTCAGCTCGCCGGCCAGCTTGGCCCCGAAGGGACCGGGACCCGTGTCGCTGACGAGTAATATCGTGCGCAGCGGGGGCACGTCCGCTACGGTCGGGAGCTTGTAGTCGCCGAGGCTCAGGTTGGTGATCTTGCCTTCGTCGAACAAAAGCTCCTCGGTCAGTGCGTTCCCCATGCCGAAAACGAAGCCGCCCTCCAGCTGGCCCTGGTGCCCAAGCGGGTTGATGATGGTTCCCACGTCTGCCACCAGGACCGCGTCGAGCGGTTGGACGTGGCCGGTTTCGGGGTCCACAGCAACCTCGACCATGTATGCGCAGAAGCCGTTGTCCCTCCCGTCCTCATGACCGCTGTCCGCGCTGTCGTAGCTGCCCACGGTTTGGACGGGGCCGCCGCGCAGAATGCGCCGGGCAACATCTTCGAAGGCGACTGGAGCAGCCGACCCGTCGGCCAAGACGAACTTATCCTCGACCAGCTGAACCTGATCGGTGGGCCACCCCAGCATTTCGGCAGCCAGATCCTGGAGGCGGGCCTTCATGTGCGCGGCCCCTTCGATGGTGGCCTGGCCGATGATGTGGGTCAGACGACTGGCGCCGGGTCCAGGGTTCGGTGGCGCCTCGCCGGTGTTCCCATAGCGGACCCGTATCCGATCCGGTGCTACGTCCAGCACAGCGGACGCAATGCGAAGCATCGCGGTGGCCGAGCCTCCGCCCTGGTCCGCTGCCCCATGCAGCAGCTCGATGGTCCCATCCTCCAACAGCGTGAGGTTGACGGTGGCTTTGCCCCCTCCCACCTCACGCCAGCGCAACGAAACACCTCGCCCATGGTTCGGGGGCAAAGGCTTGCCCCAATCCGTCTCGCGACGCAGCCTCTCGAGGACCTGCACAGCCTGCGGATCACGCAAGGGCTCTCCGCTGGCTCCCGTGTCCCCACTCCGCACCGCGTTTAGGATCCTGAACTCGAGGGGATCCATGCCCAGCCCCCGAGCGATCTCGTCGATGTGGCTCTCGCCGATGTATGCGGGCGTGTAGCCACTTGGGGCTCGCATCTGACCGGCGTCCACAGTGTTGGTGTAGACGAGGAACGTCTCCATGCGGGCATTGGGAACCCGATAGGCATCGAGAGCGCTCCAACCATCCACCATCGGGCCCGGGAGGGGACGCGCCGCCGCGTAGGCGCCGCCGTTGTAGTAGACGCGCGATTGGTGGGCGATGATGTGGCCCTGCTCATCGACGGCGGTGCGCAGGTACGAGGTGGCGCCATGGCGGGGATTCGTCGAGCCGATCTCCTCGCCATAGCTCATGACAGCCTTGATCGGACGCCCGGTCGCCTTCGCCAGAAAGTAGCAGGGATACTCGTCGAAAGACGTGCCCTTACCGCCGAAGTCACCGCCGATGAACCGGCTATCCACTACGAAGTTCTGGACTGGCTCCCCGGCCACGGTGGCCAATGACTGCTGTAGCGAATAGGGCGCTTTATTAGTGGAGTAAACGTGTGTAACGCCCTGCTCATCTATCCAGACGACGCAGGCGTGGGGCTCGATGTAACCCTGATGCTGGCGGGCCTGGTAGTACACGTGCTCGAACACCCGGTGGGCATTCGCAAACAGAGGTTCCAGATCCTCAGCGCCTTTCTTGTGTAGGCGGTAGCCCTGCAAGTTCGGGTGGGGCACGGGCCGGCGCTGGCCCGCAGAATAGAAGTAGCTCGACGCATCCGGATGGAGGATGGGCGCCCCGTCCTCCAACGCTCGCTCTTCACTGAAGACAGTCGGCAGCTCCTCGTACTCGACCTGGATCAGCTGAACCGCCTCGTCAGCGGCCTCCACGGTCTCCGCCGCCACCGCGGCAACCCGCTCCCCAATGAATCGAACCCGGTCGTAGGCCAGCACCGGCTGGTCGTGCAGCATCTTGCCGAACCGCCGGGGACCGATGTCCCGGCCGGTAAGGACGGCATGCACACCCGGCACCGCCCTGGCCGCGCTGGTATCGATGGAGCGAATCATTGCGTGCGGCACCGGACTGGTCAGGAACCGGGCCCGCACCATGCCGGGCAGGTTGTGATCACCCGCGTAATGCGCGGCGCCGGTAACCTTGAGCGAACCTTCGATTCGGGCTTCGGGTTCGGCGAGCGTCGCGGGAACGACGTTAACGGCCATGCGGCTGCTACTCCCTCATGCTGGGCGTTTGCGGTAGCGGCGGCGACCTGCGGGCTCTACGGACGGCGGAACCTCGTTGTCGAACCCCGCGTAGATCTTCTACGCCGAGCTGGCGATCTACGATGCCCTGCTCGGCGCAGTAGCGCATGAGCGCCTCCAAGGGAACCCGATTCTTCTCAACCGAGTAAGGGACCGGGTCCAGCCCGAGGGCCTCGAGCTGACGGGGTGCGCTCCAAATTCTGCTGGAACTCGAGGTTCTGGTCGGCAGTTACAAACACGTCGAAACCCGCTGCCCCAGCTCGCCGGAGAAGTTCGCCGTTCTTTTGGCCGGCCCATCCCTGCTGCCCGACCGTCCGGACGGCGTGGCCGACAAAAGCGCTCGCCAACTGACGCGGCAGTTGTTCATCGAGCAGAACGCGCACTGATCGTCAAGGCCTCATGGGCCGCTTCAAGCGCAGCGATGGCCTGTTCGGGCGACACTGACGGAAAAGCATCGAGAAACTCGTTGAGGCTATGGCCGCGTTCGAGGTAATCGATAAGGTTCCGAAGCGGCACACGGGTACCTCGGAAGACTATCGTCCCGCCGAGAATCTCGGGATCGCTGTGAACGACCGATGTCGGGCCGGGCATGTGACCGTCCTCAAGCAAGATTCTAGACTCCATGCCCCCCTAGCTGCTCGTCGAGCGGCAGTTTCGAGCATAACCTCCGGGGGTCCACGTCTGCGCGAGCCTGCGCTTCGTTGACGGGGTGTGCAGGTCCAGCCATCGAGCAGAAGGAGTCGGACGAGCTGGCGCCCCGTCAGCGGGCGGCAACGGCGACGCCACTCGGCTGTCAGGCGGCTTTGGAATGCGGATGATGAACACTCAGTCGTCCCTGGTGGGTACCTTTATCTGGACCGCTGCGGGCTTCTGATCGGCGCGATACAACATGATCTTGTGTGCTTCTGGCCCCATCTCCGATCAGATATCCCGGGGACAGATCAAACGAGTCCACGGCTTCGTTCAAGGCTCTTCCACCGGTTCTTCGGGCCTCGCAGGGCTCTTTGCTGGAGCTCCGACGCCGAGGAAGTCATTTTCAAAGATGAGTTGTCTGACATGGTAAAGAGATCCAGCCAAGTCGAGGCGGTCGAAGACCTCCCGCCAGGTAATAAAGGGGGGTGGCTCCGTCACGTCCATCTGTTCAAATGCTCGGAGCGAGGACGGTCGTTCGGTCGCCTTGCTTGCGGCTTCGTCAGGTGGACGACCGATCACGAGCTGCTGGCATGGTGCCCCGAGTAGCTGCTCGAACATGAATCGTTGAAGCTCAAATTGCCCCACTCTGCGCTGTTGGGGGCCGAACCGGTCATCGAAGATCCGCTGCTCTGGCGCGGCAGCAGGGTAGCTCCCCTCTCTGCTTTCTAGCTTGGCTTCGATACAGATGGGCTCTCCATCAGATAGAAGGATCACCAGGTCGGGTTTGATGTTGAACGCCCACTTGAGCTTGCAAAGCTCTCGGAACGTTTCTTTGTCCAGCCTGAGTTGGTTGAGCGCATCTACGCTCCAGCGACCGGGGTACACGATGTCCGACGTGATTCGTTGCAGGAACGCAGCCAGATTGCTTCCTGATTGGTTTAGAAGGTGCGCGAGAACCGAGCAGAAAACGCGCTCCTCGCGCACGAAGCGGAAGAAGTCTCGATTCGCAAACCCAGCTTCGAAGCTGTCCGGCGCCCCAGCGAGCATGTTGAATGTTCCCCTCTAGCGAATGCCGCCGTATCCCATCGCGGCGAGCTGCTCCTCGGGCACGTTCTCGAGGCCGGGCGCACGCCAGGGAACGGTCTCGGTCACGATGCCGCTCTCACGGCCGCGCTCGTGCTCGAGGTTGGTGTCGATGATGCCGCGGTTCGGATCGCGGACCACGCCGAGCGGATCGTCGCCGCGCTGCACTTTCTCGATCTCCTGGAACATGAGGTCGCGGAGCATGATAACGCCAGCGTCGGAGGTTGCGAGGCGCTCGTCCTGGCGCGGGGAGATGGGCCCTTGCGTCTCCCACATCACCATGTCCTGGCTAAGGATCTGGCCGTAGGGCGCGTAGAAGTTGAAGCGCGCGTGCGGATGCATCGCGTCGGGCGGGTCTTTCACGGGCGGGAGATACACGACCTCCGGCTCCTCTTCGGCCGGGTCAACGGTCGACCCATCCTCGGTCTTTCGGAAGGAGACCACGATCTGCCACGTGTGAGTCTGGTCGATCGGCGTGCGGAGCCAGAGCGAGCCGGTCCTGAGGTGGGTCGGGAAGATCATCGGGTGCTCTTCGACGTTCCCACTCTTGTACACGCGCTTCTTCATGATCCCGTAGGAGGTCATGTAGAAGTCGACTGACTCGATGTCCGCGACGTAGCCTCGCGTCGTGTTTGCGGGGCGGCGCGTGCTGCGCGGCTGGTCCTGGTGCAGGATCTGGAGATGCCAGGGGTCGACCGCATTCTCGGCCGCCGCGAACCAGTTGCAGTCAAGGTTTGGATACACGGTGATCTTGCGGCGGCCGTCCGTCCGGGCCAGCACGTCGAACTTCGGTAGCTCGGGCACCGGCTGCGGTCCGAGATAGGCCCAGTAGATGCCGGCGAACTTCTGCACCGGATACGCCTTAATGCGCACGGTGAGGTGGAACTTGCTGTCGGCAGACTCGGCGGGTGTCTCGAGGCAGTTCCCCGCCGTGTCGTACAGCCAACCGTGGTACGCGCACGCGATGCCGCGATCCTCGACGCGCCCGTAGAGCAGCGAGGTGCCTCGGTGGACGCAGTGGTCCGCGATCAGGCCGACATTCCCGCTTTTGTCGCGGAACAGCACGAGGTCCTCGCCGAGCGCGCGAATAAACTTCGTGGGGTTCTCGGCCGTGAGCTCCTGGGCGACCGCGATGGGATGCCAGTAGCGGCGAAGCAGCTCCCCGGCCGGCGTTCCCGCGTCGACCTGCGTCAACAGTTCGTTTTGCTCTTTCGTCAGCATTCTTGCCTCCTCGTTAAGCCTTAAAGAGAACTTCGGCCAGCGTCTCTTTGTTTATCTGCACGTCGACTACCGCTGGCTGATTGCTCTCGAGCGCGCGGCGAAGCGCCGGCGCCAGCTCAGCGGGATGGCTCACCCGCTCGCCCCACGCCCCCATCGCACGGGCTATGCCGCCAAAATCCACCGCGCCGTAGTCCACGGCGTAGAGCCGGCCGCCGTAGAGCTCCTTCTGGTAGGCTCGCTCATTGCCGAGCCCCTCATCGTTGAAGATGACGCAGACGACTGGGATCTTCTCCCGCACGGCGGTCTCCAGCTCGCCTACGTTGCACATCATGCCCATATCGCCCACGGTGCACATGACCGGCCGGTCGGGCCGCGCGAGCTTCGCGCCGAGGGCGATCGGAAACGCGCCGCCAACGGACGCCCAGTCGTCGATGGACATGAACGTACCGGGCTCGTACGTGTCGTAGTAGACGCGCATGTGTTTGCCCGCGTTGCCGGCGTCGACCACCATCGCTCCGTTCCTGGGGAGCACCTGCCGCATCGTGCGCGCCACGAACTGGGAGGCGATGGGG
>Ga0184637_10001248_pt1 | contig 17536 bp, 11 predicted proteins | sample PLM3_127_b2_FD_133143 | JGI IMG/M metagenome (GOLD analysis project Ga0184637, IMG submission 133143) | Groundwater sediment microbial communities from an aquifer in East River, Colorado, USA - PLM3_127_b2 | ecosystem: Environmental > Terrestrial > Soil > Riparian zone | place: USA: East River...
CGAGTGGAAGGGCTGCCCGGAAGAGACGCTTCGAAAGCTGGGGCTTTAGGGCCTGCGGTCTGGCGATCGGACCCGGCAGACATTATTATTAGCGGACCTCGGCTCGGAGGACCGCTTTCGATGAGGACGTTCGGCTTCGTGTTCCTTGCCCTCGTTCTTGCCCAGGCTGCCGCGCCTGCCGAATCTCTGGAGGAGTTCGTCTCCGACTACTGTCTGAGCTGCCACAACGACGTCTCCCGGACGGGAGGGATTTCGCTCGAGACCTTCGACGCCGCGCATCCCGAAACGGCGGCGGAGGTGGCGGAGAAGATGGTCCGGAAGCTCGACGCCGGCATGATGCCGCCCTCGTTCGCGCCGCAGCCGGAAGCGGGAACGGCCGAGGCCTTCGCAACCGCCCTCGCGGCACGCATCGATGAGGCCGCGGAGAAGAGCCCGAATCCCGGCCGAAGAGCGTTTCAGAGGCTCAACCGCGCCGAGTACGCTCGATCGGTTCGGGACCTCCTCGCGATCGAGGTGGACGTGGAGGCGCTCCTCCCGCCGGTTACCGTGAGCCACGGCTTCGACAACATCGCCGACGTTCAGGGCATGTCGCCCGCCGTCATGGACGGCTATCTCCGAGCCGCCGAGAAGATCAGCCGGGAAGCGATTGGCGATCCCGCGGCCGAGGACGAGCGAGGTCTTCATCTGCCGGCCGACTTCGGCCGAGGACGAGCTCCCCTGCTCCCAAGAGATCGTGAGCCTTCTTGCGACCCGAGCGTATCGAAGGCCGCTCGACGAAGCGGACCTCGAAGGTCTCATGAGCTTCTACGGAATCGGCCGCAAGGACGGGGATTTCGAGAGTGGGATCCGGATGCCGGTGCAGCGGATCCAGCCTTTCCCCGAGGCGCTCGATCTCCTGGTGAGCCTCGGCGCCAAGAACAACCACAAGTGCGTTTCCTGCTGATGAGCTGTTGAAGCCCGAGGTCACATTCGCGAGTGCTTGCACGAGCCTCGAGACGATTCTCGGGGGCGCCACCCGCGCCCGGATCCTGGCGAGTCAGCGCCTGAAAACGCTTCGCGACGGATTCCGGTCCAACTCGTTTCCCGGCGTTTCCCTCCAGCGAATCGTCAAGGGGCTCGACGCCCGGACGCGCGACGATGGCTTCCACGTGCTCCACGACTGGGACGGAAAGGCCGACAAGCTCAACGAGGACACGATCCCGGTCGAGGTCGCGAATTACGCCATGGAGCATTGCGGCGCCGGTCCCTCGGAGAAGACCGTCCTCGCCATCCTCCTCGACTACTATCTTTTCTACGTCCTGGCGCTCCTCGCCCTTCGGGCCTGGGACGAGGGGGATGCGAACGACAACCTCGATCGAGTGAGTCGTCTCCTCCTCGAGCTCCAGGGGCCTTCGGGGAGCGGCCAGAAATTCGTGGACGATGCCGAGACCCTCATTCTGGTCGCGATCGCTCATTTCGAGCCGGACGTCCGCGCCTACGACCGATTGCTCGAAAAGGTGAACGCCCTGGACGAGGCTCACCGGACGAACCTTGCCCTGGCCCACGCCGCGATTCTTGCGAGCCACCTTCGCTTCGGCTTCGAGGCGACCTACGGGCGCGACATCCTCGAGATGCGCAAGGACAACGCGCCGGACTATCCGTGGCTCCTTACCGCGCTCGGAACGCTGATGGAAAGCTACGCGCGCATGGCCGAGAACGGCGTCCACGGCGACGCGAGGGACAGGATCGTGGAGGGTCTTCTGAACGGGCTCACGCCGGACCCGCGGGCTTTCGTCGGGACTCCGCCCGCATCACTCGCCGCGTTCGAAGAGCAGCGCTCGCGGTTCTGCGAGCTCTTTCAGAAACACCGGCCGGGTTTGCTCGAGGAGCTCGAGCGACATCGCCCTTCGGAAGAGGCTTACTCCCCCGTCTCGTTCTTCTTCAACTTCCCCCACAATCTCCTGAAGGGCGTCGTCATCGACGCGCTCCTCAGGGGCGAGCCCTGGAAGCTGTCGTTGAACGATCTTCTCACCGGGATCCCCCGCGGCGGGACCGAGAGCGAATCGAGAGTCTCGCTCGCGACCACGATGATGGGCTACGCCCGAAAGAGCCCCGATCGAATCCGCGGCCGGCTGGTGCCGGTCATCGTGTACGACCCCCGGGCGGGACGGCGGGCTTTCACCGACACGATGCGAAGACTCGGCGAGCCGTTGACCTGAACCCACGGACCAAATGGATGTATGATTAGCCGATTTGGGCAGGCTGCCGGCAATTCACTCAGGAGGGGTAGTGGCCATGTCAAGGATGTCAAGGAATCACGGACTCAGTCGCAGGGCGTTCTTGCGGAATGCCGGAATGACCGCGATCGCGGGCGCCGCGGGGGGAGCCGTCTCACCGCGGGCCACGGCCGCCGCTGCCGCGCCCGAACGGGCGGACACGGTATTCGATTTCGACACCCCTTACAGCCGCATCGGCACCGACTGCATCAAGTGGGACGACCAGATCGCGAAGTTCGGCAAGGAGAACGTCGCCGTCGGCATGGGCATCGCCGACATGGACTTCAAGGCGGCACCCTGCATCGGCAGGGCGCTCGCGGAGCGCAGCCAGCACGAAAACTGGGGATACCTCAAGACTCCCGCCTGGTACGTCGACTCCATCGTGGCCTGGAACAAGAAACGCTACGGCCTCGAAATCGACCCGGAGACCCTCGTTCTCTCGAGCGGAGTCCACCCGGCCCTGATCGCAGCGATCCAAACGTTCTCCCCCCCGGGCAGCAAAGTTCTCCTGACCACTCCCAGCTACAACGGTTTCTATTCCGACCTCACGTTTTGCAAGGTAACGCCGGAAGACAGCCCGATGAAACGGGTCAACGGCCGGTACTCGATCGATTTCGACGACCTCGAACGCCGGATCAGCCACGACACGCATACGCTGGTTCTCTGCAACCCCCAGAATCCCACGGGCAACTTCTGGTCAGCCGAGGACCTGACTCGGCTGGGAGAGCTCTGCCTCGAACGCCGGGTGATCCTGCTCTCGGACGAGATCCACTGTGACTTCGTCATGAAGGGACAGAAGTACGTTCCGTTCGCGAGCCTTCCGAACAAGGCCATCGTCGACAACAGCCTAACGTTCAAGGCCGCGAGCAAGACGTTCAGCCTCGCGGCGATGAAGTGCGCCTGGTTCTTCTCGACCAACCCCGATCTCCTCGCCAGGGTGAAGGTCAATCACCGCGCCGACATCAATACTTTGGGTGTCGTGGCAAACCATGCCGCCTTGACCGAAGGCGAAGGCTGGCTGGATCAGTTGCTGCCGTACATCGACCAAAACCACGACTTCGTCGAATCTTACATTCGCGAGAAGATGCCGCTCGTCAAGTACACGAAAGCTCAAGGAACTTATCTGGCGTGGCTTGACGTGAGCCAGGTCATCGACGCCATCGGCGCGACGGCGAAGGCGGCGGAAGCCAGCAAGACGTCACCGAAACCGGTGACGCCCGGGATGATCGTTCAGAAATGGTTCGCCGAGAACGCGAAGGTCGTGATCACTCCCGGGGCGGAGTACGGGACCAGCGGGGAGGGCCATATGCGTATGAACCTCGGGACATCCCGCAAGATGATCGAGCTCGCGCTGAACAACATGTCGACCGCTTTGAGTAAGGTCTAGACCCAACCGAGTCGCAGGACGCGGCCGCCGGATGCGATGGCTTCCGGAGACGCGACCGTTCGCGACCGCGTTCTCCGCGGAAAATTTCCCCGTTCCCCCGCGTCGATATCGAGCGCCGAACCGCCTGGAGCGCCATGGCCGCTCTACTCCACCGGCTCCCGCACCCAGAAAAGATAGTCGGTTACGGCGGGCGCCCCGCCGAGCTCTCGTACCAGCGCGGCTACCTGACCCCTGTGGTACGAGGAGTGCCCGAAGAGCTGGGTCAGGAGATCTTCCACCCGATTGCGAAACCGATCCCCTTCGAGCGCGCGGTACTCGAACACCCGGGAGATCTCTGTCTCGTCGAGGCCCGCGAGGTAGTCGCTCCACTCCTGGTGCATGTCGGCGAGCCGGGAGACGAGATCGTCGAGCGCGAGGTCCTCGGGAAAGATCTCGGCCGCGGACGTCGGCCCGGTCGGACGGATGCCGAATCGATGGAGCCAGAGATCTCTCGCGGCCACGAGATGGCCGACGAGGCTCACCGCCTTCTGAAAGGAGGGGTTATTACGCCGCTCGGCGGGGACGGTGCCGAGAGACGACAGAGTCTTCTCATGCGCGTCCTTTTCATAGGCAAACCACCGTCGATATCGGTCCGCTATCGTCGTCATACCGGCACGCTAACCAGCGCCCGGACGCGCGTCAAGTGGCCCGCAAGAAGCCGGGGTAGAGGGCAACGAAGCCCGAGGAGCGGAGGTCGAGCTGGACCTCGAATCCGCCCTCGCTTCGGTACCGGTAGCGCGACGGCGAAAGGCGGCGGTACCTCTGCTCGATTCACTCTTGCGTAGTAGTGTCCAAACGACTATATTGCTCGTCACTTGACCTGATTGTGTCGAATGGAGGCCGGGATGTTTCGAACCACCACGGGAGCGCCGCTGAAGCCCACGGTGTTCCTCATCCTGGTGGCGCTCGGCGGGCGCCAGCGCCACGGATACGGCCTGGTGAAAGCCATCGAGAGCCACAGCCCGGGAACCCGCATCGAGCCCGCGAACCTCTACCGGACGCTTCGCGCGATGAAGCGCGATGGCCTCATCGCCGAATCCACCCGGAGGCCCGATCCCGAGCTCGATGATGCCCGGCGCCGGTACTTCCGGTTAACCGAGAAGGGCGCGCGTCTCGCCCGCGCGGAAGCAGAGCGTCTTTCGAAGCTCGTTCGCATCGCCAAGAAGCTCAGGCCTCTCGAGAGCTGACATGAAACTCCGCGTCCCGCGCTCCGAGAGGGTCTACCGTTCTCTCCTTCGTCTCTTTCCCGCCGGGTTTCGCGACGAGTACGGCGAGGACGTGGTGCAGCTCTTTCGGGACCGTCTCGCCGAGCTCGACGGGAGCTCCCGCCGGACCCGCGTGGTTTTCTGGATGAGGACCCTCGGCGACGTGATCCTGGAGGCGTCCACGGAGAGGGCGCAAAGCCTGGTGCGCGGCCGGATGAATGTGAGAAAGAGAGGAAGCGGAATGTTCGATGCTTTACGGCAGGACGTGGTCTACGCATTGCGCACGCTCTCGCGGACGCCGGCTTTCACCGCGCTCACCATCGTCACCTTCGCCCTCGCGATTGGCGCCAATACGGCTATCTTCAGCGTCCTCAACGATGTGCTCCTGGAACCGCTTCCCTTCGGCCATCCGGAGGAGCTGGTCGCGGTCTGGGAGACGAGCCCCCGGGAAGGCATCGAGAAGAGCGATACGTCGGCGGGTCTCTTCCTCGACTGGCGCGAGAGGAACCAGAGCCTCGAGGACCTTACGGCCTGGACCTGGGACAGCGTCGTGCTCGAAGGCGACTTCGAGACCACGGCCCTGAACGCGGTTCTCGTCTATCCCAACTTCCTTTCGGTTCTGGAGCTCGATCCCCTTTTCGGCCGCGGGTTCGCCATGGAGGATGCTCCGCCGGGCGTGGCGCTAGGTGAAGGAAAGCCCGGCGTGGATCGTCAGCCTCGGGGCGGGAAGGGGAAGGTCGTCATCGTGAGCCATTCGCTATGGCGCGATCGGCTGGGCGGCGATCCTTCGATTGTGGGCAAGACGCTTCGGATCGACGGCGAGGCTCATACCATCATCGCGGTAATGAGGCCGGACGTGGCCGCGCCCGACTCCTCGGCCGACATCTGGATCCCTTACACGTTCCAGAGTCCGATCCGATGGGAAAGACACGTCCGCCGCTTCATGGTCTACGGACGGCTTCGCGAGGGAGTCTCGCTCGAGGGGGCGCAGGAGGACTTCTCTCGAGTTGCCGCCGAGCTTCAATCGGGCGAGTTCAAGGACATCTACGAACACTGGGACGCGCTGCTCGTGCCCCTGCGCGAGGAGATCGTGGGCGGCTCTCGCCCTACGCTTCTCATTGCGCTCGCGGCGGTGGCTGTCGTCCTCCTCATCGCTTGCGTGAATATCGCCAACCTGCTCCTCGCTCGGAGCGCCGGAAGAAGGCGCGAGATGGCGCTTCGGACCGCCATTGGAGCGGCGCGAGGTCGGGTCATTGGTTTGCTCCTCACGGAGAGTCTGGTCCTCGCCGCCGCCGGTGGCGCCCTCGGGCTCTTCGTGGCTCGCGTGACCCACCAAGCGCTCCTGCGGTTCCAACCCGGGATCCTTCCTCGGGTGGAGGAGCTGTCTCTCGACCACCGGGCGCTCGGCTTCGCCTGCGTCGTGACCGCCCTCTCCGGAGTGCTCTTCGGGCTCGCCCCCGCCGTCCAGCCTCTCCGGCTCCACGTCCAGAAGTTCCTGCAGCAGGGCGGTGGTCGAAGCGCGACCGAGGGGCGGGCCTTCACCCGGACCCGGGCGGTGCTGGTCACGGCACAGCTCGCGCTCGCGACGGTGCTTCTCTGCGGTGCGGGGCTTCTCCTCCGAACCCTGAGCGAGCTCGAGAGAGTCGACCCCGGATTTCGAACCGAGGACAGCCTGGCTCTCCGGCTCTTTCTCGACACCAGGCGCTACGACTCCGGCGAGAAAGTCGCCGAGTACTACGCCCAGCTGACGGACCGCCTGTCGCAGATTCCCGAGGTCGCGGCCGTCGGCGCCTCGACCGCCCTTCCCATGGATCCCCTCGGCGTCAGCTACGACCTCCCCTATCGGCTCGAAGGACAAAAAGAGCTCGACGACAACGAGCTCCCGCAGGCGGACTTTCGCGTGGTGACGCCCGGCTACTTCGAGGCCCTCGGCGCATCGCTCATCGCCGGAAGGACCTTCGACCGCTTCGATCGCGCCGACCGGCCGATGGTCGCGCTGGTGAACGAGACCATGGCGCGTCAGGTCTGGCCTGCCGGCGGTGCCCTCGGCCAGCGCTTCGAGACTCCTTCGACCGGCTGGAACTGGTTCGAGGTCGTCGGCGTCGTATCCGATACCCGTTTCTACGGGCTTCGCAGCGAGCCGAGACCGGAGATCTACGTCGCTCACGCCCAGGTCCCGCGTGCCAACATGACGTTCGTGGTACAGACCAAAGGTGATGCCGCGTCGCTCGCCTCGTCGTTGAGAGGAGCGGTTCTCGAGCAAGATCCTTCGCAGCCGACGCACAGTCTGGTCGCGATGGCCGACCTGGTCGAAGGCACCGTCAAGGCGGAGAAGTTCTACACCGCCGTCCTTTCCGCTTTTTCCGCGCTCGCGCTCACCCTCGCGGCCTCGGGAGTCTTCGCGGTCCTCTCGTACTGGGTCGCCCGGCGCACCCACGAGATCGGAGTCCGCATGGCCCTCGGCGCGAGCCGCGCCGCGGTGATGCGCGAGGTGCTCTCGAAGGGTCTTACTCTCGGTTTGCTGGGCGCAGGGCTCGGGCTCGTCGGGGCGCTCTTCACGACGAGGGTCGTCGAGAGCGTCCTGTTCCACGTGAGCGCGACCGACGGCGCGACTTTCGGAGGGGTCGCGCTGGTGCTCCTCGCGACCGCGCTCTCTGCGTGTGCCGTGCCCGCCCTTCGCGCGAGCCGGGTGGATCCAATCGTAGCGCTGCGGGAGGAGTAGACCCGGGAGTTTTGCTCCATCAACTTGGAAAGTCCGGAGGCTCGGAAACCGGCGACGGGAGAGGTGCCCCGAGCCACTCCATCTTTGAAGGCGAAGGCGACGACGCCGGGATGGGGGCGGTATCGGCCACAGCCGCGCGCAGCCGGGTGCGCATCTCCTCCTCGAATCGGGAAGTATCTTCGGAGGGAAGACGACGAACCGAGTCCGCCCAGCGCCGATCGGGAAAGTCGTGCCAGAACCATCCCGCCTCGTCGAGGGTGCAGATCAGGCCCGATTCCGCGGCGCTCTCGATACGCGAGCGCAGCGCGTCCAGCTGAGGCATGTAGACGAGCTCGATCGCTTCCGGAGAAAGGACGAGAGGATAGCCGTTGTAGAAGTCGCAGCCGAGCGTCCAAAGAGAATCGACGACGGCGGTCGAAAGCGGTCCGACTCGCGCGAGCTCGCGCGCCGAGGACACGAGGGAAAGCTCTGGACTCTGCGAGAGGAGGTCGCGGAGAGCGCTCCAGGTCGTCTTCGCCTCGCGACAAGCGGTAGCGGACGAGACCGGGTCTCGGTCGACGTGAGCGAGGTACGCCGCGGCCTCGAAGACCTGAGCCTGGCGGAGGCCGATCCACGCGAGGAGATCCACGAAATCTCGGTGGTAGAGGTTCGAGGCGCCCTCGAGCGCTTCGCTCATCGAGCGGGCGCCGGCGCGCACTTCTTCCAGGAGTTTCAGGCTCTCGGGAGCGAGGAAGTACGGAACCAGAAGCCGCTTTCGAGGAGGACTCATGAAACGGGCGTTGCCGTCTCTCAGGAGCGGGAGAAAGCCGGCGAGGTACCGCTCGGCGCGATCTCCGTGCCGCGCTCTTGCATAGCTCGAAAGCGCTGGCTCGAGGTCCCGCATCGACTCGGGATCCCAGGCGATCCTGGCGACGGCATGAGAGAGCCAGGGAGCGGTATCACTCCACTCGGGCCACTGGAAGAAACCGTCGCAGCCTCCGGCGGTTATCGCGGCCGCGGCGTCTCGCGCGAGAGCGGGAGCGTCGCTCCAGGCGGTCTGAAGAAGCGTCTCGTTTCCGCCGAAGACCGTGAACTGCGCCGAGAGCCATCGCCTGCCGCCCTCGAGCGGGGGCGGGCCGTCCTCCTGCTCCCTCCCCTCCCCCCGATCGCCGAACACGTTCGCCATCCCGTGGCGCACGTGGACCGCGCGCACGTTCGGAGGCAACCCCTCGAAGAGACCCGGCACGTTCTCCCCCCAGGTCCATGCCGTCGCCGAGGCCTCCGGATCGATCCTCGACAAAACCTCGAACGCCTGGAGGTATCCTTCCTTCTTCGTGACCGAACGACAGGGGTCGCTGTAGGACTGCGCCTCCTCGCCGCGGTGGCGAATCGCATACCAGCGATCGGTGCCGAGCTCCTCGATCAGAAGGCGCCACACCCTTTCGGTCAGCTGCGGGAGCTCGGGTTGATGGGCGCAGAGAAAGCCGTTGCGCCACTCGAGATGGGAAAAAAGCGCGCGCACCGGTTCGGGAAAGCTTCCGTAGCTCAGGACGTACATGAACCGAATCCCGAGCGCGCGGCCGCGGTCGAGGACTCTCCTCGCGAGCTCGTGCTTGACCTCCGCTCGAAAGACGGCGCCGCCTTCGAGCCCGCGCGCCTCCGGAAACGCAAGCGCCATCGAGCGCGAAAGCGGAGGATAGAACTCGAGGAAGTTCATCCGGTTTCGCGCGAGATAGAGGAGCGCGCGCTCCCATTCGTCGTAACCCCACATCGCGGCGCAGAATCGCCGGGGCCCGAGATAGTTGTCCCAGACCATGTCGCCGCGAAGGCCGAACGCGGGCTCCTCTTCCGCCTCGATGTCGAGACGAACGTTCCCTTCGAGCGCCGGGATCGTCTCGCCATCGCGAAAGAACGTGAAGCCGAGGTGCTCGAGCAGGAAGTAAAGGCCGTTTCTGGCGCCCTCGGCGCCTGAGCCGGAGACGACGAGGCGCGTGCCGTCTCTCGAGATGCGAAATCCACCGGGTGTCGAGGAGCCCGCGGCGGAGACGAGGATGTCGAGGTCGCTCCCGGACGCGAGCTCGGAGACGATGGGAACGACGACACCGATCGCGCGCCCGAGGAGCGATGCGGCATCGGCGAGCGCGGTCTTCTCGACCTCGCCCGCGTTCGTGGCGTGCACCAGGCGAAGCCGGCGCCAATCGGGCCTCCCACCGCAGGAGCCGAACGCGGAAGCGGCGAGGGCGGCACTCGCGTCCTTGAGAAAATCTCGCCGGCGCATGCCGTCAGGGCGCGAGGCCGAGCTTCTTCTGCAGAAATTCCATGCGGTCGCGGGGCGAGTCCGGATCGTTGAATTCGTGGCTGGTGAAGTACCAACGCACTTGGTGCGAGTCCCCGGCGGCTTTCACGTAGTCCCGAGCCGAGCGGTCGCTGATGAAGCGATCGTGGCGCGCGAACTGGAAAAGGATGCTCGAAGGCGCCGCTCGTGCCACGAGGAGCTCGGGATTGATGGGAGAGAGGACCTCGACGTACCGCTCGAGTTGTTCCCGGGAGAAGGCCTGCTGCAGGAGCTTCGCGTAGCTGTCGTCGCCGAGGACGTCCGTAAGGCGCGGCAGCCCCCCCATGAGCACGTAGCCGGCGAACCTCGGATCGATTCCCGCGAGAGCGCCGCCCCAGGTCGCGCCCAGACTGTGCCCGACGTAGCCGATGCGCTTCGAATCGACGTCGTTGCGGGCCGCGAGCACGTCGAAGCCTCGCCTCAGATCCGCTACGAGCTGAATGTAGCCATCCCGCTCGGCATCGGGGTCGGAGACGAAGCTGTAGGATTCGACGTCTGGCCGGTGGTAGGGGGCGTCGATCGTGAGCGAGATCGCGCCCCGCTTCGCGAGCAGGACCGCTTCGGAGAGGAACTCGGTCCGGTCCCCCTGCCCCCAGTGCATGTACAAGATCCCGGCGAAGGGACCCTCGCCCGCCGGCAGCACCAGATAGCCGGGAACTCGGCCCTTTCTGGCGCTGGCGTAGGAAACGTCCTGGACCGTCGCAGCTTCAACGACCTCCTCGCCGCTCACGCGGAAATCGAGGGGAACTTCGCGGTCGTACTCGAAGAGTCGTGCGGGATCCCCGGTACCCTGAGTCAGGACGGCGAGAACGGCTGCGAGAACCATCAACGAGCCTCCGGTGCTTATGCCGCTCGTAGGATAAACTACCGTGTTATGCAACGAGAACGACGCGAGGTCGTGATCACCGGAGTCGGTGTCTGCTGCAACATGGGCTCGGACCTCGAGCGGATCCTGGCCGACCTCCGCGCCGGGAAGAATACTCCATTTCAGCCATACGAGGAGGCCGTCCGCTACCGCGCCCGGTGTCAGATCATCGGCAGGTATCCGGACCCCCTCGATCCCGAGACGCTGGGAGTCGCGAAGCAGGCCGCTCGGTTCATGGGCCGGGCGTCCCTCATGGCCCTGAAGGCCGCACGGATCGCCATTGGCCAGTCGGGGATCGACCCGGCCCCTCTCGCCGTCGCCGTGGGAAGCGGCACCGGGGACGTCGACACCCATATCGAGATCGCGGAAAAGCTCCGGACCACGGGCAACATGAGGCGGGTCTCCGCAACGGTGATTCCGAAGCTCATGGCCTCGACGGCCTCCGCCAACCTGGTGAACGTTCTCCGCACCACCGGTCCGTCTTTCAGCGCGAGCGCCGCCTGCGCCGGAGGAAACTACAACATCGCCATCGCCGCGGGCTGGATCGAATCGGGAATCGTGGATGGGGCGATCGCCGGAGGAGTCGAGGTCATGGACCCGCATTTCTTCGCCGGCTTCGATTCGATGCGCGCGTACAACGGGCAGGACAACGACCAGCCCGGCCGGGCGTCGCGCCCCTACGCCCGCGACCGCGCGGGCTTCGTGTTCTCCGAGGGCGCGGGTATTGTCGTCCTCGAATCGGGCGAGTCGGCGAGGAGGAGAGGGGCTTCAGTCCTCGGTGTGCTCCGCGGCTTCGGCTTGACCTCGGACGGCACGGGGGAAATGGTAGCGCCCTCACCCGAGGGAGCGGAGGCCGCCATGCGGCGGGCGCTTGCGGATGCGCGCGTCACACCCGACGACGTCGACTACGTGAACACTCACGGGACCTCGACCCCTCTCGGTGACCTCTCCGAGGTCCGGGCGATGCGGCGCCTCTTCGGCGAGCGAAGGCTTCTCTACTCCTCGACCAAGGGCTACACCGGCCATCCGGTATCCGCCGCGGGGGCGATCGAGGCGATCTTCACGCTTTCGATGATGAACGGAGGGTGGATCGCGCCCTCGGTCAACGCGGAGCCCATCGACCCCGAGCTCGAGGATTATCCTCCGGTGCTCCGGCCCATCGACGCCGAAATTCGCCTCGCTCTTTCGAACTCCTTCGGGTTCGGAGGAACGAATGCGTGCATCGTGCTAGGGAAGGCGTGACCGAGGCGGCGCTCAGAACCCGAGCGTGACCTGAATCGAAAACCCGGGGTCTCGTCCCCCAAAGTGAACTCGGGGGTTGACCGAAACCCACTCTTCTCCCGGATTCGCGGCTCCGATCCAGGCGCCGATGAGAGTCCCAAAAAGACCACCCGACCACGCGCCGAGCGCCGCGGCTTCCGCGAAGGTCGCGCCGTCCTCCCCTACTTGCTCGTGCTGAAACCCGAGAGTCAGGCCGGACGCCGCTCCGATGAGGGCGCCCCATTTCGCTCCGGACCAGGCGGAGTGCTTCCGGCTTTCGGGGCGGCCGGTCTCGAGACTCGCCACGTCGACGAGAGGAATGGACCGCGAACCCCCGTCCTCATCGAGCTCGACGACGAGCGCATCGGAAGTCTTCTCTCCAACCCTCCCCGTCAGACGCTCGCCGGCCGTGGTCGTGACCCGGACTCGATGACCTCGCTCGACGTCTTGTTCTTCGGCCATCGAGAGAACCGGCAGGAAGCCGAGGGCGAGAAGGATCGCGAACGCTCGCGTCATGGGTGACCTCCTGAAGATTCGAGTCGGTTTTTTGGGCTCGAATCCATTGTAAGTCACTCCGGACGAATCGTCACTCCGCTCGAAGCGTAGACCAGGGATCCGCCGTCGAAGCTCGGCGGGCGGGGAGATAACTCGCGGCGAGAGCCGTCGCGACCAACACCACCGCCGATACCCCGAACGCGAGCGGGTCGTGCGCGCTGACGCCGAAGAGGAAGCTCTGAAGGTAGCTTCCAAGAAGCCAGGCAGTGGCGCCGCCGAGTACGACTCCCGCGAAAGCGAGGAGGAGCGCCCGGGCGAGCAGAGCGTGCTTCACCGCGGACGGACGGGCGCCGAGCGCCATGCGGATCGCGATCTCGCGCTTCCTTTCCCCGGCGGCGCACGACAGAACTCCATAGGTCCCGACGGCAGCGAGCGCAAGCGCCAGGAGCGCAAAGGCGGCGAGGGCCACGAGAACGAACCTTTCCGAGGCGACGGCCTCTTCGAGGTCGGCTTCGAGCGGCCGCATCGCGGAGACGGGCAGATCGGAGTCGAGGCTCCAGACGGCCTCTTTCAGCCGTGGGGCGATCGCCGCCTCTTCGTGTGCGGAGCTCACCACCACGTTCATACTCCGATAGGCGAATTGACGAAACGAGAAGTAGAACGCGGGCTCGGGGTCGTTTCTGAGGGAGGCGTTCTTGACGTCGGCCACGATCCCGACGACTTCGAGCTCCAGGGATTCGGGGAGCACCCGTCCCAAGGGACCGAACTGGCGCGCTTCGGTGAGAACCCTGGCGCCTACCGGATCCTCGTCCGGCCAGTAGCGCTTTCGGGCGGCGTCGTTCACCACCACCACTCCCGGCCCTCGGGCGAGATCCCGCTCCGAGAGATCGCGCCCCCGAAGGAGCGCGATTCCCATGAGCTTGAAGTAGCCCGGACTCACGGAGTGGTACTGGACCTTGGGCTCCTCGCCTGTGGGAACCGGAGCTCTTCCCTTGACGGTGAAGGGAATGGGCCAGCCGGGCTCGAGAGGAAGAAAGGCGGTGACCGCGGCGCCGCGCACTCCTTCCGTCTCCGAGATCCTTTCGACCAGACGCGCGTAGAAATCCGTGACCTCGGTCCAGTCCTCGTAGCTCGAGGACGGCACCTGGAGGTTGAAGGCCATCGACCGAAGGCCGGTGAATCCCGGGTCCTCGCGGAGGAGACGCTCGAAGCTCCTCGAGAGGAGGCCCGCGCCGACGAGCATGAGGAGCGCTATCGCCACCTGGGCCACCACGAACACGTCGCGAGTGCGGCGGCCCGTCGCGCGCCCGCCGCTCGGCGCCCCTTTCGACGTCTGCCAGGCGGGAATGGTCCCGAAGACGAAAGCCGTCAACACGGAGACGCCGAGCGTGAACGCGAGCACGCGGAGGTCGACACCCACGAGCTCGATCCGCGGCACCATGACGGGCACGAGCCGCTTGAGCGCGGCGACTCCGTAGACCGCGAGGGCGAGACCGGCGGCGCCGCCGAGGAGCGCGAGCGCGAGGCTCTCGGCCAGAAACTGGGTCGCGAGTCTGGTGCGGTTCGCGCCTAAGGCCGTTCGGATGACGATCTCATCGCCACGGCCCATGCCTTGAGCCATCAGGAGATTCGCCACGTTCGCGCAGGCGAGGAGGAGCACGAACCCGACGGCCCCGAGAAGTACCAGGAGCCCTTGCCGGGTGCGCCCGAGCTCGGAGTGGAGAAGAGGAACCACCGATGCCCCCCATCCTCTGTTGGTCGCGGGGAACTCCTGCCCGAGCCGCGTCGTCAGGGCGTTCATCTCCGCGCGCGCGTCCGAAAGCGTCTTTCCCTCTGCGAGGCGCGCGACGACCCCGAAAAAGCGCGCACCACGATTGTGCTGCGTCGGGTCCCACCCAAGCGGACGCCACACGTCGGTTTGTCTCGGGTAGCGGAACCCCGGGGGAGCGATCCCTACGACGACGTTCTCTCTTCCATCGAGAAGGATGGGGCGGCCCACGAGGCTTCTATCGGAGCCGTATCGCCGTTTCCAGAGGTCGTAACCGATGACCACCACCGGCTCGGCGCCATAGCGATCCTCACCCGGCGCGAAGGCTCTTCCCTCGACGGGATCGACCTCTATCACGGAGAAGAAGTTGTCGGTCACGTCGGCGGTCGAGATTCGTTCGGGCTCCCGATCGTGCCCGGTGAGGTTGAGGTCCGGGTACCACCACCCCGCGACGTCCTCGAGGCTCTCAAGTTTTTCTCGGAAGTCCGCAAACTGGACGGGCGATACGTCCGAATCGGCCTGTCCCTGAGCGTGGTTCACCTCGCGAATGGCGACGAGACGATCGGGATCGGGGTAAGGGAGGGGCCGTAACAAGAGCGCATCGACGGCACTGAAAATGGTGGAGGCGGCGCCGATCCCGAGAGCGAGGGCGAGCGCCGACGCTACGGCGAACCCGGGACGCTTGCGGAGCAGTCGAAAACCGAAGCCGAGATCGCGACCGAGATCCATGGGTGCGGCTCCTTTCCCTGAATGGTGGAAATTTAGCACAAAGACCGGAAAACGGGAAACCCGGCGCGGTCCGAGTTCCAGAATGCGTCCGATCCTCGGATGGAGCGAAGCGCGCGATTGGGGGGACGCCATCGCTCAACGTCTGATATCCTGACGCTTCCTGATTAGTCCAAACGTTGGCATCGAACTTGCTGGCAAACCTGGCAGAGATGGATGCGAAAGACCGAGAAACCAGCCGGGTGCTCATCGTCGATGATGAGGAGGTGATCCGACGCCTCTTGAAGGACTACTTCAACGCCTGCAACATCGAGGCGGACTGCGCCGGCGGGCTTTCCGAGGCGAAGGCCTTTCTCGCAGAAAGGCGCTATACGGTGGTCGTATCCGATCTACAGCTCACCGAGGCGGACACCTACGATGGCTTCAAGGTCGCCGCTGCGGTACAGGAAACCTGGCCGGGTACACCGGTCATCATGCTCACCGCGCACGGTTCTACGAGCGTGGAAAAGGAAGCGAGACAAACGGGAGTCTCGTTTTTCTTGCACAAGCCGACACCACTCGCTGATATCGCTCAGATCGTTCTCGGGTTCATTGGTGGCGGTAGCCCGACCCCGCGAACGCCCCGGTCGATCCCTCTCCCGTGAACGCCCGGTCGCCCCATCGGGGCGTCGCGCGTTGGGAAAGCCCCTCGTCGCGATGCGTTTTTTAAACTAATCCGAGAAAAAAACTCGGCGGTTTCGAAGACTGGCGTCGAAACCGCCCATTCCAAGAACTGGCATCCATCTTGCCTTCTGAAGCGGTTGACGACCGTATTCGTTTCAAAACTAAATGCCCGACGGGTACTCACCTCGAGGTTCCCCCATATGACAGCAATCAAACCCAACCCGATCGCGATCCTTGCTCTATGCGTTCTCTGGGCGGTGATGCCCGAGGACGCAAGGGCACAAGACAAGCCCCCTGCTTACGAAGCGATGTCGCTCGAAGAGCTCTTGAACTTCGAGGTTTCGACGGCGACGAAAACCCGCAGGAAGATCGACGACGTGCCCTCGGTGGTGGAGATCGTCACCGAGCAGCAGATCGAGCAGCGGGGATACCGGCATCTCGCGGACGTCCTGGAAAACATTCCCGACAACCATGTGGATCGAAGCAACTGGGGAATCGGCGAGCCCCTGACCCAGAACACCGCATTCGGCTTCCGCTTCGACACCGGACAGAACATCCTTCTGCTCTTCAATGGACAGCGGCTCAACGCCTTCCTCCCCGGCAACCGATTCGGCGGAGAGGAGTACCTCCTCGACAACGTCGAACGCATCGAGGTCGTTCGCGGGCCTGGCTCGGCGCTCTACGGAGCGAACGCCTTCACCACCATCGTCAACGTCATTTCGAAGTCCGGCTTTTCGGCTGGCGAATCCGCTTACTTCCGATTGGGCAGCGAGGGGGTTTTCTCCTCATCGGGCTATGGAGTCCATGGCTCGGGGAAGGCCAAGGTCGGCGCCCACGGCTTCTTGAGCGGCGCCTTTCGAACGGCAAAGGAGGAAGGGCAGAGCCTTTCCGTAGGAAACTCCGTGTTCGGCGATGCTCAGCTGAAGGACGGCGTTCACTACGCCTTCGATTCCGACCTCTTTTTCTCTTTCAAGAATCTCCGGACCTACGTGAAGCTCGATCGCCAGGAGCGGGAGTCCTTCACCGGATTCAACGGGGTGAACCCCACGGAGAACGACGCGCTGGCTCTCTTCATGTACGCCTACTCGTGGGGCGCGGATTACACCCACCGTCTTTCCCCTGGTCTGGAGCTCAAGGCGCTCGGCGGCTGGCATCAGGACAACTGGACGGAGAGCGGCCTCATTCCGATGTTCGAGGTCAATGAAACGGGCGATGGTCTGGTCTACGACTCCTCGGGGGAACCGGTTCTGGACACGGTCTCGGTCACGAGGGACGGGGAATCGATTTCGACCTCCTTCGTCATCGACGGGCAAGGCGCGGATACGCGGACGGTGGAGGGTGAAGTTCAGCTCACCTGGAACTACACCAAGGAGAACGACGTCATTTTCGGCCTGGTCTCGAGTCGTGACCAGGTGTTGAAAGCGAAGCGGCCGAGCGAAATCCAGATCGTTCCCTTCGAGGTCGTGGAGTTTCAGACGTTCGAGGACGACAAAAACAACTGGCTCTTCGATACCGCGGCCTCGAGAACGACGATGGGGCTCTACGGTCAGTTCGACTACGACCTCGGCCCCTCGCTCATCTTCACCGCGGGCGCCAGGGTCGATCGATACCAGGGCAGTGGCGCGCTCGATCAAACCTACACCGAGTTCAACCCGCGGGGCGGCCTGGTCTTTCGGAATCGGGCGATGGGCAACGTGAAACTCATGTACGGAAGCGCGACGAGGATTCCCAACGGCTTCGAGACCCTTTCCTCGGTGGCCATTCTCGGGTCGCCTCTCAACCGGCCGGAGACCATCGAGACGATACAGGCGCTCTGGGTGAAGAACTGGAGCGAAGA
>Ga0184637_10001249_pt1 | contig 17533 bp, 17 predicted proteins | sample PLM3_127_b2_FD_133143 | JGI IMG/M metagenome (GOLD analysis project Ga0184637, IMG submission 133143) | Groundwater sediment microbial communities from an aquifer in East River, Colorado, USA - PLM3_127_b2 | ecosystem: Environmental > Terrestrial > Soil > Riparian zone | place: USA: East River...
CGCGACGTAAACGCGTCCGATACGCGGCGACTGCCCCAGCCGCCAGGCGAGCGCGTGCTCGCGACCGCCGCTACCGACTACCAGTAAGTTCATGGCCCGAACCTGGAAAAAGAATTACCCAGTGAAGACTTCACCGCAAAGACGCAAAGAACGCAAAGAAAAGCAGAAAAATAGACGGGGAAAACCCGCAATGTGCAGAACCCGCTTTCGTCGCGAGTATCGGCTATCCAGGTATCGAACGCTATGAACCGTTCATTCTCGTTGTCCGGGTTTCCTTTGCGCTCTTTGCGCCTTTGCGGTGAACGGTTTGGTTTAGCAATCAGTGGCGGAAATGGCGCACGCCGGTGAAGGCCATGGCGATACCATGTTCGTCGGCGGCGGAGATGACCTCTTCATCGCGCACGCTGCCGCCGGGCTGGATGACCGCCGCAGCCCCGGCCCTGGCAACGAGGTCCACCCCGTCGCGGAACGGAAAAAAAGCATCCGAAGCGACCACCGAACCCTTGAGCGACAGGCCGGCGTTCTGCGCCTTGATCGAGGCGATGCGCGCGCTGTCCACCCGGCTCATCTGTCCGGCGCCCACGCCCAGAGTCATGCCCTCGGTGCAGAACACGATGGCGTTGGACTTGACGAACTTGGCTACGCGCCACGCGAACAACAGGTCGGCAAGCTGCTGCTGGGTCGGATGTTTTCTGGTGACGATGCGCAAGTCGCCGGCCTGGACGTTCATCGCATCGGGTGTCTGCACCAGCAGGCCACCGCCGACGCGCTTGGTATCGTAGTCGTTGGCTGCGGAATCGGCCGCGACTTCCAGCACCCGCAGGTTGCTCTTCTGCGCCAACACCGCCGCGGCCCCCGCCAGCACCCGCGGCGCAATCAATACCTCGGCGAACTGCTGCGACACCGCTGCCGCGGTTTCCTCGTCCAGTTCGCGATTGAAGGAGATGATGCCGCCGAAAGCCGAAGTCGGATCGGTCTTGAATGCACGGCGATAGGCCTCGACCGCGCTCGCGGCCACCGCCACGCCGCAGGGATTGGCGTGCTTGATGATCACGCACGCCGGCTGGTCGAAGGTCTTCACGCATTCCCAGGCTGCGTCGGCATCCGCGATGTTGTTGTAGGAAAGTTCCTTGCCCTGCCGTTGCACATAGTTGCTCAGCGCGCCGGGTACCGGCTTCAGGTCACGGTAGAATGCTGCCTGCTGGTGCGGATTCTCGCCGTAGCGCAGGTCCTGGACTTTGACGAAGCTCGAATTGAACTGATCTGGGAATCCGCTGCGCTTGCCGTGAATGTCGGTGGCGGTGAGGTAGTTGCTGATCGCGCCATCGTAGGCGGCGGTGTGGGAAAAGGCCTTGCGCGCCAGGCGGAAGCGCGTCTCCACGCTGATCGCGCCGCTGGCGGACTCCATTTCCGCGATCAGCACCGGATAGTCCGCCGGATCGGTGACCACAGTGACGTGCTGCCAGTTCTTTGCCGCCGCACGCACCATCGTGGGCCCGCCGATGTCAATATTTTCGATTGCCTCCTCGAGGCTGCAATCGGCCTTGCAAATGGTTTCAACGAAGGGATACAGATTCACGGCCACCAGGTCTATGGTCGGGATGCCCACTTTGGCCATCGCCTCGACGTGCGCCGGAAGGTCGCGGCGCGCGAGGATGCCGGCGTGCACCTTGGGATGCAGGGTCTTCACCCGGCCGTCGAGCATCTCGGGGAAACCGGTGTAATCGCCGATCTCGGTGACCTTGATCCTGGCCTCGCGCAGCAGCCTGGCGGTACCGCCGGTGGACACGATTTCGAAGCCGAAGCGCTGTAGCGCGCGGCCGAAATCCGCTGCGCCGGTCTTGTCGGAAAGGCTGATCAGGGCTTGTCTACGAGTCATGGCGGGACCAAAAAAATAAAACCGCCCGCGTTGATCGCGCGGGCGGGTTGACGCGGGAGCGCAATGGCGCGCTACTTGATGCCGTACTCCTTCATTTTTTTGCGCAGCGTATTGCGGTTCAGCCCAAGCAACTGCGCGGCCTGGGTCTGGTTGCCAGCAGCCCGGTGCAGCACGAGTTCGAGCAGCGGCTTCTCCACCGAGCTGATCACCATGTTGTAAATCGCGCAGGGTTTCTCCCCGTCCAGATCCCTGAAATAGCCGTCCATTGCCCTGCGCACGCAGCGGGCAATTTCGTTGTCATTCATCATGCTGCAAGTTCCTCGATATAGGTCAGGCGTTCTCCCAACCCGGCAAGCTCGGTGAAAAAGCCATCCACCGCGGCCAGCTGCTGGCGCGCGGTCTCCAGCCGATTCATGGTGTGGCGGAACGTGGTCGCGCCGGCAAGCTCGCCGGTGTACCAGGAAATGTGCTTGCGGGCGATGCGCACGCCGGATTGCTCTCCGTAAATCGCGTACAGAGCACACAAATGCTGTACCAGCACGCTGTGAATTTCCCCGACTTCGGGCGCGGGCAGGTGTTCACCGCGAGCAAGGTAGTGCTCGATCTCGCGGAAAATCCATGGATGGCCCTGTGCGGCGCGGCCGATCATGATCGCGTCGGCCCCCGTGCGGGAAAGGACTTCGCGCGCCTTTTCGGGTGAATCGATGTCGCCGTTGGCGATGACTGGGATCCCGACTTGAGACTTCACCGAGGCGATGGTCTCGTATTCGGCATCGCCGGCGAAACCGCAGGCACGGGTGCGGCCGTGCACCGAGATTGCCTGGATGCCGGAGGATTCCGCGATTTTTGCCACTCGCACCGCATTCCTGTTGTGCGCATCCCAGCCGGTCCGGATCTTGAGCGTTACCGGTACTTCGACCGCCGCGACCACGGAATCGAGAATTCTTCCGACCAGCGGTTCGTCGCACAGCAATGCTGAGCCAGCGGCGACGTTGCATACCTTCTTGGCCGGGCAACCCATATTGATGTCGATGATCTGCGCCCCGCGCTGCACGTTGTGGCGCGCCGCGTCGGCCATCATCTGCGGGTCGGCGCCGGCGATCTGCACCGAAATCGGCTCAACTTCACCCTGATGATCGGAACGCCGCTGCGATTTCGCAGTGTTCCACAGTTGTGAGTTGGCGGAAATCATCTCCGAGACGGCCATTCCCGCGCCCATCGCCTTGCACAACTGGCGGAAAGGCCGATCGGTCACGCCCGCCATGGGTGCGACGATCAGACGGTTCTTGAGAGCGTGCGGACCGATGTGCATTTGCGCGGGCAACGAAAGAGGAGCGCCATTCTAGCGTAAAGGATGCGGCGTTGAGAGCGCGCAATTGCTACTTGTTGTTACAAGCTTGCGCCGAAGATCATCCGTTGCATGAATGCGCGCTTGACCGGCGGCGCGATGTCGAGCAGCGCCAGCACGGCGCCGCGCGCAGCGCGCAAAGGCGCGAAATCGTTGGAAAAGATTCTGACCAGCGAGTCGGTAACGGTGATTCCTCCCAGCCTGTCCAGTCTGCGAGCCGACCGGTAGGCGGCAAGGCAAGCCGCGCTTCCGGGATCGCGATCGTCGCGGTGCAGCAGCAGGTCGGCGAGTTCCCACGCATCGCGCAAGCCGAGATTGAATCCCTGTCCAGCGATCGGGTGCAGCGCCTGGGCGGCATTGCCGAGCAGCACGCTGCGCGGAAGGACAGGATTGGCGGCGTACCTGAGCGCGAGCGGAAACCGGGTGCGCGATGCGACGGACAGGAAGCGCCCGGCGCGGTCGCCGAAGTGCATCTGCAGGCGTTCGAGGAAGCTCTTGTCGTTCATCTCGGTGAATCGGGCTGCCGCTTCCGGCGCCGTGGTCCAGACCAGCGCATAGCGGTCTTCGAACGGCAGCAAGGCCACCGGACCGTCGGCGGTGAAGCGCTCGAATGCGCGTTGGCCGTGCGGTCTCGAGGTTGCGACGGTTGCGACGATGGCGTCCTGCTGGTAGTCGCGAACCTTAATGGTGGCACCGGCACGTTTTCCCAGGCTGGCGCCGCCGTCGGCAATGACCAGAAGGTGCGCACGCACGGAGTGCTCCTGATCGCCGCGACGGAAACGGATGGCGACGCGATCGGCGTTGAACTCGAGGTCATCGACGCTGGCACCGGCGGCCAGCGTCGCGCGGCTCGAGGCCAGCGCCTCGCCCAGCGCTTTCTGCAGCCGCGCGTAGCCGACGACGTAACCGAGCGCCGGCAGACCGGCATCTTCGGCGGCCAGCAGCGCGCGACCGAACCCGCGTCGCTGCGAGATGTGAATGCTGTGTATCGGTGTCGCCGGCTCGACGCGCGTCCAGGCGCCGAGGCGTGCCAGTATGAGGCGGCTGCCGTAGGACATGGCGAGCGTGCGACCGTCGCTTGCCGTGCCCAGCTCCGGCCGCGCTTCCAGCAGCAGCACATCGTAGCCGCAGTCGGAAAGCGCGATCGCCAATGCGGCGCCGACCGGGCCGCCGCCGACGATGACGAGGTCGTGTTCGCGTCCGCTCATGGTGCCGCCGAAGCCGGTGTCAGTCCCGCATCAGGGACTCGATGTCTTCGATCTTCTTCGGCGCCGCTGCGGTGATGATCTCGCAACCGCTGCTGGTGACCAGCGCATCGTCTTCGATGCGCACGCCGATGTTCCAGAACTCTTCCGGCACGCCCTCGGCCGGCCGCACGTAACAGCCGGGCTCGACCGTCAGCACCATTCCCGGTTTGAGTTCCACCCACTTGCCGTTGCGCTTGTAATCGCCGGCGTCGTGCACGTCCAGGCCCAGCCAGTGGCCGGTGCGGTGCATGAAAAAGCGCCGGTAATCGCCGGATTCGATCGCGCCGTCCACCGTGCCTTTGCACAGCCCGAGGTCCACCATTCCTTGCGCCAGCACTTTCACCGCCGCGTTGTGCGGGTCTTCCCATCCGGCTCCGGGTCTGACCTCGGCAATGGCCGCAGCCTGCGCCGCGAGCACCATTTCGTAGATGTCGCGCTGCGGCCCGGCGAACTTGCCGCCGACCGGGAAGGTACGGGTGATGTCCGAGGCGTAACCATCGAGTTCGCAGCCGGCATCGATCAGCAGCAGCTCGCCATCTTTGAGAATGGCGTCGTTCTGCACGTAATGCAGCACGCAGGAATTGGCACCGCCGGCGACGATCGGGGGGTAGGCCGGGGCCTGCGCTCCGCGGCGGCGGAACTCGTGAACGATCTCGGCTTCGACCTCGTACTCGCGCAGCCCGGGCCTGGTCGCGCGCATCGCGCGGCGATGCGCTTCTGCGGAAATGTCCGCGGCGCGGCGCATGGTGCCAAGTTCGTGCTGGTCCTTGACCAGGCGCATGTCGTCGAGGAAAACACGGATGTCGCAGATCTCCGCAGGCGCGGTCACGCCGCTACGAACCTGCGCCCGCACCTTGTTGATCCAGCCGATCACGCGGCTGTCCCAGTCGCCGTCGGACCCGACATCGCAGAATATCGCAGGCTGGTTGGCGAGCAATTGCGGCATCAGCTCGTCGAGTTTGGATATCGGGTGCCCCTCTTCGAATCCGAAGATCGCGCGCGCCTGGTCCGGACCGTAACGAAATCCATCCCAGTTTTCGCGCTCCGGGTTCTTGTCGCGGCAGAACAGCATGCTCTTCGGCTTGGCGCCGGCGATCAGGACCAGCGCCGCCTCCGGCTCGGAGAAACCCGACAAATAGTAGAAGTAACTGTCGAAACGGTACGGATAGCTGGAATCGCGGTTGCGCGCCCGCTCGGGCGAGGTGCGTACCACGGCCACGCCTTGCTTGATCAGCGAGACCAGCCGTTCGCGGCGTTGCGCTTGCAGTCTGTGGTTGTCCATCTCGGGAAGTTCGGAAAGCGAGCGGAGATTATACGGCCTGCACCGCGGCAGTTCGTCCCGGTTTCAAGATTCACTAGACCTTGAACCGCAAAGGCGCGAAGATTCTTTTCAATACCTTCTTTTCAATACCCGCTCGACGGGTGCCCTTGAGGGGTACACAAAGGGAACGCAAAGGAAACCGAAGAGCGAATTTCGTTGATTCGGAGTCTTTCGCAGGCAATATTCCCGGCAGCTTGGCCAAATCGCATTCAATTCCGTCGCATTTCTTTGCGTATTTTTCTTTGCGCCTTCGCGCCTTTGCGGTTAATCGTTCTTCTCGAGCGCGCATGTGGAACCTGATCAGAGCTTCCCTTGATTCTCGCGCATCAGCGCCGCGACACCGAGAGCGTCGTCGCTGCCGAGCCGCTCCAGCGCCTCGATCACCAGCGGCCGGTCGCCACCCGGGCGGTTCTGGCTCAGCTTGAACTTGCCTTCCAGCCGGGTGATCTCGATCTCGAATCCTACGATTCCTGACAGCATCTTGTCCTGATAGTCGGGAGGCAAGTCCATTCTCCAGGGTTCTGGTGAAGCGGCTTCGTGGCGCTTGACCAACTCCCGTACCAGCGCTGCCAGCCGCTCGCGGTCTTCGATCAGCGTGGGCCGCCCCTGCGCGTGCACCACCGCGTAGTTCCAGGTCGGCACGCTCGGGTGCGCGGCGTACCAGGCCGGAGAGACGTAGTGATGCGGGCCGTGGAAGATCACCAGTACCTCGCGCTCAGGCGAAAACGTCCGCCACTGCGGATTGGCGCGCGCCATGTGCGCGCGCAGCATCGTGCCCTCCGCGTCCAGCAGGAAAGGCAGATGGGAAACCTGGATCTCGCCCTGGTGCGCCGACACCAGCGTGGCGAAATTGTGGGCACGAACCAGCGCCTGCAGGCGGGTGTGATCGTGCTCGGCAAAATGTTTGGGAATGTGAATCACGTCCGTGCTCCCGGTTGCAGTCGCGCGTCGAGTTCCGCCAGGCGCCCGGGCGTGCCGACGTCGGTCCACAGGCCGCGGTAATGCTCGCCGGTGACTTTGCCCTTGGGCAGTTGGCTGCGCAACAGCGGTGCCAGAGCGTGCTTGGCGCCACTTGCAAGCGGCTCGAACAGTTCGGCGCGGTACGCGCCCAGGCCGCTGAATGTCAGCAGTTGCAGCCCGGAGGCGCGCACCAGTCCGGCCTCGAGGCAGAAATCTCCGTTCGGGTGGTGCGGCGGATTGTCCACCAGCACCAGATGCGCGAGGGCCTGCGAATCCGCGAGCCGCTTAACCGCAGCGGCGAGGCCAGAATAGTCATAGTCACAATACACGTCGCCGTTAACCACGGCGAAAGTGCGTCTGCCGATCAGCGGCAACGCATTGCGGATTCCGCCGGCTGTTTCGAGCGCCTCGGCTTCGGCGGAGTACCGCACTTCGAGATTCCAGCGGCTTCCATCACCCACTACCGCTTCGATCTGTTCGCCAAGATGGGCGTAGTTGATCGTGACCGTTCCGAATCCGGCATGCGCGAGTTTCTCCAGGTGTCGGAACAACAGCGGCTTGCCGCCGACCACGAGAAGCGGTTTGGGCGTGAGATCGGTCAGCGGGCGCATGCGGTTGCCCCGACCGGCGGCAAGGATCATTGCGGAGGAAGCGGCAGGCGCAGCCACGTTCAGAAGGCGTGACCAACGGCCGGCTCACGGTCCTGGAACTCATCGAGCAGCCGCAACAGTGGCGTGAGCGCAGCGTAGCGCAGTGCCACTGCGCGTACGTAGCCCAGAAAGCGTGGCGTTTCTTCGACGTAGCCGGGCTTGCCGTCGCGGTGGCAGATGCGCGCAAAGATGCCGAGCACTTTGAGATGTCGTTGCAGCCCCATCCATTCGAAGTCGCGGTAGAACACGCCGAAATCGGAATTTACCGGTAATCCGGCGCGCCTTGCCTGCTCCCAGTAGCGCACCGTCCAGTCCAGCACCCTTTGCTCTTCCCAGCTCAGGAACGCGTCCTTGAACAGCGACGCCACGTCGTAGCTGATCGGTCCAAATACGGCGTCCTGAAAGTCGAGCACACCAGGGTTCGGGTTGCTCACCACCAAATTGCGCGGCATGTAGTCGCGATGGACATAGATTTTCGGCTGCGCCAGATTGCTCGCCAGGATCAGGCTGAAAATATTCTCCAGCAACTCGGCTTGCTGCGAGTTCACTTTGATGCCGAGGTGGCGGCCGAGGTACCACTCGGGGAAAAGATCGAGTTCCCGCCTCAGCAGGGTCTCGTCGTAGGCGGGCAGTACGCCCTCGCGGCTGGCAAGCTGCCAGCGGATCAGCGTGTCGATCGCGTCGCCAAAAAGCTGGTCCGCGTTGCCGGGGCTGAGCGCCGCGAGGTAAGTGGTAGCGCCCAAATCCGATAGCAGAAGAAAGCCGCGCGCAAGATCCTGCGCCAATACCGTGGGCACGTGAACCATTGCATCGGCCATCAATGCGGCCACTCGAACGAAAGGACGGCAGTCCTCCTGCGGTGGCGGCGCATCCATCGCTATCAGCGTGGAATCCGGGAACGTGACGCGAAAGTAACGGCGGAAGCTGGCGTCGGAGGAAGCCGGCGAGAGGGTGAACGCTTTTCCGGGAAACTGGCGCGCGATCCAAACCTGAAGAGAGGCGTAGCGGTTCAAGCGGCTTCGTTGCCTTGATTGTGGTTTTGTGAGATTTTAGCACCTCGCCTCAATCAACAGCCCGCATGCATCGTCCACGATTCGCCTCGCCGATTGTCTTGTTGATCTGCTTCCTTGCCCCCGGCGCCGCTGCCGACGAACCTGGTCTCAAGCTGAAAATTCAGCCGGCGTTGATTCCGTATTCCGAACGCAGCGAAGAACCCACGCCGATGTTTCTCGAAGCCGACCGGCTGCAGGGCCATCAGGATCGAGAGTTGGAGGCCGAGGGCAATGCAAGCCTGCGCAAGCGCGGAGCCGCGGTGTTCTCGGACTATCTGTACTACGCCTTCCCGGAGCGGGAGCTGACGGTTACGGGCCATGTCCGCTTCGAAAAAGAAGGCGATGTTGTTACCGGCGAGAAGTTGTTTTACAACCTCGACAGCGAAAGCGGTTACTTCGAGAAGCCCGCCTACAGGTTCCAGCAGTTCCGGGCGCGCGGCAGCGCCGATCGGATGGTGATGGAAAGCCCCACCAAGATGCGGGTGGAGAAGGCCACCTACACCAACTGCGACGTCGGAGACGACGACTGGTTCCTGCGGGTGGACAAGCTGGATCTGGACCGGCAACGTGACGTGGGCGTGGCGCACAACGCCACCGTGGTATTCAAGGGCTTGCCGGTGCTGTATTCGCCCTATCTCGACTTTTCGCTGAGCGGCCACCGCAAGACCGGCTTGCTGCCGCCGATCATCGGCAGCACCGGGCAGAGCGGATTCGAGGTCACGCAGCCGTTCTACTGGAACATCGCACCCAATCGCGACGCCACCATCGCTCCGCGTGTTCTTGCCAGGCGCGGCGTGCTGCTTAACACGGAACTGCGCTATCTCGAACCGAGTTTGGGTGGCGAAATGCGCGGCGAGTACCTGCCGGACGACCGCCAGACGGAGGACGACCGATACGGCTACACCTGGCAGCACCGTCAGCAATTCGGTTACGGGTTCTCCGGGGCGTTCAACTTGCAGGGCGTGTCCGACGACACCTATTTCACCGACCTGAGCGAACAGATCGCGGCGACTTCGCAGACCAACCTGCCCCGCGAAGGCAATTTGTTCTACGACGGCCACTGGTGGAACCTGAACGCCCGCGTGCAACGCTTTCAGACCCTGCAGGATCCGCTGGCCCCGGTCACGCCGCCGTACGCGCGCGCGCCGCAGCTTACCCTGAACGTCAATCGCCAGACCGACTATTACCTCGATCTCGGCCTGCAGGGCGAGTACGTGGACTTCGACCATCCTTTCCTGCTGAACGGCAAACGCCAGATTCTCTATCCTTCGGTTAGTGTGCCGCTGCAGACGTCGTATTTCTCACTTACGCCCAAGATCGGGTATCACCACACCCGCTATTCCTTCGAGGATCCCGGTCTCCCCGTCGAAACGCGGGGATTGCCGATCTACAGCATCGACAGCGCGGTAACCTTCGAGCGCAATGCCCGGCTCCGGGGCCGCGATTTCATCCAGACATTGGAACCGCGCCTTTACTATGTCTACATTCCGTTTCGCCCGCAGGACCAGTTGCCGATCTTCGACACGGCCGTAGCGGACTTCAGCCTGGCGCAGATCTTTACCGAGAATCAGTTCTCCGGTGGCGATCGCATCAACGACGCCAACCAGCTCACCGCGGCGGTGTCGAGCCGGCTGATCAATCCGGGCAACGGCGAAGAGCAGCTTCGCTTCGTCCTTGGTCAGCGCTATTACTTCAAGGAACAACAGGTCACACTCAACACCGCACCGCGGAGTTCTGATCGTTCCGACGTTCTGGCCGCGATGACCGGCAGGATCACCCCCAACTGGGTGACCGATGTCGGCCTGCAGTACAGCGCCAATACCAGCCAAATGGAGCAGAGCAACGTGGCGCTGCGCTACCAGCCGGAGATCGGCAAGGTGATGAATTTCGGCTACCGTTTTACGCGCGATACCCTGGAACAGGTGGATTTTTCGTCGCAGTGGCCGATCGGCGGGCGCTGGACCGGGTTGGCGCGCTGGAACCACTCCTTGCGCGACGATCGCCTGCTGGAGGGGCTGGTGGGGGTCGAGTACAATGCCGGGTGCTGGGCGGCCCGTTTCGTGATGCACCGTTTCGTCAGCTCGACGCAGGAATACATTAACGCGATGTTCTTTCAGCTCGAGTTGAACGGCGTGTCGAGGATCGGCTCCAACCCGCTCGGGGTGCTGCGGCAGAACGTCACCGGTTACACCAAGACCAACGAGCCGCCGCCGGAAGAACGCAATCCGTTCCCGGCGTATTGAACGCGGTAACATCCCGCGTGGTGCTGCCGCCTGTTGCTGCCGGCATCGGCGGCTGCGTCGTCTTGGCATGACGGAAAAAATGCGAATTCTGGTTCTGTTTCTTGCGTTGCTTGGGTCTGTGCCGGCCGGCGCGGCGCCGGGACAGCGTGCGCGCGGCGAGCCCGCCCTTCTCGATCGCGTGGTGGCGGTGGTCAACAACGAAGTCGTCACCCAGCTCGATCTCGATGAACAGGTGAAGGTGGCGCTGCAGCAACTGCGGCGCCAGGGCACTCCACTGCCCGCTCAGGACGTGCTGGAGCGCCAGTTGCTGGAGCGGCTGGTTACTGCCCGGGTGTTGGTGCAGACCGCCAGGGAGACCGGTTTGCGAGTGGACGACACCCAGTTGCAGCGCTCGCTGGAACGCATCGCCCAGGAGAACAAACTGACGCCCGAAGCGTTCCGCAAGGCTTTGGAAAGCGACGGCGTGAACTTCAACCGTTTCCGCGACGAAATGCGCAATGAGATCCTGATCGCGCGCCTCAAGGAGCGCGAAGTCGACAGCAAGATCCTCATCACCGATGCAGAGATCGACAACTATCTCAAGAACCAGCACAACCTGGGCGGCAAGGACGACGAGTACAGCCTCGCGCACATCCTGGTGCTGATCCCCGAGCAGGCCAGCCCGGAGCAAATCCAGGCCAAGCGCGCTGCGGCGGAGAAGGCGTTGGCGCAACTCAAGGGCGGTGCGGATTTTCGCCAGGTGTCGGCGGGGGTTTCCGACGCGCAGAATGCGCTCGAAGGCGGCCCGCTGGGGTGGCGCCCGGCTTCGCGCCTGCCGCAGATTTTCGTCGACTCGGTGACGACCATGAAGGTCGGCGACTTGAGCCCGGTGCTGCGCAGCGCCAACGGCTTCCACGTTCTGAAGCTCCTCGACAAACGCGGCAACGAAACGCCGGTGATCGTCCAGCAGACCCACACACGCCACATCCTGGTGCGTCTCAGCGAAGTTGTTTCCGAAGCCGATGCGAAACAGCGCCTGTTCAATCTCAAGGAACGAATCGACAACGGCGCCGATTTCGCCGAACTGGCGCGGCTGCAGTCCGAGGACGCGAGTTCCTCGCGCGGCGGCGATCTCGGCTGGCTGTCGCCGGGTGACACGGTGCCGGAATTCGAGCGCGCGATGAACGCACTCGAGCCGGGGCAGGTGAGCGAGCCGGTACAGTCGCCGTTCGGCTGGCATCTGATCCAGGTGCTCGAACGGCGCAACGAAGACATGTCCAAGGAGCGTCAGCGGCTGCTGGCACGCCAGGCAATTCGCGCGCGCAAATCCGACGAAGCCTATCAGGAGTGGGTACGGCAGCAGCGCGACCGCGCGTACGTGGAACTGCGCCTCGAAGAGCGCTGAGCGCAATCGAAGGACCTAGCGCCAGGTCCGGGCTGAACCACGTGCAGGCAACGCATACCCTCAGAAAAAGGTTCAGCCAGAACTTCCTAGAGGATCGCGGCATCGTCCGGCAGATCATCGCCGCGATTGATCCCCGGCGCGACGACCGCATCGTCGAGATCGGCCCCGGTCCGGGCGCACTCACTGCGCCGCTCCTCGTCCATGTCGCCCATCTCGACGTGATCGAAATCGACCGCGATATCGTCCGCGGTCTGCGCGCGCGTTTCCCGTCGGAGAGCCTGCACGTCCATCAGGGCGATGCGCTTGACTTCGATTTTTCCGCGTTTGGCGCGGACATCCGCGTGGTCGGCAACCTCCCTTACAACATTTCGACACCGATCCTGTTTCACCTGAATGCGCAGGTGGGGTTGCTGCGCGACTGCCATTTCATGTTCCAGCGCGAGGTCGTCGAGAGGATGGCTGCCGAACCCGGTTCTCCCGAGTACGGCCGCCTTTCGGTGATGTTGCAGTACCGGTGGGTCATCGAGTCGTTGTTCGACGTGCCGCCGACGGCATTTCATCCCCAACCCAAAGTCTGGTCCTCGGTCGTGCGGATGACGCCCTACGCGACCCCGCCCCACCGCGCCAGCGATGAGTCCTTGTTCGCCGACGTGGTGACGCGCGCGTTCGGCCAGCGCCGCAAGACGCTGCGCAACGCGTTGCGGGAACTGCTCGAAGCCGGGGAACTGGAACAGCTGGGAATCGAACCGGGCGCCAGAGGCGAGACCCTGGGCGTCCCGGAATTCGTGCGCATCGCGAACTATCTGGAGCAGCGGCAGCGTTAGCGCTGGATGAATTCGATCTTGTAGCCGTCCGGGTCTTCGACGAACGCAATTATGGTGGTGCCATGCTTCATCGGGCCGGTCTCGCGTGTGACTTTGCCCCCGCGCTTTTTCACCTCCTCGCAGGCCTTGTAGGCATCGTCCACTTCGAGCGCGACATGACCGTAGCCGTTGCCCAGGTCGTATTTCGTGGTGTCCCAGTTGTGAGTGAGTTCGAGCACCGCTTCCTGGTCTTCGTCGCCGTAGCCGACGAAAGCCAGTGTGAAACGACCGTCCGGATAGTCCTTCTGGCGTAGCACCTTCATGCCGAGGACCTTGGTATAGAAATCAATCGAGCGCTGCAGGTCACCTACCCTCAGCATCGTGTGCAGAATTCGCATTTCGTTCCTTTCTAGATTTCCACCAGCTCGAAGTCTTCCTTGCGCGCTCCGCATTCGGGGCACACCCAGTTGACCGGCACATCCTCCCAGCGTGTGCCGGCAGGAAGGCCCTCGTCGGGCAGCCCGGCCGCCTCGTAGTAAATGAATCCGCAGATCAGGCACATGAAGGTCTTGTATTCTTCTTGCGCGCTTGCGGCCATGGTTGGTTTGGGGAATGACGGAGCTTTTCAGTTAAGATTCCATTTTAAGTCGAAACGCTGCCGCGAATCATCGCCGTGCCAGATTCTCTCCCGATCGTGCTCGTATTCGCGGCGACTGATCCCAGCGGTGGCGCGGGGATTCAGGCGGACATCCTCACCTTGTCGAGCATGGGTTGCCATCCGTTGTCGGTGATCACCGCGGTGACCATCCAGGACACGATGGGCGTGGAAGACGTGCTGCCGATCGATGCCGAGTGGGTCGCCGACCAGGCGCGCTGCGTGCTCGAGGACATGCCGGTCACGGTGTTCAAGGTCGGCCTGCTCGGAAGCGTCGAGGCGATTGCCGCCATTGCCGAAGTGGTCTCCGATTATCCCGATATCCCGCTGGTGCTCGATCCGGTACTCGCTTCGGGCCGCGGTGACGAACTGGCTTCCGAGGACATGATCTCGGCGATGCGTGAGTTGCTGATCCCGCAGACCACGTTGATCACGCCCAACAGCCTCGAGGCCCGGCGCCTGGCGCAGGACGACAGCAACGAGAACGACGACCCAGACTTGAACGAGTGCGCGCGGCGCCTGCTCAATCTCGGCTGCGAATACGTCCTGGTGACCGGGACCCACGAAAACACGGCGCAGGTGGTCAATACACTCCACGACCAGCAGGGCGTGGTGCGAACCGACTCCTGGCAACGCCTGCCCGGCATTTTTCATGGCTCTGGCTGCACGCTCGCCTCGGCGGTCGCGGCGACGATCGCCAACGGGCTCGGCGTACCCGAGGCGGTACGCGATGCACAGGAATACACCTGGCAAACGCTCAAGTTCGCGTATCGGACCGGAATGGGGCACTTGATCCCGGACCGGCTCTTCTGGGCGCGCGAGGAAGAGCCGGAAGATGCGCAGGACAATTAGCGGGCTGTACGCGGTCACGCCCGAGCTTGCCGACTCCGCGCTGTTGAGGAGCAAGGTCGAAGCTGTGTTGCGCGGCGGCGCGCGTGTAGTGCAGTACCGCAACAAGGCTGCTGACCAGCGATTGCGGCACGAACAGGCCCTTCAGATCGCGCGGTTATGCCGCGACGCCGGCGCCTGTTTTATCGTCAACGACAGTATCGAGCTGGCGCACGACGTGGCTGCCGACGGAGTGCACCTGGGCAAGGACGACGACGGCGTCGGCGCGGCGCGTGCGCTGCTCGGTCCCGGCAAGCTGATTGGCGTGTCGTGCTACAACCAGTTGTGGCGTGCGCGCGACGCTGTTGCGCAGGGCGCGGACTACGTCGCGTTTGGCAGTTTATTCCCGTCGCCGACCAAGCCCGGCGCGGTGACGGCGAGCCGGGACCTGTTACGCGCGGCAAAGGAGTTCTCGCTCCCGATCGTCGCGATCGGCGGCATCACGCCGGACAACGCTGCCGGACTGATAGAGGCCGGCGCCGACTCGGTGGCGGTGGTCAGCGCCGTGTTCGATGCGCCCGACATTGAGCGCGCGGCACGCCGCATTGCCTGGCTGTTCGCGGAACACAGTGAGTCCTGAGACTGCAAGCATGAAAACGAGAAACGAGATTCTTTTCGACAAATCACAGACGGTGATTCCCGGCGGAGTGAACTCGCCGGTGCGCGCCTTCCGCTCGGTGGGCGGCACGCCGTTGTTCTTCAGCCGTGGGGAGGGTGCCTGCGTGTGGGACGCGGACGGCAGGCGCTACGTCGACTACGTCGGTTCCTGGGGGCCGCTGGTGCTTGGCCACGCGCATCCGCAAGTGGTGGAAGCGGTGCGGGAGGCCGCTTCCCGTGGTTTAAGTTTTGGTGCCCCGACGGAAGCCGAACTGGAAATGGCGGAACTCATCACCCGGCTGCTGCCGTCGATACAGCAGGTGCGTCTGGTGAGTTCCGGCACCGAGGCGACCATGAGCGCGATCCGGTTGGCGCGCGGGTTTACCGGGCGCGCGAAGATCGTCAAGTTCGAGGGCTGCTACCATGGCCACGCCGATTCGTTGCTGGTAAAGGCCGGTTCCGGCGCGCTTACTTTCGGTCAGCCCAGTTCCGCCGGCGTGCCCGCGGAGATCACGGTTCACACGCTGGTGCTCGATTACAACGACGCCGGCATGCTGGAGCGCGCGTTCGGCGCGCAAGGCGATGAAATTGCTGCGGTGATCGTCGAGCCGGTGGCGGGCAACATGAATCTGGTCAAGCCCAGGCCGGAATTCCTGCGCGCCCTTCGGGACCTTTGCACGAAGCACGGCACGGTGTTGATTTTCGACGAAGTGATGACCGGTTTCCGGGTCGGGCTCCAGGGAGCGCAGGGGCTTTACCGCATCACGCCCGACCTGACCACGCTGGGCAAGGTCATCGGCGGCGGCATGCCGGTGGGCGCGTTCGGCGGACGGCGCGACATCATGCAGTGCATTGCGCCGCTTGGGCCGGTGTACCAGGCCGGAACCCTGTCTGGAAATCCGGTGGCGGTCGCCGCCGGGTTGGCCACGCTCAAGCTTGTTCAGGCGCCCGGTTTTTTCGACCGGCTTGGCAATGCCGCTGCACGGCTGGTGCAGGACCTGCAGAAGGCCGGCAGGTATGCGGGGTTGGCGTTTTCGGCGCAATCGGTCGGCGGGATGTTCGGCGTGTACTTCCGCGCCGCTTCGCCGGAGAGTTACGCCCAGGTCATGGAATGCGACAAGAATGCCTTCAACTGTTTTTTCCATGCCATGCTGGCTCAGGGCGTGTACCTGGCGCCATCGGCATTCGAAGCGGGATTTGTCTCTGCCGCTCACGGCGAAGCCGAAATCAGCGCCACCATCGAGGCGGCATCGGCGGCGTTCGCGAAAGTCGCGGCCGCGTGAACTGTCGCGCGGTCAGCGCAAAGCGGAGAGGTACTCGGCGACGGCGGCAATTTCCCTGTCGGTGAGCCGGCCCGCGACCGCGCGCATCATGTTGTTGGAGTCGTTGGCGCGCTCGCCAGCGCGGAATGCCTTCAATTGCGCAACGACGTATTCGGGATGTTGACCGGCAAGCCGGGGATACTGGGACGGAATTCCGGCACCGTTCGGCGAATGGCAGCCGGCACAGGCCGTCACTCCGGTGGCGACGTTGCCGCCGCGAAACAGCTTGCGTCCCTGAGCGACCAGATCCTTGTCTTTGGCCGCAGTTTCGCTGGGTTTCTGCGCGGCGTAATAAGCGGCAAGATTGCGCATGTCCTCGGCGGACACGCCGGCTACCATGCCCATCATCACGGCGTTGTTGCGGCTGCCCGATTTGAATTCGTTCAGCTGCTTGAACAGATACTCAGGGTGCTGTCCGGCGAGGCTCGGATTCATCGGCAGCGGGCTGTTGCCGTCGGCTCCGTGGCAGGCGGCGCAGATCCGGTTGGCAATGGGCTGGGCCTTGGCGGGGTCGCCGAAATCAGCCGCAACGGCCGAGGTGACGGAAATGCACGCGACCACGGTCGCCGCGATGAAACGGTTCATGAACACTCCTTCGATTTCGTGCCAATGCCCCGGACTGCGCCGGTCCCCGCGAGAGGCGCCATTTTAGCGTAACTGATGAGCCGCACCCGTTTGTTCAACGACGCCGCCTTCTTCGCCACAGCCGCGCATGAGCGCGACCTGCCGGCTTCGTCTGGAGTCGAAGTGGCGTTTGCCGGACGCTCGAACGCCGGCAAGTCGAGCGCACTCAACGCGCTTGCCCGGCGCCACCGCCTGGCCTTCGTCAGCAAGACCCCGGGCCGAACGCAGCAGATCAATTTTTTCAGCCTGGGGGCGGGGCGCTTTCTGGTGGACTTGCCCGGGTACGGGTACGCGCAGGTGCCGGGAGCAATGAAGCGATCCTGGCAGGAACTGCTGTCCGGCTACTTGCAGACTCGCGGCCAGCTGCGCGGCCTGGTGGTGGTGATGGACGCCCGTCATCCGCTGACGCCGCTAGACCGGCAGCTGCTGGACTGGTTCGCCCCGACAGGCCGGCCGGTGCACGTGCTGCTCACCAAGGCAGACAAGTTGTCGAAGCAGGAAGCGACCAGACAACTGCGCAAAGTGGGCGAAGGGCTCGCCGCCGAGTACCACGGCAGCAG
>Ga0184637_10001250_pt1 | contig 17507 bp, 16 predicted proteins | sample PLM3_127_b2_FD_133143 | JGI IMG/M metagenome (GOLD analysis project Ga0184637, IMG submission 133143) | Groundwater sediment microbial communities from an aquifer in East River, Colorado, USA - PLM3_127_b2 | ecosystem: Environmental > Terrestrial > Soil > Riparian zone | place: USA: East River...
CGCACGGCCAAGGCCTTCGCCTTCGCCATCGTCGGCGCCGAATATGTGCTGCGCTGGCTGCCGCGCGGCACCCATGACTGGCGCAAGTTCGTGAAGCCGTCGGAGCTGGCGCAAGCGTTGCGCAAATCGGGCATGAGCATCGAGCAGATGACGGGCGTCAGCTTCAATCCGCTGACCGACCGCTGGTCGCTGACCCGCGATCTCGACATCAATTACATGCTGGCGGCCAGGCGCGCCTGAACGAACTTCCGATATGGCCGATCAACCCAACGTTCTGGTCGTCGGCGCCGGCATCATCGGCGCCTCGATCGCGTATCACCTGGCAAAGGCCGGGGCCCGCGTCGCCATCATCGAGGCCGGCCAGCCCGGCGGCGTGGCGACGCGCCGATCCTGGGCCTGGATCAATGCGAGCTGGGGCAATCCGGAAATCTATTTCCGGCTGCGCATCCGCTCCATGGCGGAATGGCGGCGGCTTGAACGCGAAGTTCCCGGCCTCGGGGTGGCGTGGGTCGGCGGCCTGATCTGGGATTTGCCGACGAACGAGCTCGAGGCCTATGCGGTGGAACATGCGGCCTGGGGTTATGGAATCCGCCGCGTCGATCGCGCCGCAGCCGCACGGATCGAGCCGCAATTGGCTTCGCCGCCTGAATTCTCTCTGCATGTGGCGGAGGAAGGCTCCGTCGAACCGCTCGCGGCGGCGCACGCGCTGCTGGCGGCGGCGCGGTCGATCGGCGTCCAGGTCATCGCCAACCGACCGGTCCGCGCGTTGACGCGTCATAACGGTCGCGTCGTCGGCGTGGAGACTGACGCCGGAACGATCGCCGCCGATGAAATCGTCGCCGCCGCCGGTGCCGAGACGGCCGCGCTGGTGGCCAGCGCCGGTATCGCGCTGCCGCTCGATTCGCCGCCCGGCCTGCTGATCGCCAGCAAGCCGCATCCCAAATTGCTGAACGGCCTGGTCATGTCGCCCGGTCTGCATGTGCGCCAGACGACGGAAGGCCGCTTGCTGGGCGGCGCGGATTTCGGCGGCGGCGATCCGGGCGTGGATGCGGCGGCGACCTCGCGTGACTTGTTCGAGGTCATGCGCGGCATGTTCAAGGACGGCGCATCGTTGGCATATGAGTATCACACGCTGGGCTATCGGCCGATGCCGGGTGACGGATTCCCGATCGTCGGGCGCGCGCCGAAGATCGACGGCCTCTATGTCGCCGTCCTGCATTCGGGGATCACGCTGGCGCCCGCCGTCGGCTTGTTCGCCGCCGAGGAGATCATGACGGGCGCGCGCAACGCCTTGCTCGAGCCCTACGGACCGGAGCGGTTCGGCGGTTCAAACTAAACGGAAAACCAGTCAGGCGTCCGAGCGCGGTAGCCAGGGAACGCGGGCGACCTCGATGCCTTCCTCGACCAGTTCCTGATGCTGGTTGTCGGTGGCTTCGCCATAGATGCCGCGCGCTTCGGTCTCGCCGTAATGGATCTTGCGCGCCTCGTCGGTGAACTTTTCGCCGACATAGTCGCAATTCTCTTCGATCTTGCTGCGGATTTCCTGCAGATGCTGGCGCATGGCGCTGGCCATCACCGACATGCCCTGCTGGGCATTCGCGGGGTTCTCCGCCGCCGGTTTTTCCGCCGCGCCGATGCGCGGCGCCATCAGCGCCTTGGCGACCTTGCGGGTGCCGCAGAACGGGCACTCGACATTCTTGCGGGAAAGCTGGCGGTCGCAGGTCTGACCGTCCTTGAACCAGGCCTCGAATTCGTGGTCCTTGCCGCAGCGGAGTTGGTAGAGAATCATGGCGGACGTTCGCGCGCTCAGTAGTTAGTTGCTGAGTTAACAATTGTCACAGATCAGCCGTTAAACAAGCCCCAAACCGACATGACCGCGACATGCCGCCATGACACGGACACAGCCCTGCCGGCGTCAGATTGGGTCCGGCGCTTCGCCGCGCTGGCGGAACGGCCCGGCCCGGTGCTGGACCTCGCCGCCGGCGGCGGCAGACATGCGAGGTATTTCAGGGGTTTAGGATATCGCGTCACGGCCTTGGACCGGGATGTGGCGGCGCTGGCCGGTCATGACATGGAGGTCATCACGGCCGATCTGGAGAATGGTTCGCCCTGGCCGCTGGGCGAGCGGGAATTTGCCGGGATCGTGGTGACGAATTACCTCCACAGGCCGCTGTTTCCGTTCCTGGCGACCGCGTTGGCGGTGGGCGGCGTGCTGATCTACGAAACCTTCGGCGCCGGCAACGAACGCTTCGGCAAGCCGAGCAATCCGAACTTCCTGCTGCAACCGGGCGAATTGCTGGAGGTGGCGCTGCGCTACGAGCTTGCCGTGCTCGCCTATGAATGCGGCGAAGTGGCCGAGCCGAAACCCGCGATCGTCCAGCGCATGGTGGCGCTGCGCACGAAATGAGAAACGGCCGGCGCAAGGGCCGGCCGTCGCAGTCTCACAGTTAGACGCCGATTACTTCGGCTGCGGCATGACCCGCAGATAGGGCTTCAGCGTTTTCCAGCCGTTCGGATATTTCGCCTTCGCCTGCTCGTCGGAGACCGAGGGCGGGATGATGACATCCTCGCCCGGCTTCCAGTTGACCGGCGTCGCAACCGTATGCTTCGCGGTCAGTTGGCAGGAATCCAGCAGGCGCAGAACCTCGTCGAAATTGCGGCCGGTGCTCATCGGATAGGTGAGCATGGCCTTGACCTTCTTGTCGGGGCCGATGACGAAGACCGAGCGCACCGTCGCGTTATCGGCCGGCGTGCGGCCTTCGGAAGTTTCGCCGGCGCCGGCCGGCAGCATGTCATAGGCTTTCGCCACGCGCAGATCCGAATCCGCGATCAGCGGATAATTGACCTTGGCGCCCTGCGTCTCTTCGATGTCCTTGGCCCATTTCTCATGGTTGCCGACGGGATCGACACTGAGACCGAGAATCTTGGTATTGCGCTTGTCGAATTCCGGCTTCAGGCGCGCCATATAGCCGAGTTCGGTGGTGCAGACCGGCGTGAAATCCTTCGGGTGCGAAAACAGGATACCCCAGGAGCTGCCCAGATAATCGTGGAATTTGAGGCGACCCTGGGTCGAGTCCTGCTCGAAATCGGGCGCGGTATCATTGATGCGTAGCGACATCTCTTCCTCCCTTGCTCTGAAATTGATGCGCCCAGGAACGATGTGATTCGATGGGCGCTATTCGCTGGCCGCTCGCATCAAGGCTTGCGGCCGCTGGAACTCGCGGTCGTGACGCAGGGCGGGCACCATGGCGCGCGCCTTGTGCACCAGCTCCAGGTCGATCTCGGAGATGACGAAACCAGGATCCTCGCCGGCATCGGCCAGAATCTCGCCCCACGGCGCTATGATCAGCGAATGGCCGTAGGTCTTGCGCCCTTCCGCATGTTCGCCGGTCTGCGCCGGAGCGAAGATGAAGCAGCCGGTCTCGATCGCGCGGGTGCGCAGCAGCACGTGCCAATGCGCCTGGCCGGTCGGCACGGTGAAGGCGGCCGGCACCGAGATCATCACGGCACCCGCATGGGCCAGCGCGCGATGCAGATAGGCGAAACGCACGTCGTAGCAGATGGTAAGGCCGAGCCCGCCCCACGGAATCTGCGCCACCACCGCCTGCTCGCCCGGCCGCACGCCGTTCGATTCGCGATAGGTCTCGCCGTTCGGCAGATCGACGTCGAACATGTGGATCTTGTCGTAGCGCGCCACCACCTCGCCCGACGGACCGAACAGGAAGCAGCGATTGGCGATGCGCCCTTCATCGGCCTTGACCGGCATGGAGCCGATCATCAGCCAGATGCCGAGATCCTTGGCCAGCGACGAGAAATGCGGCAGGCCGGGGTGATCCTGCTCCGCCGGCGTCTTGGCCAGCGAGCGCGCCCGGTTGGGCTCGATCAGCGTGGTGTTTTCCGGCGTCATGACCAGATCGGCGCCGGCGGCAGCGGCGGCACGGATCAATTGGGTCGCGGCGGCGATGTTGGGCGCGATTTCCGGCGCGGAATTGAGCTGGACGCAGGCGGCCTTGAATTTCTTGCTCATGACGCCTCCGCCAGCATCGGCTCCAGCTTGCCGGCGCGATCGAGGGCATAGAGCTCGTCGCAGCCGCCGACATGCTGGCCGTTGATGAAGATCTGCGGCACCGAGGTGCGGCCGCCGGCGCGCTCGCGCATCTCCGCCCGCAACTTCCCGTCCGCCATCACATCGACCTCTTTGACCTGCGCGCCGCGTTCTTCGAGAAGCTGCTTCGCCCGCCAGCAATAAGGGCAGAGCATGGTGGTGTAGATTTCAACCTGCGCCATACACCGTTCCGTCCAGGAATGGGTCCTTCGGGGATTAATCACAGGCGCTAATTTACACCTTGGCCCGCGCAATCCCGATATTAGTACTTTTGGCCGTCCGGGCGCGAAAAGCAAGGCCACGCGTCGTGAAATTTACAGTACGCGCACCACTCGCGCCAGCACCAGCAGATCGACCGCTTTCGCCCCAGCCTTGAGCAATACCTTGGCGCAGGCCTCGGCCGTGGCGCCGGTGGTCAGCACATCGTCGATCAGCAGCACCCGCCGCCCTGCAACCGCTTGATCTGAGCGGGAATTGAGGGCGAAAGCGCCGGCGACGTTCTGGCGCCGGGCGGTGCGTCCCAGATGGCCCTGGGATTGGGTCGGCCGGCGGCGGACCAGCAGGTCCGGCGCCACGCGTTTTCCTTGCGTCCGGCCGACCCAGTTGGCCAGGATTGCGGCCTGGTTGTAGCGCCGCCGCACCAGCCGCCACCGATGCAGCGGCACCGGGGCGATCAGGTCCGCCTCCGCGATCAGCCCGGCGCCGGCGCGCGCCATCCAGCCGGCGAGCGTCTTGGCCCCTTCCAGCCGGTCGGCATGCTTGAAGCGCAGGATCAAATCGCGGCTGGCCTCGTCATAGACGAGCGCCGCCCGCGCGCGGTCGAAACGCGGCCGTTCCCCGCTGCAGGCGCCGCACAGCGCCTCGGGACCGAGATCGAACTCGAAAGGCAACCCGCAGGCCGCGCAGCAGGGCTCGCTCACGAACCGCAGCCCGGCCCAGCAGGTACCGCACAAGGCGCCGTGATCGCCGACCAGCTCGCCGCATTTCAGGCAGCGCGGCGGCAGCACCGCATCCAGCAGCATGTTGGCGGAGCGGCGCAGGGCCGCGCGCCAAGAGCCGGTGTCGCCGATGTCCGCGGAGTTTGTCATGTGCCAAGCTTGCGGATGGCGGCGCGCTGTTGTCAATTGCGGCAACCTAAGGCGAAGCACTGGCGCAAGGTGAGGCATTGGCGCAAGACACCGTCCCGGAGCGGGCACGCGTATTCGACCGCAAGCTGCTGCGCGAACGGCGCCGGCGGGCGGCCCCGAATCTGGGCGCGCACGACTTTCTGCTGAGCGAGGTCGGCGAGCGGCTGGTCGACCGGCTGGCCGACGTGACGCGGCACTTTCCGCTGGCGCTCGATCTCGGCTGCCGCGACGGATTGCTGGCGCGCACCCTGGCGGGGCGCGGCGGCATCGAAACGCTGCTGCAATGCGATCTATCGCAAAGCGGCGCGCTGGGTGCCAGACGCCATGGACCGGCCTTCGTCGCCGACGAAGAGCTGCTGCCGGTCAGGTCGGAGTGCCTCGATGCCATCCTCAGCAATCTGTCGCTGCACTGGGTCAACGACCTGCCGGGCGCGCTGGCGCAGATCCGCGACGCGCTGAAGCCCGATGGACTATTCCTGGCCAGCATGTTCGGCGCCGGCACGCTGGGCGAGCTACGCACCTGTTTGATGGAAGCCGAACTGGCGGAAAGCGGTGGGGTCAGCCCGCGCGTCTCGCCCTTCGCCGGATTGCGCGACGCGGCGGGACTCTTGCAGCGCGCCGGCTTCGCGCTGCCCGTCGCGGATAGCGACACGATCACCGTCACCTATCCCGATCTGTTCCGGCTGCTCGCCGATCTGCGCGGGATGGGGGAAACCAACCTGCTGCTGGATCGGCTGAAACATCCGACGCGGCGCGCGATCTTCGCCCGCGCCGCAGCACTCTATCACGAGCGCTTCGCCGACGCGGATGGCAGGCTGCGCGTCACCTTCCAGATCCTGTTCCTGACCGGCTGGGCGCCGCACGAATCGCAGCAGCAACCGGCCAAGCGCGGCAGCGGCAAGACCAGCCTGCGGGACGTTTTGGGTGGTTCATGAGAAAGGTCAGGGCGCCTGACACGCTGGCGCGCCGTCGAGCGAACAAAGCTGCTTCCACTTGATCGAAATGCAGTCTTGCCTGTTGGCGCGATCCTCCATGCCAGGCCGAAGCAGGGAGATATCTGACTGGTATTTCTAGACGTGCTAGGATTCGACCGAATCGGTCCGATAATTACGATGTCTGTCGCGCGTCTGGGGGATGCGCTCCGACCCCGTTCTCGGGAGGGAGGCCGACATGGACGCTCAAGGCGTCAAATCAGCAATCCGGCGACATTCCGCGGGCCGATTCTTATTCGACCACACCGTGCTGGTGCTGGCGTTGCTGCTGGTGGCGAGCGTAGCGGCGGCTTTTTGGTATCTGACCCGTCTACAGGCTGAACTGATCTCCACGCTGGCGCAGCAAGGGACACGCTTGCAGTCCGAAACATTTGAGGAGTTGCGCTCATTATATACGTCCGATGTCGTGGAGAGGGTCCGGACGCACGGAGTTTCAGTGACGCACGACTACAAGGACCATGACAACGCCATTCCACTGCCCGCAACGCTCACGATAGAACTCGGCCAGCGCATCGGAGCGCGCGGATCGGGGATGAGCGTGCGCCTCTACAGTGACTATCCCTTTCCGTGGCGGACGAAGGAAGGAGGTGCACGCGACGCCTTCGAGCGCGAGGCGCTCGCCGCCTTGCGCCAGAATCCGGAGCAGCCATTCTCTCGATTTGAGGAGTATCAAGGCGGGCAGGTGCTGCGGTTCGCGGTCGCCGACCGCATGCGGCCGCAGTGCTTGTCGTGCCACAACACCCATCCCGCAAGCCCCAAGAAAGACTGGAAGGAGGGTGACGTACGTGGCGTGCTGGAGATTATCCGCCCCATTGCCCCAATAGCGGCGGCAGCGCAGACCGGCTTGCAAGGCTCCTTCGCCGCCATGTCGCTGGTGGTCGTGCTGGGGCTGGCAGGGATCGGCCTGGCGTCCAGCAAGCAGCGCCTCTATGCCAGGGGCCTGGCTCGGGAAATCATCGAACGGAAGCGGGCTGAGGCCGAATTGACGGCGAACGCAGCTCGCCTTTCGGCCATGGACGAAGCGTCGCCGTTGGGAAGCTTTGTGGCCGATGCCGACGGGCGCTGCCTGCACGTAAACGCCACCTATCAGAGGATCACGGGTTATCCCGCGGAGGCCATGATTGGCGCCAACTGGTATGCCGGAATAGATCCGGTTGACCGCGACCGGGTGCTCAGCGAATGGCGCGACGCATCGCAAAATGATCTCACCTTCGCCACGGAGTGCAGTTTCCTCAGAGCCGACGGATCCACGACCTGGATCAGCTGCAAAGCGGCGGCGATGCGCGATGGTCAGCGGCTGCTGGGCTATGTCGGCACGTTCGAGGATATCAGCGATCGCAAGCGCGTCGAGCGCATGAAGAACGAATTCATTTCCACCGTCAGCCATGAATTGCGCACACCCTTGACTTCCATCATGGGGGCCCTGGGTCTGCTGGAAGGCGGGGTCGCCGGCGGACTGGCCGATGAGGCCAAGAAGCTGATCGGGATTGCGCACAAGAACAGCGAGCGCCTGGTGCGCCTGATCAGCGATATTCTGGATATCGAGAAGATCGAATCGGGCGCCATGCATTTCGATCTGCAACCGAGGGAGCTGCAGCACCTGATCGAACAAGCGGTTGCAGCCAATCATCACTATGCGGAATTGTTCGGTGTCACCTTCGCGATCGTCGAGCGATTGCCCGGCGTCATGGCCAAGATGGATTCAGACCGATTGATGCAGGTCATGACCAATCTGATGAGCAATGCGGCAAAATTTTCACCCCGCGGCGGCACGGTCGAGCTACGGCTGATGCGCCAAGGCAGCACGATCCGATTCTCTGTGACGGATCATGGGCCGGGAATACCCGAGGACTTCCACAGCAAGATGTTCCAGAAGTTCTCCCAGGCCGACGCGTCGGATTCACGCCAAAAGGGCGGTACGGGCCTCGGCCTGTCGATTTCCAAGGCGATCGTCGAGCATATGGGTGGCACGATCGGTTTCGAGACCGCAAGAGGGGTCGGCACGACCTTCCATGTCGACCTGCCGGAATGGCGTGAAGCAGCCGACGCGCTGGTCGCGACGGCCGGCGAGGCCGAGCCGTTCCAGCCAAAAGTGCTGGTCTGCGAGGATGATCGGGATGTGGCCGCACTGATCTCGATGATGCTGAAAAACGCCGGCTACCATCCAGTCCCGGCCTATGACGCGGCCACCGCCCGGCGACTTCTGGCCGAAGACAACTTTGTCGCCATGACCTTGGACATCCGCCTGCCGGATATGGACGGCAAGGCTTTCATGCGGGAATTGCGATCGAGTCCAGCCACCCATGAATTGCCTATTGTCGTGGTATCGGTGCACCCGCGCGCACCACAGCAACAAGGCGTGATTGATGGGCTGGGGGTGATCGACTGGCTCAGCAAGCCGATCGATCAGGAACGCCTGATCGAGGCGATGCGGCGCGGCACCCAACACCCGGCTGACGGCAAGATCCGGGTTCTTCATGTCGAGGATGATCCGGATGTATGCCAAATCGTGCAATCCCTGGCGGGCGGAATCGCTCAGGTGCAACCGGCCGCTAGCTTCCAGGAAGCCAGACACCTGCTCTCCAGCCAAAGGTTCGATCTGGTGATCCTGGATATCGAATTGCCGGACGGATCGGGATGGGACCTCTTGCCCCTGATCGAAGCCCAGTTCCCGCCCCTGCCGGTCCTGGTATTCTCTGCCCAAACCGTTTCGTCCAAGGAATCCGGCCGCGTTGCGGCAGCCCTGGTGAAGTCCCACGCCACCAATCCGGAGATCCTGGGCGCCATACTCGCCTTGGCAGGACGGTCACGATAGCGCGCGGCGGAAGGAGATAGGCATGCCTGACGGGTCGCTGCGAAAAATTCTCTACGTCGAGGACGAGCCGGATATCGCCGCGGTCGCCAGGCTCTCATTGGAATCGATCGGCGGGTTCGAAATGCTGGTTTGCGGTTCTGGAAAAGAGGCGCTTGGAGCCGCGCCCGGTTTCGCGCCGGACCTCATCCTACTCGATGTCATGATGCCCGGAATGGATGGCCCTTCAACCCTGCGAGCCCTCCGCGCGACGTCCGGTTTGAGCGCGATCCCGATTATCTTCATGACAGCGAAGGCACAGACAGGTGAAGTGAACCGCTATCGCGAAATGGGCGCCTTGGATGTCATCACCAAGCCGTTCGATCCGATCAAGCTGCCCGACACGATCCGCGACATCTGGGCCGCGCGCTCCCGCTGAGGCACATTCATGAGCTATGACGAAGGGGTCATCGAGCAATTGCGCCAGCTGCGCGAGAATTATGCGCAGCAATTGCCGGGGAAAATCGCCGCTCTCGAGACAGCGGCGAAAGAGTGTAGCGACCGAGCAGGAGTGGCCGCGCTGCGGTCGCTGGCCCATGGACTGGCGGGATCGGGCTCCACCTTTGGGTTTCCGGAGGTGTCGGAAACGGCTCGGCGCCTGGAGGTCCTCGTCCAGACGGTGCTGGATGAAGGACGCCGCCTCAGCGCGGCCGAAGCGGAAATCATCGCCGGATATCTGGACGCCTTGCAGCGGGCGGGGCACAAACCTATCCCCTGGTCGGCGCCCGCAATGGCGCCAAAGCGCGCCTCCTCCACCAGCGCCACGAAGCTGGTCTATTTGGTCGAGGATGATGCCCTGCTGGCCAATGATTTGGCCCTCCAGCTCGTTCATTACGGCTATGAGATAAAGACCTTTGATGCTCCCGATCGATTTCGTGAGGCGCTAACCGTGGGCGTCCCCAAGGCGATCATCATGGACATCGTCTTTCCCGAGGGCGATCTGGCCGGAGTCGAAATGGCCACTAAAATTGCACGGGAAGGCTATATGGATGTGCCGATCCTGTTCGTGTCGGTGCGCGACGATCTGACCGCCCGTCTGGCGGCGGTCCATGCCGGCGCTTCCGGCTATTGCCTCAAACCGCTGGACATTCCTGCTCTTGCGGCCACGCTTGATGATCTGACCGCAGCCCCTTCGGGACAACCCGATCGGGTCCTGATCGTGGAAGATACCAGGGTCTTGGCCGAGCATTACGCCTGCACGCTTGAACTGGCGGGCATCACCGCCCGCGTGCTCACGGAGCCCATGCAAATCTTGGCCGAGATGAACGACTTCAGACCCAATCTGGTGCTGATGGACATGTATATGCCGGGCTGCAGCGGCGCAGAACTCGCGGCTGCGATCCGACAGTTGGAGAACTACAACATGGTTCCCATCGTGTTCCTGTCGACGGAAAGCGACACGCGCAAGCAGATGAAGGCAATCACGCTGGGCGGCGACGACTTCCTGGTCAAGCCGATCGCGCCCGATTATTTGGTCTCTGCGGTGACCGCGCGGCTGCGGCGTTACCGCACGCTGCGCGCCTCGGTCCAGCGAGACAGCCTGACCGGCCTTCTCAACCACGCGGCAACCAAGGACTATCTGGCCCGGGAAACGGCGCGGGCGGCACGGCATGCTCAGCCCTTCTGTCTTGCAATTATCGATCTCGATCATTTCAAGGCGGTGAATGACAATCACGGCCATCTTGCAGGCGATCGTGTGTTGAAGCAGCTCGCCGATCAGCTCAAGCATCGGTTGCGCAAAAGCGATATTGTCGGCCGTGTCGGCGGCGAAGAATTCGCGGTGATCGTGCCGCAGACCGGGGAACCTCAAGCCAAGATCCTGCTGGAGGATTTGTGCAAAGGTTTCGCACACACGACGCACCGGGCCGAAGCTGGCGAATTCTCTGTGACCTTCAGTTGCGGGGTGGCGGAATATCGGATTGGCGAGAGTGACGAGAGCCTTTACATCCGTGCCGATCAGGCTCTCTACCAGGCGAAGCAGGCGGGGCGGAATCGGGTCGTCACCGCGCGCTGACCGGATGTTCTGAAAGATCGGCGAAAGGCGGCGGCTGCCGCACCAGCGTGCGCGACGTGTTGTCGAAAAAAGTCCGGGCCCCTTGCGGGGCCCGGGCCAGGCTAAGAGCAGCGTTACGCGGCCTTCCGGGCGCCCTGATCGCGATAGCGGTGCGCCAGCGGACTCTTCGGCTTCAAGGCCAGACGCTCGTTGGCGAGCGCCCGCACCAGGCCGCGCTGGCCGGCGCGCTGGGCCGCTTCGATCAAGGTCAGATCGATCAAATCGCGCTGCGCGTGACTGCCGCCGAAGCGGCCGGCGATGTTGCGCAATGGACGCAGAATCTCGATCACCGCCGGATAGCTGCCCTGGTCGAAGGCGAGCAGTGCCCGCGACAGCGGCAGGCCGACGTCGCGGGTCATCGCCGCATTGTCCGACTGCTTGCGCACAGTCTCGCACATGGCCGAGACGACGCGCTCCGCCTCGGCGCGGCGGCCGGCGCCGAGCAGCGCCATCACCCCGTGCGAATCGTTGAAGGCGTAAAGCCGGTCTTCGCCCAGCGGCTGCCAGCGGTCGGCGATGCCTTCCCAGCGGTTGCCGAGATCGATGCCGCGCAATTGCAGACGCCACAGCATGGCCGAAGCATCGACCATGTCGAGCACGACATTCGACTGGCCGCCGCGGATCGGACCGTCATAGAGCTTCAGCACCTCCGCATTCTGGTCGTTCTCCAGCAGGAACAAGCCCAGGTGCCACCAATTGTGCACGGCGAAGAAGGAGTCCGGCGACCAACCCTGTTCGCCGTCGCGCAGCCACTTCGCGCCATCTTCGTAGCGGCCCATCATCTCCATGGCGTGGGCAACCGCGTGATAGGCCCAGGCATCGCGGCCATTCATCGAGATGGCGCGCCGGCCGGCTTCCTCGGCACGGGCATAGTCGCCGGTCTCCTCCAGGCCGAAGGCCTGCATGGCGATCAGCGCGTGATAGCCCGGCATCTGCGGCTTCCATTCCGGCAGCACGCGGGCCACGCGGTCGCGCAGATTGCGGCTGTCGCCGCGATAGAAGTCGAGCAGATGGCCCATCTGCAGCGCCAGGATGTCGTGCGTATCCTCGATGAGGATGTCCTCCAGGCGCTCCGAGGTGCGATGGAAGGCGCCGTCGACCAGGCTGGCGACGGCAGCCGCGTGGCGGCGCTCGCGGTCGTTCAGCTTCAGCTCGCGCATGCGGCCCAGCAGGTCCGCCGCCACCGGCACCGTTCCCCGCTCCATGCCGCTCAGCAGCAGATACGCCTTCAGCGCCAGCGCCATGACGAAATCCGGGCTTTCGGCCAGCGCCGCGTCGCAGGTGGCGACCGGATCGCCGACATAGCAATTGAACTGGCTGATCGCCGTCTCATAGAGTTCCAGCGATTTGGTATCGGCCCCGCTCACCGGCGCGCCGCGATGATCCTTCAGAACCATGTTTCTTCTCCCTCTCGAACCGGCGCCGGCGCCCATCCAGACATTGCCGGGCGCCCGCGTTCCGTCCGGCAATCACTTAGAGGAGCCCCACGCGGCGCGCTGTGACACGCTTCACAGCGGTGCTTCGCGCATTACGCGTTACGCCTGACGCCTAAATCGCGGAATCGCGTTCCAGGGCCGCCTGGGTCCGTAAACCACCCAGATCGGTGACGGTCAGACCACCCTCTTCCGTGCTAACGATGCCTTTGTGGCTCCACAGCGCCAGTTGCTTGTTGATGGCTTCGCGCGAGACGCCCAGCATCTGCGCCAGTTCGGTCTGCGAGAACCGCTTGCCGAGCCTGGCGGAATTGCCGTCGATCTCCGCATGCGCCGTCACCAGATCGTTCAGCTTGCGCGCCAGGCGCACCGGCAATTCGGCGAAAGCGAAGTCGCTCAGCAGATCCGTTTTCAGCCGCAGCCGCTCGCAGAGCAATTCGATGATGTGCCGCGCCAGATGCGGGTCGGTCTCCAATACCGTCAGAAATGCGGAGCGCTGGATCACCAGCATCAAGGTCGCCTCCTGGGCGGTGGCGTTGGCGGTGCGCGGCAGGCCGTCCAGCAAGGCGATCTCGCCGAACACGTCGCCCGGCTCCATGATGGAGAAGGTCAGCTCCTTGCCGGTGTCGCTGCCGACCCAGATGCGCACCAGGCCCTCGACCACGGCATAGAGCGCGTCGCCTTCGTCGCCGCGGCTGAACAAGTTCTCGCGCCGCGCCAGTTGCTTGGTGACCGCGAGTTGCGCCAGCCGGTCCAGGATCGGCTGGGCCACGTCCTGGAACAGGAAACTGCGCCGGATCAGCGCCTGGCGTTCGCTTGGGTCCAATCGCCGCATGTCCATTCCCAATCGCAGGTCGGCCTCGCCGGCTATGGCGGCGGTTGGCCTGAATACGTTCCACCCGGCCTGTGAAGCACGTCACATACCGGCATGTCCGCAGTGCCTATGTCATTGGCCGGGCCGATGCCGGCTGAAGAGCCGACAATTCGTCCGTAATTTTTTGGTCCCCCGGCGCCCTCTTTAGGGGGTTTTTACGGGGAAATCCACACAGGAAATCCACCGGAGCCACCGCGCTGATGTTATTATACCGCCTCTGGTGGGGGACCTGGAACGAATATGAGGTATCCGATGCAAGGTGTGAAACCCTGGAAGGCCGGAATTCGCCTGTCGCCCCTGGCGGCCGGCATGATGCTGCTGGCGGCGGGGACTGCGGCCGCCGAGGAGCGGACCTGCCAGATCGAACAGACGAGCGGCCAAGCCTCGGTGTCGCATGAGGGTAAACGCTCGAAGGCCGAGGTCGGCATGGCCCTGGCGGCCAAGGATCAGCTTCGCACCGGCGCCGACGGCCGCATCGAGGTTCTGTGTTCGGACCAGGTGGTCGTCACCATCGGGGCTGAGACGGAGATCGGTCTGGGCTCCCTGGTCGGCGAACAGGGCCAGGACGAGACCATCGCCATGAGCCTGCATCGCGGCATCGCCCGATTCCTGGCGCCCTTGCGCACCTGGGGCCAGTTCAACGTGCACGGTCCGGTGGCCGTCGCCTCGGTCAGGTCCACCGAATGGGTCATGGAGACGCCGAAGCGCGGCACCAACGTCCTGGTGCTCGATGGGAGCGTCACCGTGCGCGCCAAAGCCGGCGACGGCATTATCCTCGGACCCGGTCACGGCGTGGACGTCGCTCCGGACGGCACCATGGGCGAACCCAAGACCTGGGCCCCGGAGCGCGTCGAAAAGATCCTGAAACGGCTCGGCCTGCGCTGATCGGTACCGTCTGCATCGGTATCAGTCATGCATACGACGATCGGTCGGCTGCACTGGGCGTGGGCTGTCGGGTGCCTGATCCTGGGGCTCGCGATCGGCTGGTGGCATCCAGGTGCTACAAGTGCGGTGCCTGCCGCGCTTGAAGGTCGCTTGTTGGACGTCCGGCATGTGCTGCGTGGGCCAATAGCGCCGCCCCCGGAATTTGCCATCGTTGCCATAGACGACAGGACGCTGGGCCGGTTGCAGCGATTTCCGGTACCGCGCGGCATCATTGCCGCCATCATCGACCGCTTGACCGATTCAGGCGCCAAAGTGGTGGCGGTCGATCTGCTGCTATTGGAGCGCGAGCTGCCAGGCGAAGGAAGCGCCTTGGCATCCGGCGATGCCGCCCTGGTGCGCGCGCTGACACGCAACCCCAATGTAATTCTCGGCGCTACCCAGGCGGCCGGCGCCATCCCAAGCCCCGACCTGGTGCGGCGCAACGCGATCAGCCTGGTCTATCCGGGTGCAGGAAGCCACTTGCGCCCTCCGGGTTCGGTCGGCTTCCTGCTCCCGCTGGATAGCTTGGCGTCGGTCGCACATGTGGCGCAGGTCAATCTGCTGCGAGACGCCGATGGCGTGGTGCGCCGGATGGCGTTCGCCATGCCGATCGGGGCGGAGGATTTCTTGCCGGCCATGCCGTTGGAGGTCGTGCGGCTGCTGCGCGGCCTGCCGCGAGAAGCGCTGCGACTGGTGGTCGGGGAAAGCATCGCGATTGGCGGGGTCGTCGTTCCAATCGCGATCGATAACACGGGCGCTCTCAATCACTACGGGGCGCAAGGCACCTTTCCGACCTATTCACTGATTGACGTGCTGGACGGAAAAGTACCGGCGGAACAAATCGCGGGACGCGCGATCTTCATCGGATCGACGGCTCTCGCCTCCGGCGACATGTTCACGTCGCCGTTCGGCCCCCAATTTCCCGGTGTCGAAGCTCTGGCGACCGCCACCGCCAATATCGACGCACGCGAATTCCTTCGACGCGACGGATCGACCCTCGTCATCGACGTGATCGTCGCCGGCCTGCTCGGCCTGCTGGCCTTCTTCGCGGCCAACATGCGCTCGCTCGGTTTCGCCGGCGCGGCATCGCTGGCGCTGTGGCTGGTGACGGCGGCCGGATTACAGGTCGCATTCGCTCAGTCCCATCTCTGGCTCGACGCCACGACCTACGCGCTGGCGCTGGCGATCGTCGGCCTCATCACCTTCACCGGCCGCATCTTCCAGCAGCGCCGCATCTCCGGCCAGTTGATGCGCGAGCGCGACAATTTGGCCCGCTATCATTCGCCGCTGCTGACCGAGTGGCTCGCGGCGCAGCAGCGGCCGAGCTTCAACGAACGGGCGCAGAACGCCGCCGTGATGTTCGTCGACGTGGCTGGCTTCACCCGCCGCAGCGAGCATCTGGGCCCGTCGGCGACGGTCGGTTTCCTGCGCGACCTGCATGGGCGCATCGAGCGCGCGGCATTGGCCCATCGCGGCGTCATCGAGCAGTTCATGGGCGACGGCGCCATGATCATTTTCGGCCTGCCGGAACCCGGCGCCGATGACGCCGCCCGCGCTCTGGCCGCCTCGCAGCAACTGATCGCCGATCTGGGCGACTGGAACCTGGACCTGAAGCGCCACGGCGCCGATGCGGTGCGGCTGCGCGTCGGCCTGCATTACGGACCGGTCATCGCGGCTTTGCTGGGCGGCGAGCGCCAAGGCCAGATCACCGTCGCTGGCGACACCGTCAACGTGGCCAGCCGCCTGCAGGAAATGGGCAAGGAACACGGCGCCGTCATCGTCGCCTCCGCCGAGTTCGTGACCAGCGTCCGGAGTGCCGGGCGAGACGATCTGCTGGCCGGGATGCAGCGCCTGACCGGGCAGCAGGTGCGCGGCCGGGATGAGGTGATCGACCTCTGGGTCTGGCGCTGACGCGGGAATCATCCTGATCCGGCGGGAATCCCGGCCGCTTCCGACCATGGTCGCAGACGCGATACTGGGCGTCGTCTCATACCAACCGACCGAAGTTGTGACTCGGCTGGTGATTCACAAAGCGGGGCGGATGTGATTGTCTGAAGCGATTGATTCGCTGAGGAGAATGGGCATGGCATTGGCGATTACGCGGACGGAGCTTTCAGCGGCGGCCCTGCGCGGAGCGGCGCGTCGAGCCAAGGACAGCGATCAGGCGCGTCGGCTTCTGGCGCTCGCGCTGGTGCTGGAGGGAGCGACCCGCACGGCGGCGGCACGGTCAGCCGGCATGGACCGTCAGACGCTGCGGGACTGGGTGATCCGCTACAACGCGGAGGGCGTGGACGGCCTGCACGACCGGCCGCGGTCGGGGCGACCGGCGCAACTGGATGCAACGCAGTTGGCCGAGCTGGCGCGGCTGGTCGAAGATGGCCCGGATGTCGCGGTCCACGGCGTGGTGCGCTGGCGCTGCATCGACCTCCAGGGGGAGATCAGGGCACGGTTCGATGTCGCGGTCTCCGAGCGTCACGTGGGCCGGATTCTCAAGCAGCTCGAGTTCACGCGCCTGTCGGTACGGCCGCGCCACCCGCAGGCCGACGAGGCCGCGCAGCAGACGTTTAAAAAAACTTCGCCACCCTGGTGACAGCGGCGCTGCCGGCCGCGGCGCACGGCAAGCCGATCGAGATCTGGTTCCAGAGCCTGCCCTCGGGCTCGACCCGAGGGACGAGGCCCGGGTCGGCCAGAAGGGCACGCTGACCCGCATCTGGGCCCGCATCGGCTCGCGTCCCCGCGCCCCGCGCGACACCCGCTATGAGTGGGCCTACCTGTTCGGCGCCGTCTGCTCTGAACGAGCTATCGGCGTCGCCCTGGTCATGCCCCACGCCAACCGCGAAGCCATGAACCTGCATCTGCGCGAGATCAGCCGCTCCGTCGCACCTGGCGCGCACGCCGTGCTCGTGCTCGACGGCGCCGGATGGCACACCAGCCCGGCGCTCCGACCGCCCGACAATATCACCCTCCTCCGCCTGCCGCGCTACGCGCCCGAGCTGAACCCGGTCGAAAACGTCTGGGAGTATCGGCGCCAGAACAAGCTCGCCCTGCGCATCCACGACAGCTACGACGCCATCGTCGAGGCCTGCCGCACCGCCTGGAACGATCTCACCGCCATCCCGACACGGCTCGCTTCCATCACACGACGTGA
>Ga0184637_10001251_pt1 | contig 17502 bp, 17 predicted proteins | sample PLM3_127_b2_FD_133143 | JGI IMG/M metagenome (GOLD analysis project Ga0184637, IMG submission 133143) | Groundwater sediment microbial communities from an aquifer in East River, Colorado, USA - PLM3_127_b2 | ecosystem: Environmental > Terrestrial > Soil > Riparian zone | place: USA: East River...
AACAACTAGATTTGATGAGATTATTATTTGAAATAAGAGTGCGATACAAATTAATCCGCATATTGTCAATAATCTGTTAGCAAATAAATTCATAGTCTAATTATCGAAAAGTAATGAATGAGTCCTTTAATTGTTTCTATTCAAATTAGGCTATAATCAATTGAATTCACGTGTGTAATAAACCAGCCGACTATGAGCTACTCAATTTGGGCTGTAGGCTTAGGCTGTAGGATTTAGCATTACTAGATTCATATAGAAAAATAAACAAGAAAAATATTTGCTTAAATGATTATACAAACTATTTAAATTATAATGACTACATTAGTTTAATGGAAACGATGAAATGTGACTATTGTAGAAAACAAATACATTCCTTAAATCACTTCTTGGATATGTTCGTCTGTAATACCTGTTATCATAAATTAATTTCCCATGTATTCTACCCGGGGAAAATCAATGCTTGATGGTTAGACTGTACAATAACGATAGGGCTAAATTCGTTACCTTAATAGATATCGCTACTTCGATATAACGCTTAAACATGTGGATTGGCTAAATAATTTAACCTATACTCCATAGAATGCTACTCCCATAAGAAAATTATCTACTCATTTAACTGTGATCACTTCTTTGTGTAGCGTTTATAAAATATGTAAACCTAGATAATATTGATAATTTGGTCTCGTCTGATAAGCACTCATTTAACACTGATATAACTGATGAAGAAGAATTGAGGGAGATTGAAAAGGTTGAGAAAATATTGAGCTCGGATGAAAAAGTTCTCCTAGTTGCTAGACAATCCAGATTGATGCCAGGTGGCTCGGCTCTAACACCAGACTCTATCATAGCTACCGATAGAAGAATAATTATGAGAGACCCATACATGCTCGGCTTAAAATCTGAACTTATTGATATTCCCTATGACGTAATAACCAGCGTAAAACTCCAGAAGGGTGTATTTACCTCAACTATTTTATTTAAGGCACCATCGTTGGTAAACAAGAGCAAGTTAGGCCTTCTTGATGAGAATATATCCGGAGAGGATGACCAAGAAGGTGTGATGGAGGCTCTCTCAAAGGACAAGGCTGAAGAACTTTTAGAAATAATCAGGCGGCGAATGAAAGAATCCAGTGACGATAGATCAATAAGTGTTGATAATATCTCAATCGCGGATGAAATTGAGAAGCTCTCTACATTAATGAAGAAAGGAGTTTTGAGTGAATCTGAATTTCAGAAAATGAAACAACATCTTTTAGAAAAAATGTAATTGGATAAAGTTGCAAATTTGCAAATTGGTTGATCCATATGTTGATTCAACCTTTTTTTATTGATGAATGCCATTCCATCCACAACAAAAAACATACAGATAATAAATCTCAATTCCTTATCACTAGTGAAATCTACAAAACGAAATATGTTTGCTTTTATTTTGTGACAAGCTAAGCTTTTTTCCAATTATCTCGAAAGTAAGGTAAGACTTTTTTTGAAAATAATCTAATAAATTCAATTTCATCTGGACTTGTGCTATGTATGTAAATTTTTGTAAAACCAGCATTGAGATACTTTTCGATCGGAGTAATTAGGTCCTCTATGGAGGTAACTATTATAGTGGATTTCTTTTGTTCATCATCTGACACTTCTCTTTTCGCTTTTTCTTCTAAAACCCTTGGATCATTAATATTAGTATCAAACGCATCGTCTATTTGTGTAGTACGCCAGAACTCGGCTGCCTTAAATGCTTTATCGTAATCCTCAGAATAAGACACTTTTGGTTTTGCTATTTTTTCAAGTGAGTTAATATCCTTGTTTGCTTTCTTAGCAGCACTATCAAATATTTCAAATATTTCTTTTACTCCTTCAGGTTTTGAAGTTGTAATCAGCCCGTCCGTATACTCAGCCGCTGCTTTGATTGCATTAGTACCAGAACCTGCCATAAACAAAGGTATGTTCGTTGAAGGAGGTGTGTACAGTTTGGCGTTTTGGATTTTAAAATATTTTCCTATAAATGTTACAAAGCCATCCTCATCTACGCTACAGTGAATATTGTTATTTTTCTTATTATTATTCAGTCGTGACTTTTCTAAATCGTTAAAACTATTTTCGCTTTTATTCCATAATTTTTTGATGATTTGAATGGATTCGACGGTTCTTTCAACCCTAATTTCTGCAGGGGGCCAATCAAATCCCAAAGTTACTTCATTCATTGCCTCACCAGAACCCACACCAAGACCAATACGTCCAGGATATAATACATCTAGAGAAGCAAAAGCTTGTGCGATTAATCCAGGATTATATCGGTATACAGCAGCAGTAACTCCTGTTATAAATTTCATTTTTTTTGTTCTTTCGGCGATGGCTGAAATCCAGACCCATGTGAAATTTCCATGTCCATTCGTATGTGACCACGGATGAAAATGGTCGCTCGTGAGAGTTGACTCGAAACCTGCCTTTTCTGCCTCCTTTACAAAATCAATCAATTGCTGCATTGAATATTGTTCTTGCGATGCCCAATATCCGATTTCTGTCATATTTTAATATGGTACATAATGTTTATTAATCAGTTTTAAATTCAAAACTTGAAATGATACCAGGGAAGTCACTCTAATAGCATTACTATGTAGGGTAATTAGATCTGCTACAATAAATCTAAAGTTGAACTTGTAGAAATATTAATTAAAGTATTAAAATACAAAAAGCTTGGAAATTAACCAACTCCGGTCGGTTCTTCTTTCTTCTGATGTTCTAATTTCATATGTTGTTGCTTTTCTTGTTGAGTTGCAAACATTATACCACAAATATGACATTTTAAATTGTCATTTTCAGACACAGCCTGTGACATTCAGATATCATCCCCATTATTCAAAGTGGTGTAGAACATGTATAATAATCCACTCCATCATTTAAAACTGTTACTTAATCACATTTCGCTGTTTGTGCTAATTTTTGCCATCTCTTGGAGATGTTTTTGTCTTAGTTGGACTAAATTACGTCGTCGCTTACGATATTTGGTATTCGACCTTTTAAGATCCTTTATTGATTTTTATATTCTAGGAAATTTCTTTATTCTTTTCATAATCATTTGGACCTTTGCTTTTGCCTCTTGATTTTTTCCAAAATTGGGTAGTTTATGGAGGCGGAGTTTAGCTCTGCAACCTTTTGCCGATATTGAAATTGAATTAGGCTGGTTTATGAGGTAACTTTTTCCAGCCATCTAGCGGAATTGCGAAATTACATATTATTGATGTATAATATGTAAGATCATATAGATTAGGAAAACTAAAAATTAAATACCCAGGGTAGACTTAGTTTGCTCGTTATCAAGAATCATACCCAACTTATTATTCAGCAATATCGAGTACCTACTAAATCAAACAAAATTTCTAACTCTCTTACTGGTCCTATTTTAAAATCATTTTTTATCCCGTCTTCACTTTTAGTAATGCAATATGCTGTTTAAAATGTGCTAGTTTTTGAAATTCTGGTAAATCATTTTAAGTTTTGTTGTGCTACAACTAAGCAGGTAAGGATTTCGGTTTTTGACTCCGTTCACCGAAAGTCCAAGCTCTAACGACTATGGAAGGGATGCCAAACACGGGGCTGGCAACTCCCTTTCATAAAATTACTTTTGCAAATTCGGGATTTCACACGATTTTGATAACCAATATAATATCGAGTGTAGAGTTACCAATAATACTACCAAATTCATTCTTTGCTTTGTTGGTCAGATTCTTTACTTCTGGAAGATTTCCAATTTTCTCTACACCTTTCTTAACCCCGCCAAAAAAAGTATCCCAGCCTAAGCCTATTAGTGCCAGAATAACTAAAATGACCAATATGAGTACAATCCATCCTATCAATAAAAATTACTTCCCATTATGTATGCTTTAAACTTTGAGTATCTTTTGCCAAAAATTGCTAGTATTCAGGATTGAACTAAAAATCTAATTTGTTGTTACATAACACAGTTCTAAATTCCGCAGCTTCTCATTTCATTTAAAATCATAATATGAAAGTATTCCATTGTCGCCTGAATTGGCTAAGAGGAGAAAGTAAACAGTTATGAAATGCATACTATTAAAGTTGAGATTAAAAAAACAAAAAAAGCTATCAGTAGTATCCTTTTTAAATACTGTAATGAATCCCATTATTACATTTACCTGATTGGATTGAATAACATACACAGCCATCTCTTAGCATTATATTTTGAAATGTTATCGGATAAGCTGTTCCAGAGTTATCTTTATTTGGTATCAACGAGTCATGTGGAATAAAAGTAATTGATTCGGGGTCATCCTTATCTAAAAAACCAACCATAAGTTGAGATACCTCTACTTTATACCTGATTGAGTAAGGAAAGTTTCCCATCTTATTCCACCACTCAATCCCCGAAAACTGATTTCCTCCAATATAATCAAAGTTCATAGAACCAAGTGAAAAATCAAAGGTTTCTGATATTCTTGTGATTTGATCAGTGATAGAATATTTAATTTGTTTATTTATTTTATCCAGCACCAACATCCGTAGGTATGAATGTTCTATAATTGGTAATACTTTTGTAAACCTATATCTGTTGACACCTTGAAATATTGCTTCAAAGTAGTCCTGATTGTCAAACTGACAGATAAGATTCAATTCAATTGGCACATTGCGGATCGTAAATAACTCCAACAGGTAGAGCATCCAGGATTTGTCGGGTATTTGGTTTCCTAAATCAGCTACAATCTTGATGACGTCTGATACTGCTGTTGCCCCTGCAGGAAATATTGGTGCTCGTTGTTTCTTATCTGTAATACGACAAAATGATCCTACCCAATAATGCAATATGGTTAGGTTAAGTACTCTCTCTAAATAAAATTTCCGATACAATTCTTGGAAAAATTCAAAAGTAGCTTTAATCCGATATTCTCTAAAGGAACTTTTGAGTATTAAAAAGCTAAATAATCATTACTTAAAGAGGACAAACGAATAGTTACGACCCTTCATTTTTATTATTGGTGTTAGTGTTGGTGTTGGTCCATGGGAACCTTTTTCCAATTATCTTATCCCAATTTATTTTTATTAATAAATACAGTGTTATTAAAATTCCAGCGATACTTAGAATAACGGCTATTATGATAGCGACTGGATTATCTGTATTTGTAAACGATGAAATCATGCTGTCAACAAATGGTCTTCCTAAAAGGACTCCTACCCATACAATAAACTCATTATATAATAGCACTCCAATAAATACAGCAACAGCAAATTTCTGTGGGCTATATCTTGTCAGACCCAATGTAATGTAAATGAGATTTTCTGAAAATGGGATTACTGGGGCTACTAGTGCACCTATCCAGCCGTATTTGCCCAGGAGTTTTTGAAGTGATATAGTTTTTCCCTTTGATTTTCTGGTGATGATATTGCGTCCAGAATAGGCAAGATAAAAGATTATCATCTTCGCCGCAACAGCACCAGCTGTCCCAAATAGAGAGATTAAGTGTGGATCCAAGTTCTTGTTGAATGCCGCTAGTAGAGGAAGGGGAAAATAGGGTATTGGTAAAAAGAACAATATATTTATGATAAAGCTTACCAATAGAATTCCTGGATATCCAAAATAATCATACAAAGGGAGTAGCTCCTCGAGAGTAACCAAGATGGTAAACTAAGATCAAATAATATTATTAAGTGTTATAAAGATCAAATTGTAAAAGAACACAGTTTGCAGCGAAGACGGTGTGAAATAAAAGTTGATTTAGGATACCTACAAGCTATTGATAAAATCAAATTGTCCGTCAAGAACGTGGTAATTTGTATATAGGATACCTGTATGAAATTAACTACTGATTGGAATTGTTCTTTGATAAAATATCTGAAGGATTGTTTCGCGAGTTTCCAAAAGCTCCAAATGTAAGGTCTCAAGTATTGCTGAATATTCACCAATTTGAAATAGGACAAAGTTATGTTACAGCAAAAATACAAAACAAATTCGCTGAAAACGTTACACTCAACATACAAGGAGGCCAACCAGGGATTGAACTTCAGGGTAGCCTCTTTAAGATTAAGAATCCTGAAAATCAAGATCCTTTACGATTTGCATACATAAGGGCAAACTTGATCCAAACCGGCAAAATATTTGTTAGAAAGCTTCCTGTTAATGGTATAAGAGATTGGTTATTAATCTATGAAGATACATTGGTTGAACTTTCGGTAAAAGATTCTTATGACGAGTTAGAAATTGTCGTAGTTTAAGAAAGTTTTGTCAAGACAAACTCTACAGTCGCACTTTGCCATTTTGTATTTTTGATAATTTCCATTTTTGCCAAAAAGGCATTCTAGTTTCCAGCAAAATCTGGTCTGACTATGACTAGAGTATGACTAAGCATTAGAATCGAATTTAGAATTCAGAATAAATAAAAATTTGATACTTCAAAAAGAACTAAATAGATAATCCATCCTAAAAAAATAGTCAGTGACCACCACAGCCACAACCATGTTCTTCTCCGTGATGATGAGCATTAGGATTTTCAGAACATGTAGGACAAAGTGGACTATTATTTTCAGACATAAATGTAATCCCGCAGGAACTACACTTTAACTTTTGAACGCCTTCCATTATTTGTTAAGCTCTACAACCATAATTAATGTCTTTCTTGGTTAACAATTTTCAGATTCGCATAACTTATCTATTATACACCAAGTGAAACAGTGAAGCTAAAACAAGGTATGAAGTACGTAAGGTTATATTCCCTCATAATTATTTAGGATTGATTGAAACAATTTGTGGTTATTCCTAGATTTAAAGAGAATACTACTGAAATAATGTATTTTGAACCAAGGATTGTCAAAATAGTCAAGAGCGATTCCATAACTTGGATTAATCGGGATACAAAAGTACATAACTTGACTTCGGGAGATGCAAACTCCTCATTGCAAAGTCCCTTTTTTCAGACTGGCAGTATGTTGCCAGGAGAATCAACTACTGTCAAGATTGATAGTAATCAGCAGAGCATACCATACTATTGTTCTATACATCCTTCTGAAAGAGGCGTCATAGCAATATTTCCCATACCCGAGGACCAGATGACAGAAGAGGACAAATCAAAATTCTTAGATGACATAAACTTGTTCATATCTGACAACGCAAATCAAAAAATATTAACTCGCCTTCAGAGACAGCTAGATCCTGCAATTATTGAGTATCTAAGCGATCCTTATGCAACACTCATCCAGAATAGAGTTATGACCATTGTTTTTTGGGACATTACTAACTTTTCAAAATTAACAGAGATCTTCAGAGACCATCCAGAGTTGATAGCCGTTTTTCTCAATGAATACTTGGGTGTGGCGGTGCCTGTAATACACGAATACGGTGGAATTATAGATAAATTCATTGGAGATGGCATACTTGCATATTTTGGATTCAAAGAACAAGAAGACGATGGCTCAACTGGAGCTTCTAATGCGATTCTTGCTGCCCTAAAGCTGAAGCAGGCATTCCAGATTTTTAAGCGATATTGGCTGGATATATGGAAGACGGTTACTAATTCTGATATAAGAATAGAAATAAAATGCGGTATTAACACAGGCTCGGTTTTAGTTGGGCTCATGGGAAGCCAAGAAAGGGATCAGTTCACTGTAATAGGAACACATGTGAACTTGGCAAGTAGGTTGGAAGGAATAGCTGAATCTGACCAAATAGTTATTTCACAATATACAAAAGAAAAAATTCTAGAAAAGTTTAACTTAGAAACCATTCAGATGAAAGACAAAATAAAGGCGTTTGAAGATATTAAGGAATATTACACAGTTCTAGGTCAGAAGTAGAGTTTCTAGATCCCGGAACGAATTAGTATTTTTACGATCAAGTCCATTATATAACAATGGGGATCTTATTGGGTGGAATTAGAGTAGAGATACTTTCCTTAATGCTCGCTAGAATAATATATACAATTAATTGGTTTAATATTGCTTCAATCTTCTACCTCATAGCTTTAGATTTTAGAGAAGACATAGCCATGTTGGGAATAATTAGCGCTAGTTTTCTTATCGGTGTTGGCCTCTTCCAAGTACCTGCGGGAATCATAGCTGCAAAATACGGTCTGAGAAACATGGCCATTTATGGAATAATGATTGCCTCAACTGCAGCGTTAGTTACTGGGTTGGTAAGTGGTACAATGCAGATTACTATCTTGCGATTCTTGATTGGGATTGGCATGGCATGTTTCTTTGGACCCAGTGTCATGCTGGTTTCAAAATATCTGGGGAAAGAATCTGAAGGATTGGGAATTGGACTCTTGAACTCTGCACATGCCCTAGGTGGAATTGTGGGATTGTTTGGTTGGGTTGTATTGGCTGAGGCTCTCGGATGGAGAGCCTCACTAATTCTGAGTGGTGGTTTAGGAATAGCTACGGCAATTATGTTGAGCAGAGCGCTGTTAAAGGAAGAAGTTAAAGTATCAGAGGAATTTAGAATCAAGATTTCTGATATTTCAAAAACCATATTTAACAAATCATTGATAATTCTCGGTTTTACTTTACTTGGGTTTCAGGCAGGATCAAGCATGATTTTAACATTTAGCGTATTCTACTTTGTTGATCATTTGAATATACATCCTGTTGACGCAGGTCTAATAGCTAGTCTGAGTTTAATAGTTGCTCTCGTATCCTCACCACTGTTTGGAAAAATTTATGATAAAATAGGTAATGCAAAGAAGCTGTTATTTATATCAGGTATCGTAAGCGCTATCAGCATAGTAGGCCTTGCCACAGACTCACTATACATAATTATAATTTCAGTCGTGATAACGGGATTATTCTTATCCGCAGGCTTTGTAATTGTATACGCGAAAGCCAAAGAAATCAACAAATCTCAATCTCAATATCAGACTCTTGCTGTAAGTTATGTTAATGGTCTCTCATTATTTGGGGTTTTTTGGATTCCCGTACTATTTTCAATAGTTGCGAACCGAGCGGGCTACGAGATAGCTTGGTTGTTGGGAGGTGTGACTATGATATTCCTGGTGCTTCCTGTATTGAAACTAAAATAAACAATTTATTCTGCTATAAAATCAATTATCATAATCTATCAGTTAATTAACATCAATTTTTATATTCTACCGTTAATATGTCGAGTTTGAACTAAAAGTTCAAATGATATTCAATGACTAAAAAAGGTGAGTATTTGAATGGGTTGGAATAAGAAAACAAGAAACTACAGAAATACTGTCCTGTTTGTTGTGGTTAGCATATTTATTCTTTCAATTGTACACCAACCACTATTTGCAAATCATGGAAAAGAGATACTACTGAAGTTAAGTGATGGTCAACTTTTTTTACCGCCGGGCAAGAACGTCCAGCAAATTAAATTAACTACTACATATTCAGTTTCTGATCCTGCCACAGTAGGCAAGCAAATTAGTGCGACGATGAAAATATACACATCGAATGGGACCTTACTTAAAACTACCTCAATTCCAAATGGATTCAAAGTTGAGAAGACTGGTTTCGAGCAATTTGTTACCAGTTTACCAAACAGTACACTTCAATCAATCACCACTATTGTTCTATTTACGGATTTGAATAAAACTTCACCATTATCAAATTCGTTAACAAATAATTTAGTTCTAAATAAAACACAATAATGATTCTAATTTTTTGAACGTTTAAACTTCAAATCGCAAAGAATGTAAAAACAATAGTAATAGTAATCCATAGTTCTTACAAGTATTATGTTAAATCGAGAATAGTTTTTTTCTTTTCTATCGAATGGTATTCAAAATTAGGAGGACTTAAATATTTTCCCTGCGAGAATAATCTATCAGGATGATTACCGCAGAGATAAGTGTGCTCCCTGTTGGAATACGCTCTGGGACGAGTATGAGTAAGGAAATAGCATTAGCTTTTGATGCTATTAGCGGAATCAAAGACCTTAAAGCAACCCTCACGCCACTTGGGACTCAAATTCAATCAAATAACATGGTAGACATCCTCAATGCAATAAATATTGCCCATGAAGCTGTCAAGTCTTCTGGAATCCAGAGAGTAATCTCTATAGTGCACATTGATGAAAGATTGGATAAGGAACAGAATCTGGATCAGAAAGTTGACTCTGTGATGAATAAGCTCAAGTGAGCAGATTTTAATCTTTTGTATGATACTCTGTTAAACAGAGTACTTACTTTCATAACATTGAGAACCCAACTCTTGTTAGGCTCATATCTCTTGACCATCTAAGAGAACGCCACATTCATTTATCTATCATGTATCATAAAACTTGACAGCGCCTTTGATATCTATGAAAAATTTATTCCAATTGCCTTATTACTAGGATGGCTGCATCTACATTTACGACTTGATGAGCCATGTTCTGAAAGCTTATGGCGACAGTTACAATAGTCGCATATTACATCTTCAGATTAACCCACTACGTTTACAAAGTGCTGGCGGTGGCCAGACATACCATATGTAAAACAACATGACATAATACCGTTTCTTAAATGGTGACCTTTCAATTGGGTGTTTTAATTTTAATTACCGGCCTGAAATATTGTCTTGTTTTTTCTACTGATTTGTTTTCTTTACTCTTTAATAATTCTGTTCTAGGAGCACTAATAATTTTATTCCACAAGTATGCATATTTTTTTGGCAAATGGCAATTGATTACATGATTACAATAATCATAGTAGTTTTAATTGAACTTTGCACAGGCAATCTTGTTTATTTAAGACATTTCTAATTATTTGAGGGGATAATAGTCTGAACCGAATCAAATTTAAGACATAGGGAAAATAAGTAGGATTAGATGTTCAAACGACTTGGTGCCGCAATACTTCTAGTCGAAGATTTACAGAAGTGCATAGCTTTCTATAAGGATATCCTTGAATTGAAAATAAAAAACCAAACACCTGATTGGGTTGAATTTCAGAATGAGGGTCAAAGTGCTGTGTTGGCGCTGCATCCTGCACATATCAAACAGAAAGGACCTTCAAATATGTTAGTAGGTTTCAGTGTGAGTAACTTGGAATCTGTGTGTAAAAAACTCGAAGATAAGCATGTCAAATTTCATAAGCAGATAACTCAAGAATCTTTTGGAAAGCATGCTATAATCGAGGATCCTGAAGGTCACCTGATATCTATTGTAGAGATTCCGCCAAAAGATGAATTAAGACAGATTCCCTATTATCATGGCTTTGCTCCAGTTGAAGGCTTAATGTGATATTGACATATGTAGTTGCTTGCATTTTATTAATTAAACAAGTTCAATGATAACAGAAATTTCAGTTTTTGTCAATCAATAATTCTATCTTACATATCTTTTATATCATGATCAATTCTGTAAATACGTGTTAATTGTCACGTAACCCTGCTAGTAATGAAATTAGTGTAGCGTCCAGCTCCATTGCGAAAATTACATTACAGGCTATATCTGGGGCAACAGCAGGTATTGACTGCTTTCTTGCCAGTGAATTTTTTAGCTATGTTGACTCTAATGGCCTATCACTAAAATTTCTTGTTCCAAAAAGAAGGGATTGAAATTAAGAATGATCTCCGATATAGGTATGAAACAGGCTTCATTATATAGAGGCTTTCTAAATTATTTTGAGATTAGGCATTTTGATAAAATCGCATCCAATATCATACTCATAGATGACGCAGAATTTGTGATGTTTCTTAAGAAGAATAACGATAGGAGAAGATTATTACGCATTTCTGATAAATCATTCGTGTCTGCTCAGCAGTTCCTATTTAATTCGTTGTGGAGTATTGCGTTACCTTATAAAGAGAAAATTAAGGAATTCGAATATGATAAAGAAAAATCTTTTACAAAAAATGTTTCCAAGTCATATGAGATACGCAATATCATAAGGAAATCTATCACGTCATCAATAGATGAAATATTGGTTCTATTTTCAGAATTTGAAGTTTTGATTCATTCAAAGAAATTAGGCATATTGAATTTATTGGAAGAGGCTTCAAAGAATGGCGTAAGGGTAAGGACAATAGTCTATTGTGAGAACAAGAAAGTTAAGGATGAAATAAAAGATTCATTTCATGATAACTTCCCCAATATCTCTGTCCAATACTTACAAAAACCCTTACAAACAAGAATGACAACAATGATATTTGATAGAAGGACATTTCTTGACATTTCCCCAGATTTCAATTTCAATAGAAACCTAGAAGGTGGGAAAGGATTAAGCATCTATTCCAATAACGAAATCAAGCTCAACTCCCTGTTATCTATCTTTGAATTTCTCTGGATTCAATCTGATATTGATAACCAAAAGGTGATTAAGGAAGCGTACTTTAAGCTTTTTAAAGGATTCAATCTTCGGGATGAAAATTATAGGAGGAGTTGGAAATTTGAAATGAGCAAGAAGAAAACCTAGATTGGCAGGTATTATAATATCTTATTTAGTAATATTTCGTCTTCCAATCCAATTTGCTCATCAATAATAATAATAAGCTTGTTGTAGTATTATAATAGTGAGATGAGCGAATTTGCCTTCTTTCGATTCAAAAGTGCTAACATGTTAAGTGAAGATGAAGAACGAGATAAACAAGAGATGATTAGTCTAACAGAGCAGGTTCTTGATGCTAGAGGCATAGAATGTGATGCTAGAATAGCAAAGATATCGGAAGATAGATTAAGAGAAATACTTGAAGAAGTGAGAAAGTTACGAAGGAAAAAGAAAATGAATATGGTTAGATCAGATGATGGTAGTTCGAACGAAGACAGATATATTCAAAATGAAGAGGGAAGCTACATACGGTAGATAAAGTGGTAGATAAAGTAGTTTGAATTTGAATGTGGATAATCTCACGAATCGCTGGCTTGCAGCTCTCGGCATAGGGGCAGTAATTTTTGGTTTGGCATTATTTACTTTACGAGTTCCTGTACGTACAATGATCATTTTCTTTGCAATTGGGATACCAGTAGTATTTTTATGGTTATACGTTGATGAAAGATCACGTAAAGAAAAGAAAGAGATGGAGGAGTTAGGAAAGATACAACAGCAACAATGTATTTGCTCTGTATGTAAGCATGAACAGGCAGCAGTTTGTCTAGATCAAAAGTGTCCCTGTTGTATTATTCTGAAAGGAGATAGTATAATAGGACATTCTATCAATCCTCTACAATAGTAGAACACGGTAGTCGGTGTGTAGAATTAAAATATAAAAATTTACTATTGCGTTGTTGTCTTTGAATAATTTGTTACTATGAATAATATTTATCTTTTCAAGTATCATATCAGAATCTGACCGAACAAATATGAAAAAAACCTTTCAAAGTCAGCTTAACGAGTCTTTTATTTAGTAATCATTTTGTTTCATTGAAAGTCTAAAAGAATACCATTCAAATCCAAATTCAAATCACGAAAATGCCTGATTATATCTTTAAAAACTTTCAATTTCAATATATGATTTAATAATTCAAGTCCAAATCAATTGAATGAACGTCCCAAAAGGTCTAATTTGTATTTGTCCAATTAGATAATTAATAATGTTGGTAATACATTATTAAGTCGTTTTGTTAACTCAGTTCACCAAAACACACTATACCTAAATCTAGGATAGCAACAAATACTTAAAAATGAATCAAGTTAAATTAAGATGTGATTTTGTCTAGAGAGGATGAATTGGTTCAAAGCGGATTAATCTTAACAGACGACGCGGTGATTGATCCAATCCTTGATTTTAATTTATACTCTAATGCCATTGTCAATATTATAAAAAACTCTCATCCAAAATTTAGTATCGGAGTATTTGGTGATTGGGGAACTGGAAAGACAACTTTAATTAATTCTGTTGATAAAGCCCTTCAAACTGACAGGGACTTAGTCAAAATAAGACTCGAAGCGTCACGGTACAAAAGGGAAATGTTTCCGCTGGTTTCATTATTAAAAAGTATAGCTTATTCGTTACCCGCTGAGAAAGAATTCGAAAATTTAAAGCAGAAATTAGAAACAAGTGCAATAAATTTTCTGAAGAGAACTCCGGATATTCTTACATCTATTATATCAAAGTACGCGTCAGAAGAGGATGAAATTTCCCACGAAATGATAAATACATTCAAGAAAGAGCTAAACTCGAAGATTCAATTAATTGCGGAATTAGACAGGGATACAATCTATTTCGATGGTTTTAAGGAAATCAAGAAGGAGATAAAGAATCTGCGAGTAGATAATCCTGCTTTTAGGATTGTTATTTTTGTTGACGATTTGGACAAATGTTCTCCAGGGAAAGCTTTTGAAATATTAGAGATGATAAGAGTATTTCATGATATTGAGGGTTTTATTTACATAATAGGAATAAGCCATGATATGATAGTCAAGTTAAGCAAAGTTGGAAATAGCGAATCTAGCATTGATGGAGAACGTTACATTAAGAAGTTGATCCAGGTACCAATAACTTTACCTAAATGGAGTAACCAAGACATCGTCAGACTAGTAAAGGATCTCATAAAAAAAGGTATGATTCATGATAAATTCAAAGATGTTGTAGACAAGAATATAGAACTAATTTCAGTTGCAATAGACAATAATCCTAGAGAAATTAAAAGATTCTTGAACAACTTTTTTGTAGCCTGTGAGATTTTTTCAGGTAAGAAGAATTTTGAAGCAAAGGAATTGATTTTTTCAGGTAAGAAGAATTTTGAAGCAAAGGAATTACTAGTAGTACAAGCAGTGCATTTACGGTGGAATAAGTTTTATAATATATTAGTAAAATCGGATGAATCTTTCTTTAGAGGACTGGATAAATATCTCAAGATGGATGAAGAGACTCGTCTTAAAAGTTTGGACTTGTACGAAGAAAAAAAAGATGAAATTGATACGAAAGTATGGAAGGTGTTGCGCGATTTTAAAACGGATTCGGATTTGTGGGATTTTTTGGTAAAAAATTCAAATACTTTAAGAAACGTACGCGATTGGAGCATATACAGTCGTGCAATAGAAGTTGCTATTGAACCTACTGGCGTCCCTGGAAAAACTGTAAACTATGAAGCAGTAAAGTTACTGCAAAGTGGAAAGATTAATGAATTCAATGACAAGAGAGCGATAGAATTTAAGATTTTATCAATTAGAGAAGCGGATCTAAGGGATGCGGATCTAAGGGATGCGGATCTAAGGGATGCGGATCTAAGGGATGCGGATCTAAGGGATGCGGATCTAAGGGATGCGGATCTAAGGGATGCGGATCTTATGGGTGCGAATTTGAGCGGAGCGGATCTTGATGGAGCGGATCTTATGGGTGCGAATTTGAGCGGAGCGGATCTTATGGGTGCGAATTTGAGCGGAGCCAGACTGGTAGGGACTAATCTTGGTGGTGCCGATCTAGTGGGAGCACGTCTTTGGGGGGCTAACCTAATAAGCACTCGTCTTTGGGGGGCTAACCTGAGAGATGCACATCTTGTGGGTGCCAAATTAATGGGAGCTAATCTTGGTGGAGCTCGATTGGTAGGAGCTAATCTTGGTGGAGCTCGATTGGTAGGAGTCGACCTTGGCGGTGCAGATCTTAAGCATACAGAGCTAACAAACTCAATAATAATAAATCCTCACTATGAATCCTTAACCGTTAATTCCAGTACTGAGTTTAACAATGCAATAATAGATGATTCACAATTCATTGATTATATAACGCAGTATACAAGAAATGTTCCTCAAAAGATAAAGGATAAGAAGAAATTGAGAAGAGAATTAGCCAAAAAAGGTGTTAGCGAAGAAAATATTGAAGATCTGTTGAGCATTTCAAAGCTTCCCGAAGAATGAAAGAAAAGTTAGTAATAATAATAAATCCTTGTCAAATTCAGGTATTGATTCGTTCAGGTTATAATTCGTGAATATTTTTGATAGATCTGCGAAATGATATCACTGAAATCAAATCAATAGCATTCATTAATTATTTTTTGTATGTATAAAATGAATTTAGCATTTTATCGATAGTGGGTAGGTATTTTGAGTATCTTTGATTATCAGATTTGTAAGTCATTAAAAATGCTTTATTGTCTTCCTTAAACCAGATCTGCATAGCCTTTCTCATACTTTGAGTATTATCAGTGGCTGTAAAAATAATCATATGGGAAGGATGTCCTAGAAATATGGTTTCCATTGATTCCAGTATTTGAATGTCTGGGTACAGATTCTTTAGTTTATTTAGTTGGTTCTGCGTTATTGAAGCAAGTGTATTATTCGATTCAACTTCTATAACCATAATCCCAAGACCTGCCGGATTTGTATCTAAATTACTTTCTTTTGGAGCTAGAAATGTGACTGATTTGTCTATGTGTTGGGCCCTCTCCCAATCAGGAGGATATTTTATGCTAAATCCAGTTATAAGATCATCATATGTCAGGAATTCTGAATCCAAACCAATAGTAATTATCGAATTCTCATGAAATGAACCAAACGCAAGATTGTGTTCCAGGTAATCTACTATCAGAAAAATTGAAAAAATGGTAAGGACTGATAATGTAATTGATATTTTGGTGTGATTCATCTCATCGAATAAGACCATGTTTTCTAATTGATGATCTGGATGCTCTTAAATATTATTAAGTAGGAATCGGAATAGGGAGACATAAATAATTCAAATGAATGCGCTAAACCAAATGAATAATATTGTTTCTAGATTTCGGTAAAAGATGGATATGAAGATCTTTAAATTGCACTATTCTATTACTGCTTGATCATCTAGATTTAAGTCTCTTTACCAGTTCTACTCTAGCGTTAATGAGATTAATTTGTTCTTCAAGTAGCTTCTTGTAACCTTTCAAAAGCTTTTCCTCGTCAGCATAATTTCTCTTTTTGATTTCCATCATAGTATCTTCGAAACCCTTGGTGGCACTTTCTACATAAATTCCGAGAGCCTGGATATCTCTTGCATCTCTTTTAGCTCCCACTGTAAATGTTTCTTCAGCCTTGTTTCTAATTTCTTGGGCTTTTTTACTGATTGAATAAATTACATCTTTAAAGGATGTGGTAACCTCCTTTAGACTGTTTACTATCAAGTCATAATCTTCAATTTTGACGTTTGAATTTGACTTTCTAGCTGTTTTTCGGGTTAGTGGTTGATTATCATTATCAGCAGATGAATTTTGAGATTTGGAATCGGTGGCTTGAATGCTGGAATCTTTATCTGTGTTTGATTCAGATAGATTGTCCTCAGAATTAGTTTCATTTTCGTTGGTTCTCTTCTTCATATCTCAATAGTACAAATGTAAATGCGGATATATAACCGTGAGAGGGAATCGGTCATAATTTTTTGTTGTATTTGACTACAAGATTTTTCTTGAAACTCCATGTTAATTTTACTCACTCTTCAGGACGTTGATATTTTGAAATCAGAAAACATGTTTTAGATTTAAATTATCCTTTTGACTAATGGTTTTCATGTCTGAAGTACAACAGAATGCACAAACACAAAGAGACGGACCGCGCGACTCTATATACATAGGCAAGAAACCTCTGATGGCGTATGTAACCTCTACGCTTATTCAATTAGCAAATCAACCATCAGTAACCA
>Ga0184637_10001252_pt1 | contig 17497 bp, 18 predicted proteins | sample PLM3_127_b2_FD_133143 | JGI IMG/M metagenome (GOLD analysis project Ga0184637, IMG submission 133143) | Groundwater sediment microbial communities from an aquifer in East River, Colorado, USA - PLM3_127_b2 | ecosystem: Environmental > Terrestrial > Soil > Riparian zone | place: USA: East River...
GCGCGTACGTCCCCGCCTACGTGCGCCGCTATCCGTTCTGCATGGCGCGCGTGACCGTGAGCAACACCGAGCAGCAGAACCGGCTGATCTGCATCGAGAAGGGGTTCCTCGCCGACGACGGCGAGAAGCTCTTCGACGCCAAGGGCCAGCCGGTTGAGAAGTGGGCGCCGATCGAGCGACTGCTCCGCGAGTACGAGGCCGACCTCGACCGCACGCGGGAGATGTGCGCGATCCTCGCCGACTACCAGCTCCTCGAGCCGTTCACGATGCAGGCGACCCCCGCCGGCGGCGAGCCACTCAACCTCGCGGGCATGTTCCGCGTGAAGGAGGAGAAGCTCGAGCATCTCAACGCCGCCCAGCACAAGAATCTCTTCAAGAAGGGCATCGTCGGCCGGGTCTACGCGCACCTGCTCTCGGTCGAGAACTTCGGCCGGGTGCTCACGCGCCGCGCACGTCCCCCGGCCGTGCCGCAAGCTGCGCCCGCAGCCGCGCCGGCGAAAGCCGCGCCGGCCGAGCCCACGAAAGCCACCGCCAAGTCGGGGAAGAAGTAGCTCGCGTCGTTCCGCCGGGCATGAAACCCCCCGGCCGCTGACGCTCGCCGCCCCCCTTGTCAGGGGGGCCATGAATCCACCTAAGTCGTCTCGCCCTCGGCGGCGCGCCGCGTGGCGCGGGCCAGGCGATCGTTGATCGCGCTCCAGCCCGCCGTCTTCGGCGGCGCTTCGACGAGGATCACGTCGACGTTCTGCGCGTCGAGCGCGCGCAGGTGCGCATAGAGATCGTGAGCGTACGGCCCGGGCACGACCGGCACGACGCGTTGCAGGTTAGGCCCGAGCCGCGGCACGCTCACCTCGAGCGCGAGCGCGCCGATGCGCCGACCCTTGTGCGAGGCGAGCACCTCGAGCATCTCGAGCCGGCGCACCAGCTTCACCTGGGCGCGCGGCGCGTAGTGCGACGCGTGAGAGCCGGGCGCGCGCGGCGCCTGCGCGTCGGACATCCCGACGGCCTCGCCGAGCGCTTCTTCGATCCCGGCGAGCGGTACGCCGCCCGGCCGAAGGAGCCGCGGCCGCTCGCCGGAGAGATCGACGATCGTCGACTCGATGCCGACCGGGCACGCACCGCCGTCGAGAACGAGCGGCACCGCGAGGCCGAAATCGGCGAAGACGTGCATCGCGGTGGTCGGGCTCACGCGGCCGAACTTGTTGGCGGACGGCGCGGCGATGCCGGCCCCGTAGGCCTCGAGCAGGGCGCGCGCGGCCGGGTGCGACGGCACCCGCACGCCGACGGTGTCCTGCCCGCCGGTGACTGCATCGAGCACGCTCGCCGCCCGCTTCAGGACGAGCGTCAGGGGCCCCGGCCAGAACGCGCTGGCGAGACGGCGCGCGGCGGCGGGGATCTCGCGCGCCCACGCCTCGAGGTGCGCGGCGTCGGCGAGATGCACGATGACGGGATGCGCTTCCGGGCGCCCCTTCAGCGCGAAGATCTTCGCGACCGCCTCTGGACTGGCGGCGTCCGCCCCGAGCCCGTACACCGTCTCGGTCGGGAATGCGACCACCTCGCCCGTGCGCAATAGCTCGACCGCACGCGCAATCGCCGCTTCGTCCGCGGCCTGAACGTTGGTCGGCTCGATGGGCGCGGGAGGCGCCGGTGCCGCAGTGAGTTCCCGGGGTGCCGAGCTCACACGCTCTCTCACACGCTCACGCTGTGAGCAGTCGCAGCGCCTCGCGGTACTTCTCGGCGGTCTTCGCGAGCACGTCCGCCGGCAGCGCCGGCGCCGGCGGCTGCTTGCTCCAGGCTTGCGCCTCCAGCCAGTCGCGCACGAACTGCTTGTCGAAGCTCGGCGGGCTCATGCCCACGCGGTACTCGGCGGCCGGCCAGAACCGCGACGAGTCGGGCGTCAGCGCCTCGTCGATCAGGAAGAGCGCGCCCGACCCGTCGATGCCGAACTCGAACTTGGTGTCGGCGATGATGATGCCGCGGGACCGGGCGTAGTCGGCCGCCTCGGTGTAGAGGCGGAGCGTCGCGTCGCGCACCGCCCGCGCGCGCTCGGGCCCGATCAGCTGCTCCACCTCCGCGAACGGGATGTTCTCGTCGTGCTTGCCGATCGGTGCCTTGGTCGACGGGGTGAAAATCGGCTGCGGCAGCTGCTCCGCCTCGCGCAGGCCCGGGGGCAGCGGGATGCCGCAGATCGCCCCGGTCCGCTGATACTCCTTCCACCCGGAGCCGATGACGTACCCGCGCGCGATCGCCTCGATTGGCAGCGGCTTCAGGCGCCGCACGACCATCGCCCGGCCCGCGACTTGGCTCCGCTCGTCCGGGCTCACCACCGACTCCGGCTCGATGCCCGTCAAATGATTCGGAATGACATGCGCGAGCTTCCGGAACCAGAAGAACGACAGCGCCGTGAGTACCCGCCCTTTGCCAGGGACCGGCGTCGGCAGCACGACGTCGAAGGCCGACAGGCGATCGGTCTGGATGACGAGCAGCTTGCCGTCGTCGACCGCGTAGATGTCGCGGACCTTGCCGCGGTGGAGAAACGGCAGGCTCTTGAGGCTCGACTCGAACAGCGTCTCCCCGGCCCTCTTGTCAAAGGGGGCGGCCGAGCGTACGCGAGGCGGGGGATTCTCGGCCATCCCCGTCAATCCGGAAGCTTGGTCGCGATGACGGCCTCGGCCTGCTTGGTGCGGAACGCGGCAAGCCGCCCGTCGAGCGCTGTGTCCTCCATCGCGAGCATGGCGACCGCGAAGAGCGCGGCGTTCGCCGCCCCCGCCTCGCCGATCGCGAAGGTCGCGACCGGGATGCCTTTCGGCATCTGCACCATCGAGAGCAGCGAGTCGAGGCCCTGGAGGTGCTTCGAAGGCATCGGCACGCCGAGCACCGGCAGGCGCGTCTTCGCCGCGACCACCCCGGCGAGATGCGCCGCACCGCCGGCCGCGGCGATGAAGCACGCTGCGCCCTTGCCTTCGACCTCGGCGATCCAGCGATCGAGCGCCTCCGGCGTGCGGTGCGCCGAGAGCACGCGCGCCTCGTACGGCACCCCGAGACTCTTCAGCTGCTCGGCGGCCGCCTTCATCGCCTCCCAGTCGGAGGCGCTGCCCATCACGATCGCGACGAACCGCTTCACGCCGCCTTCTTCTCGAGCTCGCGGTTGTACTGCCCCATTGCAGCGAGCCCGTTCATGCGCGCGCGGTGCGCGAGGAGCGCCTGCGCCTGCGCGACGTTCGCCGCCGAGCCCTTCCACGCCTTCAGCGCCGGCTGCTGGAGCGCGCGGCCGTAGGAGAACGTGAGCGGCCACGGCAGGCCCGGAAACATGCGGTTCATGGCGGAGAGGTTCTCGGTCGCCTGCTCGTCACCCTGGCCGCCGGAGAGGAACGCGATGCCGGCCACCGCGGCGGGCACGCAGTGCCCGAGCACGCGGACCGTGCGCTCGGCGACCTCCTTGGGGCGCGCCTGCACCGGGCAATCGTTGCCGGAGATCACCATCGAGGGCTTCAGCACCGATTCCTCGAGCACCACGCGGCTCACGTAGAGCGCCTGGTAGACGGCGTTGAGCGTCCACTCGGTCACCTCCTCGCAGCGCTCGATCGTGTGGTCGCCGTCCATCAGCACCTCGGGCTCGACGATCGGAACGAGCCCCGCCGCCTGGCAGATCGCAGCATAGCGCCCGAGCGCGTGGGCGTTCGCGGCGATGCACGTCGTCGTCGGCATGTCCTTGCCGATCGTGATGACCGCCCGCCACTTCGCGAACTTCGCGCCGAGCTTCACGTACTCCTGGCAGCGCTTGGCGAGCTTGTCGAGGCCCTCGGTGACCTTCTCGCCGGGGCAGAAGGGGAGGTCGGACGTGCCCGAGTCGACCTTGATGCCCGGGAGGATGCCCTGCCTCGCGAGCAGCTCGGGGAACGGCGTGCCGTCGGCGGACTTCTGGCGGATCGTCTCGTCGTAGAGGATCACGCCGCTGATGTGGTCGCCGAGGCCCGTCGGGGTGAAGAGCAGCTCGCGGTAGGCGCGGCGGTTCTCCTCGGTCGACTCGACGTTGATGCCCTTGAAGCGCTTCTCGATCGTGCCGGTCGACTCGTCGGCGGCGAGGATGCCCCGGCCGCGGGCAACCATGGCTTTGGCGACGGTCGCGAGCTCGCTCATGACTGGACTCCTCTCGGAACGGACTGCGGGCGGGATGTGGAAAGCGCGAATTCTACCGCGCCGCAGCGCGGCGTCACGCGCCGATTGCGGGCCGCGCCCCGGCTCCCTTAGCGCGCCAGGAGGTTGCTGAGCGCTCGGTTGTTGGCGAGCCGGTAGACGGCAAAGTCTTTGGTGTCGACCGTGATGATCTCGCGCACCCCGCTCCGCTCGGCGAGTGCGAGCAGGGTCAAGTCCGCGAGGTCCGGAGCGAGATCGCGATACTTGCGCAGATAGCGTTCGATTGCGGCCGCATCCTCGGCATCCTGCGGGACGACGTGCAGGTTGCGTTGCAGCCACTGGACGATCGCGATCCGAGCCTTATGTGATTCGCTGAGGTAGACGGCCTCGGTAATCACCGGCCACGTGGTCAGCAGTTCGCCGCGCCAGCGCCGGAAAAAGCGCTTGGTCGCCTCGTGCCAGGCGTCGCCTCGGTGGAGATAAGCGACGATCGGTCCGGCGTCAACGAGCACGCTTGCGGGCATGACGCTCGCGGATCAGCGTGCTCATGCGGCGGGCCGATAGCCCGGGATCGGGCGCCTCGGCGATCCCGCAGAGATCACGGGTGGCGTCGTGTACGGTGCCCCGGCGAGCCACCTTTGGCCCTGCAAGGCGCTGCTTCAACGCCTGGCGGACGAGCTCGCTCGTGCTCACGCCGAGCGCGACGGCGAGGCTGCGCACCTGCGCCTTCAGCTTCGGGTCGAGCTTGACGGTCAACATCGGCGGGTCCCGGTAATACCGATCGGTATTAAACCACGAGACTGCGGCGGGTGGCAATGGCTGCTAGGCGGTTCGCCCTGAGTGCGGGAGCTTGTTAGTCAGCCACTTGCAGCGCTTGCCGATCTCGAAACCAATCGATCCCAGGCACAGTTTGGGCACACCCAATCGGTGCAGGTTCTCAACCCAAGCCAGGGTCCGCTCCCGGGCCAGGAGCAGACCTTCCGTTTAGCACACGAACCAGACGGCGCGATCCACGAATCGAAGCGCCTTCGCAGAATCAATGCCGAGTTGCTGCACGTGGCAAGTTTGATCTCAGGCGCATTGCGGATCGGGCGAGCGAAGGGCAACATGCTGCCGGGCGCGATGCCTGCCGCCCTCGGTGTGAAACTCGAGATCGAGATCGGCGGCGGTCGCTAGTCTCGGTTAGAAAACAGGTCAGCGACTGACTGCCGACTGGAAGTAGAAGTCGAGCATCGTGGTCAGCGGCGCGGCATTCCCCCGCAGCCGGCTACGAAGCGCTGCGCCCTCCCAGCAGTCCACCAGCAGGCTTGCCATGCGCCGTGTATTTGACTCGGCTGGAATGTCGCCTCTCTTTCGAGCCTCCTCCAGGCAAACGGCGATCCGCTTGGCGATTTCGGAAAAGCACCCCTCGATCTTGCGCCGGAACACCTCGCTCACGCCTGACAGTTCCTGTCCGAGCCCGCCCAACAGGCAGCCCAGGTAACCCTCCCTCCGGTAGTTCTGCTGCGTCAACTCGAAGAACCGGCGCACCCGCTTGAGCGGGGGACGGCCCTTGTCTCCGAGGCAAACGTCAAGGCCCGCATGCACGTGCCGCATATACTGGTCAATGACCTGGAGCGCGAAGTCCTCTTTGTCCTTGAAATGATGGTAGAAAGAACCCTTCGGAGTACGCGTGGCTGCGAGCAGGGCCTGGATGCCCAGATCGTGGTAGCCATGCTCCAGGAGCATGGCCATCCCCACATCGAGCAGGCGCTGCTTGGTTGAATGCGCCAACTGCGTTGTGGTCGAGTAACGAATCCTAGGGGGCGAACCGCCTCGCGGCAGCTGAACTCAGACTCGAACGACGGCGCGGCCTGGCGCGTGCCGGCGCTCGCAGCCGTAGAACGTCCGCGTCGCGGCTCCCCGTTACCTTAGCCCTTTACCTTCTCGATCATGTGGTTGATGACATGGCTGTGCTCGCGCTGGGGGCTGAACATGACGATCTCCGCGTCAGCGTCGACCTTGACGTTGTGCCCGGGCGGCCAGTAGAACAGGTCATTCACATTCACCGTCTCCTGCGCGCCCTTCGCATCGGTCGTAGTGATCTGGCCGCGCAAGACGAAGCCCCAGTGGGGGCACTGGCAGAGGTTGCCTTCCAATCCTTGGAAGAGCGGGGTGGTATCGACGCCCGCCGAGAGAGTGAAATACTCGCCGCTGATCTTGCCGAATCCGCTCACGTCACCAAAATCCGTTCGCTGACGGATCACGGCGCCCGGAATCTCCATTCGGACGTCCACGTTATCTTTCGCCACCCGCATGTTCGTGTCTCCTTTGTTAGCTCCGACTAGACCGATTGGTCTATTCGGGCACTATACACTGAATGCGGGCGCAGTCAATGAGGCGATCGGCCTGGCGCGGGACCTGGCGTGTGCACTGCTGGCGCCAGGCGAGCTGCAGTCGGAGTTCGCGGGCGGGAGCCCGAGGACGGCGTTGAATTCGCTCGCAACTGACCCGCTGCCTAACGGGCGTTTGCAGCCGACGGCGCGGGCGCTACGCTCTCAACGAGCCGGACGCGCCGCGGCTGAAACGCGGTCGTTACGCCATATCTGAGCGTCCGGTTTCGGCAGCCCCGAACGTCCGGTGTGGGTCGAAAGTGGGCGTTGAGCGCCCTCAACGTGACGGGAACAGCTCCGGGACAGGTCACACGATTCTGATCGCTTCCAAAAGCATGCTGCGCAGGTCGGAGCTGGGTGTGCCCGCCCCGGCCAGGTGCTCGTCTCGTCACCTCCCCTTGACGGTCACCGGCCGCCGTTCGCGGCCCGACGCGAGCAGGGCGTCGATCAGCCGCTGGACAGCGAGCGCCGAGCGCCCGGAGTTCATCGGCTCGCGCCGCGCGTCGATCGCGTCCAGAAACTCGGCGTGCACCCGGCGGTGGTGCTCGTGCGAGAACGCCATCGGGTCCGCGCCGCCGCCGCCCGCCGCCGCCCCGCCGAGCGCGATGCGCTCGCCGCTCATCAGGTTGACCGTCAGGCTCTCGACCTCGAGCCGGGCCGAGCCCTTCGTGCCGGCGATCTCGATCCGTTCCGGGTAGCCCGGAAACGCCACCGTCGTCGCGTCGATGACGCCGGATGCGCCGTTGGCATAACGCACGCAGCCCGCGACAATGTCTTCGGTGTCGATCTTCCTGAGCGGACTCGTATCGACGTAGGCCGACACCTCGGCCGCCGGCCCCACCAGGTGGAGCAGCAGGTCGAGCGTGTGAATCGCCTGCGTGAGCAGCACGCCGCCGCCATCGCGCGCGAACATGCCGCGCTGGGCTTGCGCGAAGTACTCGGGCGGCCGCCACCACCGGATCGACGCGGACGCGCTGAGGATCCTGCCCAGCGCATTCGTTCGCAGCAGCTCGGCGAGCTTGAGCGAAGCGGGGCGGAAGCGGTGCTGGAAGACGATCGCGAGCGTGCGGCCGGCGCGCTCGCACGCTTCGACGACGGCCACTGACCGCTCGGCGTTCACCTCGATCGGTTTCTCGAGGAGCACGTGCTTGCCGGCTGCCGCCGCACGCTGCACGAGCTCGGTGTGCGTCCACGGCGGCGCGAGGATCAGCGCGCAGTCGATCGTCCGGTCGCCGAGGATTGCCTCGATCGAATCGACGACCGGGAGCCCGTAGGTCTTGGCCGCCGCCTCGCGCCGCTCGCGCGAGGGCGCGAATGCCGCCGCGACCTCGACCCGCTCCTGAAGGTCCTTCAGGCTCAGCGCATGGGGCTTGAGCGCCATGCCGAGGCCGATGATGCCGATGCGATGCCTGGCCATGACACCGAAGGCTAAACGGGCCCCGCGGAAGCTGCAAGCCGATGCGCGACGCTAGAATGCGCCGCCATGCCGACCTCGCCCGCCGCGCTGCTTCGAAGGCTCGAAGCGACGCGCCTCGAGTACGGCCCCGGCGGCGCGGCCACGAAGCTCGCACTCCTGCAGCGGCTCGCCCGGACGCGGCTCGCGAACGCGCGTCAAGTGCTTCGCCTGCACGAGCATCTCTGCTTCCTCCGCGCGTATCCGGACGGCCGCGAAGTGCTCGCGCAGGTCGAGCGGATGCTGGCCGGCTTCGCGCGCCGCCGGGATCTCCGCCGCCATCGTGACGAGCTCGCCGACTCGGGGGTCGCCGGATGCGACATCCGCTACCGCTTCTTCTGGCCCACGGCGCGCTGGCTCGCGGCGCGCTGGCCCGAGCAGCTCGCGATCGACTGGGACGAGGTCGACGACCCGGAGAAGCTCGCCGCCGCGCTACCGCTCCTCGTGACGCCGCCCGAAGCGACGTGGCTGCGCACCCGCAAACCCGCGCCGCGCGCCGCCCTCGACCGGCTGCGGGGGCACATCACCGACGGCGCGTTCTACGTGCGGCGCGCCGAGGCGATGCCCGGGGACGACTTCACGCGCGAGGCGTTCTTCGACGGTCTCGAGGCGCCGTTCGTGCTGCGTCCCGCGCCCGGTACGCCCTCGCGCACGCACGCCCGCTACGAGCGCCCGCCCGTCGTCTTCCGCAGCCAGGCGCCGCCGCGCGGGCGGCCGGACCTGCGCACTGAGCTCGCACGCCCCCCGCGGTCGGTCCGTGCCGTGTCCGCGACCGCGGGCCAGCGGCTGATCGACCTTGCGCAGGAAGCGATGGTCACGCGCGCCCGCGACCTCGACGCCTTCGCCTACGGCGATCCGCGCGACGTGCGCGTCGTCGACGACGGCGACGGCCTGCGGTGGGCGCTGATCGGAACGACTCCCGAGCGCCGCCCGGTGCTGCGCGCCACCTACGGTCAGCTCGCGCTGCGCAATGGGGTGCCGATCGCCTACGCCGAGTCCGACATGCTGTTCGGCTGCGCCGATCTCTCCTTCAACGTGTTCGAGAGCTTCCGCGGCGGCGAGGCGGCGTTCGTGTTCGCGCGCCTGCTCGCGATGCTGCGGCAGCTCTTCGGCGCGCAGTCGTTCACCTTCGAGCCGTACCAGCTGGGCCGCGAGAACGACGAGGGCCTTGCCTCGGGTGCCTGGTGGTTCTACTACAAGCTCGGGTTCCGCCCCCGGAACGGCGCGATCCGGGCGCTCGCCGGCACCGAGCTCGCGCGCATGCGGCGCAATCGGGCGTACCGGTCTTCGAGGAAGACGCTCGCCCGCCTCGCCGAGGACTATCTCTACTTCGAGCCCGGCGGTCACCGCGCGGCGTTCTGGCCGCGGCTCGCGGAGCTCGGTGCGCGCCTCGCGCCAAGCCTCGCCGCGGCGGCGGGGGCGGATCGCGAGGTGGCGGTGCAGGCGTGCATGCGCGAAGCGGCGAAGCTGCTCGGGGTGTCCTCGCTGCGGAGGATCGGCGCCGGTGCGCGCGTCGCCTGGGAGCGCTGGGCGCCGATCGTGGCGAGCCTGCCGGGCCTCGAGGGGTGGAGCGCCGACGAGCGCAGCGCCCTGGCCCGCATCGTCTTCGCCAAGGGCGGCCGTCGCGACAGCGACTATCTCGCGCTCTTCGACGCCCACCCGAAGCTCGGGGCCGCGCTGCGCCGCATGACCGGCGCGTGAGCGCGCTCAGCAGCTCGTCTCGTGGCGCAGCCTGCAGGTGGCGAGCACCTCGCCCGGCTCGCGCTTCCACCAGTTGTCCTTGGAGAAGATCTCCACCTCGTGCATGCCGCGGTAGCCGACCGCCTCCATCCACGAACGGATCAGCGGGAGGTCGATCACGCCGTCGCCCATCATGCCGCGGTCGAGGAGAAGATCGGTCGTCGGCACCAGCCAGTCGCAGATGTGGAAGGCGAGCAGCCGCTTGTCGCCGGCGCGCTCGATCTGCGACTTGAGCGCCGGGTCCCACCACACGTGGTAGACGTCGACCGCGATCCCCATTCCCTCGCCCGACTTCCCGGCGAGCTCGTCGCACAGGTCGAGCGCCTGCTCGATCGTGTTGACGCACGCGCGATCGGCGCAGTACATCGGGTGCAGCGGCTCGATCGCCAGCGGCACGCCGGACGAGCGCGCGTGGTCGAGGATCTCCCCGAGCCCGTCGCGCACCATCTCGCGCGCGCCCAGCAGATCCTTCGATTCCTTCGGGAGCCCGCCCGCGACGATGACGAGGCACCTCGCCTCGAGCGTCGCCGCGTCCTCGATCGCGCGCAGGTTGTCGTCGATCGCCGCCTGGCGGCCCTTGCGGTCTTCCGCGGGGAAGAAGCCGCTGCGCACGAGCCCGGTGACGACGAGGCCGTTGTCGCGGATCATGCGCGCGGCCTCCTTCGCGCCGGTCTCCGCGACCTCGTCCCGCCACGGGGCGATCCCGCGGATGTTGTGCCGGCGGAGCGCGTCGATCTCGCGCCGGAGGTTCCGCTTCTCGCCCAGCGTGGCGGTGTTGATGGAAAGCAGCTCGGGATCGGGCGGGCTCATGACAGCGGATCGACATCGAAGCCGAAGAACCGGAAGATCGCGGCGAGCTGCCCCTCGACCATGTCGCGCCCGGTGAGGACTGCGCAGCCGCGTTCGCGCGCACCGGCGAGGAACGGCGTGATCTCGGGCTTGGTCGTGACGTCGCCGACGATCGTCCCGGGTCGCAGCTCCTCGACTGGCCACGGCAGCGGGTCGCCGGCCTGCATCCCGGCCGGGGTCGCGTTGACGAGCAGGTCGAAGTCGCCGGGCCGCGGCGCCCCGGCGCGCGCCGGAAGCGAAGGATGGGCCCGCTGGAGGTCGGCGGCGAGCTGTACCGCCTTGGCCGGATCGAGGTCGTGGACGGAGAGCGCGGCGACCCCGCCCGCCGCCAACGCGAACGCGATCGCCCGCCCGGCGCCGCCAGCGCCGACGAGCGCCGCACGGCGACCGCGCGGATCGTGGCCGTTGCGCCGCATCCCGCCGACGAACCCGGCGCCGTCGAACATGTCGCCCCGCCAGCGTCCCGAGGGCTCGCGCCGGGCGGCGTTGATCGCGCCGACGGCCCGGCCGCTCTCGCCCAGGTCCTCGACCAGCGCGACCGCCGCCGCCTTGTGCGGCATGGTGAAGATGAGCCCGTCGAGATTGCGCACGCGCTTGAGGCCTGCCACCGTCCCCGCGAGGTCGGCCGGAGCGGTCTCGAACGGCAGCATCACCGCGTCGACGCCATGCCGCTCGAACGCGGCATTGAACACCTCGGGCGAGCGCACCTTGGCGATCGGATCGCCGAGGATGACGTAGAGGCGCGTGACACCGGTGATCACGGCATCAGCTGTCCGCCGTTCACCTCGATCACCTGCCCGGTGACGTAGCCCGAGAGCTGGTCGGAGGCGAGAAAGAGGTACGCGCCGACGCATTCGTCCGCGGTGCCGATCCGCGCCATCGGGATGGTCTTGCGGAACCCCTCGAGCATCTCCGGGCTCGTGAAGCGCTCGTGGAACGGCGTCATGATTACGCCCGGCGCGACCGCGTTCACGCGGATGCCCTGCTCCGCGAACTCCTTCGCGAGGTTGCGCGTGAAGGTCGACACGAACGCCTTCGAGGCGGCGTAGAGCGACGCCCCGATCCCCCCGCCGTTGCGCGCCGCGACCGAGGTCGTGTTGATGATGTTGCCCTTGCCCTGAGCCCGGAAGAGGCGTGCCGCCCCGCGCGATGCGGCGACGACCGAGCGCACGTTGAGGTTCAGCACCTCGTCGTAGAACTCGTCGGTGATCTCCTCGAGCTTCAGCCGCTTCACGAGCCCGCCGGCGTTGTTGACCAGCACGTCGAGCCGTCCCCAGTAGCGGCTCACCGCGCCCACCAGGTTCTCGATCTCCTGGGCGCTCCGCACGTCCGCCCCGAACAGCGCGGCGGTGCCGCCGTGCAGCTTGATGTCGGCGACCACCTTCTCCGCCTCCGTGCGGCTCGAGTGATAGTGCACCGCGACCTTGGCGCCGTTGCGCCCGAACCCGCGCGCCACGGCGGCCCCGATCCCGGTCGACGACCCGGTAACGAGCACCACCTTGTCCTTCAGGTCGGGGATCATCGAAACCTCCGGATCACTTCAGGAATTCCGGCGAAATCAGCTTCGGCAGGGCGAGCGAGAAGTCCGGCCAGAGGATGACGACCAGCAGCACACCGAGCATCGGGATGAGCATGATCATCACGTCCTTGATCGCATCGACGATCCGGATTTTGGCGACCGCGCACGCGATCATGAGACAGAGCCCGTATGGCGGGGTCACCAGCCCGAACGCGAGCGATACGATGCCGATCATCGCGAAATGCACGAGATCCATGCTCACGGCCTTCGCCAGCGGCTCGAGGATGGTGCCGACGATGATGATCGCCGGGATCGCGTCGAGGAAGCAGCCGACGACCAGGAACACGGCTGCGATGAAGAAGCCGGTCGTGATCGGCCCCATGCCCCACGTGGCGACGGTCTCGAGGATCGCCTTCGGGATCTGGTAGTAGGCGAGCATCCAGCCGAACGCGCTCGCGGTTCCGACGCAGAAGAGCGCCACCGCCGCGAGCTTGCCGGTGTCGAGCAGCGCCTCGTGCAGGCCTCTCAGGTTCATCTCGCGGTAGAAGAAGAACGACAGCACCGCCGCGTACAGCACCGCGATGCATGCCGACTCGGTCGCGGTGAACCAGCCGAAGATCTTGCCGCCCACGATGATGAATGGTGTCATCAGCGCCGGAATCGAGACGGCGGCCGAGGCGAAGAACTCGCCCCACGTCGCCCGCGGATACGTCGGGTACCCGCGCAGCTTGGCGTAGACGTGGACCGTGGCCATCTGCACGAGCCCGATGGCGAGCCCGGGCACGATGCCCGCGAGGAACAGCGCGCCGATCGACACCGTGAGCACCCCGCCCCACACGATCATCAGGATCGACGGCGGGATGATCACCGCGAGCACCGCCGACACCGCGGTGATCGCCACCGAGAAGCCGTCGTGGTAGCCCTCCTTGCGCTGCGCCTCGATGAAGATCTTCGACTGGCTCGCCGCGTCGGCGGTGGAGGAGCCCGAGATCCCGGCGAAGAAGATCGACAGCACGACGTTGATCTGGGCGAGCCCGCCGGGGAAATGGCCCACGATCGAGCGCGAGAAGCGCACCAGGCGATCGGTGATCCCGCCGACGTTCATCAGGTTGGCGGTTAGCAGGAAGAACGGCACCGCGAGCAGGATGAACGAGTTGTAGGCGTTGAAGGTCTCCTGGACGAGCCCCATCGAGTCGAGGTGCGGCTCGGCGAGGAGCAGCGGCAGGCAAGCGAGCCCGAGGGCGAACGCCACCGGCACGCGCAGGAACAGCAGCAGGAAGAACACCCCGAACAGGCAGAGGGCGGCAATGCCGGGCGAGAGCGCAGTGACCCCACTCATGCGGTCCGTCCGGCGAGGATTCGGTAGTTGTCGACCATCTTCTCGCCCTGGAAAACGAGCCAGGTCGCGCCGGTGAGCGGCCAGGCGACGTGAATCAGCCAGAGCGGGAGCTCGGCAAGCTCGGAGATCCGGTTCCAGGCGAAGCGCGTGAACTCGATCCCCGCCCACACGAAGACCAGACCGAGGACGAGCACCGCGACCCCGACGACGAGATTGAGCGCGGCTTGCGCCCGCGGCCCCATCCTCGGCCACACGTCGACCTCGAAGTGCGTCCCCTCGCGGATGCCGAGCATCGCCCCGATCATGATCATCCAGATGAACAGGAACCGCGCCATCTCCTCGGTCCAGATGTAGCTTGGGATCAGCGCGGTGTAGCGCGAGAAGATCTGCAGGCTCACCGGGATGACCAGGATCCCGACCGAGACCACGAGCAGCCACGACAGCAGCCACGCGTACCAGACCGTGAACCGGCGCCAGCGGGGACGCGCGGCGGACGTTGGGGTGGACATGCTTCCAGCGTTCTGAAAGCGCGCGGGCCGGCGGGCGTTTCGCCCCGCCGGCCCGGCGTTGTGACGGGTTACTTGATGTTGTTGATCTGCGCGAGGATCTTGTCGGCGCCGATCTCCTTAGCGTATGCCGCCATCACCGGATCGACCAACGCCTTCATCTGGGCGCGGTCGGCGAACGGGATGCGCTTGATCTTGCCGGCCTTCTCCATCGCGTCGAGCTTGGCGGTGTCTTCGCTCGACTCGACCTCCCGGCCGTAGGCGCCCGCCTCCCTGCCGGCCTTGAGGACCGCGGCCTGAAGGTCCTTCGGCAGCTTGTTGAAGGTCTTGGTCGAGAAGCAGAGCGGCCGGATCGTGATCGCGTGCTCGGTCATCGAGAGGTTCGGGCCGACCTCGTAGAACTTCATCTGCTCGACGCCCGCGGCCTCGTTCTCGCCCGCCGCAATCACGCCGTTCTGGATCGCGTTGTAGACCTCGTTGTAGGCGATCACCGTCGGTGCCATGCCGGCCGCCTGGAAGGTGCGGCTCCAGATCGGCGCGCCCTGCACCCGGACCTTCAACCCCTTCATCTCGGCGAGGTTCCGCACCGGCTTGTTGACGAAGATGTTGCGCGTGCCGCCGCCGGCGTAGCCGATCAGCATCACCTCGGCCTTCTGGTTGATCTCGTCGGCAATGGGTTTGAGCACGTCCTGGTCGAGCACCTTGTTCCAGTGGTTGAGGTCGCGGAACAGGAACGGCGCGTCGATGAACGGCGCGGCCTTCGAGAACGTCGACATGTGCGCCGGCGACACGATCGCGTAGTCGACCGCCTTGCCCTGCGCCATGTACTCGAAGTACTGCTTCTCGAGGCCGAGGCTCGAGTTCTTGTGCAGCGTGAAGTTGACCGGCTTGCCGTAGTACTTCTTGACCAGCTCCTCGAACCGCACCATCGCCTTGGTGAAGGCGTGGTCGTCGTTGAACTGGGACGCGCCGTTCAGGGCAATCGTCTGCGCCTGCACGGCGCCGGCCAAGGCCGCAGCGAGCGCGCCCGCGGCGACCGTTGACACGAACTGTCTGCGTTTCATGGTCTCCTCCTTGGAATGACGGGCGCTACCGCCCGGTGAACTTCGGCTTCCGCTTGTCGCGGAACGCCGCGATTCCTTCGCGCGCATCCGCCGTTCCGGCGGCGAGCCCGGCGGCGAGCGCCTCCAGCGTCGTCGTGAGCCCTTCGCCCGCGGCGGCGTCGGCGAGCTGTTTCGCGGCCTGTACCGCAGTGGGGGCATTCTCGGCGATGCGCCGCGCCAACTCAAGCGCCCGCGGCTGGAGCCGGTCGGCGGGCACGATTTCGGCGACGAGCCCCCAGGCCGCCGCGGTCGCGGCGTCGATCGGTTGCCCGAGCAGGATCAGCTGCTTGGCCCGGCCGGCACCGATCACGCGCGGCAGGCGTTGCGAGCCGGCCCAGCCCGGCACCGCACCGATCGTCACCTCCGGGAACGCGAACCGGGCATCGTCGGAAGCGATGCGCAGGTCGCAGGCGAGCGCGAGCTCGAGCCCGCCGCCGTAGGCGATGCCGCCGATCGCGGCAATCGTCGGCTGGCGCAGCCGTGCCAGGCGGTCGAACGAGCGCTGGCCGTCGCGGATCCAGCGCTGCCACATGCCCAGCGCGCCGAGCGGCCCCCACTCGGTGATGTCGGCGCCGGCGCAGAACGCCTGCGGCGAAGCCGACGCGACGATGACCGCGCGCACCGCCGCGTCGCGATCGAGCGCGGCGCAGGCCGCTTCCAGCGCCTCGAGCATCCCCGCCGTAAGCGCGTTCAGCTTCGCCGCGCGGTCGAGCGTGATCGTCGCGACCGCACCGTCGACGACGACGCGAACGTGCTCGCTCATTGGTCTACTCTCGCGCAGCGCGCTCGGGATTCGCCCTTGGGGCGGCCCGGCGGGCTCACGCCGGCCTCCTCAGGACCATCAGCTCGTTGGTCCCTTCCTGCACGACTTCGCCGCGCTGATTCTTCACCTTGAACGCGAGGGTCAGGATGCCGCGGTCGGGCCGCTTGGTCTCGCGCCTCGCCTGGACCGCGACCTCGGCCTGGATCCGGTCGCCGACGAGGATCGGTCCGGTGAACTTCCAGTTCCAGCCGAGCGAAGCGATCGCACGGAACCGGTGCTCGGCGCGGTTCTTGAGGCCGTCGGTGAGCGCGAGCCCGAGGATGCCGTGCGCGACGCGACCCGGGTACCCCAGGCGCCGCGCGAACTCGTCGTCGACGTGCAGATCGAAGAAGTCGCCCGAGATCCCGGCGAAACCCTGGATCAGGCTCTCGGTCATGACGATCCCGCCGGTCGTGAAGGCGTCGCCGACCGCGCAGTCTTCGTACCAGTTGAGCCCGGGGTTCATCTCTGCCCCCCTGTAAAGGGGGGTGGCGCGATAGTGCCGGGGGGTTTGCGCGGCCGAGCGAGCTTGAGCCCCATCGGCTCGGGCCGGAAGAGCCGGGCGTCCATCGTTCGCAGGTCGGGCGCCACCTTCAGCTCGATCGCCGCGCCCTTCAGGACATCGCGCTCGAGGTCCGCGCCCGGCGCGATCTCGGTGACCGTGAGCCCCTGTTCGAGGAGCCGGATCACGCATCGCTCGGTGACGTAGGTGACGTCCTGTCGTTGCTCGCGTGCACGCCGCCCGGAGAACGTGACGTGCTCCACTCGCGGCACGAACTTCGCGAACTTGCCGTCCTTCCGGATGGTCAGGCGGCCGTGGCGAAGCTCGAGCTCGAGGCCGGCGGCGCGGAAGAAGCCCGAGAACACGAGCTTGCGCGCGTGGGCGGTGATGTCGACGAAGCCGCCGCAGCCCGCGGTGACGTGGGGCTTGGAGGCGAGGCGCGAGACGTTCACGCTGCCCTCCCCGTCGACCTCGAGGAACGAGAGCAGTCCGAGGTCCTCGCCCGCGCCCTGGTAGTAGATGAACTGGTAGGGCGACGGCAGGATCGAGTCGGCGTTCGCGGAACAGCCGAACACGAACCCGGTGAGGGGGATGCCGCCGACCGGACCCTGCTCCACCGTCCAGGTGACCGCGCCCGCGAGCCCTTCCTCGAGCAGGATGCCCGGCACGAGCGGGGACGTCCCGAAGCCGAGGTTGACCGCATCGCCTTCCGCGAGCTCCATCGCGGCGCGGCGCGCGATGACCTTCTCCGGTCCCCAGGCGACCTGCTCGAACTCGGCGAGCGGCCGGCGCGCTTCGCCCGAGATCGCCGGATCGTAGGGCGTCTGCGTCGCCTGCATCTGGTCCGGGTCGACCACGACGTAGTCGACCAGCGTCGACGGGACGTACGCGCGCTGCGCCGGGATCGACTCGCGCGGGGCGGTGCGCTTGACCTGCGCGATGACGATGCCGCCCGCGTTCCGCGCCGCGAGCGCGACGTCCAGCACGCCGAGGTACGCGCCCTCGTGTTCCATCGAGATGTTGCCGGCCTCGTCGGCGGTCGTCCCGCGGATGATCGCGACCTGCGGCGGCACGTTCGGGAAGTACAGCCACTCGGCGCCTTCGAACGTAACCAACTTGACGAGGTCGTCCCGGGCGGCGTCGTTCATCTTGCAGCCGTTGCGGCGCGGGTCGACGAA
>Ga0184637_10001253_pt1 | contig 17486 bp, 16 predicted proteins | sample PLM3_127_b2_FD_133143 | JGI IMG/M metagenome (GOLD analysis project Ga0184637, IMG submission 133143) | Groundwater sediment microbial communities from an aquifer in East River, Colorado, USA - PLM3_127_b2 | ecosystem: Environmental > Terrestrial > Soil > Riparian zone | place: USA: East River...
ACGGCGTTGGTCAGTTTCTCGCCTTCCGGGATTTCGATGCTCTGGAAGTAACGCCCCCCCATCACGTACTCGCTCGGCTTGCCGTTGAGGGGCGCAATCGCCGCGCGGATGGTTTCCGCGTGTTCGTCGATGCGCTTCATCCAGAACGGCAGCCAGCCGTGCCCCGCCTCCAGCGTGCCGATGCGCAGTTTCGGATAGCGGTCCATCACGCCGGCGCCGATCAGCGACGCCATGTTGCGCATGCCACACCAGGGATGCGCGGCCGAGCGCTGCAGGAACAGGTTGTCCCAGGTATCAAGCCCGCCGGGAGCATATGGCGGCATCACGGTGAAGGTGTGCAGCGTGACCGCGAGGTCGAACTCTTGCGCAGCGGCCCAGACCGGCTCGAGATCGGGATGATCGAGCGGCATGCCGTAGGGCGCGTACGGCAACACGCCCCATGCCCAGCGTGACTTGCCCCAGCGCCTGATTTCCGCGACGCTCCCCTCGATATCGCGCGCGCTGGCGAGTATCACGCCGCCCAGGCGGTCCGGGAACGCCCCGCAGTATTCCTCCATCCAGCGGTGATAGGCGCGGTACATCCCGATCTCGAGCGCCGGGTCGTCGCCCGCCGTCCACGTGCCAAACCAGCCCGAGGGCAGCGTGAGGTTGACGTCCACCCCCTCGTAGTCCATGTCCTTGATGCGCTCGGCGGGATCGTGGTCCACCAGCGGCGACACTTCCCTTTTTCGCTTGACGCCGGTGAATCCCGCCATGTAACCGCCCGGCGTTTCTTCCGGATTCGCGGTGCCGAGACGGCGGCGATAGCGGCGCTGGCCCTTGGTATAAGTGACGTGCCCGCGTTTGTTGGCGGTCCTGTGCTGTTCCCACGCGGGAAGTTTCGCTTTCTCCGCGCTGGTGAGGTGCTGGTCGAGCACTTCCATGACCGGACCGACGTGAGTGTCGGAATCGAAGATCTTGAAGCCGTTCTTAGCCATCGTTCTGCTCTCCTGGTTTCAGCTGTTTGATAAATCCTGCTGGAATCTGCGCGACGCTCTCGATCCCCTCCAGCATCCACAAGCGATCGAGGATCGCCTTCGCGCGTTCCGCGCCCAGAAACTCCTCCGCGACGCCGAGGAACTTCTCCGCGATCTGGGCATCGCTCTTGGGTTGCGACAAGTCGCCCTTGTCGCCCCCCGCCTCTCCCACGAAACGCTCGCCGCTGCGCGTGACGACGTTGACGCGCGTGTGATGCTCGACCGGCAGCCTCTCGTAAGCTTTCGTGAACTCATCGTTGGCCACCACCTCGATCTTCGCGAGCAGCGCGCGTAGCTCCGGGCTGCGCAGGTGCGCCTCGTCGAACTGCTTCGGCGTGACCGTTCCATCCATCAGCGCCGCAGCAACCACGTAGGGAATGCTGTGGTCGGCCGTCTCCCGCGAATCCGGGTTCCAGTGGTGCTCGCCGGTACCCATGCCGATCTTCGCGCGCCCGTAAGTCTCGACGGTGACGCGCTGCACCTCCGCGAGGCGGTTCCTGAGCGACGGCGCGACCTTCTCCGCCGCGAGGATTGACGAAATGGTCGTGGCGCAGGACGAGCGCGGCTTGATCATCGTGTCCTGGATCTTGAAAGAGGCGCCGTTCCCGCCCATCACCTCCAGTGAGAAGCGCTTGCCCGCGATGTGATCGCACCAGCCCGACGTGCCCTCGAACGGCTGGGGCGGCCCATCCATCCCCTCACGGGCGAGGAGCGCGGCGAACACGCCCGCCTTGCCGGCGTGACCGGCCGTCACCGCTTTCCACATGGAAAGGTGGCCGGTGCGGACCCGTCTCAGGATGTTGTTCGGCACGACGGCCATCGACATGGCGTTGGCGAGCTGCTCGCGGGACAGGCCCAGCAGCTTGCCCGCCGCCACTGCCACGCCCAGGCAGGAAAAATTCGCACAATCGAAGGCGGTCCTGCCGATGGCGTCGGAGAACCTCAGGTAGATTTCGTAAGCGAGCACAACGGCCGCGATGAGGTCGCGGCCGCCAGCTCGCGCATGCTCCGCCACGCCGAGGAGTGGCATCACCACGTCGCTGGGATGGCCGCCGGCGCTGCCGGGCCAGTGGTAAACGTCGTTCAGCTCCACGTAGCGGGCAGCGGTCGCGTTGGCGAACGCGGCCATGTCCGGCGTCGTCCTGATCGTGGTCCCGATGACGGTGGCGCCGTCGGCGTCCGGCATGCGCGCCGCCATCTTGCGGGCGATGCGGCACGGCTCGCCGTCAAAGCCCCCGGCCAGCGCTGCCAGCGTGTCGATCACGCGCACCTTCGCGGCATGGGCCGCCTCCGGCGTGAGGGCGTCGTAGTTCAGTCCGGACGCGTAGTCCGTGAGACGCTGCTCAATGCTGTCCGTTCTTCCCCGCGTCGTATCCAAGCGGCCTCCTCCCCGGTCAGCCCGTCACGACGACTTCGTCGCCGCTGACCGCGAACTTGTGATCGAACCCTTCTGACGCCCAATCCATGTAATGCACCATGTCGTCGAAGCGCGGGTCGCCGTTGCGCAGCACCTCGGGCCGGTAGAGCTTATCGATCATCATTGGCAGGAACGACACCTGCTTCACGCCCGATTGGGTGAAAATCGCCTTCGCCAGCAGCGACCGACTAGCGTCCCGTCCATAGGGCAGCAGCGGCATGTCGGGATTCTGGTCGGCATGGTTGCGCAGCGCGCCGTGCTTCCACGGCTCCTCCTGCCACTTCGGCGAGGGGAACGGCTTGGTCATGCAGAAGTTGCTCAGGCTGTAGAAAATCGCTTTACCTTTGTACATCTCGATCGCCTTCGGCACGTGGGCGTGATGGCCCATCACCATGTCGGCGCCGGCGTCGATGCAGGCGTGCGCCATGGTTACCTGGTAATCCGCGACCACGCGCGGCACCCAGATGACGCCCCAATGGAAGACGGGTATCACGATATCCACCCGCTTGCGCAGCGCGGCGACGTCGTCGAGGATCATCTTCATGTCCTTCTCGTCCGGCTCCGTCATGATCCGCACCGGTGCATGCGGTCCGCGCGGCTCGTACTGGGTCTTTACGCGCAGTGGTGCGATGCCGATCTTGGCGGGGCCCGCCTCGCCGCCCTCCGGAATCACCGAGCAGTAGCCGAGGAAGCCGACCTTGACGCCGTTCTTCTCCACGATCGCCGGCTCGCGCGCTTCGTCGAGATTCTTCCCGGCGCCGGTCACCTGGATGCCCTTCTCCAGCAACAGCGCACGGGTGTCGAGCAGCGCGTCGGGGCCGAAGTCGTACATATGGTTGTTGGCGATGGTCACGGCGTCGAAGCCGCAATCGGTGAAGATCTTCGCCATCTCGGGCAGCTGGCGGCCGTGCGGCGCCCGCTCGCTGGCCGTGCCGCGCGACGAGTACTGGCGCTCGCAATTGGCGAACCGCAGGTCGACCTTCTCGAGCGTCGGCCGCACCAGCTCCGTGTAACGCTCGACCGGGAACCCGTCCTTGGGCCCGTGCACCGGGCCGCAGTCGCCGGTGCCGATGAAAGAGACTTCCGCTGAAGCTTGTGCCATCTCCTGTTCCTTTTTCACACCGTTGTTGAGGTTTGCATTACCGCTAGGCCAGCAATCTGACGATTGCTGTCGCGTCGGCGGCATTTTCCAGTTCCCGGATCATGCCGACGGCGCGCTCGACGTTCCTGCCCGGGATCGCTTTGGCCGAGAACGACACGCAATCACGGAACTTCGCTTCGAGAAACTCGCGCTGGACCGGCTGTTTCGGGTCGCCCGGCAGGTGCTCCGCCTTGCGCGCATGCAGCTTCCCGCCCTTCGTGCGAATTTCAACGGTCGGCCTTGAAACCGAGGAGCCGCCGCCGACGACCGCCGGAAAGCTGCCCTCGGGACGGTAGTCCACCCTGTCCGCCATCGCCAGCACGGCCGGGTCGCGCAATCCCTGGTCGGTGTAGTCGAGCAGCGTGACGTTGCCCTTCACCATCATCACCGCCGTGGTGAAGGGAATGCTGTACTTGCCGTCGATGCTCTCGCGCGGCCGGCGCTTGCGGTCGAGCGGCTCGGACAGGAGCTGGGTCGCGCGCGTGCCGCCGACGACGGTGATGGACTCGACGTCCTGCGGCTGGAGGTTGAATTCCCGGCGCAGCTGCAGCACCGCCGCGTTGGTCGGCCGCGTGTAGCCGCAGGCGGGCCAGATCTTGAACCCGTGCGTGTCCACCAGCGGGAAGCGGGTGCCGAGCCCGCCGACGATCGCGTCCCAGTCCGGAGAGTGGGTGCGGACGTAGGTCTTGAACAGGCCGTAACGGCCTTCCAGGATTTCCTTGGAGCCGATGATGCCACGGCGCGCCAGCTCGGCCGCCAGTACCGCGCCCTGACCCGAGAATCCCGCCTGCATCGAGCGCAGGTGCGTGGCGGCGCCGACCGCCATCTGGCGGCTGCCGCTCATCTGGTTGAAGCCGATGCCGAGCGCGTTCTCCATTTGATCTTCGTCGAGGCCCAACAGGCGGCCCGCGGTCGCGGCGCCCCCGATGAAACCGAGCAGCTGCGTCGCGAACCAGCCTTCGGTCATCGTCCAGTCCGGGATGCGGATGGCAAGCGAGAGCCGGGTCATCACGTCGGCGCCCACGGCGATGGCGGTGATCAGGTCCCGGCCGCTGACGCCGCCCAGCTTCTCCGCGAGCGCCAGCGCGATCGGCACCGTGGCGATGCTGACGTGCCCGCCGCCGAGGTCGTCGTAGTCAAGCATGTGGCCGAGGCTGCCGTTCGCGAACACCGCCCACGGCGCGGGCGCTCTTCCGCCGAAGCCGAGGACCGTGCTCTCCGGCTTGCCGCCGAGGTCGCGCACGTAGTCGGCGACGATCTTCGCTTCCGGCGACAAGCTGCTCGCGCCGATGGTAACGCCGAGCGTGTCGAGCACGCACTGCTTGGTGAGCTCGACGGCGGCGGGCGGCAGCGCGCCATATGTCAGCGTCGCGGCATGGCGCGCGAGCTTGCGCGTTGCGTCCTTGCCTGCCCCGGCAGCGTCCATCGGATTGTTGGCGGTTTGGATTATCCGTTCCTCCCGTCAGTCCAGCTTGATGTCCGATGTCTTGATGAACTTCTCCCACATGTCGATCTCCTGCGCGAAGCGCTTCGCGAACTCGGGTGGCGACGCGGGCGGGGCGACTTCCGCGCCGTCGGCCGTGACGCGGCTCCTGACCTCGGGCGAGCTCATGATCTGACTGACCTCGCGGTTGAGCGCATTCAGGATCGGCGCCGGCACGCCGGCCGGCGCGTAGAGGCCGTACATGTTGTCGAGCTCGTAGCCGGGCACGCCCGACTCCGACACCGTCGGCACGTCGGGGTAGGCCGGGACGCGTTTCAGGGAACTAACCGCGATGGCGCGCGCCCGGCCGCTTTTCACGTGCGGCGAGCCGGAAATCGTGCTGGTGAACATCATCTGGGTCTGCCCGCTCACCAGGTCGATCAGCGCCTGGCCGTTGCCCTTGTAGGGGATGTGCATGAGATCGATGCCGGTACGGAACTTGAACAGCTCGCCGCCGAGGTGCGAGGCCGATCCGGCGCCGGCGGAGCCGTAGTTCAGGGTGCCCGGCCGCTTCTTCGCCAACGCGACCAGTTCCTTCACCGACCTCACCAGCAGCGACGGGTGAACCAGCAGGAAGTACGACGAGCTGGTGAACTGCACCACCGGCGCGAGCACGACGCGTGTGTCGAACGGCACTTTCTTCAGCGGCGTCGCGGTCACCACCTGGCTGCCGCCGCCGTACAGCGTGTAGCCGTCCGGCGCCGCCTGCGCGAGCAGCGTGACGGCGAGGACGCCGCCCCCGCCGGTGCGGTTCTCCACGACGAAGGACTGGCCCCACTGCTCCGAAAGCTTCTGCGCCACGCCGCGGGTGATCGCATCCACGCCGCCGCCGGGGGAAGTGCCCACCATGACCCGGACCGTCTTGGCGGGATAGCCGCCGGGCAGCGGCGCCGGCGGCTTCTGCGCGTGCGCCGCCAATGCGATACCGGAAAGGAATGCGATGAACGCTGCTCTTGTTCCAGAGTGATACACGGTTTCCGCTCTCCTCGGTTTCACTGGGTCTTGATGACGCCGGTCTTGATGAGCTTGTCCCACTTCGCGATCTCGCGGGCGATCACGTCCCGGAACTGCGCCGGCGTGTTGGGTGGTTCCGCTTCGGCGCCGTCCGCGGCGAGTTTTTCCCTAACCTCCGGAGCGTTCATGGTCCCGCTCACTTCGCGGTTGAGGTGCGCGAGCAGCGGCGCCGGCGTCCTGTTCGGCGCGAGCAGGCCGTACCAGCTTCTCAACTCGTAGCCCGGCACCCCCGCCTCGGCGACGGTCGGCAGATCGGGAAACGCCTGCACGCGTCGGTTGCTGGTTATAGCGAGCGCCTTCAGCTTGCCGCCCCGCACCAGCGGCGTGGCCGTCAACACGTTAGTGATCGCCAACTGCACCCGGCCGCTCATGACGTCGATCATCGATATGCCGCTGCCCTTGTACGGGATGTGCGTCATCTCCACGCCCGCCATGGACTTGAACAGCTCCATGCCGAGATGCACGACCGAGCCGGTGCCGCTGGACGCGTAGACGAGCGGCTTCGCCTTCGCGAGCGCGATCAGCTCCTTCACGGAACTGGCGGGCAGCGACGGCGTCGCTACCAATAGGTACGGCTGGCTGATCATCAGCACGACCGCGGTCAACTCCTTCTGGATATTGGTGGTCACGGTGCCGAGCAGCATTGCGGTCACGTTCTGCGCGCTCAGGGTCGCCAGGGTGTAGCCGTCGGGGATCGCCTGCGTCGCGAGCTGGAGCGAGATCGCCCCCGTCGCCCCGGGGCGGTTGTCCACGATGACCGACTGGCCCAGGCGCTCGGTCAGCTTCTGGGCGACGGCGCGCATCATGACGTCGCTGCCGCTGCCGGCGGGGGACCCGACCAGCACCCGGACCGGCTTGGTCGGGTAGCCGCCCGGCCCCGCGACCGCCTTCTGCTGCGCGGCGTCCGCGGCCGGCAGCAGCGCGGCCGCGAGCACGACGACCAGGAAACATTCGCGCGTTTTCACATTTCCACCTTCAGTGTCTTGACCAGCTTCTCCCACGCGCCGACTTCGCGCACGTAGGCGCTCTTGAATTCCTCGACGCTCACCGGCGGCGCCGGCTCGGCGCCGTCGGCGGCCAGCTTGTCCCTGACCTCGCCGGCGTTGACGATGGCGGCCACTTCCCGGTTGAGAAGGGCGAGGACCGGCTTCGGCGTTTTTGCCGGGGCGAAGATGCAGTACATGTTCTTCAACTCGAATCCCGGCGCGACCGTCTCGGACAGCGTGGGCGTCTGGGGAGAGATCTGCGTGCGGGCACGGCCCGTGAATGCGACCGCCTTGAGCTTGCCGCTGCGCAGATGCGGAATCGCCGACACGGTGCTGGTGAACATGAGCTGGATGTTCCCCGACAGCAAGTCGATCAACGCCGGGCCGCTGCCCTTGTACGGTACGTGCACCATCCGGATGCCGACCATCGAGCTGAACCGCTCCATGCCGTAGAAGTGCAGGCTGCCCTGCCCGGAAGTCCCGTAGTTGAGCCCGCCGGGCCGGCCATTGGCGTAGGCGACGAACTCCTTCGGCGTATTCGCGGGCACCGACGGGTGCAGCACCAGGAAATACGGCTGCGTGGTCATCTGCACGACCGGCTCGTACGCCGTGCGCACATCGTACGTCACCCGCCCGGTGACGCTCGTCAATATCATGGTGGTGGCGCCGACGAGGAGCGTGTATCCGTCGGGCGCGGCCTGCTTCGTGATGTCCATGGCGATCACGCCCGAACCCCCGCCGCGGTTGTCCACGACGACCGACACGCCGAGATTCTCGCCCAGCTTCTGCGCCACCGGGCGCGTCGTGACGTCCTGGCCGCCACCGGGCGCGGAACTAACGATGATGCGTATGGGTTTGCTTGGGAACTTCTCCGGTGCGCCGGGCTGCGCATGGGCGGCCGCGACCATACAGGCCGACAGGAGGGCCGCCGTCACCGGCCGCAGCAAGGGTTTCGTCATGTCTCCTCCGTCATTTTTTGGCGTAGTAACCGTTTGCGTGCGGTGACTGCCGCGCCTCCAACACGCCACGCTCATCAATCCACCGTGTTTGGTCGCAAACAAACGGGCCTGGGCGTCCGCGTTCCCGCCCACGCCCTGCGCAACAACGACACGCACCGGTTTCGCCGGATAGTCGCCCGCACCCGGCACTGAACCCTGAGCGAAAGCAAGATACGGAACCATGCCCGCCGCGACCGCCGACGCTACGCGGCATCGGGAGCGCTTCATTTCTCCCCTCCCGCTCCGGAACCGGTGATGACGACTTCGTCGCCCTCGACTGCGAATTGGTGATCGAAGCCTTCCGATACCCGCTCCATGAAGCGCAGCGCGTCGTCGAAGCGCGGGTCGCCGTGGCGCAGCACCTCGGGCCGCAGCTGCTTGTCGATCAGCACGGGCAGGAATGAAACCCGCTTGACGCCGTCGCGCGACAGCACTGCCTTCGCGATCAGGCTGCGCTTGGCGTCGGCGCCGTAGGAAAGGTGCGGGTAATCGGGGTCCATCACGACCTCGTAGCGCTTCATGAACTCGGCCGCCTTCGCCGGCGTCTTGGCGGTCGAGGACATGATGAAGTTGCTGAGACTGTAGAAGCAGACCTTGCCGCAATGGGTGCCGATCGCCTTGGGCGTGTGCGCGTGATGGCCGAGGATCAGGTCCGCGCCCGCCGCGACCGCGGCGTTGGCCACGGTCACTTGGTAGTCGGCGATCATCCGCGGGATGAAGTGGATGCCCCAGTGCAGCGACAGCACCACCACGTGGGCCGATTTCTTCGCCTCTGCGATGTCCTCCACCATGCCGGCAAGGTCTTCCTCGTACGGAACGGTGACGACCCGCGGCGGCACGCCGGCCTGGTAATCGAACGGCTCGTAATAGGTATGCGCGCGTAGCGGCGCGATGCCGGTCTTGTCATGACCCGCCGCGTAGCCCGTCTGCAGGATGGAGCAATACGCAAGGAAAGCGATCTTCACCCCGTTGCGCTCCACGATCGCCGGGCGGCGCGCTTCGCGCAGGTTGCGGCCCGCGCCGACGACCTGCATGCCCTTGTCCCGGAACAGCGCGACGGTGTCGAGCAGGGCGTCTTCGCCCCAGTCCATCGCATGGTTGCTGGCCAGGGAGACGACGTCGAAGCCGCAGTCGGTGAAAACCGAGGCCATGTGCGGCTTGACGCGGCTGTGGGCGCCGCCGGAATGGACCTGGAGCGAGCCGCGGTTGGAATAGACGCGCTCGACCTGGGCGAAGCGGAGGTCGGCGCCGGCGAGCGCCGGCTTCGCCAGCGTGGAATAGGCGTGCATCGGCTCGTGCAGCGGGCCGACGTCGCCGCAACCCAGCAGGACTACGCTCTTGTCTGTCATGAACGGGTACCGTTCAGCCCCGGTACTTCTTCAGCATCGCCGCGGAAAGATAGCGTTCCTCGAGCTCGCGCTGCTTCTCGCCGCCCTCGCCCTCCGGGCCCACGTCCGGCCGCGGGTAGGGCCGGTCCTTGCGGCTCGCCTGGAAGTCCTCCCAGGCCGCGATGCCGCGCTTCTGGAAATCCTGCATGAAGTCGTGCAGCGCTGCCCACATGACCTGGTGCGTGAAGCCGGGATACCAGGCGATGTTGATCCCGAGCGCGAGGTGCTCGTCCAGCCCCAGGAAGCGCGGCAGCTTGCCCTTCATGAACGAGAGCGGTCCTGCTACCGCCGCGCGCGCCTGCCTGATTTCTTCCACGGAATGGGGGGACTCGAGCTGCACCCAGTCAACGCCCGCTTCTTTTCGGTAGGCCTGGAGGCGCCTGATGCAGTCCTCGAGGCTGCTGTTGGCGGCGTCGCGCGCGTAGCACTGGGACATGATCACGAAATCGGGGTCGAGCTCGTTCTTCATGTCCACCGCGGCGCGGTAGCGCGCGATGGCCTGCTCGATCGGCACCACTTCCACGCCCGCGCTCTGCGTGCGGCGCTTGCCCTCGATTGGCTGGTCGTCGATGCGCACGCCCGCGATGCCGGCGCGGATGCACTCGCGCACCAGGCGCCGCACCGCCATGATGCCGCCGTGTCCGGTGTCGCCGTCGAGGATGATCGGGAACTTCACGCTCTGCGCGATCCAGCCGGCGATCTGCACGCACTCGGTCATGGTCGCGGTGCCGACGTCGGCGAGTCCGGTGTAGGAGCCAACCACCCCGCTGGTGCCGACGAACCCGGCCTCGCAGCCGGCCTGCTCCATGATGCGGGCGTGCGTCGCCGTCGGCGGGTGCAGCACCACCAGCACCTTGCCCTTGCGGTGGATGAGCTCCTGCAGGCGCGTGGTCGAGCGCTTGGCGGCGCGTTTGTTCATGTCGGCGCGTTGGCGGTTCAGTCTATTGTAACAACGCGCAACAACCGCGGCCGGGAGTCCACGAATTGGGGAATGCCGACGGCTGCCCGCCTGGCGTGGGGTTCAGGGATACCGGGGACAGCTCAGTCTGTCCCCATTTGTTCTAGCGGGTCCGGGCAGCCTTCACGAACTCGAGCGAGGCCTGAAACAGCTGGAGATCTTTCTCGTACTCGGCCGCCTCGGCGCGGTCGATCTGTATCCATTCCCTCGAGCTTGCCATACCGGCGGGCTGAAACGGGACGACGTTGTCCCTTGAGAACTGCAGGTTGGCCGCGGTGGCGGCAGGCAGGCGCAGTCCGACGCCGCGGCCGCTGATGCAGGCGAACATCTTGTCGCTGACGAAGTAGGCGTCAAGGCCGTTAATTTTTCGTGCGCTGACGCCCGGGAGTTTGAGAAGCAGAGCGTCGATCTGCGCCTTGCGGCCGGACTCGGGGGTATCGCTACTCAAGGGAGATCCGCGTGGGTTGATCGGTTCGCAGGCTAAAACGCAATCGTGAAGCTCACCTCGGGATAGGTGTCGTTGCACGAGCGGTAGACGGTCTTATTGCAATCGATGTAGGACTCATAGACCGCGCCGATACCGATGTAGGCATTGCGCCCCGCATTCAAAAAGACACCGGCGCGCGCGCCCATGGAGTTGATGTCCGGCAGACCGTCTATATACGCGCGGCGATAGAATCCGCCGACATAGGGGTTCAGCTGTGAGATCTGGTGAAAGACATACTGCACCGAAGGTGTGACCTTAGTCATGCCGGGATCCGCCCCGGACCACGATTCGAGAGACAGGCCGACGTTGAGTCCATCGATAAGGTAATAGCTCACGCCCACCCCGAGCACGAGGTAGGATTCATCGAATGCATAGCCGCTGCCGGCGGTGACGACAAAATGTGTGCGGCCCTTGCTGAAGGCTCCTGCGACCTCGGCCGCGGTTGCCGGCGGGGTCGATGCGAAAGTCGCGATGGCGGCGACGGTGATGGCAGCCAGCCCCTTGTTCATGGTCATGGTCTCCGTGTGTTATTGATTTGGTGCCCTGGGCCGGACTCGAGCTGGCATGCCGGAGTTAGCCGGCGAGGGATTCAAGTCCGGATGAGGGAAAAACCGCAGCAAACCAGAACAATCTGCAGCATTATTCTAGCAATGTAAATAGGGCCGGGTTCACTTTTCCCGGCGCTGCGCGTCCTGCAGCCGCGCGTTGAACTGCAGCGACGCTGTCCGTTCGAACGCGCGGAGTTAAACCGGCCCGAAGGGTCCGGCTTTAACGATTGGTAGGCGGTGGGGGACTTGAACCCCCGACCAACGGATTAAAAGTTGACGCCTTGAATTGCAGTCGCTGTTGAAACAGTCACTTGTAACGCTTGCCCATTACTTTACCAACGTCACACGCGGCACAACCAACGTAGCCCGGTGTTAGCGTGGCACAGTCGCGGCACAACGACACCCATCACCGGCCCGCGTACGCGGGCGAAGCCCGCTGAAGCGGGTCCGATGCATGGGCTGGTTATGCCCCGATGCCGGTCAGGCCCATGCAACGTGTGGGGCGACGAGGGAGCCGCCGCTCGGTACAGAAGTAGTTTCCATTTTCTGACTCAAAGGCCCTAACCTCTGCGGCCGTGAGCAGATAGACGAGAAACTCTTCCGGATGACCGTCAGGACGAAGGACGCTATCGGGCCCCAAGACGACAAATACTTCATCGTAGCGGTCTGGGTCACCAAGGTTGACCGTCGTGGTTTTCCCGCCGTGATACTTGATCTGAGCACGAAGGTCTTCCCTTTGGCCGTCGTGTCCGACCTGCCTCAGATTGCGAGCGAGGTCGATACCAAATGCGTCCGCACACAAGAACTCTCCGAGATCACCGAGGTAGCGATGCGATCGGACGATTCCTTCATCGCGAAGGCGGGCGATCGCCTCCATGAATTGAACAATAGCGCGGCGCTGAGAAGGACTCATGCGCTCATCTCATGAGGCATAACGTCCTGTTCAGGCGCGCCCGCTTGCGGGCGTCGGCTGGAAGTTAAGTGGGGTCGGAGTGATTTTCACAATCCGCGTTTCGCTAATCAAAAATGACTCCGACCTCATTTTCCCAGGTCCATTATGGTATGGCCTCGATGGGGTCACCCTCGGGGAACAACTGGCGGTACACATTCCGCGCCTGTTCCTTTGTGATTTCATCGGCATCTCCGTCGCCCATACCGGAAATATGAGATAGGGCGGACGGAGCCTCGACCCACGTCTTTCCATCATCTGCTAGACGATACACGAGGCCCCCTGCCGTGAACTGCCACAGCAAGAGTTTTGAGCCGATCTTAAGAAAGTAGTACCTCATGCCACTATCCTCAGCTCACCCACCATCGGCGGAAATAGGGAAGATAAATGGGCAAGCTTCGAATACAAAGAAAGGTGTTCCGCGCTCATTTTTTCCGTCGTCGCTTTTGTTCAATTACTCGCCGTTATTGGTAATCAACACGAGTAAGTGCTTAGCTTGACGCAAGGCGAAACGTACTTCCGCATTGTCTTGAGGCAAGTCTTTCAGCTCAGTAATCCACGCCTCGACTTCCTCCTTGGAAGAAAACGCAGATACTGGCGGGTCAATGAGGTAATACGATGTTTTGTCTGACACGGCCCACTCCATGGTCATGCAAGAAGTGCCGCCATTGGTGCTGTAATCGCTGGCTTGAGGATGCTAGTCGTTGCAAGTTTCTGTTACCGACTGGTTTCTTACCGCGGAGAGAATGATCACCCTGTCTTAGCACGACGGTCAGGCCCCACGTCGCCTTCGATCGCCGCCGACACGGCTTTAAGCAATCGGCATTCCCCGTTTCGATGAATCATCGCATGACAGTTGGCACAGACGATTACCAAGTCGTTAAGCCTTGTAGGTCGCGACCCACCCGCTGCACTCAGAGGGTATAGATGGTGTACGTGAGCGTACTCGTGGCCCAGCGAGCCATACCTCTCCCGGAAATCGAAGCCGCACCCGGGCACCTCACATCTCAAACGTCCTGACGCACCGAGGACTTGCTTGATCTTGGCCGATCGGAGCCGCTGCTCGCGATGACGATGGCGCACGTAGAGTTCGCGAACGTGACCTTCTGGTGCTTCCTCGAGGTCATCGAAACCGGCGGACGGCCGCGACTGGGGCGTACCGGCTAGCCTAGGGGCATAGCCGACCACGGCCGGCCAGCGACCTCGGCGCAGCGGTTGCTCATCGCTAACCTTGAGGAAGCGCTCTACGGCCACCGGTGGCCGTAATACCCGGGCGTGAGCCAGATAAAGCAGGTTGGTAGCGTAGATCTTCGTGTCAGTGACCGGAAGCAGCTTCTTAAGGGCTTTAAGAGCGCCGTTTGGCACCTCGTCGCGATACTCAACCTTGACCAGGTCGCCAACCACCGTTGCCGTCGCCCCGTACTGGCCGCTGATCAAATAGATCGGTACCGGGAGTGCGCTCTCTTCGTCGATCTTATGGAGCGATCGCAGACGTTTCTCTGTGTAGGGCTGGAAGATCATCCGAGAGTCAGGCGATGCCCCGCAACGTCGCATAAAGTCGTCAACGCGCTCTTGATGCTGGCTATTCAGGATGACACAAATAGCTCGTTGCATAATGTCCCTGTTGCGTGTTGACGTAAGTGCGTTAGAAGGCCTCGACCCCGTTCAAGGCATGGAGAAAGACATGTCATACGCTTCATCGCTACAAACTAAGCGGCGTAAATAGGGTCAGAGTGATTTTCACAATCCGCGTTTCGTTAGCCAAAATGACTCCGACCCCATTTCCCGGTCGAACTCGCGCTTCAGGAGCGCATCCACTGCCGAATTGAGATTGAACGGAAACCCGGCGGGTCGCCCGATTCCCAGCCGGCGATCGAGGTAGAAGCACCGCGGGCAGTCGACGAACAACTCGACCTTGCTGCGGCTGAGTGGAAAAGGTTTGTCGGACTTGGGGTCAAAGAGCTTGGCGGCCGCCATGCAGGGTAGTGTATCGCGATTGCGGCGTCGGAAATCCGGGGCAGCTCACGGCTTCCGGATGCCGCCCCAAAAAAATCAGCCCATCAGCTTATTGAATTCGTTGTTCTTTCCCGGGGTCTGACCCCGGGAATTCGCCGTTGCAGGCAGAGATGGGGATGATGACTTATGGCATGGCGACTGGTGCGAACGGTCATTTCTGTTTCTTGTCATATGCCCCGCAGGGGTGAAAAATATGGTCGCCTAACTCGTTGACTTTAAATAATATTTGTGATAACGTTACTCCGATGTCGCGTTTTGGTAGCCGCAAGGATACTATGGCGGGCCAACTAGAACTCAGTCCTATGCTGAGTGGCATAGTCCGAGGCGAATAGGGGAATCGGGCTTATTTCACTTATGGCTGTAACCATGGAGTGAAATACTACTAATTCGGGTATTCCTGTGTCCTTGAGAACTCGCATCTATCGCGTAGTCGCGTGCCCAACTTGGGTAGCGGAAGGGGGTAGGTCATTCCCGGCAGAGATTGGAATGACGTCACCGCTAGACGCGCCTGTATCTCCTAGGCCTTTAGAGCATCCTGTTGCCGCAGGCAATTCGGCGGGCCTTCCATCGATTGAACCACTCATTCCTACGAATGGGTCCATCCTTGGAATAGAACGTCCTCTTTGATGTGAGGAAGCGGTTGGCCTGGGATCGCGACCTCGGCCCAGCGTCGGTGAGTTGCATGTCTGCTCGTGAGACCTACGCTTTCGATCATGGCGTGCAGTAGTTCCGCCTCGAATGAGATGTGCACGGACTGCTGCATCATGCTTACCAATCCCTGAATTTGTTCTGGCGTCGGAGCTGCTGGCTGCTGCGGCTGATCGCTTGGTAGCGGCGTTGGTGGCTGAGCAGTAGGTGGAGGCTGCTGTGCTCCTATTGCAATTGCGGCCTTCTTGCGCCGTGCAATTTCGCTTGCAGGATTAAATATTTCATTTGACTTGAACTCCCTTTCGTACAGGAGATAGAGATCCCAAATTGCTTTTTCCAATTCCGGACCTAGATCATCCTTTATTTTCAGTTTTAGTTCCGTCTTTGCCTCTGCACGATTAATTGGATGACCATGAAAATACAACTTTGATGCGAGATTCTCAATAATGTCTGAGATTATGTGTTCTTGAGTATCAGTCATATGAGTTCGCATTATCTTTCGTCCCATCATTCTAGATTGAGAAATGAAACGCTCGACGTTTCCCAACGCTAGAGGATGCACTTTTTGCGCCAATACTTCTAATGCCTTGACTAGTTCATCTTCATGCGTAATGCCCACGGTGGATTTGACGAACGTGACGTAGGCCTTTACATCTTCGACGCTAATCCCGAGACGCCTGTTAGTACCTTCTTCAACGGGATTGAATTCATTGGATACCGTAGGGTCAATTGGTCCTAATTCACCGAACGGATGCATAACGATCTCATCAGCACCAAGCGCCAGCATAGTAGCCGCACTATAAGCGCGATATGGCACGATGACATTAAACGAACTTGTAAATTCTCGAAACAGCGAAACTAGTCGCCACGGCACCGTGGAAGAACCGCCGTTGCTACAAAGAAATATGTCTAACTTTCGCACTGGCCTCTTGCCCAATTTCAATAGGTGATCAAAAAAAACGCGTACGGCATCGTCAGCCATATTTCCGCCAGCACCAGGGCGTACGCTCGTCAGAAAAGAGATGACACGAGAACCACGAAGTTTCTCGATTCGTTGAATGAGTTCGACACGCTGATTACGAGGATCCATTTTCTTTTTGGCAGAATCCGAGCCCTTTTTCTCGTTCATATACAGCTACCCGATGTCATAGAGCGTAAGACTTTACGCCGGATAGCAGCGCTCAGCAAACCGATAAGTCAAACGGGAGGTAAATAGGGCCGGGTTCACTTTTCCCGGCGCTGCGCGTCCTGCAGCCGCGCGTTGAACTGCAGCGACGCTGTCCGTTCGAACGCGCGAAGTTAAACCGGCCCGAAGGGTCCGGCTTTAACGATTGGTAGGCGGTGGGGGACTTGAACCCCCGACCAACGGATTAAAAGTCCGCTGCTCTACCAACTGAGCTAACCGCCCATGAAATCGTGACGCGTCACGATTTCATAACATTGAAAAGTCGCGCATTCTACCTATTCGACCCGGACCGGGTCAATGATTCCTGGAGCAGGTCGTCTCGAAACGAGAGACGCGTGAGAGTGACCGCTGAATTCTGGCGAATGCGGATTCCTTGAACCTGAGTATTTCATTTAAGGATTACGCGGGATCGGCACTCCCGCGTAATCCTCAGGCTTCCCGCGTAATCCTCCAGTACTGATACTTCATCGTCCCCGCCGCGCCGATGACGATGGCGAGAAAGGTGAGGATGGAGCCGACCGCGAGGGTGGAGATGCCGGTGATCGCCTGCCCGAAGGTGCAGCCCATGGAGAGCACGCCGCCGATACCCATCAGCGCGCCGCCCACCGCGTGATTGGCGAAGTCCTTCCATGAAGCGAACCATTCGAGGCGGAACTGGCCGTCGAGCACCGCCCACAGCGACGAGCCGAGAATCACGCCGGCGAGCGCCGCCACGCCGAAGTTGACGAGCGAAAAGTTGGCCGGGTCGAGCAGGTAGCGCAGTGTGTCGCCCATCGGGCTGACAAAGGTGTAGGACTGCACCTGCACGCGGCTCGGCACCACGGTCGCCATGTCGGCGTATTCCTTCCATTCGCGCCCGATCGAGCCGCCCGTCAACCACCAGCCGAAGACGATGGCAAGCCCCACCACCGCTCCGCCCAGTATGTGATCCGATCCGTAGCGGAAGTCAGCCGATTTGAAGCAGAACACCAGCATCCCCGCCACGACCGCCGCCGCGACCACGTAATTCAGGTGCTGCGACCGGCCCATGCCGAACATGCCGGCAAGAATGGTGCCGAGCTCCTGGTTCGCCACGCCGTGGCTCTGCAGGTTGACGGTGGTAGCCGCGACCCACGGCAGGAACGCCTTCTCGTAGAGCGGCGTCCACAGCATGAGGTAGGCGCAGGTGGCGAAGATCACCACCACCACCAGCGACTTCAGGTTGCCGCCGCCGATGCGCACCAGCGTCCGGTTGCCGCAGCCGCTCGCGAG
>Ga0184637_10001254_pt1 | contig 17480 bp, 17 predicted proteins | sample PLM3_127_b2_FD_133143 | JGI IMG/M metagenome (GOLD analysis project Ga0184637, IMG submission 133143) | Groundwater sediment microbial communities from an aquifer in East River, Colorado, USA - PLM3_127_b2 | ecosystem: Environmental > Terrestrial > Soil > Riparian zone | place: USA: East River...
CTCCAGTCCGCTCGGTCCCCCCCATCCCGCTCCCTCACGGTGGGGGCCCCGTCGCTCCCGCGAATGCTGCGCTCAGGGGACCCCCAGCCTGCCTCCTTAGCCCCGAGGCGCTCGCTAGGGCTACCGGGACCAGTCGGCTCCATATCAGTCTTCCTTGCGGGCGAAGTAGAGAGCGCCGAGGAGGGAGGCCAGGAAAAGAATGGCCAGCAGTTCGAACGGCAAAACGAACCGCCCGAGAAGTTCGCGCGCGATGCCAAGCACCTGGTCCTCCCGGAGCGGCGGCCGCTGTCGGGGCAGGGACGTCTTGAGGAGGAAGACATAGATCCCGAGGAAGCTGAGGAGGGAGACGAGCAGGCCCGGCGTGATCGTCCGGTTCATCTGCGTGATCTCTCGCCCAACGAGGTGTTCCGTGAGCATGATGGCGAACACCATGAGGGTTACGACGCCGCCGGCGTAGAGAAGGACCTGGACCGCAGCGAGAAACTCGGACTGGAGCTGGAGGAAGAGGCCGGCCGTCGTGACGAGGGCCAGGGCGAGGAAGAGGACCGAGTGGAAGAGGTTCTTCGAGAGAACGGTGGCGAGGCTCCCGGCGACGAGGACCGCCGCCAGGGCCCAGAACGTTATGGCTTCAATCACCCCGCTGTCCTTTGGCAGGGGGAGAATCCCATCCTAATCATCTCGTGGTGGTTTCGCCTCGAGCACGCGCCCCCGCCGGCATGTCATTCCTCTTCCGTTTTTTTCGCAGTGCCGGGTTTGGGGGCGGGGGCCTGCATGGCGCGGAGGCGGGTTCCCGTGGCCCACGAAGGGGCGAACTCAAGCCCGAGCTCGTGGAGCCGGTCCTTGTCGAGGAGCAGTTTCCGCCGGTCGTTCGTCGCCAGATCAAAGCTCTTCATCATGATGATGGCGTCGGTGGGGCACACCTGGACGCAGAGCTCGCAGAACTCGCAGGCATACAGCTCCAGGGTGAAGATCTTGGCATAGTTCCGCTTCTCGGCCTTCAGCATCTCCACCTTGATCACCTGAGGCGGGCAGACGTACTCGCAGAGTCGGCAACCGATGCAGTTCTCCTCGCCGGTCTCGGGGTCGTAGGTGAGGGCCAGGAGCCCGCGGAATCGGTCCGGATAGGGGCGTGTGACATCCGGGTACTGGACCGTGACAGGTTTCCGGAAGAAGTTCTTCAGTGTGACGGTGAGGGCGTTCACGGCCGCCCTCGTCATGTTCCAGCTCTCTTTCCAGAAGCCGGTCCCGTTATGCGGCACCGGTCCCTCCGCGGAGCGCGACCCAGAGTCCGGTGGCCAGGAGCAGGACGAGCGTGACCGGCAGAAGCACTTTCCACGAGAACCCCAGGATCTGGTCCACCCGGATCCGGACGAATGACCATCGCACCCAGATGATCAGGAGGAACATGAACAAAGCCTTCAGAAGAAACCAGACCGGCCCGGGCAGGACCGGGCCGAGCCAGCCGCCCAGGAAGAGGATGACCCCGAGGCACGAGATGCCGAAGAGGTGAGTGTACTCGGCAAGCTGGATCAGGGCGAACTTCATCCCCGAGTACTCCACGCGGAAGCCGGCCACCAGCTCGGATTCCGCCTCGACGATGTCGAAGGGGATCCGGTTCTCGGAGGCGATGGTGGCGACGGTGAAGGCAATGAAGGCGAGCTGGCCGATGACGGGATAGGCGATGAACCAGAGCCCGGCCTGCGCCTCGACGATCGCCGAGAGGCTGAGGGAGCCGGCCATGACGACGGGGATGAGCGCCGCGAGGATGAATGGTACCTCGTAGGAGATGATCTGATTCACGCCGCGCATCGCGGAGAGGAGCGCGAACTTGTTGTTGGAGCCCCACCCTCCCATGAAGAGCCCGACGATCTCCAGCGAGGAGACGGCCAGGACGTAGAGGAGGCCGATGTTGATGTCGGCCAGGGCCAGGTCCTGGGCGAAGGGGATGGCGGCGAAGATCAGAAAGGCCGGGAGGAGAAAGACAATGGGGGCCAGGTTGTATATCGGGCGGTCCGCGACGGTCGGGACGATGTCTTCTTTGATCATCAGCTTCAGGGCGTCGGCGATGGGTTGGAGCCAACCGTGGGGGCGGCCCACGCGGTAGGGGCCGATCCTCGACTGGAGCCGCGCCGCGAACTTTCGCTCTACCCACGTCAGGTAGGTGATGAGGAGGATGATGCCGTTCAGAAGCACGAACGCGGCGATCAGATGCCTCAGCATCAGCTCTGCCTCGATCCCGCCCGGAAACGCCCTGGCCGGGGAGCCCCGCTCGCTTCAATGGCTGCGCCTAGTTCGCCGTAGCCAGCTCGGGCGTGGCTCCACGCGACCCCCCATCCCCCTGAGGGGGTATGTGTTGATCCCGACCGGAGGTCAGCGCTTGCGGGCCGGCGCGCTACGCCCCGCCCTGCGCTGCGCACGGCGACACGGCTCGCCATGAGGCGCTCGCTGGGGCTTCCCTGGCCAGGCCACCTTGGGGTCACCGGTCGACCTCGCCGAAGACTGGGTCGATGGAGCCGAGGATCGCCACCACGTCGGCCACCTTGTGGCCCGGGAGGATCCAGGGAAGGACGGCGAGGTTCGAGAATGAGGCCCCACGCCATTTCATCCGGTACGGCTTGGTCGTGCCGTCCGAGACCAGATAGCACCCGACCTCACCCCGTGGCCCCTCCACTCGGCTATACGCCTCGCCCTTCGGGAGCTTCACCTGCCCCACGGACTTGACGCCGGGGCGGGAGGAAACGGGCCCCTCGGGGAGGCCGTCGAGCACCTGGCGGACGATCCTGATCGACTCCCGAAATTCGCGCATTCGAACTTTATACCGGCCGTAGCAGTCCCCACTCTCCCAGACCGGGACGTCAAAGGTGAAGTCCTGGTAGGAGGAGTAGGGCTCGAGCTTTCGGATATCGTAGGGGACCCCTGAGCCGCGAATCAGCGGACCTGAGATCCCGACCTCCATGGCCAGTTCCTTGGAGATGGTCCCGACGCCTTGAGTGCGCACGAGGAAAATCGTGTTTCCCTCGAGGAGCGACTCGTACTCGTCGAGGCGCTTCTCGACGTGATCCATCGTCTGCCGGCAACGCTCCGCCCATCCGGCCGGGAGATCGTAGCGCGTCCCGCCGACCTGATGGAAGCCATAAAGAAGGCGGGCCCCGGTCAGCGCCTCGAAGAGATCCAGGACCAGCTCCCGCTCGCGGAAGCAGTAGAGGAAGACCGTAGCCCCGCCTCCCAACGCGCCGCCCATGTCGAGGCACCACGTCCCGAGCCAGAGGCAGTGGGACGCGATCCGCTGGAGCTCCGCCACGAGGACCCTGAGATGCTGGGCGCGCTTCGGGATCTCGATCCCACCGATGCGCTCCGCAGCCGTGACATAGGCCAGCTCGGAGGTCATCGCCGCGACGTAGTCGGTCTTGGAGGCGATGGACGGGTACTGGACATACGTGAGAGTCTCAGCCAGTTTCTCATGACAGCGGTGGAGGTAGCCGATCACCGGGTCCACCGCGACAACGGTCTCCCCTTCCAGAGTCAGGATCATTCGAAAGATCCCGTGGCTCGCCGGGTGCTGGGGCCCCATGTTCATAATGAGGCGCTCGTTCCCCCCATACCCCATCTCGATCACTTTGCGGGCCTGGGCATCAGCCATGGCGCTAGATCGCTTGTTCGCCTAACCTCGGCACGTTTCTGCCAGACTTTGGTTTTGACGCCACACTCGTGCCGCGCCGAGATGCGAGCATCACAAGGCCCGAGGGAGGAGGGCACCGCAGGTGTATGCGGTTATACATTGAGGATGCCCGACGACCGAGAACGCAGTGAGGCGACGCATATCGGCGCGGCACTCTACCGGTACGGCTCGTAGGCAGTATCCACCGCGTAGTCTTTCCTCAAAGGGAACCCTTCCCAGTCCTGGTCAAGGAGGATTCGGCGGAGATCGGGGTGACCATCGAAGCGGATGCCGAAGAGATCATAGCACTCCCGCTCCATCCAGTCCGCCCCCCGGAAAAGGCCAGTCAAGCTTGGGCAGGACTCATCGGTCCCGAGGCGCGTCTTGAGGGTTAGGGCGAGGCCGGCCTCCAGGTTCTCCAGCCGGCACACAACTTCTAATCCCTCCGCCTTCCAGTCGACCGCGGTGAGGTGAACGAAGTAGCGGCAGTCCAAGCGCTCCTTGACGAAGCGAGCGACCTCCACCCAGCGCTCCCTCGGCACGGCCAGGACCAGGTGGAACGGGTCGGAGCGCTTCGGGTCCTCTCCGGTCAGGGAAAGGCCCAAGTCGGCTTGAAGGAGCTGGGACGCCTGATCGAGCGTCACTAGATTAATCGGAGATGAGGGTAGGGACTTCCCTTCGGCCACTCTTCTGGAACTCGGCCACCTGCTCCTGGAGCTTGAGAATGCCGTACATAAGCGACTCGGGCGTGGGGGGGCAGCCGGGGACGTAGATGTCCACCGGGACCACGCGGTCCACCCCCTTCACCACGTGGTAGCCGTGGCGGAAGGGGCCGCCCGAGTTGGCGCAGGAGCCCATGGAGATGCACCATTTGGGGTCGGGCATCTGGTCGAAGATCCGCTTCAGCATGGGGGCCATCTTGATCGTGACGGTCCCCGAGACGATCATGAGGTCCGAGTGACGCGGCGAGGCCCACGTCACCATTCCGAAGCGCTCGACGTCAAACCGCGAGGCGAACGTCGCCATCATCTCGATGGCGCAGCAGGCAAGTCCGAACGTGAGCGGCCAGATCGAGGACTTTCGCGCCCAGTTGAAGACCTTCTCGGTGGAGGTCACCATGATCCAGCCGCCGGGCATGTGATGGATGGCGTCAGCGATCCCCTCGAAGGCGTTCGAGGCCTTGTCCCCGGATGGGCGTGGCTGGTGGTATTTCGCCCACTCCTGAAGATCAGGAAACTCCGCCCAGTTCTCCGGCGGGACCTTGGGCGTCGGAGCGGTTATTTCCATTCCAGGATTCCTTCTTTATAGGCGTAGAGCCAGCCAAGAAAGAGAATGCCGAGAAAGAGCGCCATGGGGAGAAAGGCCGCGAGCCCCAACGGCCGAAGGGCCAGGGCCCACGGGATGAGGAAGACAGCCAGGGCGTCAAACACCAGGAAGAGGATCGCCACCAGGTAGAACCCAACAGGAAACTGAATCCATGCCTGGCCGATGGTTTCCGCCCCGCACTCGTAGGTCTGGAGCTTGACGGTTTCGGGCCGGGAGGGACGCAGAATCGCGGCGATGGCGAGACTTCCGATGGCGAACCCGATGACCATTCCGGCGAAAATCAGGACAGGCAGGTAGTCTGACATCGCGTTGCCAATTATAGCACAGCGGACGGAGTCGGACTGGCTGCCGCCGTCACCTTGTTGGACCTTTCACAGCCTGCTACTCTATCCAAAGCGCGACTGCTCCTCGCTGGCTAATACAGATGAGTGAGGCACTGAAAAGGGCCGCACAGGCCATCGTTGTCTGGGGAATCACGGCCGCGGCGCTCCTTGTGGTTTGGGCCCCTGTCCTCCGGTTCCGGCAGCTATGGATATTGGTGGGCATCAGCCTCTTGGCCAATGTCTTTCAACCCTCCTACAGGCCGTTCGAGGGTTCCCGAACCACGGAGGACCGAGGGACCGCCGTTCAGATTCTCTGGACGGTCTATCTCTCCCAGGTGGCTGCGATCATCGAGTTGGTCGTGAAGAAGCCCGCCAATCTCCCCTTCGATCCGATCTCCGGGGCGGCGTTCGGGCTGATGATCGCCGGGCTTGCGCTTCGCACCTGGTCATTCTTGGTCCTCGGCAGATTCTTCACCTGGAATGTTGAGGTCCAGCCTGATCAGAAGCTGATTCAGTCCGGACCCTATCGTCTGATCCGCCATCCAAGCTATACGGGCGCCCTGCTGACGTTCCTCGCAAGCATATGCCTCCTCCGAAGCTGGGTGGCAGCGACTCTCTCCGCGATTGCGCTCCCATTCGCCTTTTGGCGCCGCATTCGCCATGAAGAGCGCCTTCTCCGGGAGACCTTCCCGGAGCATGAGCAGTATGCCCGCCGGACCGGGGCCCTTGCTCCTCGGATTCTTACAGATCAGAAACTACACATAACATGCTGAAAATATTGGGATAAACTCATGTACATCTCTCCCGGAGATTTTTTCTCTTGACAACGGTGCTAGTAAAAATATATTAATCGGTCGACCGATTAATTAAGATTATCCACGGAGGATCATGCGAGGGCGACGAGGGCGAGGGAGCCGCAATGCGAAATCGCTCTACGTCTTTCCAGCCCGGGAGGCCATCGTGAAGGCGGCGAGCCGCTGCATCATCCGGCTTGGTCATGCCCGCCTCTCCACCCGCGCGGTGGCCGCGGAGGCCGACGTCAACCAGAGCCTCATCCACTACTACTTCGGGACGAAAGAGAAGCTCATGCTGGCGGTCCTGGAGCAAATGAACGAGGCGCTCTTCAAGCGCCAGACAGCCATGTACGATTCGCCACTCACCTTTGCGGAAAAATGGGCGCAGGCCTGCGTCTTCTATGAACAGGACTTGGCCTCGGGCTATACGCGCCTCCTGATGGAGTTGAGTGGCCTCGGGATCTCGAATCCTGCCATCGGGCTCGAGGTGAGAAAGATTCGGAGCCAGTGGTCTGCCCTCCTCCAGCGTGCGGCCAAGGAGGCCCTGGAGCACTTCGGGATCGCTTCGGTCCAGGCTGAAGAGGTCGCTGCATACGTCACGAGTTTTTGGATCGGGATGGATCTCGGGATGATGCTCGGCGTCCCCGAAGAAGAAGGACACTATCGGCAGAGCTTGCGGACTATCGAGCGATTCCTCCGCTGGCTCGACGCTGAGAAGGCTGCCGGCCGCCGGCCCATCATCCAATAGCAGGTTTCGGTATGCGCGCGCGCTATCCGGATCGTGAGGGATACGTCGAGTCTCACGGCGTTCCGATCTTCTACGAAGAATACGGCCAGGGGGACCGAGCGGTCCTCTTCATCCCCCCGTGGCAGATTCTTCATAGCCGGACGTATAAGGCCCAGATCCCGTACTTCTCGCGGTATTTCAGGGTGATTACATATGACCCGCCGGGGAACGGCCGATCCGGCCGACCCGCCACCGGGTTTGACCACGACCGAGCCGCGGCCGATGCGCTGGCGGTTCTGGATGCGACGAGCACGGGCAAGGCGTCGCTGGTCTGTCTGTCCCGCGCCGCCTGGCCGGGGGTGATCCTGGCCGCCGAGCACCCGGAGCGGGCCGAGCGGCTGGTTCTGACGGGTTGCGCTCTGGACGAGGCGGTCCGGCCCGGCTTTCATGAGGCGCGGGATCGCTACGACGGCTGGGAGAAGTTCAACGCCCGCTACTGGCGCGGCCATTTTCGCGAGTGGCTGGAGTTCTTCTTCGGTCAGACGTTCATCGAGCCCCACTCGACCAAGCAGTGGGAGGATGCGGTCTCCTACGGCCTGGGGACTACGCCCGAGATCCTCATCGCGACCGTGGACGAATCCCACTGCCGGACCCGGTTGGCCGACCTTCTGGCCCGCGTCCGCGTGCCCACGCTGATCATCCACGGGACGGAGGATCGGATCCGTCCGATCGCGCTCTCCGAGCGCGCCCACGTCGCCATTGCGGGCTCGACCTTCGTCCGGTTCGAGGGCTCCGGTCACTCGCCGCACGCCCGCGATCCGGTTCGCTACAACCTTTTGGTGCGGGACTTCCTCGAGCCCGCGCCTCCCGCCCAACGGCCGTGGCGGCGGGCGATGACGCGGCGGAAACGCGCCCTGTTTATCTCGAGCCCGATCGGCCTGGGGCATTCGCTTCGCGACGTGGCCGTCGCCCAGGCGTTGCGAGCGCTCCATCCTGACCTGGAGGTTCAATGGCTGGCTCAAGATCCCGTCACGCGCGTTCTGGAGGCCAAGGGCGAAACGGTTCACCCGCGGAGCCGTCTCCTGGCCGGCGAGTCGGCCCACTTCGAGTCCGAATCCGGCGAGCACGATCTTCATTGCTTCTTCGCCTGGCGAAACATGGACGAGATCCTCATCGCCAACTTCATGGTCCTCCACGACATCCTCGAGGCGGAGCCCTACGATCTGGTGATCGGGGACGAGGCGTGGGAAGTGGACTACTACCTGCACGAGAATCCCGAGCTTAAGCGAGTGCCCTTCGTCTGGCTCACCGACTTCGTCGGCTGGCTCCCGATGGACGCCGACCCCGGATCGAGAGAGGCGCGCCTGACGGCCGACTACAACGCGGAGATGATCGAACAGATCGCTCGATTCCCGCGCGTGCGGGACGCCGCGCTCTTTGTCGGGAATCCGGAGGATATCGTGGACCGGACGTTTGGCCCGGGTCTCCCCGGGATCCGGGAGTGGACCGACGCCCATTACGCCTTTCCGGGGTACATCCTGCCCTTCGACCCAGCGGAGTTCGCCGACCGGGAGGCCCTTCGAGCCCGCTTGGGCTTCCGCTCGGACGAGAAGGTCGTCTTCGCCGCGGTCGGGGGCACGGGGGTGGGCCGCCACCTCCTCGGGAAGGTGGTGAACTCTCTTCCTCTGGCGAAGCGGCTCATGCCGGAGCTCAGGATGATCGTCGTCACGGGACCGCGGATCGATCCAGCCTCGCTCCCCCAGATCCCGGGGCTGGAGTACCGGGGGTTCGTCCCCGACCTCTATAGCCACTTGGCCGGATGCGACCTGGCCGTTGTCCAGGGAGGGCTCAGCACGTGCATGGAGCTCACTGCCACGAAACGGCCTTTTCTCTACTTCCCGCTGAAGAACCACTTCGAGCAGAACATCCACGTCTCGCATCGACTAACCCGGTATGGGGCGGGGGTGAGGATGGAGTACGACCGGACCGACCCCGAGGCATTGGCCCATGCCATCGCCGACGGGCTCAAGCGTCCCGTGATCTACCGCGATGTCGAGACAGATGGCGCTCAGCGCGCCGCTCTATCTATTTCCCGCCTGCTGTGATGCGAAGAGAAAGCTCATGAAGGAGGTGATGCTCGAGAGGCGAGGTCGGGCAGGGTAAATCGGACGAGAAAAAGAGCGAGAAAAAGAGGAGGCGGACCATGGCATATCAACTCGAAGGCGACCTGTTGGAAGTCTGCACGTGCAAAATCCTGTGCCCGTGCTGGGTGGGGGAGGATCCAGACGGCGGGACGTGTGAGGGGTTGCTCGCGTGGCACATTGGCAAGGGGACGGTCAACGGCCTCGATGTCTCGGGCCGTACCATCGTCGCGCTCTGCCATATCCCCGGCAACATCCTGAAAGGCAACTGGCGCATTGTCGTCTATCTGGACGACAAGACCACTCCCCAGCAGCAGGAGGCGATTCTGAATGTGTGGACAGGGAAGCTCGGCGGCCCCTGCGCGGATCTGGCCCAGTTGATCGGGCAGGTGGCCGGCGTCGAGCGGGTCCCCATCGTCTTTGACGCCCAGGGAGTGAAGGGGCGGCTCCGGGTCGGCGATGGCATCGAAGCCGAGCTGGTACCGTTTCAGGGGGCCCAGGGGCACCCTACCGCGCTTCACGACACGGTGTTTACGACCATCCCGGGGTCTCCCGCGTTCGTCGGTAAGGCAACGACATACAAGGTGAACGCGCCGAAGTACGGGTTTCACATCGACCTTCAGAACCACAACGCGGTTCAAGGCAAGTTCCGCTTCGTAGGCTGAGGCGCGGGTCATCGAGGGGGTCGAACCCATGTGGGCTTCAAGCGATCGAAGGCTCTTCACACCTCTCTTGGTCGCGCTCATCACCCTGGCGTGGCTCACCCTCTGGGTCTGGGGCCAGTCTCCCTACGGCCGATTCCTCAGCCACCACTCGCTGGATGAGGTCCGGGGGGGCGGTCTCCTCATGCTGGTCTTCGTCGCGGGCTGGACGTTGATGATCGTGGCGATGATGCTGCCGACCAGCCTGCCGCTCGTGATGTTGTTTCGCACCGTGATTCGGCAGCGGCCGGAGCGCGCGCGGCTCATGACTCTGCTCATCGCCGGCTATCTGGGCGTCTGGATCCTGTTCGGCGCCCTCGTGTACATCGGCGACTGGAGCCTGCACGAGGCCGTCGAGCAGAGTCCATGGGTCCAGGCCAACGCGTGGGTGATCGGGGCGGCGACGATTCTGCTGGCCGGGCTCTATCAATTTACCCCGCTGAAGTACCACTGCCTCGACAAATGCCGCTCCCCCCTGAGCTTCATCACGGAGCGCTGGCGGGGAGGCCATGAAGGGAAGCGGGCCTTCGGGATCGGGGTCGGTCACGGGGTGTTCTGTGTCGGCTGCTGCTGGTCGTTGATGTTGCTCATGTTCGCAGTCGGGATCGGGAATACCGGATGGATGCTGGTCCTCGGCGCGACGATGGCGGTTGAGAAGAACATGCCCTGGGGCCGGCGGTTGAGCGCCCCCCTCGGCGCGGTGCTCGTCGGGTGGGCGGTATATCTATTCCAGTCGGGTCTGGTCTGAGAAAGGAGGTGAGACTATGGCACGCAAGGTCGTCGATTGCAGGCTCTTCCCAAGCGAGAAGAACTGCTCACTGACCATCGCTGGCACGGAAGAAGAAGTGCTCAAGGTCGCGGTTCGGCACGCCGTTGAGGAGCACGGGCATGACAACACCCCTGAACTGCTGAAGGAGATTGGCACGCTACTCAAGAACGAGTGATCCGGTGGTGCACCCGAACCCAGGGCGCGCGAGGCGCGCGCCCTGGGTGATGTGGTGCCGGGAGGGGGAGTCGAACCCCCACGGGCGCGAGGCCCACCAGATTTTGAGTCTGGCGCGTCTTCCAGTTCCGCCACCCCGGCACTGAGAGCACGAGTGTATCGGGGGCGCCTGGAGGGGTCAAGCCGCTTGACAATTCAGGCCGTGGCCGATAGAGTCTCCGAGTACCGGGGCTGTAGCGCAGTTGGGAGCGCGCATGACTGGCAGTCATGAGGTCACGGGTTCGAATCCCGTCAGCTCCACCAACTCCCCGGGGTTTTAGCACGTGCTGGCTCACCTCGGCGCCGCTCAGGTCTCCTCGGCGAGGAGCCGGCGCGCTTCCTCTTCAGAAAGCCCTTCCACCTCGGCCACCATGCGGTCCATGGCTCCACGATCGGCCTTCCTCACCAGGTGCTCGACAATGACAATGGCCATGCTCGCCACCGTCGGTGTCTCGAGGAGGGACTGAAGGGGGATTTCAACGCGAAACGTGTCGAACACCCGGGCAACGACCTGCATCGCCAGCAGGGAGTGGCCTCCAAGTTCGAGGAAATTGTCGTGAATCCCTACCTGTTCAAGATCGAGCAGATCCGCCCAGATTTTTGCGAGTATTTTTTCCACTGGAGTTCCGGGGGGCACAAAGGTTGTTTCAACCTCGGGCCTCGCTGTGTCGGGAGGCGGCAGCGCGGGGCGGTGTACCTTGCCATTGGGCGCCAGCGGCAGGGCGTCCAGTGTCACGAAGGCTGACGGTATCATGTAGTCCGGCAGTCTCGTGGCCAGGGTGTGGCGGAGTCTCGTGACGCTGGGGAGGGTCCCCCCCTTCGAGACAAGATAGGCCACGAGACGATGTTCTCCAGTTCGATCCTCCCGTGCCACCACCACGGCCTCTTTGATCGCGGGGATCTCCAGCAGGGCTGCCTCGATTTCATCCACCTCAATCCGGTGTCCTCTGATCTTGACCTGGAAGTCCTTGCGGCCCAGATGCAGAAGACACTCGTCCCCCAGCATCCGCCCCAGATCTCCGGTGCGGTAGACACGCTCGTCCCCGCCCTGCGGGTCAGGCAGGAATGCCATCTGGGTGAGGTCAGGCCTTCGCCAGTAGCCCGGAGAGAGATAGCGGCTCCTGACTGCGATCTCGCCGATTTCATCGAATCCCACCTCGTCTCCGGCGTTATTCAGGAGCAGGATCTGGTTGTCTTGAACCGGGTAGCCGACCGGTATCGCGTTCCCGCTGATCTGGGTCTCCTTGTCGATGAAGTACCAACGGATGGTTCCGGTTTCGGTGCTCCCGAGCCGGTTGACCAGGAGACAGCCGGGGGAGAAGTACTTCTTGTACAGCTCCACGTCTCTCCGATAGACCGGCTCAGCCATCAGTTTGATCAGACGAAGGTGAAGGAAGCGTTGCTCCCCCGTCAGAGTCTCCCCGAAGCGTCGAAATACGGTGGGGGCGGAGGAGTAGATGGTGACCTTTCGCTGAATCAGCCAGGTGGCTACACTGGCCACCCCTTCCCCCTTGACATCCAGGGGGACGAGGGAGGCACCGTTCAGCAGAGCGCTGAAGATATCGTGGGCACCGGCATTGACGTGGCACGAGAAGAGGGTGGTCATCCGGTCGTCGGGAGAGATGTGAAGCCCATTGGTATAGTTCATAACGAAATGTAGGACGTTCCGATGAGTCTGGGCGACCCCCTTGGGTTGCCCCGTGGAGCCGGAGGTGTACATGATCCAGGCGAACGCGTCGGGCGAGGTGGCCAGATCGAGGTTCTCCGTGGAGAGGCCCAGGTCAAGCTGGTCCATGTTGATGACCCGCTGAGTCTGAGCTACCTCCCTGGCCAGCGTCGCATTTTTCTCATTGGTCACGATGACACCCGCGTGCGAATCCTCCAGCATATAGGTAATTCTTGCGCGGGGGAGAGTAGGATCCAGCGGGACGTAGATCTTGCCGGCCTTCAATACGCCGAGGATGGCTGCGACGATCGGGGCATCATTTTCGAGCAGCAGAGCAATCTGTGCGGCTTCCCCTTCGCCTTCAGCCAGTATGGCCCGGGCCACGCGGTTTGCAGTTTCATCGAGCGTCCTGTAAGTGAACTCGTGGCGCCGGGTCTTGATGGCCATCCGGCCCGGATACCTCGCTACCTGTTGCTGGAAACGCTCGGGGATGGATCGTTCGACGTCGCTCTTCTTGAATTCAATGAAGGCGTTAGTTGGGGTGGCTAGGGTAGGAAGCATTCCGGCGTGCCCGCTGTGCTATCGCGATCGCAGGAAAAGATCATCGGCCCGAATCGAAGATCTCAAACACTACCCCCTACATGATAGCAAGCCCTGTGCCCTCGGGGGAAGTGAAGGCTTAATGTCTCGTGAACAAAGGCTTTTTTCTCTGTTAATGAGCCTCTTCGGCAAGGTTCTAGGGCGATCCGTGGGAAATTTCCAGTGGAGAACTTTCTTTTCGTTGGCTGGTCTTGGCTCGGCATGCCATGCTCCCAACCGAGGCGAGGCTCATCTGGCTTTATGGCACGGGGCGAGGGCAGCCAGTCGGCTGTCCTCGTTGTTTCCGCCGAGATGCTCTAGCGTGGTGGCCAGGCGTCCGCTCTGGCTTTCTCGGGAACCTACAGGCACCCTCTGGAGTTATAGGTCCGACAGAACGGCCCACCTGCAGGATTCCACGAGCAAAGGAGAAGCTATGAAGCGGATAGCAATACGCCTCGGGTTGATCCTGGCAGTCGTGATCACGCTGTTGCCGGTCGGAGTCCAAGCGCAGACAGGGCCGGTCAAGATGGAGTGGCTCTCCTGGTCCATCTTCCAAGGACGCCGGGCTCCCTGTCACCGTCCTGAACCCTGAGCTTGGCAAGGTCTACGAGCTGAAAAAGTAACCGAAAAGACCCCGAATCTCGGTTCCATGAGTCGATAGATCTGGCGTCGGAGCCGCGATCCTGACGTCAGTCCCACCTTGGAGAGTCTGGAGCCACCGTCACAACACCACCGGCCTGCGGGATAACTTCCACCGAGGCGTGGAATTTGTCCCTGCTTTTCCCATCACGGTGGCGACCCGTCTCCGCGGTTCGCAGGATAACATCCTGTCCTGAAAGGGATTTTTGCTCTCCTTCTCGCCTCCTCCATTTGGTCTGGCCCTTGCAGTCAGGCGTTACCGGAGATCAGTCTTGCAGGCGGAAGAACGCTCTCGTGTGGAGGAGGACCCAATGATCGCAACTGCCTCGTGGGAGACACGGGGGAGCGGCGACGCTCTCTAGGACCGTCCCATGGACGATTCAGACCTGTCTCGTCTCTTGGACTGCCTGAGGGAGTTCGGCTCGCAATTCAGTACCCTCAGCTCGCAACTCGCCGCCCTCAACGGGAAGGTGGAGGCCCTCGCGCAGCGAGGCGTCGCGGAGGGGGAGCCTCGCCCGGTCGACAGGGACCTCAAGGCCAAACAGCCCCGCTTCACGGAGTCGGACAGGGATCGGAGCCTCCGCGAGGTCGCAAGCGGGATCGCTCACAACTTCAACAACATCCTGGCCATCATCGTGGGGCAGACCCAGCTCATGCTCAAGCAAGTTGGGGATCCCTCGGCCCAGAAGAGGCTCGAGACGATCGAAGAAGCCGCGTCGCGGGCCGCAGAGATGGTCCGTCGCCTGCAAAGCTTCGCAACTCCCGGGGAGGGCGATGCGGTTGTCCCGGTAGACCTTAATACCGTCATTCAGGACGCGCTGGCGGGCGCGCGCCCGCGCTGGCGCGAGGCCGAGGCCCAAGGCCTCAGGTGCGAGGTTGCCACCGACCTCGGGGAGCTTCCCCCGATCCTCGGGAATCCCGCGGAGCTCTGTGAGATGATGCTCCACCTCCTCTCCAACGCCATCGAGGCGATGCCCGCCGGGGGGCAGGTTGTCGTCACGAGCCGCCACGCGGGGAACCTTGTGGAACTGTCCATCTCGGACAGCGGGGTGGGGATCCCGGAGAAGATCCGTTCTCGCATCTTCGATCCTTTCTTCACCACGAAGAGCCCGCGCCATTCGGGTCTCGGGCTGTCGGTGGTGCAGGGGATCGCGGCCCGCCACCGGGCGGAGGTGGAGGTCTCGAGCGAAGAGGGGAAGGGGACCACGTTCGCCCTCCGTCTCCCCGTCGGCTCAGAGGTTCGGGGGGTCCAGACGGCTCCCACCCCGACGCCGGAGCGTCTGGCGAAACCGCCCAGACCGGCTCGCGTCCTCCTGGACAAAAAGATTCAAGCGAGTGGCGCGCCGCCACGAGAACCGGTCAACAAGTCAGCCAAGAAGAACGGCACCGGCCGTCTGTTGTTCATCGTGTCGCCGGACCGGGCTGACCTTTACAACTACCTCACGTGGCAATTCTCCGGGGAGAAGGATGTAGAAGTCATCCTGGGCCGGAGGGAGAAGGACTTTCCTCAGGCAGGCGAGTGGAATCCGGAGGATGACGTCTTCGGCCTCAACGGCGTGATCACTCGCTACGTGGAAGGGGAGGAGTCCGTCGCGGCCGATCCCACCCGGACTTCCCCGGGAGAAGAGCCAGGTGGCCCGAGCGGGGGGAGCAAGTCGTTGCGCGGCAAGACAATTCTCGTGGTCGACGATGAGCCGATGCTCGCCAAGCTCGTGGCGCAGATACTCTCCCTCGACGGTTACGAGGTCGAGACGGCCCCCAACGGCGCCGTCGGGTTGAACAAACTTCAGGAGCGGGAGTACGATTTGATCCTGTGTGATCTCAAGATGCCAGAGCTGGATGGCGAGAGTCTCTATCGGGAGGTGACGCGCCGAAATCCCGAACTTGGCCGGCGGTTCGTCTTCCTGACGGGGTCGGCCGCGACCTCCGAGACCAGACACTTCCTGGAACACTCCGGGCCGCCCCACCTGACCAAGCCCTTCGACATGGAGACCCTCAGGCGGGTGGTTCAGCGGACCCTGGCGGCGGCCGAGGACGCGGCTATGGTGCGGGGTGCCGGAGGTGTGCCCTCGGGCCCTTTGCGTGAACTGAGCTGAAGGGAATCCTGCCTCGTTTCTCCTCTCTGGACCCGTCGAGCACGTTGTCCTGATTGCCGCGATTGTCCTCTCCATCGCGCTCTTGGAGCGGCGGGCGCTTCGAGGGGCGCGACTCCTCAGGCCTTTCGTCTGATAGAATACGCGCGATGACGCTCGAAGAGCTGGTAGGGCGGCGACTGGTCTTCGGGATCCCAGGGACTCGTGTGACCGAGGACGATGTCCGGCTGTTCCAGAAGACACACGCCGGCGGGCTCGTCCTGTATCGAATCAACTTCGAGTCCCCCGACCAACTCGTGAAGCTCATTCGCAACTTCGAAGAGGCCCTGGGCCGATCGCTCCTCGTCATGGCGGATCACGAAGGTGGGCGGGTCATCATGTTCCGCGAGGGTGTGACCATCTTTCCCGACAATCTGGCGGTCGGCACGGTCGGGGATCCGGAGCTGGCTGAGCGCCAGGGGACGATCGAGGCCCGGGAGCTTCGCCGCCTGGGAATCGATGTCAACCTCGCCCCGGTCCTCGATGTCTTGACCGAGGGCTACAGTCCAAACATCGGCATCCGCTCATATGGCAAAGATCCCGGAACGGCAGCGCGTCTGGGCGCCGCCCGCATCCGCGCGATGCAAGCTGGCGGGCTCTCGGCGTGCGCCAAGCACTTTCCCGGCAAGGGCCATTCCCCCCTGGACGCCCACTTGGCTCTCCCGACGATTCTCTCGACCTGGGAGGAAATGGAGCGGCTTCACCTGGTCCCGTTCCGCGCCGCCATCGAGGCCGGGGTGGACGTCATCATGACCTCTCACCCGGTCTATCCTAACCTCGACCCCACGCCGCGCCTCCCGACGACCTTCTCGAGGAGGATCGTGAGGGAATATCTCAGGGAAGGGCTTGGCTACTCGGGCGTGATCTCGTCCGACGATCTCGAGATGGGAGCCATCCGCGAGCTGTGCCCTACGGGTGAGGCGGCGGTGCACGCGGCCCAGGCCGGCCACGATCTTCTTCTTTCCTGCCACGCCGCCACGAGCCAGTGGGAAGTTTTTACCGGATTGCTAGACGCGTACCGGAGTAAGCGGCTGGCGTGGCGCGACCTTGAAGCAAGCGAGGAACGCCTGAACATCCTGAAGGCGCGTCGGACCGCGCGGTTCGAGGGTGGCCCGCCTCACCCGGAGCCCGAAGGAGCCATGCTGGGCCGAGAGATTGCGCGGGCGGCAGTGACGATCGTCCGGGATGGCGTGCCGGACCTTCACGCCCGGCTCCGCCGGCGGCTGGGAGTTATCTTCCCCCGCTTCTCGAGTCTGGACCCACGGATCATGATCGAGCGCCCGCTTCTCGACGAAGGGGCCTTCCTCCGCGAGCAGTGCGGTCGCTTCGGGGTGACGCCGGAAATCTCTCCGGTCGCGATGGAGCCGACGGACGAGGAGATTGAAAGCGCCGTGGGGCTCGCGGCCCGATCGGACCTGACCGTTCTCTTTCTCTTCGACGCGCACCTGTTCCCGTCGAACCGGAAGCTTCTCGATGGGGTGCAAAAGAGTGATCACGCCCTGGCCGTCGTCCTCCTCCGCGACCCGTACGACGCGGATTTCCTGGCGCCGGGGGTTCTCGGCGTGACAGCGTACGGATTCCGGATCTGCCAGATCGAGGCCGTGATCGAACGTTTGATGCAACAAGACTAGCCCGCGCGAGCGGCAGCCAGCACGCGCATCGATCAACCCAGGTGGGGGGGTCCAGCTCCTTCGAGCGCCGGCTTTGCCCGACCCGCCTCGCGGCGGGTGCCCGCAAAGGTGCGCTCGCTCCGCTCGCAACTTCCGCGAAGAGAGGCTCGGGGGAGGTTCGGCCATAGGCTGGCCGGTCTAA
>Ga0184637_10001255_pt1 | contig 17467 bp, 20 predicted proteins | sample PLM3_127_b2_FD_133143 | JGI IMG/M metagenome (GOLD analysis project Ga0184637, IMG submission 133143) | Groundwater sediment microbial communities from an aquifer in East River, Colorado, USA - PLM3_127_b2 | ecosystem: Environmental > Terrestrial > Soil > Riparian zone | place: USA: East River...
TGTTCGAGGCGGGCTACACGCGGGAGCTGATCGCACTCGGCTTCGACGATGCGATGGCGCGTCGCGACGAGCTGATCGAGCTCGTGTTCGCCGAATCGCGGGAGACGGGAGCGGGCCCACAGCCGGTACACGAACTGCTGACCGAAGACGGCGAACGCATCCAAGCCTGACTGCGACTCAGAAAGGCCCTCCGAGGCGGCCGCCGGTCTTTTCCTGCTGCAGCCCCGGTCGGTGTAGGCCTGTCGCGAATCCGTGCCAGTTACTGCGGTTCCTTGACCACGGCACTGAGCCGACCCGGCGGGGGTACGGTCATCGAGGGCAGCCCAGTTCACTTTTCGCTTCCATCACAGCGCTGACGAGGGTCGGCTTCTCAGTCATCGTCCACGCATCAAGGGTGTGCCGTGACAGGCCTACCCGATCGGGGCTGCAGCATCTTCCCCCCGGCGTCCCGCGCGGAGCCTCCTTGATTCAGCCGGTGGACTTCAGGGTCGGGGCGGGCGGTTCCAAGAGGCTCTCGGGCAGCGCATTGTGGCGCACGATCACGTGCGGGTGTTTGTGGCGGAAGCGCTCCGCCAGACGATCGGCGATGTACACCGAACGGTGCTGACCGCCGGTGCAGCCGATCGCCACGGTGAGATAGCTGCGGTTGTTGCGCTCGAACTCCGGGATGCGTCCTTCGATGAACTGCGCAATCTCGTCGATCAGGCGCACCACGTCCGGGTGCGCCTCGAGAAAGCGCATCACTTCCGGATCGCGACCGGTCAGCCGGCGCAGTGCCGGCTCCCAGTACGGGTTGGGCAAGGTGCGCGAATCGAACACGAAATCCGCATCACCCGGGAGCCCGTGTTTGAAACCGAAGGACTCGAACATGATCGACAGCCGCCCTTCGCGGCGCTGTTCGACGCGTTTGCGGATCAGCTCCCTGAGTTCGTGCACGCTCATGCGCGTGGTATCGATCACCAGATCGGCCGAGTCCGTGACGGGCTCGAGCAAGCGCCGCTCGGCGGCGATGGCTTCGCGCAGGCTTACGCCGTCGCGGCTCAGCGGATGCTTGCGTCGCGTTTCACCATATCGATTGAGAAGGGCGTCATCATCGGCGTGCAGGAACAGGACTTCGCAGGCGATGCCGCTGCGCCTGAGCTCCTGCACCAGCGACGGCACGGTGGCGATCTCGGACGGGCGATTGCGCGCGTCGAGGCCGATCGCCGTGCGCGCGTACGCGGGCTCGGGGCTGCGCACCGTATGCGAGATGAAGGGCTTGAGCAGCGCAGCGGGGATGTTGTCGATGCAGTAGAAATCCAGGTCCTCGAGCATGTGCAGGGCCACGCTCTTGCCCGACCCGGAAAGCCCGCTGACGATAATGAGCCGCATTGGATGACTAGCTTAGGCGGCTTTTGCGCGCCTCGTCGGCATGGTGATCGGTGAGTTTCTCCTTGTGCTTCTTGACGCGCCGGTCGAGCTTGTCGGCGAGCGCGTCGATCGCCGCGTACATGTCCTCGTCCACGGCATCGGCGTAGATCTTTCCGCCGCTCACAGAAACCGTCGCCTCCGCCTTTTGCCGCAGCTTCTCCACGGTCAGGATGCAATGTACGTCGATCAGCGAGTCGAAGTGGCGCACGATGCGCTCCAGCTTCTTGCTGACGTAACCGCGCAATGCCGGTGTGATATCCACGTGATGACCGGTGAGGTTGAGCTGCATTGATCTCTCCTTGGCCTTCGATGGGCGTCAACGGGCCGCGGCTGCGCGCTTGCGCTCATTCGACGGCGCGAGCGACATCGCCTCGCGGTACTTCGCGACCGTGCGGCGTGCAACTGGGATGCCTTCCTGCGAAAGGATTTCGGCGATTCTGCTGTCACTGAGCGGATTGGCGGGGTCCTCCTGGGCGATGAGCTTGCGGATTTTGGCGCGGATGGCGGTCGAGGAAGTCTCGGTGCCGTCCTCGCCGGCGACGTGGCTCGAAAAGAAATGGCGGAACTCGTACACGCCGCGCGGCGTGTGCATGTACTTGGCGGTGGTGACGCGCGAAATGGTCGATTCGTGCATCTCAACGGCTTCGGCGACGTCGCGCAGGATCATCGGCTGCATCGCCTCGTCGCCCTGCTCGAAGAACGCGGCCTGCCGCTGCACGATGCAGCGTGCCACCTTGAGAAGTGTGTCGTTGCGGATCTCGAGGCTGCGGAGCAGCCAGCGCGCCTCCTGGAGCTGCGCGCGGAGCGTCGCATGGTCCCCCGTACGACCCAGCATCCCGGCGTAGCTCTGATTGACGCGGATGCGTGGCAGCGTGGCCGGGTTGATCTCCACCGTCCATCCGGCGTCCGTGCGGCGCACGAACACGTCGGGCACGACGTATTCCGCGGTCGTCGCATGAATCGCGGAACCCGGGCGCGGATGGCAGGAGCGCAGCAACGCGAGCGCATGCTCGAGCTCCTCGTCGGACACGTGCAGCTGGCGCTTCAGGATGTTGAACTGCTGCGCCGCGATCTCGTCGACGTGCCGTTCCGCCAGCGTGAGCGCGAGCGCGCGACCCGGCGTGTCTCGGCTGAGCTGATTCAGTTGCAGCGCGATGCACTCGCCGATCGAACGCGCACCGACACCGGCGGGATCGAGGCTCTGCACCTGGGCGAGCACGCGCTCGACAGCGCCGATTTCGCAGCTCACTTCGGGCAGCAGGCCCTGGCGGATTTCCTCGAGAGTGTCGCTGAGGTAGCCGTCGTCGTTGATCGCATCGATGAGTGCGCGGCCGATCGCGGCATCGCGGCTGTCGAAGCGCGCAAGTTCGAGCTGCCACAGCAGGTAGTCCTGCAATGTCTGCCCGCGCTCGTCGGAGAGCTCCTGAGCGCGGTCCGAACTGCCGCTCCACGGGGTCTCGGACGGACCGGTGGATTGTTCGGCCCAGGCGTCATCCGCGATCTCGACTTCGGGGGTGTGATCGTCGCCGGATTCCGCACTCTCGGCCGGTGCGGGCTCGGCCGCGGGTGAATCGAAAGTGCCGGTCGTCTCGGGGACTTCGTCGAGCGACTCGAGCATGACGTTGCTCTCGAGCGCCTGACGGATGTGCGCCTGCAGGTCGAGTGCCGGCAGCTGCAGAAGGCGGATCGCCTGCTGAAGCTGCGGGGTCATGGTCAGTTGCTGACCCAGCCTGAGCTGCAGCGTCGCTTTGAGCATCGGGAAAAACAGGGATCCTTCGAGGTCCGCCAGCTTATAGCTTGAAGTCCTGACCCAAGTACACCTCACGAACCTGCGGATTGGCAAGGATCTGTTCCGCGGACCCCGACGCGATCACAGTTCCCTGATTTACAATATATGCACGACCGCAAATTCCCAATGTTTCCCGCACGTTGTGATCCGTGATGAGCACACCGATGCCGCGCTCGGTCAGATGTCGAATGATGCGCTGGATGTCGATCACGGACAGGGGATCGACGCCCGCGAAGGGCTCATCGAGCAGCACAAAACGCGGCTCTGCGGCGAGCGCGCGCGCGATCTCCACGCGGCGCCGCTCGCCACCCGAGAGGCTGATGCCGAGGCTTGCCCGCACGTGGCCGATGTGCAGCTCTTCGAGCAATGCCTCGAGCCGTTCGATGCGCGTCGCGCCGTCGAGCCCCGGGCGGGTTTCGAGGATGGCGAGGATGTTGTCCTCGACTGAGAGCTTTCTGAAGACCGAGGCTTCCTGCGGCAGGTAGCCGAGGCCGCGCCGGGCCCTGGCGTGCATCGGCAGCAGCGTCAGCTCCTCGTCGTCGAGAAAGATGCGCCCCCGCTCGCACGCGATGAGCCCGACGATCATGTAAAAGGCGGTGGTCTTGCCCGCCCCGTTCGGGCCGAGCAGCCCTACAACCTCGCCGCTCGTAACCTCCAGCGACAATTGTCTGACGACTTGGCGCGATCTGTAGGTCTTGGCGAGATCCTCGACGCGCAGCGTGCTCATTGCCGAGGATCCGCGGCTTCCGGCTGCTCGTTCTCCTGGCTGCGAGGATTGATAGTGATGTGTACGCGCTCATCGCCCTGTTCACCCGCGTCCGCCAGCACACGCTGCTCGCCGATGCTGTAGACCAGTCTCTGACCACGGATATCGCTGCGACCGTCGGTCAGGTAGGCGTCCTGCGCCAGCGTGACGGTGCCGCTCGTGAAGTCGTATTCGATCGTAGTGGCGCTCCCGCGTGCCAGGTCCGCGCTGTCCCTGAGCTTATGTTCGAATGAGGCCGGCGAGCCGGTGATCACGGCGCGCTCGATCTCGTTGTTCACGAACGTCACGTTGGCCTCTTCCGAGGCGAGTGAGCCGCCCTCGACCTCGATGCGCACGTTGCCGCGAAACGTCCAGCGGCTGTTCTCGAAGTTGAGTCCGGTCGCGTCGGCTTCGTCGGCTTCGACGCTTACGTTCCCCTGCGTGACCTGCACCTGGCTGAAGCGCAGCGTGTTATTGCGATAGTCGAAGTCGGAGGAGGCGGCATTGAGCGAAATCGGCAGATCCGCGCGTCGCGGACCCGCGGCGTGCATCAGTGCAGGCGCCGAGCACAGCCACGCGAGCAATGCCAGCGCCAGCCAGGCGCGCGTTCGTGAACTAGCGACCAGGTGGAATAAAGCGACCATGTACAGCCGATTCTAGCCGCAGCCGTTCGGCCTTCAAATCCGCAACCAGGCCCATGGTGCTGAGCCGCCGGTTTCCCCACTCGATGTCGACGCGGTCGCGGGTGGACGCGACGTTGGATTCGGTGTCGATTGTCAATCGCTCGGTGTGCACGACCGCGGGCTGCATTTCGGCCACGGGCTGACCGACGATGCGGACGTTGCCGGCGAGATTGAGCGTCCGCGAATCCGGCGGCACGAATCCACGCGCTGCCGTAAGAGTCCAGTCGCGCGATTCCGGCGTCCGGTAGGTGAGTATGAGCTGCTCCAGACGAATGCCGGCGTCCGCCGGATCCTGTTCGATGCGTTCCGCCTCAACGCGGTAGAGCGGCACCCCATCCGGGCTCATTTCGGTGATGCGCGCACGTTTCATGTAGTAGCCCGGTTGAGGTGGCTCCACCGGCGCCGTCGAGGCGTCGCCCGCCGGCTGCCGCTGCTTGTTGAAGAGGCTGACCACCGCAACGAGGACGAGTGCGCAAGCAATGAAGATTCGCCACATCACGAGCGCGAACCGCCGGCAGCCAGAAGCCAATCACAGACTTCGCGCACCGCGCCGTGCCCACCGGGCGTGGAAGTGACGCGATCCGCAACGCGACGCACGTCGACATGCGCGTCCGCAACTGCCACGGCATGACCGACTTTGCGCATCAGCGGCAAGTCGGAGGTGTCGTCGACCACGCACATCGCCTCGGCAGCCGCGAGGCGCAGACGCTCGAGCACGCGATCCAACGCCGCAACCTTGTCGTCGCAACCTTGTTCGCAATGACCAATGCCGAGCTCGCGGCAGCGTGCGGCGAGTGCCTCCGACGTGCGTCCGGAGATGACGCACACCTTGATGCCGGCACGCATTGCAAGCTTGATCCCGAGACCGTCTCGAACGTGGAACACTTTGAGCGTTTCACCGGTGGGGCCGTAGTACAGGCGCCCGTCGGTCATCACGCCGTCGACGTCGAGCACCAGCAGCCGGATGCGGTCGAGTGGCGTGCGCGCGGCGGTCACCGCTACATCACCCCGGCGCGCAGCAGGTCGTGCACGTTGAGCGCGCCTATCAGCACGCCATCGGCATCGACCACGGGCAGCGCGGTGATCGAATGCAGCTCCATCAGGTGTACGGCCTCGGCAGCGAGCACGTTCGGAAGGATGCTCCTGCCGCCCTTCGTCATCACCTCGCCCATGAGGGTGCGGTGAACGTCGAGCTGCTTGTCCAGCGCGCGGCGCAGATCGCCGTCGGTAAAGATCCCGACGACGCGCTTTTGGGCGTCCACGATGGTCGTCATGCCGAGCGCTTTTCGCGACATCTCCATCAGGCCCTGGGCCAGCGGGGTGTCCGCGGTGACCATCGGCACGTCCTTGCCGGTGCGCATGATGTCCTCGACGTGCAGCAGCAGTCGCCGTCCCAGGCTTCCGCCGGGATGCGAGCGCGCGAAATCCTGTTCGGTGAATCCACGGCACTTGAGCAAAGCCACGGCGAGCGCATCGCCCATGGCGAGCGTCGCCGTCGTGCTGGCGGTTGGCGCGAGGTTGAGCGGGCACGCCTCCTCGGGAACGCTGACGTCGACGTTTACGGTGGCCGCACGGGCGAGCGTGGATTCGGCATTTCCGGTGAACGTAATGAGCGGGACTCCCAGGCGCAGGATGTGTGGCACCAGCGTCGCGATTTCTGCCGTCTCGCCGGAATTCGATATGGCGAGCACGACATCCTGGCGGGTGATCATGCCGATGTCGCCATGGCCCGCTTCGGCCGGATGCAGAAAGAATGCGGGTGTTCCGGTGCTGGCGAGAGTGGCGGCGATCTTGCTCCCGACATGACCGGATTTGCCCATGCCGGTGACCACGACGCGTCCCTTGCATTCCAGGCACAAGCGGCAGGCACGCACAAATGCCTGATCGAGGAGCGGAATGAGGGCACTGACGGCCTTCGCTTCAGTGGCAAGCGCCTGTCGGCCGAGCTCCAGGAGCTTTTCGTCCGACAGGCGTGCCGACGGGGGGCTTGCTGGTTGCGGTTCGGAGGCCATATGGGGGTCGCCGATTCTCATCCCCCATCATAATTCATTACTATCCGCCGCCTGTCGATCCGTTGATGCAGTGAGCTCCCCATGACTGCTGCCGAGGTTGCCACATTGATTCGCGCCGGCCTGCCGCAGGCAGAAGTGCGCGTCCAGAGTGACGACGACACGCATTTCGAGGCGCTCATAGTGGCCGCCGTGTTCGCCGGCAAGCGCAGCCTGGCGCGCCATCAGCTTGTCTACGCTGCGCTCGGGGCGCGAATGGGGCGCGAGATCCACGCGTTGTCGATAAAGGCCTACACACCCGAGGAGTGGGCGGCAATGGATGGCGGCGCCGCGTAAGAAACATGGACAAACTGCAGATCAACGGCGGCATCCCGCTAGAAGGCGAGATCCGCATTTCCGGTGCCAAGAACGCCACGCTGCCGATACTTGCCGGCGCGCTGTTGGCCGATGGCTCGGTGACGGTGGGTAACGTGCCCCACCTTCAGGACGTAACCACGACGATTGAGTTGCTCGGTCGCATGGGAGTCAGCGTCACTGTCGATGAGCGCATGCGCATCGAGGTCGATCCGACCACCATTCGCGAGTACTTTGCACCCTACGAACTGGTCAAGACGATGCGCGCCTCGATCCTCGTCCTCGGGCCGCTGGTGGCGCGGTTCGGCCATGCCGACGTGTCGTTGCCAGGCGGCTGCGCCATCGGCGCCCGGCCGGTGAACATCCACGTGGCCGGGCTGCAGGCGATGGGTGCCGACATCCACATCGAGAACGGTTACATCCGGGCGCGCGCCGGGCGGCTCAAGGGAGCGCGGCTCGTGCTCGAGACCGTGACGGTGACGGGCACAGAGAACTTGATGATGGCCGCGACGCTCGCCGATGGCGAAACCGTGATCGAAAACGCGGCGCGCGAGCCGGAAGTCGTCGATCTCGCCAACTTTCTCATTTCAATGGGTGCGCGGATCGGGGGGGCGGGCACCGACACGATCGTGATCGAGGGCGTCAAGCGGCTCACTGGGACGACCTACGAGGTGTTGCCTGATCGGATCGAGACCGGCACCTACCTGGTTGCCGGCGCGATCACCGGCGGGCACATCCGGCTCAAGAACACCCGGCCCGAGCATCTCGATGCGGTCGTCGCCAAGCTTCAGGAAGCCGGTGCGCGCGTCGAGACGGGCGACCATTGGATCGAACTCGACATGCGCAAGCGACGGCCGCGGGCGGTGGACGTGCGCACGGCGCCCTATCCGGCGTTCCCGACCGACATGCAGGCACAGTTCGCTGCCCTCAACACGGTGGCGGACGGAGTCAGCACGATCACCGAGACGATCTTCGAGAATCGCTTCATGCACATGCTCGAAATGCGGCGCATGGGTGCGGAGATCCGGCTCGAGGGCAACACCGCGATCATTCGTGGTGTGCCGAAGTTGACGGCGGCACCCGTGATGGCGACGGACCTGCGCGCTTCTGCAAGCCTGGTGCTGGCGGGCCTCGTGGCAGAGGGTGCCACGCAGGTCGAGCGCATCTATCACATCGATCGCGGCTACGAGTGCATCGAAGAAAAACTTCAGCAGCTCGGCGCGCACATCAAACGCGTCCCCGGTTGAACTGAAGAACACTCGGAGCTGGCTGCCGGGGAGAAGCTGCTGCAGACCCGATCGGGTAGGTCTGGCACGGCACACTCGCGATGCGTGATCGACGACTGAGTAGCCGACCCTCGTCAGAGCTGTGATCAAAACGATTGATTGAGTGGAGTGCCCTCGATACCGGCTCACAATGGCGTCGGCTCCGTGCCGTAGCCAGGTAACCGCGGTGAGCCTCACGGATTCGCGCCAGACCTACACCGACCGTGTCTGCAGCAGGAGCAGACCGGCCTCCGGCTCCTGGTGCGTTGACGCTCACCCTTGAGCTGACTCATGACGCGCGACCCGAGTCCGCGACGCCACGTTCAAGCACAATCAGGAACGGTTCGGGCGCTCGAGGATGGGCACCGAGAGTTCGACGGGCTGGCCGCTGCGGAGCGCGCGGATCTGCACGCGAGCACCGGGTTTCAACGAGGCGACGTGGGCGCGCGCTTGCGGTGAGGTTTGGATTTGCTGTCCGTCCATGTGCGTGATGACGTCGCGCGGGCGCAGGACCGCCTGGTAAGCCGGGCCGTTAAAATCTATGCGGATGACCGCGACGCCTCCTGCGGTGTTCACACCGAGGGCCTGCGCTTCCTGCGGGCCGAGGTCCGCGGTTTCGACGCCGATCCAGCCGCGAATGACACGGCCATTGCGTAGGATCTCCTACATCACGCCGCGCATGAGATTCACCGGGATGGCGAAACTGATTCCTTCGATGCCGGCGTTGCGGGCCAGGATCGCGGTGTTGATCCCGATGAGCTCGCCCGAGGTGTTGATGAGCGCACCACCCGAATTGCCGAAGTTGATCGCCGCATCGGTCTGAATGAAATTTTCGAAGTCGGCCACCCCGAGCTGCCCGCGTCCGGTGGCACTGACGATGCCCTGCGTGACGGTCTGGCTGAGACCGAGAGGATTGCCGATGGCCAGCACCACGTCGCCCACTCGCAAAGTGTCGGAGCGGCCGAGAGGCATTGTGGGTAACTCGCTCAGCTCGACCTCGAGCACCACCAGATCGGTATCCGGGTCGCGGCCCAGTACCTTCGCTTCGGCCACTCGCCCGTCAGAGATCTCCACGCTGACCGTCGCGGCTTCGGGCACGACATGGTTGTTGGTGACGATGTGGCCTGCGTTATCAATGATCACGCCGGAGCCCAGGCTGCGCTCGATCCGTTGCCGGTAGCGCGGCCACATTTCGCCGAACAGCCGCTCGAGCTGCGACGGCATGGTGCGCTCGGTGACCATGCGGGCCGTATAGATGTTGACGACCGCCGGCGCGCTGCGAGCCACCGCATCGGCGTAAGAGGTCGCTGGAGGGGTGGTCGTCGAAGAGACAGGTCCGGCAGGTGCGGCTGCCGGTGCCGAAGTCGCCCGCGGGCGCAGGAAATCAGGCCGGATCAGGACGATGACAAAGGCGAGCGCCAGGCCGATGACTGCGAAGCGCAGCAGAAATCCGAGTACACGACTGAGGACGCTCATGCGGCGGAAAATGCCCCGAGATTGTGGCGGTGAACGCCCCGGCCCGTCCGGTTCCGCCCAAAAGGGGCAGATGACGGTTTGTGTATAATGCGCCGCTTCCTGCGGATTCGAAACCGGCCCGGCCGCGAGCCTTCGGCACCGGGCAGTGCGCACATGGCTGTGACAAGGCCGATGCGGCGGGGGAGACGGGATGAGTGATGACGTTGACAAGAGCCGGCGCCAGTTTCTGACTGTCGCAACGATGACCACGGGCGCGGTCGGCGCAGTCTTCGCTGCCACTCCATTCATCGCCTCGTGGCAACCCAGTGCCCGCGCACGTGCACTTGGCGCGCCGGTCGAAGTGGACATCGGCAAGCTCGAGCCCGGCGCGATGATGACGATTCAGTGGCGCAAGCAGCCGGTCTGGATCGTCCGCCGCACCAAGGAAATGCTCGATCAGCTGCCGCGCAACGCCGACCAGCTCAAAGATCCAGCGTCCGAAGATTCGGATCAGCCCGAGTACGCGCACAACGAAGCGCGTGCGCGCAAATCCGAGTACCTGGTGCTGATCGGTACGTGTACGCACCTCGGTTGCCTGCCCAAGAGCCGCTTCCAGGTGGGTGTGGGTGAGGGTGGATCGGACTGGCCCGGTGGCTTCTTCTGTGTCTGCCATGGCTCGAAGTTCGACCTCGCCGGTCGCGTCTTCAAGGAGTCGCCTGCCTCCGCGAACCTGCGGGTGCCGCCGTATGACTACATCAGCGATACCGTGATCATCGTCGGTGCCGACACCGCGCCCGCGAAGGGAGTGGCCTGATGGGCGGTTCCAGCGAGCCGATGGAAGGCGCGAACGGCGGCCGGCTTGCTGCATTGAGCCGCTGGTTCGACGCGCGCTTCCCGGCGCACAAGCTCATTCGCGAGCACGTCTCGGAGTACTACGCGCCCAAGAACTTCAACTTCTGGTACTACTTCGGTTCACTCGCGCTCGTGGTGCTGGTGATCCAGGTGATCACGGGCATCTTTCTGACCATGAGTTACACGCCCTCGGACGTGGCGGCGTTCCAGTCGATCGAGTACATCATGCGCGAGGTGGAGTGGGGCTGGCTGATCCGTTACATGCACTCCACCGGCGCCTCCGCTTTCTTCATCGTCGTTTACCTGCACATGTTCCGCGCGCTGCTGTACGGCTCCTACAAGGCGCCCCGCGAGCTGCTGTGGATCATCGGCATGCTGATCTACGTCGCCCTCATGGCGGAGGGCTTTTTCGGCTACGTGCTGCCCTGGGGCAACATGTCCTTCTGGGGCGCGCAGGTGATCGTGTCTCTCTTTGGCGCGATCCCGGGCATCGGTGAAGGACTCGCCGAGTGGATCCGTGGCGATTACAGCATCTCGGACATCACGCTCAACCGCTTCTTTGCATTACACGTGGTGGCGGTGCCGCTATTGCTGATCTTCCTCGTCGTTGCGCACATCCTGGCGCTGCACGAGGTGGGCTCGAACAATCCCGATGGCGTGGAGATCAAGAAACACAAGAAGCCGGACGGCACGCCGCTCGACGGCATTCCGTTCCATCCCTATTACACCTACAAGGACCTGGTCGGCACCGGCGTCTTCATGATCCTGTTCGCGATCGTGGTGTTCTTTGCGCCGACGTTCGGCGGACTGTTCCTGGAGCCGCCCAACTTCGAGCCGGCCAACCCACTCAGCACACCCGCACACATCGCACCCGTCTGGTACTTCACGCCGTACTACGCGATTCTGCGCGCCGTGCCGGACAAGCTCGCCGGCGCGATCCTGATGGTGCTCGCGATCGTGCTGTTCTTTTTCCTGCCGTGGCTGGATCGCTGCAAGGTGAAGTCCATCCGCTACCGTGGCTGGATCTTCAAGTTGTTTCTGGCCGCATTCGTGGTGAGCTTCCTGGTGCTGCTGTATCTCGGGCTGCAGCCGGCGCAGGGGACCTACGTGCTGCTGGCGCGCATCTTCACTGTCATCTATTTCGCCTTCTTTCTGCTGATGCCGATCTACACCCGGTTCGAGCACACCAAGCCGGTACCCGACAGGGTGACGTTCCATGCGTAAGCTGGCACTGGTGCTGGTCGCGACCCTGCTGAGCGGCACGGCAGCGGCAAGCGAGGGTGGCGGCGAGAGCTGGCGCAGCTGGCATGCCGACACCGACATCAACAGCCAGGCATCGCTGCAGCGTGGCGCGCGCAACTTCGTCAACTATTGCCTCGGCTGTCATTCGCTCCAGTACGTGCGTTACAACCGCATCGCCGCCGATCTCGGTCTCACGGAAGAACTGCTTAAGAAGAACCTTATGTTCACCGGCGAGAGGCCGTTCGATTTCGTGTTGAGCGCGCTGCCGGCAGCGGATGCAGAGACCTGGTTCGGTCGCCCGCCGCCGGACCTGTCGCTGATCGCACGCGCCAGGGACACTGATTACCTCTACCAGTTTCTCAAGACGTTCTATCTCGACGACAGCAAGCCCACGGGCGTCAACAATCTCGCGCTCGAGAACGCCGCGATGCCCCACGTGCTGGCCGATCTTCAGGGCCTGCAGAAGGCGGTGTTCGTCCTCGAGAAGCACGATGAGGGCGGCCAGGAAATGATGTTGCGGCGCTTTGATCATTTCGAGCCCGTGGCTCCCGGCCGGCTGAGCGAAGCCGAGTACGACGCGTTCGTCAACGACCTGGTGAATTTCCTCGACTACGTTTCCGAACCGGTGCGTGCGCAGCGCGAGCATCTTGGCATCTGGGTAGTGCTCTTCCTCATCGTGTTCACCCTGCTGGCTTGGGCGCTCAAGAAAGAGATTTGGAAGGACGTTCACTAATTGCGGCCGGGCGCACGCCGACCGAAGTGAGTCACGGGAGATGACCCTGGTGTCCAGTCGCCGCTCGGTGATGACGCTGTTCTCTTCGGCGCTGGATCCTTTCAGCCATCGTACGCGGCTGGTACTCGCCGAGAAGGGCATCAACATCGACATCGTCAATGTCGAGCCGGGCGCGTTGCCCGAGGATCTGCTCGACCTCAATCCCTACCACAGCGTGCCCACGCTCGTGGACCGCGAGCTCGTCCTGTACGACTCGCGCGTGATCATCGAGTATCTCGACGAACGCTTCCCGCACCCACCGTTGATGCCGGTTGATCCGGTGACGCGCGCGAAGTTCCGCCTGGCGCTCTACCGCATCGAACGCGACTGGTATGGGCTCGCGCAGCAGATCGTGCAGGAGCCTGATAAGAAGCAGGGCCTGCGCCTGCGCAAGATCCTGCGCGACCAGGTGTTGGCGAGCAGCGAGGTCTTCAAGGCTAAGCCCTACTTCCTCAGCGACGAGTTCTCGCTGGTCGATGCGACCATTGCGCCGATCCTGTGGCGCCTGCCGTATTTCGGCATCGATCTGCCGCCGCAGGCGCAAGCCGTCACGCGCTATGCGAATCACGTTTTCACGCGCTCGTCCTTCCGCGAAAGCCTGTCGGAGAACGAACAGGAGATGCGGATCTAGGAGCCTTCGTTGCGTGCGTGATTCATCCTGTTCGAGGCTCTAGGCGATGCCGCCACGCAACCCGGGCGTGACGTCGCGACGGCCCTACCTGCTGCGCGCCATGCACGAGTGGATCAGCGACAACGCGCAGACTCCACACCTGGTGGTGGATGCGGAGTTCGCCGGCGCCGAGGTGCCGCGCCAGTTCGTCAAGGACGGCAAGATCATCCTGAACGTGAGTCATGCCGCGACCAGCGGTCTCGCGCTCGGCAATGAATGGCTGGAATTCAACGCGCGCTTCGGTGGCGTCACGCGCCACGTCAAGGTTCCGATCCAGGCGGTGCTCGGCATCTACTCGCGCGAAACCGGCCACGGCATGATCTTCAGCGAGAACGACACCAGCACTGAACCGCCGGGCGGCAAACCCACCTCGCCCGGAAATGACGAGGGCCGGCGCCCGCATCTGAAAGTCGTCAAGTAACCGCGCTTCGCTCCAGAGTGATTCCGCCTGCCCGATCTACCCACATTTCCCGGGGAATGCCGAGGCCCTAACTCATCCCTGATGCAGCGCTGTGTGAGTGACGAATGAGTGTCCCGCGTGCCCCCTCAAGAGGACGGGGAAATGTGGGTAGATCGGGCAGGCGGAATCACGAGAACTAGAGCTATCGGGATTCCTGGGCATCGAACGCACCGCGGATCCATTGAATGGAGTTCGCCGCCGGTGCAGCGGCGTCGAATGCGATCACGTCGAAGCGGATCGGCAGACGTCGCAGGTCACGCCGCACCAGCAGTAAGTGATTCGTCGCACGCACGATACGTCGTTGCTTGAAGTTGTCGACGCTCTCGCCGGCACCGCCGAATCGACTGCTGCCGCGCAATCTCACCTCAACGATGACCAGCACGCCGCGCTCGAGCAGGACGAGGTCGAGTTCGCCCAATCGGCAGCGATAGTTTTCGAGCAGCAGCGTCATCCCGCGCGCGACCAGAAAGTCGCGAGCTGCGGCTTCGGCTGTCGTGCCTTTCTGGCGGCGATCCATGCCGCGCTTCACGGTCAGGGTTGTTCGGGTGGCGATTGAGGGATCGCGAGCGCGAGATTGCGCGGCATGCCGTTGCGAATCTGCGCCCAGTCGAGGTCGCGGCGAATGCGGCCGTCGGGTTCGATCGTGAGCCGGCCAGTCATGCCGGGGACCAGCCCGCGCTGCCCCGACGTGCGGTTGCGCAGCGACGGGATCAGGCGATACGCGTCGTAGCCGAAGGCATAGAGCCGCCCGCGGCGATTGGCGCGCGCCGGCCACGCCCGTTCGACCGCTACGCGCAGCTGTTCGGACACCGGGTCGTTCGCGATCATCCACGGCATGTCCGGGAAGATCAGCCCATCGAGATCGACATTTGCGGTCGCATCGGGCTCGAACGCATCCGAAGTCGAATACGTGGGAATGTCGCCCGCGTAGTGGAACCGCAGCTGCGGGCGAATGAGCCGGGCCTGCGGAGCCTGCGCGGCCACAAAGATGAATTCGACGTCACCACGCCGGCGCGGCTCGAATTCGAGCTTCACACCGAGCGTATTCGCGAGGCGTGCGTGGCGCTCGCGGCTGTCCGTGAGCCGCAGCACTTGCTGGATCTCGGCCGTGTAGTCGCTATCCGAGGGGTCGTACACTCCCCGCGCAACCAGCTGCCCGCCGAGCTGTTCGAGTTCCTCGGTGAATGCCGCAAGGATTCTGGTTCCCCATTCACCGGCGGGCACCAGCGCAACGCCGCGCGGTCTCCCATCCGCCACTACGCGGCCGGCCACCTGACGCGCTTCGTCTTCCGGAACGAGCGCGAACTGGAAGAAGTTCGCAGGCGCCGTACGCTCGTCCGGAAGGAAGTTGAGCGCGAGCAACGGCACGCGCCCATCGGCAATCCCTGCGACGCCGGTGACCTCGTCCTTTGTCAGCGGGCCGACGACGAACTGCGCTCCATCATCTGCCGCGCGCAGCAACGCCGAGGCGATGTCCTGCCCGGCGACGTCGTAGATGCGCACGCGTGGCCGCTGCTCGGCCTGCTGCTGGTAGTAGGCGGAAAGAAAGCCGTCGCGCACGGCCAAGGCAGCGGACTGCTGCCGTCCGCTCAGCGGCAACAAGACCGCCACTTGCGCCGGATATTCGAGTGCCACTGTCGACTCCCGCATCAGATCGTCGAGCAGCGCGCCATTGGCCGGATGCAGTGGGTAGCGTGTGCGCCAGGTGCGCACGCTCTGCGCGGCGGCGAATGGATTACGCTCGATCTCGAGCATCAACCCGCCCAGCTCGAGCCAGCCCGCGAGCAGCGGATCCGCTCCCGCCGGCGGCGTGAATACCGCGCCATACGCGCTCGACGTCCGCAATCCTTCGATCATCAGGCGCCGATTGGTGTTCTGCGCATCCGAATCCGACAGCCAGCGTTCCCGCGCGAGCAGCGCCTTCACGCCCTCCACCGCATTCCCGTTGGCGAACTGCGCGCGTGCCTGGAGAGCCAGCGTACGAATCGCGAGGGCCGCGGTGCTGGGCGGGGGCAGTCCGCGCAGCGATTGCAGCGCTCGATTCGAATCGCCCGCCGCCAGCGCGATCTCGGCGGCAAGCAATGCGCGAGTGACGCCCTGTTCCTCGGTCACGGTGCCGCCGACGAGCGCCAGCACGCGTTCCGCGTCCGCCCGCGCGCCTGCGGCCAGCCACTGCTCGGCTGCGCGCAGGTTGTAGTGCACCTGTTCCGTCGCCGTCGCCTGTCCGGCGAGGCGCTCGAACATCTGCGCCGCCTCGCGTGCCTTACCTTCGCGGACCAGTTTCTCGGCCGCTGCTGCATCCGGAGCACGCTCGGTCGGCGCGCGTAATGTGCCGGTCGGACATCCCGCGAGCACCGCCGCGAGCACGCACAGCAGACCGGCGCGAGTCAGGCGGACGCGTACTTCCGGTAGCATAGAATTCAGTTCGTAATGCATGAGCGCCGCTGGTTGAATGACAGGAGCTGATTATAGTGGCCAAGCGCCGGCCGTCGTCTCATAGAATCGCGCCCGTTGCGAGCGATTCTCCCGCGCCTGTGGTGGCCGCTGGCACGCTCTACGTCGTCGCCACTCCCATCGGCAATCTGCAAGACCTGAGCGAGCGCGCCCGGCAGGTTCTGTCGAGCGCCGGATTGGTCGCCGCCGAAGACACGCGTCACAGCCTGCGTCTGCTTCAGGCCCACGGAATCAAGGCGCGTTGCATTTCCGTCCACGAGCACAACGAGATCGAGCGGGTCGCGCCGATCCTGGCGACGCTCAAGTCCGGCGCCATCGTGGCATTGGTGAGCGATGCGGGCACACCGCTGGTGAGCGACCCGGGATTGCGAATCGTGCGGGCGGTGATCGATGCGGGATTCGACGTGCGTGCCGTGCCGGGACCGTGCGCCGCCATTGCCGCGCTCAGCATCTGCGGTCTCGCCACCGATCGCTTTTGCTTCGAGGGCTTTCTGCCGCAGAAATCCGCTGCGAGATGCGAACGGCTCGCGACCCTGGCGGGCGACCCACGGACGCTGATCTTTTATGAGGCGCCTCACCGCGTGGGTGAGTGTCTGGCCGACATGAGCTCGGTACTCGGTTCGGCGCGCCGTGCGGTCGTGGCGCGCGAACTGACGAAGGTATTCGAGACCGTGTATCGCGGCACGCTCGCGGAGCTTGCACGGCGTGCCGAGAGCGATGCCGACATGCAGCGCGGAGAAATTGTGATCATCGTCGAGGGCGTGCCGGGCACGGATGATGATTCCGACCGTGCCGAGCTCGAACGTGCACTCACGGTCCTGCTGGCCGAACTGCCGGTGTCGCAGGCGGCCGATCTCGCGGCGAAACTCACCGGCGGCAGCCGTAATCTCGCCTATCAACTTGCACTTGGGATCAGCGGCAAGCGGACATGACATGCGGCGCGCAATCGCCTATCGTGCGCGGCGGAGTCGGCCAGGCAGCCGCTGCATGCGATGAGCATGTGGAGGAAAGTCCGGGCTCCCAGGGCACGGTGCCAGGTAACGCCTGGGGGGCGCGAGCCCACGGAAAGTGCAACAGAAAGTACACCGCCTAAGCGCCTCCAAAAGCGCCGGCAAGGGTGAAATGGTGCGGTAAGAGCGCACCGCGTCGGTGGCAACACACGACGGCACGGCAAACCCCACCTGGAGCAAGGCCAAATAGGGAAGCAGGCTGCGCAAGCGGCCGCGTGCGGCCCGCACGGCTTCCGGGTAGGTCGCTCGAGCGGCGTGGTGACACGTCTGCCAGAGGAATGGCTGTCCACGACAGAA
>Ga0184637_10001256_pt1 | contig 17462 bp, 15 predicted proteins | sample PLM3_127_b2_FD_133143 | JGI IMG/M metagenome (GOLD analysis project Ga0184637, IMG submission 133143) | Groundwater sediment microbial communities from an aquifer in East River, Colorado, USA - PLM3_127_b2 | ecosystem: Environmental > Terrestrial > Soil > Riparian zone | place: USA: East River...
CGCGGGCGAGACCCACGAGTACACGGACATGTACCCGGGCTTCGCGAAGACCGCGCGCGACGAGGGCTTCAAGGAGGTCGCCGACTGGTTCGAGACGCTCGCCAAGGCGGAGAAGTCGCACGCCGGGCGCTTCGACAAGATGTTGAAGACCCTCAGCTAGGCACGGGGACGGAGGAGGGCGAGGCGCGATGAGACCGGTGAAGCGCGAGGAGCTGCTCGATCCGAAGACGTACGAGCGCGCGCGGGCGGAGATCCGCCCGGGGGTGATCGAGGCGAAGCGGGTGCGGCGCGTCCACGTGGGCGGCGTGCTCAACTTCCTGTTCGAGAACACCGCCACGGTCCGCTACCAGATCCAGGAGATGATCCGGGCGGAGGGGATCGCGCGCGAGCCGGAGATCCGGCACGAGCTCGACACGTACAACGAGCTCCTCGGCAGGAAGGGCGAGCTCGGCGTGACGCTCCTCATCGAGATCCCGGACCCGAAGGAGCGCGACGTCCGCCTCCGGGAGTGGCTCGGCCTGCCGGGCCACCTCTACCTGAAGCTCGCCTCGGGCGAGAAGGTGCGCCCCACCTTCGACCCGCGCCAGGTCGGCGACGACCGGCTCTCCTCCGTCCAGTACCTGCGCTTCGACGTGCGCGGCGAGGTGCCCGTCGCGGCCGGGACGGACCTGCCCGCGCTCGGCGCCGAGACGCCGCTCGACGCCGAGCAGCGCGAGGCGCTCCGGGCCGACGTCTCCGGCGACGCGTAGCCGCCGCGCGCGGAGCGCCGTCCCGGGCCGCGCCGGCTACAGCAGGCCGACGAGGAAGTGGGTGACGACGAACAAGGTCGCCGCGACCACGCCTGCGGCGGGGATCGTCAAGATCCACGCCCACACGATCCGCCCCGCGACGCCCCAGCGCACCGCGCGCGTGCCGCGCGTCGAGCCGACGCCGACGATGGCGCCGGTGATGGTGTGCGTGGTCGAGACCGGGATGCCGTAGTGGGCGAGGGCGAGGATGGTGACCCCGCCGCCGGTCTCCGCGCAGAAGCCGCCGATGGGCTGGAGCTTCGTGAGGCTGTGGCCCATCGTCCGCACGATGCGCCAGCCGCCGAAGAGCGTGCCGAGGCCGATGGCGGCGTGGCACGCGAGCACCACCCAGAACGGCACGGGGAACTTGGCGGCGACGTCCGCCGTCGTGACCCGGTCCGCCCAGATCGTGCCGTACAGCACCACGCTGATGATGCCCATCACCTTCTGGGCGTCGTTCGTCCCGTGGCTGTAGCTGAAGATCGCCGCCGAGACGAGCTGGAGCCGCCGGAACCAGCGGTCCACGCGGGCGGGCGTGTTCTTCCGCACGAGCCAGGCGGTCGCCACCATCATCGTCGAGCCGAGGAACATGCCGATGAGCGGCGACAGGGCGATGAACAGCACGATCTTGAGGATGCCGGACGGGATGAGGCCACCCACCCCGAGCGCCGGGATGGTCGCGCCGATCAGGCCGCCCGCGAGCGCGTGCGACGACGACGACGGCAGGCCCCACCACCAGGTGAGCAGGTTCCAGACGATCGCCCCCATGAGCGCCGCGAAGACCACGGTGAGGACGACCGCGGTCCCCTGCGAGCGCAAGGTCGCGAACTCGACGATCCCCTTGCCCATGGTGGCCGCGACCTTGAGCTCGACCCCCCACAGGACCGGCGCCGCCGAGATGAAGTTCCAGAAGGCGGCCCACGCCACGGCCGTGATCGGCGAGAGCACGCGCGTCGAGACCACCGTCGCGATCGAGTTGGCGGCGTCGTGGAAGCCGTTGATGAAGTCGAAGACCAGCGCGACCGCGATGAGGAGGACGACGACGGTGAGGAGCATGGCCGGGCGGGGTCTCGCTCGGTCAGGCGTGCTCGAGGACGACGCCCTCGATCACGTTGGCGACGTCCTCCGCCCGGTCGGTCGCGTCCTCGATGAGGTCGATGATCTCTTTCCACTTCATGACCGTGAGGGGGTCGTTGCCACGCTTGAAGAGCTTCGCCATCGTCCGGCGGGTGAGGGTGTCCGCCTGGTTCTCGAGGACGTTCATCTCCTTGCAGGCCTCGAGGATGGCACCCGGGTCCTTCTTCATGTTGCGAAGGCCGCTCACCGCCTCCTGCATCTTCTCCGACTGCGCGACGAGCACCGTCGCGAGCTCGCGCGCCTCGGGAAGCACCTGGTCCAGGTCGTAGAGCCCGAGCCGCTCGGCGGCCGCGTCGGCGAGGTCGAGCACGTCGTCGATGCGCGACAGGAGCCGGTGGATCTCGGCCCGGTCGAAGGGGGTGATGAACTGCGTGTGGAGGCGGGCGAAGGCGCGGTGGGTGATGTCGTCCGCGCGGTGCTCCACGTCCTTGATGCCCTGGCACTTGCGAGGGACGTCGGTGAAGTCGTCGAGCAGCGCCTTGAGGAGCTTCGTCCCCTCGACCACCGTCGCGGCCTGCGCCTCGAAGTCGGAGAAGAAGTCGTCCGTCTTCGGCATCAGCTTCTCGAGCAGCGTCATTTCGGAGCTCCCCTTGGCTGGGCGGCGCGCACCATACCCTCATCGGGATGCGCCATCCACGAGCACGTGGGATACCGGTGCATCCCTCACGTTTCTCCACATGTCCCCACCTTGACGTACGTGGCCCCGACGGGCGCGCCTTGTTCGGTGGGCCTGGGTCGCATATTCCCCCGCCAGGAGATCGAGCCAGGGGTCGGGCAGCGGCCGGGCTCGGGATGAGTGGCGCGGGTTACCCCGTTCCCTCGAACGCGACAGGGACTCGGATGCGGTTCGGCGCGAAGATCGGCCTCGTGCTGCTGGCGGTGGGCGTCCTCCCGGTCGCGCTGCTGGGCTGGGTCTCGTACACCGTGAGCCGGGACGAGCTGCAGCGGACCATCGGTCGCATGCAGACCCAGGCGGCCGAGGACCTGGCGCTCTTCGCGGAGCGGTCGCTCGAGACTGCCGTCGACGGCCTGCGCCTGTCCACGAACGCCATCCCGATCGAGGAGTTCGCCCCGGGCGAGCTCGCGACCGTGCTCCGCATCCCCTACGAGCAGCTCTCCTTCCTCTCCATCCTCGCCATCGTCGACGACGCCAAGGTGCCCATCGCGGGGCCCACCTACCGGGTGAAGGACGACACGGCGCTCGCGGACCGGCCGCTCATCTCCGACGCCGACCTCGACGCCTTCGCCCGGCGCCTGCCGGTCCCGCCGCCGGGCCCCGGCCAGGCCGCCTGGAGCGCGCCGTACCGCAGCGGGAGCGGGCCGGCCCGCGTCGCGGTGACCCTGCGCCTCGGGCCGAACCGCTCGGCGGCCGCCGAGGTGGTGCTGCGCGACGTCGACGCGCGCGTGACGGAGCTCTCGAGCGGCTCGACGGTCGCGTACCTCGTCGACGGGAAGGGGGAGCCGATCGCCCACGCCGAGGCGGAGCTCGTCCTGACGAGCGAGGAGCGGCGGCTGTGGGAGGTGGGCTTCGACCGGAGCCTCGCCTGGCACCGCCTGGTCCACCGGGCGGACGGGAAGCGCTGGCTCGCGGCCTTCGCGCCGGTGAGACGGCTCGGCTGGGGCGCGGTGGTGGCCCAGCCGATGGCGGTCGCCTTCGGCGCGGCCGAGCGGCTCCGCTTCTACACGGGCGTCTGGTCCTTCGCGGCGGTGCTCGTGGCGCTCGGCGTCGGGACGCTGCTCGCGCGGCGGGTCACGCGGCCGGTGCAGCGGCTCTCGCGCGCCGCGGGCGCCATCGCGCAGGGCGACTACGGCACGCCGGTGGACACGAGCGGCGGCGACGAGCTCGGCGACCTGGGCCGCGCCTTCGCCCGCATGAGCGCGGAGATCCGGCGGCGCGACGAGGAGATCCGCGGCTGGAACCGCGAGCTGCAGCAGCGCGTGGACGAGCGGACGGACGAGCTGAAGAGCGCGCAGGACCAGATCCTGCGCACGCGCCGCATGGCCGCGCTCGGCTCGCTCGGCGCGGGCGTCGCGCACGAGCTCAACAACCCGATGACGGCGATCACGGGCTACCTCGCCATCCTCAAGAAGCAGCTCGCGGGGGCGCCGCAGGTCGAGATGGTGGCGCGCGCCCAGGAGCAGGCGGCGCGCATCTCGCGCGTGGTGGAGGACCTGCGCAGCTTCGCGGACCAGGAGCGCTCCGGGCAGGGCCAGCGCTTCTCGCTCGCGCGCCCGCTCCGCGCGGCGCTCGATCTCTACGAGGACCGGCTGCGCGCCGCCAAGATCGAGGTGCGGACGCGGATCGACGACGCCGCTCCGGAGACCCAGGGCGACCCGATCCAGATCCAGCAGGTGGTCGCGCACCTCGTCGAGAACGCCATCAACGCCATGCCCGCCGGCGGCACGCTCGACGTGTCGCTCGGCGCGGTCGACGGCGACGCGCTGCGGCTGCGCATCGCGGACACCGGCAAGGGCATCCCGCCGCGCATCCGCGAGCGGATCTTCGATCCGTTCTTCACGACCAAGGAGCAGGCCGGGCGCGTCGGGCTCGGCCTCTCGGTCTCGCACAGCATCGTGGAGGCCCACCACGGCCGGATCCTCGTGGAGAGCGAGGAGGGGGCGGGCGCGGCGGTGACGGTGGTGCTGCCCGCCGCGACGGTGGCGCACCTGGTGTGAACGGGGGAAGCGGCATGGCAAGGAAGCTGGAGAACGACCCGGGGCTCGAGATGATCGACGCCGACCTGTTCGCGCCGGGGCTCCTGCACGAGCTGCGGCAGCCGCTGCAGGGCGCGGACGCCTCGGCGACGCTGCTCGAGCGCGCGCTCGGCGCCGGCCTCGCCGGCCTCGACGACTGGCGGATCATGCGCCGCCAGCTCGCGCGGATCGCCGAGATCGTCGAGGGGTACGAGGACCTGCTCCGGCCCGGACGCGGCGAGCCCGCCCCGTTCGCCGTCGCGCCCGCGGTCTCGCGCGCGGTGGACGTGCTGGCCCACCGGGTGCGCCCGCTCGCGCGGCGCTTCGCGTTCGCGCCGGCGCCCGGGGCGCTCGAGGGCTTCGGCACGCCGAGCGCCCTCGTGCACGCGGCGACGAACCTCCTCGCGAACGCCCTCGACGCCGTGGAGGACGCCGATGCGCCGGCCCGGATCGAGGTGCGCGTGCTGCCCGCGGCGCGCTCGGTGGAGGTCCGGATCTCGGACGAGGGGGTCGGCATCCCCGAGGACGTGCGTGCCCGGCTCTTCGAGCCGCGGGTCACGAGCAAGGCGCCCGGGCGCGGCACCGGCCTCGGCCTCCACCTCTCGCGCCGCCTGATGGCGCGCTCGGGGGGCGAGGTGTTCCTCGTCGGCGCCGAGGATCCCCGCCGCCTGCCGTGGGCGCGCACCGAGTTCTGCATCGCGGTCCCCGCGCCGCCCGGGAGGGCGCCGTGACCGGCGCGCGCGTCAAGGTGGGCTTCGCGGTCGGCGCCGCCCTCGCCGGCATGCTCGCGTCCGCGGTGCGCCTCACCGGCCTCGACGACGCGGCCACGGCCATCGCCGACGAGGTGGCGCGTCCGGTCGAGGCCCCCCCCGAGGTGCGAGCGGACCCCGCCGCGGCGCCGGCCGCGCCGGAGGGGGCCGCGCCGCCGGAGGCGTCCGCGCCGCCGCCGCCCGCCGAGATGGCCGCGCCCGTGCCGCCGAAGGCCGCGAAGCGCTGGCGCGCGAAGCCGGCCGGGCCGGGCGCCGTGACCGCACGCGTCGTGAACCGCGCCGCCGCCCGGAAGGCGGCCGAGCCGCACGCCGCGAGCCCGGCGAGCGGCGCCTGCGCAGCCACGTCCGCGCCGGGGGGCGCGCAGCCTGGCCACGCCGCGGCGGAGCTCCCGGCGTGTACGCCCGAGGCGCGCGCGGAGCCCCTGGAGATCGACTGGAATGCCCCACCGTCCGTCCGCTGACCGGCGCCCGCTGCGCGCGGCCCGGGCTGCCGCCGCCGCGCTCGCGCTCCTCCTCGCGGCGCTCGCGCCGGCGGGCGGCGCGCTCGCGGGCGCGGCGGGGGCGATCCCGGCGTTCTCGCCGCCGGGCGCAGCCGGGCCCGGAGGCGGCGGCGCGCTGCGCGTCACGGCCTCCCCGCCCCGGCTCGTGCTCGGCACCGACGGCAGCGCCGAGCTGCGGATCGACGCGCCGGACGAGGTCCAGGAGCTCAACCTGACCGTCACCGCCGGCCGGATCGAGGGGTTGCGTCGGCTGCCCTCCGGCGGGTTCACCGCCCGTTACCGACCCCCCGCCGAGCGCCACCCCCAGGTCGCCATCGTCGCCGCGGCGGCCTCGCCGGGCTCGGGGCTGCTCGACGGCTGGCTCGCGATCCCGCTCGACGGCCAGGGCGACGCGCGGGTCCCGGCCCCGCCCGGCGCCGAGGTCACGCTCCAGGTCGCCGACCGATCCTTCGGGCCGCGGCGCGCCGGGGCGGACGGCGTCGCGGTCGTCCCCGTCATCGTGCCGCCCGGCGTGCGCGAGGCGCACCAGGGGTTCAAGCCGATCGACCTGCGCGTGCCCGAGACTTCGCTGCTGTACGCCGCGCTCGACCGGACGGCCCTGCTCGCCGACCGGGTCGAGCGCGTGCGCGTGATCGCGTACGTGGTCGCGCCGCACGGGGCCGCGCGGCGGGGCGACGAGCCGCTCTTCGAGCCCTCGCGCGGGAGCGTCACGGTGCGGGCCCGCGAGCCGGGCGCGTTCGAGGCGATCTGGTCCGTGCCGCCGGGGCCCGCGGGCGAGGAGCGGCTCGCCGTGAGCCTGCCCGGCTCGGCCGTGTCGCGCCGCGTGCTGCGGGTCCGCAGCAGCCCCGGCCAGCCGGCCGCGGTGGCGATCGCGTTCGACCGCGAGGTCGTGGTCGCGGGCGAGGCGGAGGCGGTGACCGTGACCGCCCGGGCGCTCGACGCGGCGGGCAACCCCGTCGCGGCGGAGCTGGAGATCGGCGCCGACGGGGGCGTCGTGACGTCCGCGGTGGATCGCGCGCCGGGCGTCCGCGAGGCGCGGGTGGTGCTCGGCCCGCGCTTCGGCGGCCGCCGCGCCCTCGTGGTGACCGCCAGCTCGCCGGGCGGCGGCGTCGCCGCGGAGCGGGTGCTCCCGCTGCGCCCCGCCGCGCCGGTGGTCGCCCGGCTCCAGTCGGACGACGTGCTGTTCGCCGACGGCGCGCGCGAGGCGCGGCTGCGGGTGTCGGTGCTCGACCGGTACGACAACGAGATCACCGTCGCGCCGCGCGTGACCGCGGCGCGGGGGCGCGTCGCCGCGGTCGAGCCGGACGCCGCGGGCGGCTACGCGATCCGCTATGTCGGACCGCGCGTCGACGGGCGCGAGGCGGATCGGCTCGCGTTCGACGTGCTGGGGCTCGAGGCGGAGGCGCCCGTGCTGCTCGCGCCCCCGCGCGGGCCGCTCGGCGCGGTGCTCACGGTGGGCGGCTTCTCCGACGTCCGCGGCCGCTTCGCGGGCGCGCGCACCGGGCTCGCCCTCGAGCGCGAGGGCGTGCGGCAGGACCGCCCGGGGTCGCCCGCGCAGCCCGCCGTGGGCGACCTCGTCCTCTCGGCGCGGCTCGAGGTGGAGCTCGGCGGCTACGGCGGGCTGCGGGTCGCGCGGGGGCCGTCGCGCGGGCAGGACGCCTTTGGCCTCGCCGCCACGCTCCTCGCCGGCGTCGCCGCCGCGCGCGAGCTGCGCGCCGGCCCGACCCTCTTCGCGAGCGCGACGGCCGGGGTGCACTTCGCGCGCGTGGACCCCGCGGCCGCGCCGCCCACGTCCGGGTTCGCCCCGGCGGGGCGTCTCGGGCTGGGCGTCGGCTGGCGCCGCCGATCGCGGATGCCTTTCCTGGAGGCGAGTATTCTCGCGGCTGGGCCCGCGCGGGCCGGTGCCTTCGCCGCGCTCGCGCTCTCGGCCGGCCTGCGCTTCGACCTGGAGACCTCCGATGGCGACCCTGCTCATCGTCGATGACGAGCCCGTCATCCTCGACGTCTTCCGGCGCTTCCTCGAGGGCGACGGTCGCACGCTCCTGCTCGCGGGGTCGGTGCGCGAGGCCCTCGCCGTGGGGCTCGCGGCGACGGAGCTCGACGTCGCCCTCGTGGACAAGAACCTCGGCGACGGGTCCGGCCTCGACGTCGCGCGCGCGCTCAAGCAGGCGAAGCCCGACGTCGAGGTGATCCTCGTCACCGGCTACGCCTCGCTCGACTCGGCCATCGCGGCCGTCCAGATCGGCGCGTACGACTACGTGACGAAGCCGGTGTCCGACTACGACGCGCTGAACCTCAAGATCCAGAACGCGATCGACAAGGCGCGCATGCGCCGGGCGCAGCGCGACCTCGTCGCCCGGCTCGTGGAGAGCGAGAACCGCCACCGCGGCGTGTTCGAGACCTCGAGCGACGCGTTCCTGCTCGTGAACGAGGCGACCGGCCGCATCGAGGACGCGAACCCCGCGGCCGAGCGGCTCTACGGGCGCGGGCGCGGCGAGCTGCGCGGCGTCGAGTTCGCGGCGCTCGTCGATCCCGCCGCCGAGGGCGGGCTGCCGGCGCCGGGCGCGCGCGCGGTGCCCGGGCGCCACCGGCGCGCCGACGGCGAGGGCTTCCCGGTGGAGCTCTCCGCGGGCGAGCTCGAGGTGGAGCGGCGGCGGCTCCGCTTCCTCTCCATCCGCGACGTCTCCGAGCGCGAGCGCGCCGAGGAGCAGCGCCGCGAGCTCGAGCAGAGCCTGCGGCAGGCGCAGAAGATGGAGGCCGTGGGGCGGCTCGCGGGCGGCGTCGCGCACGACTTCTCGAACGTGCTCGCGGTCATCCTCGGGTACTCCGACCTGCTCACGCGCGACCTGCCGCTCGGCGACGCGCGGCTGCGCGAGAGCGCCGAGGGGATCGTCGAGGCGGCCAACCGCGCGGTGGGCGTGACGCGCCAGCTCCTCACCCTCTCGAGGAAGAAGCTGCTCCGCCCCGAGGTGCTCTCGCCCAACAAGGTGGTGATCGACCTCGGCCGGCTCCTCGCCCGCGCCATCGGCGAGCGGATCGACCTCACCCTGAAGCTGCAGGACGCCGTCTGGCCGGTGCTCGCCGACGGCGACCAGCTCGCGCAGGTGCTCATCAACCTCGCCGTGAACGCGCGCGACGCGATGCCGGACGGCGGACCGCTCGTCATCGAGACCGCCAACGCGGAGCTCGCCGCGCCCGCGCCCGACCTGCAGCTCGCGGCGGGCCGCTACGTGACGCTCGCGGTACGCGACGGCGGCTGCGGCATGACCGCCGAGGTGCGCGCCCGCATCTTCGAGCCCTTCTTCACGACGAAGGAGACCGGCACCGGGCTCGGCCTCGCGACGGTCTACGGCATCGCCCGGCAGGCGGGCGGCGCCATCCGCGTCGAGTCGCGGCCGGGCCAGGGGACGTGCTTCACGGTCTTCCTGCCCGCCGCGGAGGAGCGGCTCGGCCGCGTCTCGGTCCCCGTCTCTGCCGCCGCGCCCCGCGGCCTCGGCGAGACCGTGGTGCTCGCCGAGGACGAGGACGCGCTCCGCACGCTGCTCGGCCGCGTGCTCACCGGCAGCGGCTACCAGGTCATCGCCGGCCGCAACGGCGTCGAGGCGCTCGACGCCGCGCGCTCCCGGGGTGCGCGGGTGGACCTCCTCCTCGCGGACCTCGTGATGCCCCGCATGACGGGCGCCGAGCTCGCCGAGGCGCTCGCCTCGGATCAGCCGGGCATGAAGGTGCTCTTCATGACCGGCCACACCGAGGACGCGCTCGTCGAGGACCGGCTGGTGGACGGCGACGTGGAGCTCATCCAGAAGCCGTTCACGAGCGAGTCCCTGCTCGGCCACGTGCGCCGGCTGCTCGGGCCGGCGAAGGCGAGCGCGTAGCGCTCACAGCGACGACGGCTCGCCGCCCGGCGTCACGCCCCGGCGCGTCGAGCGCTCGCGCCACGCCCGCCCGAGCGGGCGGTGCATCTTCTTGCGGCTGGGCGTCCGCATCTTCTCGAGGTTCCGCTTCACGAGCCGCTTGATCCGGTCGGCGGCGTCGAGCAGCGCCTTGTAGAGGTCGTCGGCCACGCTCTCGACGTGCATCGTGCGCGCGCCGGGCATCCGGAACGACATGCGGCACTCCTGGTCCACGCCGCCCTTCTGCGGCCGCGCGTCGCCGAGGTGCACGGCGAGCTCGGCCGCCGGATCGTCGAAGACGCGGGCGAGGGGGCGCGTGACGTGCTTCTGGAGGAACTGCGGGAGGTCCTTCGGCACCGAGAGGTGGTGGGCGTGGATGGTGAGCTTCATGCCCCTAGGATGGCACCGTTCGCGGTCGCGAGCCCGCAAACAACCGCTAGACTCCGGGGGTGACCGACCGGCTCTACCTCGACGACCCGACCCTGCTCTCCTTCGATGCGCGCGTCGTCGCCGGGGGCTCCCTCGGCGGAGGGCCCGCCGTCGTCCTCGACCGGACCGCCTTCCACCCCGAGGGCGGAGGCCAGCCCGCGGACCGTGGGACCCTCGGCGGGGTGGCGGTGCTCGACGTGCAGGAGTCCGGCGGCGAGCTGCTGCACGCCCTCGCGGCGCCGCTCCCGCCCGGGCTCGTGCACGGCGAGGTGGACGCGGCGCGCCGCCGGGACCACCTCCAGCAGCACCACGGCCAGCACCTGCTCTCGGCGGCGTTCGAGGCCGCCCGCCGCGCGCGGACGCTGTCGTTCCACCTCGGCGAGGAGAGCAGCACGATCGACCTCGACGCGCCCGCCGCGTCGCTCGACCCCGCCGCGCTGCGCGAGGTTGAGGCGGCCGCGAACGACCTCGTCTTCCGCGACCTGCCGGTCACCGCGCGCACCTTCGCGGCCGAGGAGCTCGCGCGCCTCCCGCTGCGCAAGGCGCCGGAGAAGGGCAACCGGGTCGTGGTGGTGGGCGACCTCGCGGCAGGGTCCGTCGTCGACGCCTCGCCCTGCGGCGGGACCCACCCGCGCCGCACCGGCGAGGTGGGCGCGATCGCGATCCTGCGCGCGCAGCGGTGGGGCGCCGGCACCCGCGTCGAGTTCGTGTGCGGCGGGCGCGCGGTGCGCGCGCTGGCCGAGGCGAACGAGCGGCTTCACCTGGCGTCCCAGGCGCTCCGCTGCGCCCCCGCCGAGGTGCCCGCGGCGGCGGCGCGGGCGGCGGACGACCTCGCCGCGCGGCGCAAGGAGGTCGAGCGGCTCGCCCTGGCGCTCGCGGCGCTCGAGGCCGAGAGGCTCCTCGCCGGGCACGGTGGCCCCGGCCCGCTGCAGGCGGTGCTGGCGCCCCCCGCGCCGGGCGCGGCGGCGTACGCGCGGGCCGTGGCGGCCGCGCTCGCCGCGCGGGGCCGGGTGGCGCTGCTCGGCGCGGTGGAGGACGGCCGCGCCCACCTCGCCTTCGCCCGGCCGAAGGGGCCCGGCCCGCACCTCGGCGAGCTGGTGCGCGCGGCGGCGGCGCGCCTCGGCGGCAAGGGCGGCGGCGCGCCCGAGCAGGCGCAGGGCAGCGGCCCCGAGGCGGCCGGTCTCGAGGCCGCGCTCGCGGGCGCGCTCGCCGGCTGCGGCCCCGTCAACGGAGGGTGACGAGCGTCGCGCCCCAGCCGCCGCGGTCCTCGCCCGCGGGCCGGAAGGCGAGCACCCGCGGATCGCGCGCGAGGAGCGCCTCGACCGAGCGGCGCAGCGCGCCCGTTCCCTTCCCGTGGACGACCCGGAGCTCCGTCAGCCCGGCCTCGCGGCAGGCGCCGATCCACTCCGGCAGGAGCTCGCCGAGGTCGCGCGGGTCGAACGCGTGCAGGTCGAGCGTGCCGTCGATGGGGAGCGGCACCGGGCCGTCGAAGGGCGCTCCGGCCTCGCCCCGCCCGTCGTCCGGATCGTCCGGGTTCACGGGGCGATGATAGTCTCCCCGAATGCCCGCCGCCCGCGCCCTTCGCGCGCTCGCCCTCTGCGCCGCCGTCGCCGTCGTCCCGCCCGCGCCCGCTCGCGCCGGCGAGGGCCCGGCCCCGCTCCGGTGGGAGCCGCGGCGCGATCTCGCCGTCACCGCCGCCGCCGTGGCCGCGTGGGTCGGCAGCGAGCTCGCGAAGGAGCGGCTCGCGCCGTCGAGCTGCCGGTTCTGCGGGACCAACGCGCTCGACGCCGACGCACGCTACGCGCTCGTGTGGTCGAACGACGCCCGGGCCCGCCGCGGCTCGGACGTCGTGGTCTTCGGGCTCCTGCCCGGCGCGATCGCCGCCCACCAGCTCCTCGCCGCGCGCGCCGGGGGAGACGTGCAGGAGGGGCTCGTCGACCTGCTCGTGATCGTGCAGGCGACGGCGCTCGCCGCCGACCTGAACCAGCTCGTGAAGTTCTCGGTCGGGCGCCAGCGGCCGTTCGTCCACTACGGGAACTACGCCACTGCGGACCGCGCGCCCGACGCCGACGACGACGTCTCGTTCTACTCCGGCCACACGTCGCTCGCGTTCGCGCTCGCGTCGGCGGCCGGCACGGTGTCCTCGCTGCGCGGCTACCGGACCGCGCCCTGGGTCTGGGCGACGGGGCTCGCGCTGGCCGCGGGCACGGGGTACCTGCGCATCGCAGCGGACAAGCACTACCTCACCGACGTCCTCACCGGCGCGGTGGTCGGGACCGCCTTCGGCGTGGGGCTGCCGCGGCTCCTGCACGGCCGCGAGAAGCCCGGCGCGGGCGAGCGCGGCGGCGGGGTGGCCGTGACGTTCGTGCCGCTCCCGCTCGGCGTGCACGTCGCCTTCTGAGGGGGCCGGCTACCCGCCGCCAAGCGTCCGCGCGAGCGCCGCGCGGAGCGTGGCGAGCTCGAACGGCTTCTCCAGGCACACCACCGGCTCGCGCTCGAGGAAGGCCCGCGCCGCGGGCGTGAAGGCGCCGCCGGTGAGGAAGATCATCCGGGCAGCCAGCTCCGGGTGCGCCGCGGCGAGCGCGGCGTGGAGGTCCATCCCGCTCATGTCGGGCATGAGCAGGTCGGAGACGATCGCGTCGAAGCGGGCGCCCCCCTCGATCCGCTGCAGGGCGGCGCGGGCGGTGGTCACCACCTCCACGTCGTGCTCCGCCCGGAGCGTCCGCTCGAGCACGCTGCCGACGAGCGGCTCGTCGTCCACCACGAGGACGCACGCGCGGCGCGCGGCCGGGCCGGGCGCGGCGGCCGGGGCGGGGCGAGCCGTCGCCGCGTGCGCCGGCGGGAGCAGCACCCGGAACGTGGCGCCCTGGCCCGGCTGCGACTCCACCTGGATCTCGCCGCCGAGCGCCGCCACGATGCTGTGGCAGATCGAGAGGCCGAGGCCGGTGCCGACGCCGGGCGGCTTGGTGGTGAAGAACGGATCGAAGATCCTCGGCAGCAGCTCGGGCGGGATGCCCGAGCCCGTGTCCGAGATCTCCACCGCCACCCGCCCGTCCGCGCCGACGCCGGCGCTCACCCGGATCCGGTTCTTCTCCGCCTGCCCCTCGGGGATCGCCTGCGCCGCGTTGACGAGCAGGTTCAGGAACACCTGCCCGAGCCGCCCCTCGTTGGCGAGCACCGGCGGGATCGGCGCGAGGTCCTTCACCAGCCGTGCGCGGTGGCGGATCTCGTTCCACGCCATGCTCACGCAGCTGTCGATCACGCGGCCGAGCTCCACCGGCCCCATCCGCTCCTCGTCGCCGCGCGAGAACGTCTTGAGGTCCCGGATGATGACCCGCATCCGCTCGGCCCCGTCGAGGGCGTCGCGGACGGCGTCGTTGACCTGGGAGAGCAGGTCGGCGTCGCCGGGCCTCGCGGCCGCGCCGCCGAGCAGCGCCACCACGCGCTCGAGCCGCTCGTCCACGAAGGCGAGGTTGGCGGTCACGTAGGCGAGGGGGTTGTTGAGCTCGTGCGCGACGCCCGCGGCGAGCGTGCCGACCGAGATCATGCGATCGGCGAGCGCGAGGCGGGCGCTGAGCTGCCGGCGCTCGCTCACGTCGCGCAGCACGACGAGGTTCCTGCCGGGCAGGATGCCGGCGACGCCCGCGAACTCGATCGACCGGACCTTTCCGCCGGGCGTTGCGAGGTCCCGCTCGCCGGTGGCGCGGCCGGCGGAGAGCAGGGCGGTCCACGACGGCACGGCCTCGCCGGGGGACGCCGCCGCGGGCGCGAGCGCGTCGAGCGACTGGCCGAGCAGCGCCTCGCGCTCGCTCGCGAAGAAGGCGCAGGCCGCGCCGTTCGCGTCGAGCACCGCCCCCGCGCCGGACACGATGAGCATGGCGTCGAGCGCGCCGTCGAACACCGCCCGCGTCTGCCGCTCGCGGGCGAGGAGCCCCTGCTCCGCGCCGTGCCGCGCGAGCGCGGAGGCGAGGGTGCTCGCGAGCGACTCGAGGAACCGGACCTCGTCCGCGTCGAAGGGCCGCGGCGCGCGCGCGTAGACGCCGAGGGCGCGGGCCGGACGCTCGCGGCCGGGGAGCGCCACCTCCAGCGCCGCCGCGAAGCCCCGCGCGCGTCCCTCGGCGGCCGAGCCCTCCTGCGGCGCCGCCGGCCCGGCCGACGCCCGCACGCGGCCGCCGCCGTCCCGCTCCTCGAGGAGGCACGCCGCGTCGAGGCGCAGCATCTCGACGGTGGTGGCGCAGGCGGCGTGCAGGAGCGGTTCGATCTCCTCGACGTTCATCGCGAGCTCGCCCAGCGCGGCGAGCGCGGCCTGCTGCCGGGCTCGCAGGCGAAGCTCGTCCTCGACGGCGCGCCGGCGGCTGATGTCGCGGTGGAAGGTGATCCGCCCGCTCGGGCTGCCGTCCGGGCCGCTCACGGGCGTCGAGAACCGCTCCACCGTCCGGCCGTCGGCGAGGGTGAGCTCGTCGACGTGGACCGAGTCCTCGTCGAGGGCACCGCCCACCCGGATGCTCGCGGCGGTCCGGGCCGCGAGCGTCTGCTCGAGGGCCCGGTACGCCGCCGCGGTCTGCCCGAGCTTCCGCACCGCCTCGCGCTCGTCGTCCCCGAGGCTCCAGAGGTCGAGGAGCCGGTCGTTCACCACGAGCAACCGATCGTCCGGGGAGGTGAGGACGAAGCCGTCCGGCGTCGCCCGCGCCAGGGCGTCGGCGAGCGTGGGCTCCAGCCGCTCGGCCGGGGAGCCGCCTGGGTTGGGCCAGATCGGGGGTCCGTCCTTCACGTGTCCTCGGCCTAGACCATTGCAGGAACGCGAGCCGATTGCGCGCCCCGGGGACGGCCATGAACCCACGTCGGAGAATCATCCTACGCGCCGGATGACCCCGGTCGTGCGCCCGCCGCGGAAGCACACACGGACGCAGATCGGGTCCCAAGGGAGGCGGCTCCCCGTGGCGGTGGGTGCGCTCAGGTCCCCACGCCGAGGGGCAGCAGCTCGAGCGCTCGCTCGGGGGGACGCGCGATGACCGCGCCCGCCGCGCCGACCAGGATCGGCCGGTCGAGGATGCGGGGGTGCTCCGCCAGCGCGCGCAGGAGCTCGGAGTCCGGCGTGCGGCTCGAGAGCCGCAGCGCCTGGTACTCGTCCTCCTCCTCCCGCGCCACCGCCCGAGGCGGCAGGCCGAGCCGGGCGAGGAGCGTCTCGATCTCGGCGGGCGTCGGCGGCTCCTCGAGGAACCGGCGCAGCTCGGGCTCGACGCCGCGCGCGCGCAGGAGCTCGAGCACCCTCCGCGAGGTGGGGCAGCGCGCGTCGAACCACAGCACGAAGTCGGCGGGCATCCGGCGGCCATGATAACCGGGAGCGGTGGACCTCGCGCAGCACCTCGACCGGCTGTCCGCCCTGCTCGACGCGGAGCGCGACGAGGAGCGCGCGCGCTTCGAGGAGGCCCGCGGCCGCCTCACGCTCGCCGAGCGCGAGGCTCGCGGGGCTGCGCTCGCCGACATGGAGGCGACCGACGAGACCGCCCTCGCCGGCCGGGCGCTCGTCACGTTCACGCGCGGCGGCAGGCCCCTCGGCGGCGCCCGCCTCGGCGCCGGCAGCCTCGTCTCGGTGGGGCTCCGGCGCGACCAGCGGCCGGACGCGCCGCGGGGGGTGGTGGCCCGCCGCACCCGCACGTCGATCGCGGTGGCCTTCGATGAGCCGCCGCCTGACTGGGCCCGCGACGGGCGGGTGGTGCTCGAGCTCGAGCCGTCGCCGGTCACCTGGGAGCGGCTCGCCGCCGGGCTCGTCCGGCTCCGCGAGTCGCGCGAGGGGCGGCGCTGGCAGCCGGTCCTCGCCGGCACGCCGCCGCGCTTCGCGCGCGCGCCGCGCGGCCCCGCGCTCGAGACGCGGCTCAACGTCGAGCAGGCCGCCGCGCTCGACCTCGCCGACCGGGCCGAGGACCTCGCGCTCGTGCACGGCCCGCCCGGCACCGGGAAGACCACCGTGCTCGTCGAGGTGATCCGGCGCGCCGCCGCCCGCGGCGAGCAGGTGCTCGCCGCCGCCCCCTCGAACCTCGCCGTGGACAACCTCGTCGAGCGGCTCGCCGCGGCGGGGCTCGCCTGCGTGCGCGTGGGCCACCCCGCCCGCGTGCTGCCGGCCGTGCTCGAGCACACCCTCGAGGCGCGCGTGCAGGACCACGAGGCGGCGCGGATCGCGAAGGGGCTCGTGGAGGAGGCCATCGCGCTCCGGCGCAGCGCGCGCAAGCGGCGGCAGCGGCGCGGCCCGGGCCGCTTCAGCGAGGCCCGCGCCGGCGAGCGGGACGCGCGGGCGCTCCTCGCCGAGGCCCGGGCGCTCGAGGCGCGCGCGCAGGCCGAGGTCCTCTCGCGCGCGCAGGTGGTCCTCGCGACGCTCACCTCGCTCGAGACGCCGGTGCTCGCCGCGCGCCGCTTCCCGCTCGTGGTGGTGGACGAGGCGACCCAGGCCGTCGAGCCCGCGGTCCTCCTCGCGCTCTTGCACGCCGAGCGCGCGGTGCTCGCGGGCGATCACCTGCAGCTCCCGCCCACGGTTCTCTCGGCGGCGGCGCAGGCGGGCGGGCTCGGGGTGTCGCTCTTCGAGCGGCTCGTCGCGCTGCACGGCGACGCCGTGAAGGTCACGCTCGCGGAGCAGCACCGGATGAACCGGCGGATCATGGCGTTCCCGTCGGAGGCGCTCTACGGGGGGGCGCTCCGCGCGCACCCGGCGGTGGCGGACCGGGCCCTGGACGACGCGCCGCTCGAGGTGGTGGACACCTCGGGGCGCGGCTTCGAGGACGAGACGCCGGAGGGATCCGACTCGCGCCAGAACCCCGGCGAGGCGGAGCTCGTCGCGGCCGAGGTGGAGGCGCTCCTCGCGCGCGGCCTCGCCCCCGGCGACGTCGCCGTCATCGCGCCGTACGACGCCCAGGTGCAGCGCCTGCGGCACCTGCTCGCGGCCTGGCTCGACGCGGGACTCGAGGTGGACACGGTCGACGGCTTCCAGGGGCGCGAGAAGGAGGCGGTGGTGGTCTCGCTCGTGCGCGCCAACGCGGAGGGGGAGGTGGGCTTCCTCGCGGACGTGCGCCGCATGAACGTGGCGCTCACGCGGGCGCGCTCGAAGCTCGTCGTGGTGGGCGACGGCGCGACCGTCTCGCGCCATCCGTTCTACGCCGCGTTCCTCGCCCACGCGGAGAAGGCGGGCGCGTGGCGGAGCGCGTGGGAGCGCCATCCGCCGGGGTGAGGCCGACCCCGCCCGCGATCTCGACCCCGACC
>Ga0184637_10001257_pt1 | contig 17440 bp, 20 predicted proteins | sample PLM3_127_b2_FD_133143 | JGI IMG/M metagenome (GOLD analysis project Ga0184637, IMG submission 133143) | Groundwater sediment microbial communities from an aquifer in East River, Colorado, USA - PLM3_127_b2 | ecosystem: Environmental > Terrestrial > Soil > Riparian zone | place: USA: East River...
CATCTTGCGGTATTTCAGCGCCAGCAGCGGCGCCAGGCGGCCCCGGTTGAAGGCCTCGATCTCGCTCAGCGGATTGCGGCTGCGGGCTTTCTGCTGCGGCATGGCGAATCCTAACCCCCGGCGCCGAGTCGGGCACAAGCGCAGAAGAATTAGCGGGCGCGGCCGAGCTGCTGCTCGAAGAAGGAGTAGTCGTCGAGGCCGATGCCGCGGGTCACGGTTGTGCCGTCTTCCGACAGCGGGAAGCAGCCGAACTCCGAGAACCCAGCCAGAGATTCGCGGAAATCCCACTCATAGCGACCGAAGACCGGCGCGTGAGTCCGGTACATCGTGTCATGCAAAGTCGCCACGAAGCCTTTCTCGGACCAGCCAAGCTCATCCAGGAAACGGCCGGTGAAATCCTCGCCGCTGTAATGCACGTGCGTCGAACCGACCAGGCAATAGCGCACGCGGAACGGATTGTCGGTGTAGTCGGCCATGACAAGGCTGGGCAACAGATGCGGCAGATCCGCCGGATCGACATCGGACGGGCGCGGCATCGCGCGGCCGCCGAGTTTGGACCGCCAATAATCATGCAGCTCCGCGACGTCGCGCGATTGCAGGTCGGCGGCGGAATCATAGAGGAGCGAGAGATGCGTGGTTTCGGACATTTCCGGCGCGCATTTCGCGCGCGATGGCCGCGCCTGTCAATGCGGCGGCCTTTAAGGCGCTATCGCGCGCCCAGCGCGCGCAGCGCATGCAGAATTTCCGTCACCAGTTCGGGTGCGGATTTGGCCGCGTCCAGCACGATCGGATGTTCGTCCGCCGCCGGCTCCTCCAAGGTTTCGAACTGGCTGTCGAGCAGGCTGGCCGGCATGAAATGATGGCGCCGCTCGGAGAGGCGGCGGCGGATCATCGCCGGATCGCCGCGCAGATAGACCAGGACGACATCCGGCCGGCCGCCGCTGATGATGCGGCGATAGGCGCGCTTCAGCGCCGAGCAGGCGATGATCCCGCCGACGCCGCCGGCGCGCCACGAGTCCACCCGCGCGGCGATCGCCAGCAGCCAGGAATGACGGTCGCCATCGTCCAGCGGAATGCCGGCCCGCATCTTGGCGATGTTGGCGGCCGCGTGGAATTCGTCGGCATCGGCGAAGGCACAGCCGAAGCGCCGCGCCAATTCCTCCGCCACCGTGCTCTTGCCGGCGCCGGCGACGCCCATCACGATGATGACAGGCGCGGCGCTCATGGCGGTCAGAGCACGCGGGTCGGCAGCGGCCGGCCGGCGAAATGCGCCGCCAGATTGTCGAGCACGAGCTGGCCCATCGCAGCACGGGTCTGATGCGTGGCGCTGCCGACATGGGGCTGCAGCACGACGTTTTCCATCGCCACGAGTGCCGCGGGCACGCGCGGCTCATCCTCGAACACGTCGAGCGCGGCAGCACCCAGCGCGCCGGATTGCAGCGCCCCGACCAAAGCCGCCTCGTCGACGATCGAACCACGCGCGACATTGACCAGGGTGCCCTGCGGCCCCAGCGCCGCCAGCACCTCGGCATCGACCAGGTGCCTGGTGCCAGCGCCGCCGGGCAGGGTCAGCGCCAGCACGTCGCTGTCTTTCGCGAGTTCGACCAGGTTGGCGAAATAGGGATAGGGTGCGTCGGCCTTCCGGCGCGGACCGTGATAGGCGATGGCCATGCCGCAGGCCGCGGCGCGTTTCGCCGTCGCCAGGCCGATGCGGCCCAGCCCGACGATGCCGAGCCTGCGGCCCTTGAGCGCAACGCCCAGCTCCAGTCCACCCTTGGTCCAGGCGCCGGCGCGCACATAGCGATCGCCGCGGCTGATGCGGCGCTGGGAATCGAGGATCAGCGCGAGCGCCAGATCGGCGACATCGTCGGTCAGCACGTCCGGCGTATTGGTGACGGCGATGTTGCGCGCCTTGGCGGCGGCCAGGTCGATGGCGTCATAGCCGACGCCGAAACAAGCGATGATCTCGACCTTGGGCATGGCATTGACCAGCGCCGCGTCGGCACCGGCGCCGCCGCTGGTAACGATGGCGCGGGCCTTGTCGCGCAGCTCGGCCAGCAGGGCGGCGCGATCCGGCGCCTGCCACAGAAGATGCGCCCGGTAGAGCCGGCCCAGCGCGGCCAGCGTCGCCGGATAGATCGGCGCGGCGATGAGAATCTCGGGAGTCATGCAATTGGGCCCCTTATGGTCCGTTCCGCTTTACGCAAAGTCGGAGCATATCGCAAGCTGTCCCAGTGGGTTTCTTCGCAGCCAATCAAGACACTGGCCGACATCGGTGCCAAAGACGTGGAATTCAGAGTAGCAAGATCGCCGGAGCTGGGCTTACTGCCGTGCTCTTGCCTGGGTTTCTAGAGGTGATTCGGACTGTGGAAATGCGCCTTCCGCAGCCCCTTTCGATTCATGGTAGCCTGCGGGCGGAAACCATATCTCGATTACCGGCGCTTGCATCAGTCCAATAAACTGAAAGGCGGCGCCGCGCATTCCAAGATCAAGGAAGTTGTAACTGCTAGTTTTGTGCCCAAAAGTATTGATTACGGGACGGTCATAGTGGATGGGTTTGTCAAAGGCGATCACCACACCATCGACATTCAATTCGGCTTCCTTCTTGCCATTCGTTGCCATCTCGATTGATGCGTATGTTTGCCGCCAACCGTAAATGTTCGATGCGCTCTCATGTAGATATTGCAGCGTTCCGTTGGGATCAGCGCGGATCCGTAAACGCGTATCGACATATCGAGAGGCCTTGCCGAGGCCGTGTGTTCTAAAGTGACTTATGGCGAAGTATGCGAGACTAACAGCAATTACGACCGCGCAAGCGCATAGCGCAGCAAATATTACGATCGCAGCCCATCCGACTTCAGCAAGCTTGTCCCACTTAGAGCCAATCCAAGCGAACAGCCCCAAGCTCGCAAGAAACCCGCCGACAGAAATGATCGTTTCGATCCTTGAAACGAAGTCCCATAGGCGCTCTAAGAGCCTCTTCATAGCTGGACTGTAGCCCGATTCTGCTTGCAACCTGCAATAGTTAAAATCGTCCCCCAACTCCTTTGTGTATTAGGTGCTGCGGCTAGGCGGAGACAATGCGAGTCGTCGGCGCCATATGCCGATCCTAGGCGCCCCTGATTGATTGGGCGCATCCGATCACGCAAACTGCCATGCTACGATCAGGAGAAAGGCCAATGACGGACGTGACCTGCGTGCTGGATTCCAAGGCGGAACTGGGCGAGGGGCCGCTGTGGGATGCCAAATCGGCGCGGCTCTATTGGGTCGACATCAACCGGTGCCAACTGCATCGCTTCGACCCCGCCTCCGGCCGCGACGAAAAATGGCCGGCGCCGGAAAAGGTCGGCTCGCTGGCGGTGCGGGAAAAAGGCGGGCTGGTGGTGGCCCTGCAATCGGGTTTCCACTTCTTCGATCCCGCCACCGGCGCCTGGACGGCCATCACCAATCCGGAGGCGCATTTGCCGGAGAACCGCTTCAATGACGGCAAGCCGGACCGGCAGGGCCGCTTCTGGGCCGGCACCATGCATGACGGGGAAAAAGCCCCGACCGGCGGGCTCTACCGGCTGGGCGCGGATCTTAGCTGCAAACGCCTGGTGGATGGCATCATCTGCTCCAATTCGCTGTGCTGGAGCCCGGACGGCCGCGTCATGTATTACGGCGATTCCAATGCCCTCACCGTCTGGGCCTGGGATTTCGACGCCGCCAGCGGCGAGATCGCCAATCGCCGCGTGTTCATCCAGCGTCCGGCGTCCGAGGGCTTCCCCGACGGCGCCACGGTCGACGCGGAGGGTTTCGTCTGGGTCGCCTATTGGGACGGCTGGCGGGTCACGCGTTTCGATCCCACGGGCCGCGTCGATCGGGTGGTGGAATTCCCGGTGGCCAGGCCGACCTGCCCCAGCTTCGGCGGGCCAAATCTCGACATCGTCTATGTCACCTCGGCCTCGGTCGGCAAGGATCCGCAGCCGCTATCGGGCGGCATCTTCGCCTTCGAACCCGGCGTGAAGGGCTTGCCCGAGCCTTATTTCAAGGGCTGATCCGGCATGGCCAGCGCCCATTCCCACAGCATCTCCGCCGTGCCGCACGCCGCGATCGAGCGCATCAGAGGCCGCGCGCTGTGAAGCGGGTCACGGAGATGTGGCCGGCGGCCGGCCTTCCATTCATCGCGCATTCATCCCGCAGCGGACAAGTTTGCCGAAGGAAGGGAATCATCCCGAAGGAGCGAAAGATGGACAGGATTGCGCGATTGCGACGGCTGGGTGGCCTGGTTGCCATGATGATGGCGACCGCGCTGACCGGCTGCGCGGTCTATGTCGAGCCGGAGCCGGTCTATCAATCCAAGCCGCTGCATGTGCCGCCGGGCCACATGCCGCCGCCGGGCCTGTGCCGGGTCTGGTACCCCGACCGTCCGCCCGGCCATCAGCCGCCGGTCGGCAAGTGCAGCAAGCTGCAATACCAGGTGCCGCCCGGCGCCGTGCTGGTGCGCGGGTAACGCGCGTTGCGCGCGGCCGATCTCCGAGACCGCGGCGATCATGAGTTTTCGCCGCGCGGGAATTTGCGCCGCCGCCGAGCTCACCCTCGCCATCGCGAGATGCGCGGCGTCTTTCGGCTGGATGAAGTCCGGCGCCGCCGGGGCCGGGTCACGCGATCACAACATCTGGAAACGCCGAGGTTGCAAGGCCGGGCGACGCGCCGGAGCTACGCGCGCGCCGTGCGGCGGCTCTGTCATCCTTTTCACATGTGAACGCTGCTCTACAGGCATTTCCGGTGGTTAGCGGGCAGCGTGCAGGCGAATCCGCATGACAGGCGAGGCAGGAAATCCTATGCTCGGACAGCAAGTCTTCGCCCGAAAATTGGCGCCGGACTGGTTGGTCGATTGATTGCCGCCGCGCCCGGCGCGGAGGAAACGACTATGACGGGCAACCGCCTGCTGATCGTCGACGACGAGCCGGCGATCGGCGCGTTCGTCGGACGCATCGCCGCCAAGATCGGCTACGAGATCCTGGCGGTCTCGACCGCCGACAAGTTCCTGGAGCATGTGCGGAGCTGGCGGCCGACCCATATCATGATGGATCTGCAGATGCCGGTGGTGGACGGCGCTGCGCTGCTCTCGCACCTTGCCGCGGAGAAGTGCGCCGCCAGCATCATCCTCATCAGCGGAGTCGATCGCAGCGTGGTGGAAGCGGCGGGGCGCGTCGCCGCCGGCCGCGGGCTGAAGGTGACCGGGGTCCTCACCAAGCCGATCCGCGCCGCCGATCTGTTGGAAGCCCTGCGCACGGTCAAGCAGGAGGCTCCCTGGCTGACCGTCGCCAACCTCTCCGCCGCTTTGGCGAACCAGGAATTCCACCTCGTCTATCAGCCGAAGGTGGATCTGAAATCGGGCGAGATCACCGGGCTCGAAGCGCTGATCCGCTGGCAGCATCCGAGCCGGGGGCTGATCCCACCGCTCGATTTCATCTCCTTCGCCGAATCCTCCGCCTTCATCGATCAGCTCACGCATTGGCTCACCGGCACCGCCTGCCAGCAGCTCCGCGACTGGGATGCGGCCGGAGTCGCCCTCGACGTCGCGCTCAACATCTCCGCGCGCAACCTGCACGAGCCGCGGCTGGCGGAGCTGCTGGAAGGCCATTGCCAGGCCGCCGGCCTGTCGCCGTCGCGGGTCACGCTGGAGCTGACGGAGACGGCGGCGATGCAGGATGCCGTGCAGATGATGGATGTGCTGACGCGCCTCCGCTTCAAGGGCTTCAAGCTGGCGATCGACGATTTCGGCACCGGCTATTCCTCGCTGGTGCAGCTCCACCGCCTGCCCTTCAGCGAGATCAAGATCGACGGCACCTTCGTCGCCGACTGCGCCACGTCGGCGGAAAGCCGCAGCATCGTGCGGCTGGTGATCGACCTCGCGCATGCGCTCGGCATGCAGGCGGTGGCGGAGGGCGTGGAAAAGGCCGAGGCGCTGGATCTGCTGCGCGAGCTCGGCTGCGACCAGGCGCAGGGCTATTTCATCTCGCGCCCGATCAAAGCCAGCGACGTGCCGGCGACCGTGCTGAAACACAAGGAAAGCGCGTGGTTCCGCAGGCTGCAATCCCGGCCCGGAGCGGCCGGCAAGGGCGTCGCCAACAGCGCGTGAACGGGCGATAGCGCGCAAGCATCGAGATCATAGGCTCTCGGCATTTCCGCCGGCCATGCGGCGCCGCCATGATGCGCGGTGACGGGCCGTGCCTCGCGCGGCCGCCTGCAAAGACGGAGCCATCATGTCCATGCGTATCGCCGGATTCTGCGTGGCTGCTGTTGTGGCCTTGGGTCTCGCGGGCTGCGCCGCACCCGCAGCCACGAACCTCGCCGCCCATCCCGCCGCCAGCGCATACGGCGTGGTGACGGTGAGGAGCGCCTGTCCCTTCGACGAAACCGTCATGCGCCTGAAGCAGGACGTCGCGGCCAAGGGGCTCATGTTCTTCGACGAGGTCGATCAGCAGAAGCTGGCGGCCGATGCGGGCATCGCGACGCAGCCTTCGACCCTGCTGGTGTTCGGCAATCCGGCGCTGGGCACGCAATTCATCACGTCCAAGCCGCAATCGGGCATCGACTGGCCGGTGCGACTCTTGGTGTTCCAGGACGGCCACGGCCAAGTGTGGGCGGAATATACCGACTTCGCCTATGTCGCCGCGCGCCACGACATCGACGATCGCGATCCGCAATTCCACATGGCCGCGGCGGTCATCGCCTCCATCGCCGACAGCGTGGCGCGGAAATAGACGGGGTCGGGAGTCGCCTCAGGTCTTTGCGGCGCGCTTGGCTTTCATGCGCGCGATGAAGGCCTCGTTGCGCGGCCATTTGCCGGTGGCGCAATAGGTGGCGAAGCCGGCGATCAGGCTCTTGGCCGCCAGGAACAGGATCAGCGGCAGCGCGACCGGCGCCAGCGACAGGCCGAGCACGATGAGGCCGAAGCGCTCCAGCGCCGTGACGATCCCGCTGGGCGCGCCGAATTTCTGCGCCGCGCCCGCCGCCAGCCAGATCAGGAATCCGTCGAGGATGCCGGCGCCGATGCCGAAGCCGGCGCGGCAGGCGATCCCGTTGGCGGGCGAATCGGACTCGAAGGCGACGCCGACCACGGCCATGGTGCATTCGCGCGGGCCGGGGCCGAAGGCGATCCAGTTGGCGATGGCCGCGAAGGCGCCGAGGATGCAGGCCAGCAGCACATAGGACAAAGGATGGTCGCTGCGGCTGCCATCCTCGCCCAGCATCAGCGCGATGCCGGCGACGATGAACACGCCACCCGCCGCGGCGCCCAGCCAGGCCGGGCCGTTGATGGAGTCGCGCCCGAGCGGCCCGATATCGAACGAGGCCAGCACCGGCAGGATGCCCGCCGCCAGGCACAGCAGGCCGAAGAAGAACCGGGCGGCCGGCGACAAGCTGTTGTGCCGGTGGGGAAATTTGAAGTCGGCGGGCTTGAAATGGGCGGATTTGAGTTCGGTGGATCTCATCATAAGGCGGCCTCGGTTCCGAAGGATCGGCGGCGCACTGACCGCCCGAGGCTAGCAGGGCTCGGTTAAGCAATGATGGATGTGCGGCGCGACGGCGCGGATGGCGGTGCGACGCGATCTCGGTTAGCCTTTCAGATCAATGGTTTCGCGTAAAGTACGGAGCGCCGCGCTGATGAAATTTTTGCGTCGGATGATGGCTACCTTCGCGGGCGATAAGAAGAACAAGCGGAACCTGCGCCGGGGCGCCGCCAACAGCCTCTATGTCGGCGATCATACGTTGCTGATCCGTACCCGGCGCGGCCATGTCATCTATGCCGATTCGCGCGATCTCACCATCGTGCCGCAGCTCGCCTTCCAGGGCGTCTGGGAACCGTGGGTGACCAAGGCGATGCAACGCGCGCTGAAGCCCGGCATGAACGTCGCCGACGCCGGCGCGCATATCGGCTATCACGCCTGCATCATGGCGCGGCTCGTCGGGCCGGCCGGCCGGATCGACGTGATCGAGGCCAATCCGCGCCTGGCGCAATTGCTGCGCAAGACCATGGGCGCCAACGGCTTCCAGCGCCGCGCCCAGTGCCACGAGGTGATTCTCTCCGACCGCGCCGGCGAGGCCGACTTCCACATCTTCGAGAATTTCATGGCCGCGAGCTCGATCCTGCCCATGCAGGCGACGGCGGAAAGCTTCGGCGACAAGGTGCGCGTGGCGCGGCTGAAGACGGCGCGGCTGGACGCGATCGTGGCTGCCGAGCGGCTGGAGGCGCTGAAGGTGGATTGCGAGGGATCGGAGCCGGCGGTGATCGACGGCGCCCGGCGATTCCTGGAGAACGGCTCGCTGAGGCACATCTTCATGGAGTATTCGCCGCACTTCTACACGGATCGCGCGGCACCGGAGCGCATGTTCGCCGATCTGGAGCGCTACGGCTTTCGCGCGGCATTGATCGAAAAGGACGCCGCGCCGCGCGCGATGACGCGAGCGCAGACTCTGGCGCTGCCGGATCTGGTCGACCTGTATCTCGCGCGCGACTGACAGCGTGGGGTTGACGAGGTGGGATTGACGGGGCGGGACTGACGGTGACCGCGGAAATGGCGCCGGAGTTGACTTCTTTTGTTGCGCAGACTTGCCGCCGCAGAAAACGACCCTGACCACAGCCACGTCTTGTTAACCCTGGCCCCGATATTCTCAAGAGGGGCGAGTGGGGAAACAGGGGTGAGCCACGACCATGAACTTCTTCAAACTATGCGCGCTGACGATTGCGTTTGCCGTGAGCTTTCTTGCCGTCGGCATTCCTTATTGGCAGATCCCCTACGGCAAGGTCGGCCTGCCGGATACTCTGATGACGCCCGGCCTGCTTGTCATCGTCGTCGCGGCATTCCTGCTGCGCGCCGTCGGTGCGGCGTCTCTCTGGACCGTGACCGGCATTGTCGGCGCCTCGGTGCCGGCAACGGTATGGGCCCGCATGGAATGGGAGACCGCATCGGATCCCACCTCGCACAATTTGTGGCCGTTGGAAATCGTGTTCGTGCTGCCGCTGGGTTTGGGCGCGGCCTTCGCGGGCGCGTTCGTGGGCGCGCTGGCTGGCAGCCTCATCGCCAGATGGCGCGCGGCGCGCAGCGTGGACGAGGAAACATGAGCGTGATGTTCAAGGCATTGGGCGCGCTCGTCGCGCTCTACGTCGTCTATGCCATCGTCAGCGGCAAGGTCTACGCGAAGTCCGGGCCCGGCGGCCGCGCGATCTTGCGGCGGAACTCGCCCGAGGATTTCTGGGTGGTGATCGCCATCTATGCCGGGCTCGGCGTTGCATTGGTATTTGTGTTTTGAGTGCGGCGTCGCATCCGAGCGATCAGTCGCGGGGTACTGACGTCATGGCGATTGTTCGGCCTGCTCCCGCGGCCTAGTATTCATCCATCGCCGCAGCGCGTGGCCATGATTTCACGCCGCAGGAATGTGAGCCCCAGATGAAGCGTCCTTGGTTTCAGCTCTTGATCGCAGCAATGCTCGGCATCGGCCTCGCCGGGCCGGCGACCGCCGGCTGCAAGGATCATCCCGGACCGGAGATCGACTGGTCGGGCTGCGACAAGACCAAGCTGCTGCTGACGGGTGACGATTTTCACGGCGCCAATCTCACGAACGTCGATTTCAGCTTCAGCGATTTGAGCGGCGCCGATTTGAGCGGCGCGAATTTGACCGGCGCGCTGCTGACCCGGGCGCGCTTCGTCGAGGCGAATTTGCAGGGCGCCGATCTGTCCAAGGCGATGTTCGACCGCGCCGATCTGAGCCAGGCGAATCTGAGCGCCGCCAAGGCGCAGAAGGCGGAGCTGCACCGCGCCAACCTCACGAACGCGAACCTCTCAGGCGCCGATCTCGGCAAGGCGGAGCTGGGCCGGGCCAAGCTGACGAGCGCCGATTTGACCGGCGCCGTCTTGCAGCGCGCCTACCTGGCGCGCGCCGATCTGCGCGGGGCCAAGCTCGCCGGCGCCGACCTGACCGAGGCGGAACTCTACCTCGCCGATCTGCGCGGCGCCGATCTCAGTACAGCGAAGGGCCTGGTTGCGGAGCAGCTCGAGGAGACTTGCGGCGACGCGACCACCAAGCTCCGCGCCGATATGGCGCCGCCGGCGGACTGGCCGTGCACGCGGGCGGAGGCGGAGGAGTGAGGGGCGTTCGTCGAGTTTGACGCGGCGAGGCGGTGCGGGCGGTCTCTTGCGGCGGGGACATCAACCCTGACCTCATTTCCACGAGACAAGCCGTTGTTGCCGGCCCGCCGCTTAGTATAGTGATGATCGCAGTAGGTTCGGTGGAGTCGCTTTCTCCACCTCCGGTGCTGGGGGGAACAACAACGAGAACGCGCGACCGTCTCGGTCAGTCACTGACCGGGACTGTTTTGTGTACGTGATTCTCACGATGGTCAATGACGTGACCAAACCCCACGACGCTTGTGCAACGCCGTGAGGATGTTACATGACCGCGCTGACACCACACCAGAAGCAGTTCGTTCTTGGCCCGATGCCGGTCAGCGTCCGGCCAGGCTGGGTCTCTATCCGGCTGGCGGAGCGGCTCGTTCTCTCTCATTGCCCGAAACTCAGGGTCGCACCGCTCCAATCGCTGGACGGCAAGGATTACTGGCTGCTTGGTCTGGCGGTTCTGGCCGATATGCCGATGACGACCATCGCGGACCGGTTCCGACTGAAAAATTCGAACGAGATCGAAGACTGGACAGGATTCTGGGCGGGGAAATGGGCGCTCATCTCAGCCAGCAATTGCTGGCAGGATGCATCCGGCTGTCTTGGAATCTACTATCGCGACGCTGCAGGCGCGTTCTGGATCTCCAGCAGTCCCGCTCTTCTGAGCGATCATTTGCCGGACACGCCTCGATTGGCCCGCATACCCTGGCAAGTCACCCATCGCATGGGGATCGATTGGATTCCAGCTCCGTTCACAACGCGAGAACATGTCTACAAGGTCCTGCCGCAGAGAACGATAACTCCGGGCACCGGCGCCATGCGGCCGATAAGCTTCGCCGCAGCGAGCGGCAACGCGCCCATGAACGACGAAGCGCCCGTGAACGATGACGCCTTGGCATCCGCCTTCAAGACAGCTCTGATCAACTGGGCGCAGGAGGATTTTCGCGAGCGGCTTGTCGGTTTGACGGCGGGCCTTGACACGCGGACCATCCTGGCCGCCGCCAGCGCGGCAAACCTCGATGTCGAGGCATGCACGATCAATTATTCCGACGCCGACCGGCGCGACATTGCTTTGCCGCCGCGGCTGGCCGCGAGCGTTGGCATTCCTCACCGGCGGATAACCCATCCCGATCCGGCACTGGATCCGTCGGAGATCCAGGCCAGGGCCGCGGCGATAGCGGAGCATATGGATGACTCGACGTTCCATCCGGTTTCAGCTTCGGTCGCCGACGGCCTTGAGGGTTTCATGCATGACAGTGGGCGGACGATCGCCGGCGGCCACGTCCTTGGACTGGCGCGATGCTACAACTGGAAACGATTCGCCAGGGCCGGCTTCGCCGAGACGCTGCCGTCCGCCGACCAGCTATTGGATGCTTTTTTCACCCGCGCACCCGAACCCCCTCACGTCTGGAAGCCCGAACCTCGTCCATTCTGGAAAGAGGCGATGCAGCTTTGGATAAATTCGCTGTCGGATCCTGTTCCTTTGAAGCTCGATTGGCGGGATCGTTTTCAACTGGAGCAACGCGTCGGCGCCTGGAACTCCGGCCTGGAGCGCATGTCGGATCTGATGGACGGCACGTACTTCTATCCGGGCAATTGCCTGTGGATCTTCCACTTGCTCCTGCAGGATCCCCCCGAAAAGAGATTGGTAGGGTCCGCCCAGAAAAGGGTGATCCAGCTCCTCGAGCCGCGCCTTTCGAAGTTTCCGGTCAACGCAGCCAGTACGGGCGTGAAAAGCAAGATGCGGGCGCTGTTGGGCCCCGTAGTGACCGGCAAGCTGAAATCGCTCGCCAAGAAGCTCAAGGGGCGATGAGCGGAGATGCGGAGGGGCGCCAACACCTACGAAATCAGCGCGTCGCGCGCATCAGGATGGAAGCCCCGCCAATCACCGCGCCGAGAATTCCAGCCTTGCAGCGCCGGGAGAATTTCCCGTGCTTGGTGGGAACGTCGGCCTCACGCCTTAGCTGCTTGATCGGGAGGGTACGCTCGATTTCGAGCGCGCTGTCAAAATCCTCGCGGTAGACATCGTGGTAGTCGCTATCGGGAATGTGCTTCATTGGTCGCCCCACAAATGATCGTTCTATTAAGAGCAGGAATATTTAAAAATTTATTTAAATTGTTCATTGCGAACGCAGGGCCGCCAGCCGAATCGCAGTTGCACCTTGTCCTTCCGCGTCCTTCTGCGCCCGGTTGATCCTCGCGGCGTTCGGCCCGGTCCGGAGTGCGATCGCCGCGTTGCAGTGGGGGCAGTCGATCGACGATAGCCACCCCACATCGTGAAGGCTCCTTTCGAACCAATGGGCGCAACTGGCGCAAACGATCGAAACGCGGATCAGGTAGGCGGAAGTCACCGTGGGAACTCTCCCGATGTTCAGGATCCGTCCCGCTCCTGAATTACGATATAAGAAGGTCTACCGCGGATGGCGCGCCGTTCTCGGCAATAAAGACGTGACAAAGGCCGGCTGGCTCGGACAAATCAGCAACGTGATATGGAGGAGCAGTGACGGACGGCTATTCGAGCCTTGCCATTATTGCCTTCGTCAATTCAAGCGCGCGCGCTCCGACCCCGCTCTCCTCCTTACGTTCCGAGCTGGCGCTCCGCGGCCACCAGCTCGACCTGGCGTTTCAGGTCCGGATATTGGGCCGTGAGCATGCGAAAATCGGCGACGTCGAGCGTCAGCAGACGGCACTCCTTGACGGCGGTCACCGTCGCCGTGCGATGCAGGTCGCGCAGCAGGGCGATCTCGCCGAAGAACTGTCCGGGCTTCAGCCGGACGGGGACCGGTTGCACGTCGACCTCGACCTCGCCTTCGACGATGAAGAACATCGCGTGGGCCAGCTCGCCGCGGTGCACGATCACATGGTTGGCCGCCACGATCTCGGGCTTGAGCAGGCGCGCGATCGATGCGATCCGCGACGCGTCCAGCCGGGCGAACAGCGGCACGCCCGCCACGGCCTGCCAGGTCACCACGAAGTCGCGCCGCTTGATCTCCTCGGCGAAGCCGGAAGCGAGAATGCCGGCCGGCACCGCGAACATGGCGATGCCGAGCAGCATGGTGAAGCCGCCGAAGATGCGCCCCAGCGCGGTCGCCGGCGCCATGTCGCCATAGCCCACCGTTGCCATGGTGACGATGCCCCACCACAGGCTGTGCGGGATCGATTGGAAGATGTCCGGCTGCACGTCGCGCTCGAGCAGATACATGACGGTCGCCGCGATCACCAGCATGATGCACATGGCCGTGACCGCCGCCACCAGCGATCGCGCTTCGCGCGCCACCACCGCGCCGATCAGCGACAGGGCCGGCAGGCAGCGGGCGAGCTTGAACAGGCCGAGCGCGGCGGCGATTTCGAACCATTCCCGGTCGACCGGAAACACCAGCGCGGCCCAGCCCGGCAACACCGCGATGACATCGACCAGGCCGAGGAACGAGAGCAGATAGGAGAGGCGGGCATGGAGGTCGTTGTCGGCGGCAATGCCGGCCTTGCTCTCGGGCGCGATCCACAGGCGGGTCGCAAGCTCGCACGAAAACACCGACAGGGCGAAATACCGGGACCACGCCACGAAGGTCGCCGCGCCGGGTCCGGCCCCCGCCAGGGTCTCCACCATGGCGGCGCCGAGCGCCGCCGCGATCGCCGCCACCAGCACGGCCGTGACCGCGGCATGGGCGGCGCTCCGGCCGGGTTCGCCGACCAGCGCATAGACCTGTTTGCGAACTGCGCTCACATTCCCTCCCCAAGGCCGGCGCGGGCGAAGCCTATCATGACGGCACGGCATCATGGTATGGGGCCGGCCGAAGGGGCAAAGCAGCGGGCGGCGGCTGCGAGCTGACCGTGCTCCCGCGATGTCCCCGTTCCGCCGGAAAGATACCGGGAATCGCATGACCTGCGGCCGAATCCGCCAGGCAGGGCCGCAGACGAAGGCGGATGTCAGGGCTCCGGAGTCTATTGCGCCGAACGCGCAAACCGCGAACCATCCACGGCGGGCCGGGAAGCGCTCGTCCGGAACCGGGACGCCGGCGGGCCGGCGGCTGCACGGCGTCAGACCTGGCTTTCGATCGGCCTCGTGCGGCGCCGATCGCGCCGCGTCGCCCCGCCGCTCCGGTCTGCATCTCTGCCGGCTTGGCACTGGGCGGGCGCTGCACTACCATTGCCCGAATCGCGCGTTGCCCGGAATTCGGATCCGTGTCCCTTGGCCGTCCCTTGAGCGAAGACTCGCCATCCGTCATCGAGCCCTGGGAGCCGGGCGCCGCCAGCCCGCCTGACTTCGTGCAGGCCTATCGGTGGTGGCGGGCGCGCATCGATGCCGGCCGGCTGCCGTCACGGTCCCAATTCGACCCGCTGGACAACCGGTTTCTGCTGGGACGGATCGTCTTCTTTGACGTGATTCGCGATCAGCGCGGCGTGGATTTTCGCTATCGCCTCTGGGGTTCGGAGATCACCACCCTGGTCGGCAGGGACCATACCGGCCGATTGCACAGCGAGGTCGTGGCGCCGGAGGCGATGCCCTTCGGACGCCGGTGTTTCTTCTGGATGATGGAGCATCGGCTCTGCCAGGTCGCGCGCCAGCGCGTGCCGTTCGAGAACCGCGAATTCCTCGATTACGAGCGCCTCGGACTGCCGCTCTCGAGCGACGGCGCGGAGGTCGATCAGATCATGCTCGTCGTTCATCCCCGCAAATCCGCCTGATGCGGTGTCATGCGTGATTGGGCCTTCGCGGCCAGAGTCCGAATTCCGGGTCCGATTCCGTGTCCGGTCCAAATCAACCCGACCCTGGCCCCAAGCCGCCGTCTTGTGAGCGCCCGGGCTTGGCCGCATAGTGATCGGCGCCGGATGGATCATCGATGGCGGGATGGCCGCAAGCCGCGCGTCCCGCCGCATCCAGTCGGCCGGCCAGCGCATCGCGCGCCAAACCGAATGCGAAAGTGGCACGCCAAACAAGAAGGAGGATCACGTGGCCAAGGCAAAGCAGATCATCATCAAGGTCGAGGACAGGCCGGGGACGGTGGCGGCCAGCATCAGGTCGCTGTCGGAGGCGGGCGTCAATATCGTCTCGGTCCTGGCCTGGAACCCGCAGGGCACGCTGCAGCTTGTGACCGACAATCCGCGCAAGGCCGCGAAGGCGCTGGCCGCGGCGAACGTCGCCTTCACCGAGGCGGCGGCGGAAATCGTGGAGCTGCCGAACAAGCCCGGCGCGCTCCTGGCCTATCTCGAGAAGCTCGCCAAGAAAGGCGTGAATTTGCGGTCGATCTGCGCAACCACGAGCAAGACTGGAAGGAAGGCCGTGGTGGTCTGGACGGCCGAAAGCTGAACGGGCGAAAGCTGAACGGGCGCGGGATCGGAGAGCCGGGCCAGGGCCGGCTTTCCGCGCTCCGCCTTCGGCGGAGGCTTGCGGGAAAGTCACTCTGACCCCGCTTGGTCCACCGGCTCCTACCGCGGCACGTCCGATGGGGGATGGATCATGACCGAAGTGCTGCGCCTGCACGCGCATCGCGCGATCCTGGGCGAGGGGCCGACCTGGCGGCCGCGGGAGAATGCGATCTATTGGATCGACCTGCGCGCGCCGGCGATCTTTCGCTACGATTGCGGCAGCGGCGCGCAGCAGACCTTGCAGGTCGCGCTCGGCGACCGGCTGGGCGCGATGGTCTTCACCACCGACGGGCGCATGGTGGTGGCGGATCGCGGCGGCCTCCATCTGGTCGACGGCGCGAGCGGAGAGCGGCGGCAGCTCGCGCATCCCGATTCCGCGCAAGCCCTCAATTGCTTCAACGACGCCAAGTGCGACGGGCGCGGCAGGCTGTGGTCCGGATCGGCGGACACCAAGGATACCGATGCCAATGGCAGCCTGTTCGTGTTCGACCGGCAGGCTCACGGGCGCAGGATCGACAGCGGCTTCACCTGCTCAAACGGCCCGGCCTTCAGCCCGGACGGCAGGCGCGCCTATTTCACCGATTCCTATGCTTTCGAAATCTGGTGCTACGAGCTCGATCCGGCAAGCGGCGAGATCGGGCCGCGCCAGAGCTTCGCCAAGGTAGCACCCGAAGACGGCTATCCGGACGGCATGACGGTCGATGCCGAGGGCTTTCTGTGGAACGCGCACTGGGACGGGTGGCGCGTCACGCGCTATGACCCGGACGGGCGCATCGACCGCGTGCTCAAGGTTCCGGTGCCGAAGCCGACCTCGATTGCGTTCGGCGGTCCCGACATGAAGCGGCTCTACATCACCAGCGCCTCGCTCGACATGAATCCGCAGCAGCTTGCCGAGGCGCCGTGGTCGGGCTGCCTGATGGCCTGCGACCTCGATGTCACGGGCGTGCTCGATCACGATTTCGATCTGGGCGCGATCCTCGACGTGTCGGGCGGATTGGTGACGCCGTAGGGCGGAAGCCTGCTCGGACCCCATTTCCTTCCCGATATTCCCGGCCCAATTTTCCCGTCGCCGGTTTTCCAGCCGGCAGATATTTCCCCCAAGGTCGCGGCGGACAAGGAGCAGCGGCCGCTTTGCGCCGCTTTCGTTTGGCACGTGAATTGCTTCGATTTGGGGACCAGGACATTTCGGGAGCTTGGCCATGAAAGCGACTTTCGTAAATCCGTCACTGCCCAACCTGCACGCTGCGGCGCCCGGCAGCGGCAAGCCGCAGGAGACGCCCGGCGCCGGTTTTGCGCGTCAGTTAAGCGCGCACGCCGCCACGCATGTTCCACCGGCGCAGGCGGCTCGCGCGGCGCTGGCGGCGCGTCCTGACTTGTCCGACCGCCCGTTCGGCGCGATCGTGTCGTTGCTGGCGCGGCATCAAGAATTGCCGGCGGGCGTCGAGCCGGAGCCCGCGCCCGCGGAGCCACCGGCCGGCGATGAGGTCGAAACCGTTGAGCCGCCGATTGCGGGCCCGATCGGTGACGAAACGGCGGGCTCCGTGGAAGAGGAAACAGCGTCCGCGTAGAAATCGATGATGCGAAGACGGCGTCAGCGTGGATTGCCGCGACGCCGAATCCCGGGCTAAGGCACCCGCAGGTCGAGATCGACCAGCCATTGCCGCGCGGTGGCCTCATCCACCTGCGTGCCGGGCGGCAGGTCGCGGCAGAAGCACCCGACGAGCGTGCCGACGCGCGGCGCGGGATCGGTGGTGAAGACGGCGCATGTGCGCCGGTCGTGCCCGCGATGCAGCTTGCCGTCGGCCATCGTCTCCGGCTTCTTGGGGTCGGGCTCCATCACCGCGCGCTCGCTCATCAGCAGCCAGTAGACTTGGCGGCCCCAGAGCGCCTCGATGCGGCCGGGCAGATCG
>Ga0184637_10001258_pt1 | contig 17436 bp, 17 predicted proteins | sample PLM3_127_b2_FD_133143 | JGI IMG/M metagenome (GOLD analysis project Ga0184637, IMG submission 133143) | Groundwater sediment microbial communities from an aquifer in East River, Colorado, USA - PLM3_127_b2 | ecosystem: Environmental > Terrestrial > Soil > Riparian zone | place: USA: East River...
AACGAAGCGACGAGCAGCCGCAGACGAGGGCGGCGGCGACGATGGCGAGCAGGTGCAGGATGGGCGCAGCCCCATCGAACGGCCGGTCCCGCAGCATAGGGGCACCGTCAGGGCGCGCCGAGCACGCTGTGCGCCTTGTCGAGCACTCTCACGTCCACCGGAAACGCGGCCCGAACGCTCTGCGTCACTGTACAGAAGTTCTCGAACTGGCCGAGGATGCGATCCAGCATGCGAAGTTCTCCGGCCAGCACGCCGAGGTGTAGGTCGACGGCGATGCGGCCGATGCGAAGCCGATGCTGTGCGTTGCGAGTCATGCTGACCGTGGCGACCGCACGGATCGGCCCCGGCTCGTTCTTGAACCTGCGCATGACAAAGAGCAGGCTCGCGGACAGGCAGCCGGCCACCGAGGTTGCGAGCAGTCGCGCAGGGTTCGGACCCGCGTCGCTGCCGAGTGGCGCCGGCTCGTCGATGATCAGCGGCGGCACGGCCGGGTTGTCGAAGCGGGCCTCGAACCGATAGTCCGATTGCTGGGTCAGCTCGATCGCGAATCGACTTTCGGCTTCGCCGTCGGCACTCGTCGATCGGACGGGCACCCGGACATCGACACGCTCAACGGTTGCGGGATCGGGGCTCATGACACGCTAGCGGATGATCAGGACCGGCGTCGTGCACAGCGCCATGACGCGCGAAGCGACCGAACCCAGCAGCAGGTTCGCAAGGCTGGAGTGACCGTGCGAACCAATGACCAGCAGATCGAAGCTTCCCGAGGTGGCCGTCTCGGCGATCACGTCCGCGGCGCGACCGACGAGGTGGGTCGCCAAGACGTTCCACTGGTTCTGTGCAGCGAAGGCCTGCACCGGTTTCAGCACTCGATCCGCCTCATCGGCGTAGTACTGGTCGATGGCCGCCTTGTCGACGAATCGCGTGACATGCGGTGGCACCGGCGCCACGACGGTGATCGCGTGGTACTCGGGGGTCTCTCCGAAGAGCTCGTCATGCGCGGCAAGGTAGGCAAGCATGCGCTTCGTATACGCGCTGCCGTCGACAGCCAACAGAATCTTCATGTGTTGTCCTCGCAAGAAAGCGGAGTTGCATCTGTGCGTTGAGACTAGGAGATGTGAGCAGATGGAGCCTTGATCTGGCGCAACTCGATCCATTGCGCCTCGCCGTTGCACCGTCCAGGAAGGCTGCAGTTGCTTCAGAAGCAGCACAAGGGCATGGTCGTCATGCTCGTACACAACAAGGCGGCACTGGTCTTCGGAGCGCTGTTCGTACTGCAGGGCACCGGTGTTGGCGGCTCTCAGAAGAAATACCGAACCCGCAACTCCACCCGCGATCGAGCCGGCCTTTCGCCGTATTCGGTCGAGTCGCCGCCGCGGTTCAGTGCCAGGCGCAGCCGCAGCTCCAGGTTGTCGAAGCCCGTGTACACGGCCTCCGGCATCACCAGGTAGCTGTGGTCGTCAGTGTTCGAGATCAGCGTGACCGACGGCGTCAAATCCACGATGTTGAACGGCTCCTTCTGGCTGACCCGAAGGTAGGCATAGCGACGCATCGCGTTGGGCCGCGTGTAGCCTTGGGCCGCCGCACGGCCGGCGACCGGGGCCAGCGCTGAAACGGAAGCCGAAGCTCGCACCACGTCGAAGAACTGCGCCATCTCCGAGGTCGAATACCCGCCGCCGTTGCGATAGAGCTCGAACACGATGGTCGTGTCGTGCTGGGTGAGGTAGCGCAGGCCCAGCAGGGAACTGGTATAGCTGCGCGTGTGCATCGCCAACCCGTTGCCGGGGGTCAGCAGCGCACGCGAAGCGTCGGCAGTGCGGGCCCATTCGCCGTGGACTTCCAGATTGCTGCCCAGGTTGCGCGAGAAGTCGAATCCGAAGCGCGGCCCATCGCTGCCGCGCGCGGCATAGGTCAGGTCGATGTCGCTGTCGAAGACCAGACCGTACAGCTTGAACGCCGGGTTCAGATGTCCGGGCCTGCCGAAATCGGCATTGAGCCCCGACGTCGTGGGCACGAGCGCCGACATCAAGCTCAGCGTCTGCAGCGGCCCTTCGAAGCTGCGCACCAGCGCGCCGGTGGCCATCACGAAGCCTTCGCGCGCGAGCTCGGGATCGCTCGGGTCCTTCGGCCGCTCGAGGAACGCCACCGGGCTCCACGCATAGCCCTTGCCCCAGCGCAATGCTCGCTTGCCGAGTTCGGCGATGCCACGCGGAGTGACCTGCCAGCTCGCGTAGGCCTCGTACATGCGACCGTCGCTGTCTGCTCCCCGGGGCTCGTCCAACCCGCTGGCGTGGCCGGTGAAGTTGAAACTCAAGGATCCGTGACGCAGCACACCGGACACCTCGGCGGCCGCGCTGCGGCGGTCGACGCTGCTGCGTGTCTCGCCCGGGTACTGCAGTTGGTAGCCCGTCGAGTCGCGCCGCAGCCATTGCCGCTCCGGCCGGAGTTCGACGAAGCCGTTCCACTCGAAAGCCTTCTTCTCGAAAGCCGAGACATCGAAGGTCTCGGCGGCCCGGGCGATCGGCACGGCCGCCAGCGCCGTGAGCAGCGCCACGGCTCCGGCGGCGCGGCCACACCTCACCGCAGTTCCTTGGCGCGCGGCAGGTACTCCAGCGTGAACACCTCGTCGGGCATCGAGCGCGCACGGATCTGGCCATAGAGCATCACGGACGTGTAGCCCTTGTGCAGCGGGCTCGCGGTCTCGAGCGTGGCCGGCCGCTTGATGCCGCCGCCGAAATCCTTGATGTCCTTGTAGGTCAGCGTCTTGATCAGCAGACCGCTGGCGGCATAACACTCGATGACGGTCGGCAGCACGGTCTTCTTGTCCACCTTCATCGTCAGGCGGTCGTAGGCCACGTCGCCCGTCTTGGCCTTCAGCGTCAGCAAGTACGCGTCCTTTTCGTCGCTTGCGGACTCGACGTTGTACTCGGCCGCATAGTCGAGCCGCAGGATGTCGGCGTTGTTGAAGACGCCGCCGATCACCGACTGCAAGCTGGTGATGCGCATCGGCTTGCCCACGTTGGGGATGTACAGCCACATGTTCTCGCCCAGGCGCAAGGTGCCGCGATCGCGTTCGCTCGGCGGGTCGAGAAACAACGCGACCATCTTGTCGCGCCCCTTCTTCACCGAATACAGCACGAACTCCTTGCGGCTGCCGTCCGGCTCGATGTTGATGAGCTTGCGGTACATCTCGTACGACTCGGGCTCGAGATTGCGGTCCACCTTCTGCAGCAACTGCGTGCCGTCGATGGCGATCGCCGGCCACGCGAGCAGCGCGCACAACAGGACGAGCAGCTTGTTCATCGTGGCTCCGGCATTCTTCAGACGTGGCGCAAGGCGTTGATCGGGTCCAGCCGCGAGGCCTTCCAGGCCGGCTGCAGGCTGGCGAGCACGGCCACGCCGATCACCATGGCCGCGACGGTCGCCACCTCGAACACGCCGATTCGCGGTGCCAGCACCAGCGCCTGCTGCTGGCCGAAGACGAAGTGGACCTTCCACACGTTGAGCGCATAGATCGCCGCCAGGCTGACCAGCGTGCCGAGGGCGGTGCCGAGCAGTCCGAGCAGCAAGCCCTCGCCGAGGAACAGCGACAGGATGCGCGCGGGCGGCGTGCCGATAGCCGCGATCGTGCCGATCTCGCGGATGCGCTCGTACACCGCCATGACCATCACGTTCATCACGCTCACGAGCACGATCGACACCAGCACGATCTTGATGAAGACGGTCATCACGTCGATCAGGCGCGCGAGGTTCGCGAACGGTGACAGGTCGGCCCAGGTGTGCACTTCCAGCAGCGGCTGGCCTTCGTTGTTCGTCAGGCCGTCCAGCGCCTGCCGTAGGCGGGTTTCGGTGCGGCCGAGTCGGGCCGGGTCCTGCAGCCGGATCGCGATCTCGCTGACCTCGGCTTCCTTCATGCGCAGTAGCTCGCGCGCGTCGTCGATGTGGACGTAGCCGTCGCGACCGCCGGGGCCGGAGATGCTCTCGAGGACGCCGCGCACGACGAAGGTCTTGCCGTTCACCGAGCCGTCGCGGTTGGTGGCGACCAGCACGACGGTGTCGCCGATCTTGTTGCTCATGCCGCGCGCCAGCAGCGCCGGGATCAGGACTTCGCCCTTGGTGAGCAGCGGGCCGTCCCTGCGTCCCTGGCTGATGCGGCCGGGCAGCAGCGGCGCAGTCGCCGCCTCGCGAGCGGGGTCGATGCCGTTGATGCGGATGCTGGTCGTTTCGGCGAAGTTGCTGTACATGGCGCCGAACTTCACGCGCGGCGACCAGGTCTGCACGGCGTCGACCTGCTGCAGCGCCTCCTCGACCTTGGCCATCGCACCTGGCTGGAGATTCAGGTTCAGCGGCAAGGTGTCGATCGACGCGACGTATCCCTTGCGGTGAACCTCGAGGTGGCCGAGCACGGAATCGGTGATCTGGCCGACCATCATCGCCTTGAACGAGCCCGTTACCGAGATGAACAACAGCACCGCGAGCATGCCGATGACGATCAGCAGCAGCGTCAGCAGCGTGCGGCGGCGATAGCGCGACAGGTTGCGGCCGGCGATCCTGAAGACATCAAGCAAGGGCGGTCTCCCGCTTGTCGGCGCGGGAGACGACGCGGCCATCTTCCAGCGTGAAGGTGAGCTCCGCCTCCGACATGATCTTCGGGTCGTGCGTTGAAAAGACGAAGGTGGTGCCGAACTCGTCGCGCATCTGCTTCATCAGATCGATGATTCGATACGCGGTGTCGTGGTCCAGGTTGGCGGTGGGCTCGTCGGCCAGCACCAGCTTCGCACGGCTGACCAGCGCGCGCGCCACCGCCACACGCTGCTTCTGCCCGCCCGAAAGCTGGTCGGGGCGCTTGCCGGCCTGCGCTTCCATGCCCACCGCGTGCAGCAGCCGCATCACCTGCTCGCGCCGCTGCTGCGGCGCCCACTGCTGCACCATGATCAGCGGGTACTCGATGTTCTCGTACGCCGTGAGTACTGGCACGAGGTTGAAGTCCTGGAAGATGAATCCGATGTTGCTGCCGCGGAAGTGCGCCGCGGCGCGCCGGTCCAGCGTCGCGATGTCGGTGTCGAGCACGTGGAGCGTTCCGGACGTCGGGTGGTCGAGGCAGCCGATCATGTTGAGCAGCGTGCTCTTGCCGCTGCCGGACGGCCCGACGAAGGCGACGAACGACGCCGGCTCGATGACGAAGTCGGCGCTCCGGACCGCGTTCACCTCGACGTCGCCGTTGCGGTAGGTCTTCGTGAGCCCTCGGGCGCTCACGAGAGGAGTCGATGTGCAGGCCTTCTCGAACGGCGTTGCCGCCGTCCCATGCGCATCGAGCAAGCGCTTCAAGGGAAGCGCCTGGTCGATCATTTCTGCACGACCTTCAGGCCAGCGCAGGCGTCGCGTCGCGGTTGGGCCGGCAGCGTACGACCCTTCTCCTTGGCGCGCGCCACCATCTGTTCATGGTGCTGATCGATGTAGGCCTTGCATTCTTCGTAGGTCTTCAGCGAGTGCATCTTGTCGCGATGCTGCTGCTGCTCGGCTGGCGTCATCAGCGGCCATCCGGGCGTGAAGTCCTTGCCCCAGCGGGCGCCGGGTCCCATGCCGCGCGGATCGGCACCGGGACCATTCGGGCAATCTGCGGCCGGCGCGCTCGCACCTGCACGGCAGCGGTCGGCGCGTGGCCCGGGTTGTGCGAGCGCGAGGCCGGTCGTCATCGTCAGGGTGACGGTCAACATGGCGAGGGAGGTGAGCTTCATGGCGTGGTCCTTGAGTAGGAGAGGGAGACAGAGAGGTAGACGGGCCGCCACCTTAGGTGCCGGCGCACGGTCGGCCGTTGATGAACATCAACACCTTCGCGATCAGCAACCCGGCTGTACACCGAGCTTGCGCAGGATGATCTCCAGCGGGCACCACCTGGTGACGGCGCTTTGCAGCAGGTTGGCGCCGACGAACGCGGTGAACGCGAGCCACCAGGTGCTCACGTACAGCGGGCTGCCCGGAATGCCGAGCGCAAGCGACACGAGGATGAAGGCGCCGGCGAACAGGCGAACGATTTGCCAGGAAGTCATGCTGTGGCTCCTTGAGAGGACGAAAGGGAAGGGGTGGCCGCGAGCTTGCGGCGGTAGGCGACGAAATACAGCAGCGGGATCACCACCAGCGTCAGCGCGGTGGACACGAGGATCCCGAAGATCAAGGAGACGGCAAGCCCGTTGAAGATCGGGTCGTCGAGAATGAAGAAGGCGCCCACCATCGCGGCCAGGCCGGTGAGCACGATGGGCTGCGCGCGTGTGGCGGCCGAACGCACCACCGCGTCTTTTAGGGCGACGCCTTGCGCGACCTGCAGCTTGATGAAGTCGACCAGCAGGATCGAGTTGCGCACGATGATGCCGGCCAGCGCGATCATGCCGATCATGCTGGTGGCGGTGAACTGCGCGCCGAGCAGCGCGTGCCCCGGCATCACGCCGACGAGCGTGAGCGGGATCGGCGCCATGATGATCAGCGGCGTGAGGTACGAGCCGAACTGCGCAACCACCAGCAGGTAGATCAGCACGAGGCCCACCGCATACGCCGCGCCCATGTCGCGAAAGGTCTCGTAGGTGATCTGCCATTCGCCGTCCCACTTGATCGCGTAGTCGCGCCAGGCGTCGTCGGGCTGGCGGATGAAGTACTCGCCCAGGCTGCCGCCGCCCGGCGTCTTGATGGCCTGCAGCTCGTCGCGCATGCCGAACATCCCGTACAGCGGGCTGTCGAGCCGGCCGGCCATGTCGCCGACGACCAGGTTCACCGGCAACAAGTCCTTGTGGTAGAGCGGCTGCTCGCGCTGCGTGTCGCTTTGCGTGACCAGCTCGCGGATCGGTACCAGTTGCCCGGCGGCGCCGAGCACGGTGAGTTGCAGCAGCGCGTCGAGGTCGCCCTGGCGCTCGGCCGGCAACTGCAGCGTGGCGGCCGCCGGGTACTTGCTTTCGTCGTGCAGGTAGGCCGCGGTCTCGCCGGACAGCCCCGCGCGCAGCGTGCTCACGATCGCCTGCTGCGGCACGCCCAGCATCGCGGCCTTTCGACGGTCCACGAGCAGCAGCTTTCTCGGCGCGGCCACGATGCTGCTGTCGTCGACGTCGACGATGTCCGGCGTCTGCTCGAACACGGCGCGCACGGCCTTCGCGACCTGGCGCCGTCCCTCGGCGTCGGGTCCGTAAACCTCGGCGACGATGGGCGAGAGCACCGGCGGACCCGGCGGCACCTCGACCACCTTGACGTTGGCGCCGAAGCGCCGGCCGATCTTCTGCAGCTCGGGGCGCAGGCGCGTGGCGATCGCGTGGCTTTGTTCGTCGCGCTCATGCTTGTCGACCAGGTTCACCTGCAGGTCGCCCACCTCGCCGCCCGATCGCAGGTAGTACTGCCGCACCAGGCCGTTGAAATTGATCGGTGCGGCGGTGCCGGCATACGCCTGATAGTCGGTGACCTCGGGTTGGCGTGCGAGGTGCACGCCCAGCTCGCGCAGCACGGCGGCGGTCTGCTCGACCGGCGTGCCCGCAGGCATGTCGACCATGACCTGGAACTCCGACTTGTTGTCGAAGGGCAGCATCTTCAGCACCACCAGGCCCAGCACCGGCAGTGCGAGCGACAGCGCGATCAGGCCCGCCACGCCGGCGCCCAGCCAGGCGCGGTTGCGGCCGCCGCGGCGCTCGTCGAGCAGCGGTCGGAAGATGCGTTCGAACAGTGGGCCGAGCCTGGCGGAAAGACCGCGCGGCGCCGTGTCGCGATGCGCGTGCGGCGCGTGCTTCATCCACAGGCGCGCCATCCACGGCGTCACGACGAAGGCGATCGCGAGTGACAGCAGCATGCCCATGCTCGCGTTGATCGGAATCGGGCTCATATACGGGCCCATCAGCCCGCTGACGAAGGCCATCGGCAGCAGCGCAGCGATCACTGTCAGCGTGGCGAGGATCGTCGGACCGCCGACCTCGTCGACGGCGCCGGGGATGAGTTCCACCAGCGGCTTGTCGGGATGCAGCGCCTGATGCCGGTGGATGTTCTCGACAACAACGATGGCGTCGTCCACCAGGATGCCGATGGAGAAGATCAGTGCGAACAGCGATACGCGGTTGAGCGTGAAGCCCCAGGCCCACGAAGCGAACAGTGTCACCGTGAGCGTCAGGATCACCGCGCTGCCGACGATCGCCGCCTCGCGGCGGCCCAATGCGATGAAGACCAGCGCGACCACCGAAGCGGTGGCGAACAGCAGCTTCTGGATCAGCTTGAGCGCCTTGTCGTTCGCGGTGGCGCCGTAGTTGCGGGTCTCGGCCACGCCGACGGCTTGCGGAATGACGGTGTTGCGCAAGGTCTCGACGCGGCGCATCACTGCATTGGCCACGTCGATCGCGTTCTCGCCCGGCTTCTTGGTCACCGCGATCGTGACGGCCGGGTGCTCGGCACCCTGGGCACCGGCCACGCCGTGCCAGACATAGCGTTTCGCGGGCGGGGCGCCGTCGCGCACATCGGCCACATCCTGCATGAACACCGGCTTGCCGCCGTGCACGCCGACCACCAGTTCGCCGACCTCGCGCGCGTCGCGCAGGAAAGGCCCGGCCTCGAGCGCCACCGAGCGGTTGCCGCCCAGCAGCTCGCCGACCGGCATGCCGAGATTGGCGGACTGCAGGGCATTGCGCAGATCGGCCACCGTGATGCCCGCGCCGGCCAGGCGGGCCGGGTCGATCTCGACCAGCACCGCGCGGCCGGGGCCGCCGATCGTGGTGACCTCGCGTGTGCCCGGCACGCGTTTCAGGTCCGCCTCGACGCTGTGCGCCACTCGCTCCAGGTCGTAGGCGCCGCCCGTAGCGCTTTTCGCGTACAGCGTCAGCGTGACGATCGGCACGTCGTCGATGCCCTTGGGCTTGATCAGCGGATCGCCGACGCCCAGCCCCTTGGGCAGCCAGTCCGCGTTCGCGTTCACCGTGTCGTACAGGCGCACCAGCGCTTCGGTGCGCGGCACGCCCACCTTGAACTGCACGGTGATGACCGCCAGCCCGGGGCGCGAGACCGACATCACGTGCTCGATGCCGGCGATCTGCGACAGCACCTGCTCGGCCGGCGTGGCGACCATCTGCTCGACGTCGCGTACCGACGCGCCGGGGAAGGGGATCAGCACGTTGGCCATCGTGACGTTGATCTGCGGCTCCTCCTCGCGCGGCGTGACCAGCACCGCGAAGGCGCCCAGCAGCAGCGCGACCAGGGCCAACAGCGGCGTGATCTGCGCCGTCTGGAAGAAGCCGGAGATGCGACCGGAGATGCCGAGGTTGGGCTTCATGTGCGGCGCTCTTTCAGCGCAAGCGCGCGGCGGCCTGCGGATCGACGGCGACCCGTTCGCCGGCCGCCACGCCGCTCAGCACCTCGACGGTGTCGCCATCGGCGCGGCCAAGCCGAACCTGGCGCAGCAGCGGCCGGCCATCGGCGTTGATCACGTACACGGCAGTCAACTCGGCGCGCCGGACGACGGCCTTGCTCGGCACGAACAGACGCGCGTCGGATTCGGCGACGCCCGGCAACCAGGCGCGGGCGAACATGCCGGGCGTCACCCCGGGCAGGCTGGGCGGCAGGTCGAGCCTGAGCTCCAGCGTGTGGGTGGCCGGATCGACGGTCGGCATCAGCAGCGTCCTCGCCGGCGCGATGCGCCCGGCGACGACGCCGGGCAACTCCACTTGCGGCGGCAGACCCGGCTGCAGCCGTGTTCCGACCGTCTGCGGCACCGGCGCGCTGACGCGCAGCGCGCCCGGGTCGTACACGGTTAGTAGTGGGCGGCCAGGCATCGCCATGTCGCCCAGCACGACCGCAACGTCGGCCACGACCCCGCTGTAGGGTGCCTTCACAACGTAGAAGCCCGATTGGGTGCGCGCGGCGCCGGCGCTGGCGAGCTGCGCGGCCGCTTCGGCCTGCGTGGCCTTGTGCTGGGCCTCGGCGCGGTCGAGTGCCGCGTGGCTGATGAAGTCGTTCTGGAACAGCTGCTTCTGGCGCTCGAATTCCCTGGTTGCCGCCTCCTGCGCGGCACGCGCGGCCAGCACTTGCGCGGCGCCGGCGGCGGCGGTCTGCTCGGCGGCCCGCGCATCCAGCCGCAGCAGCACCTGCCCGGCCCGCACCGTGTCGCCTGCCTTCACCTCGAGCGAGACCACCGCGCCCGGCACCTGCGCGGCGATCACGGTCTGGCGCACCGCTTGCACCACGCCGTCGTAGGCGACGAGCTCGCCGCCCCCGCGGCTCGTGACCGGGGCGACGGCCAGCACCGCGCGTGCATGCGCAGGTGTCGCAGCGGGCTCGCCGTCGTCGGCAGCGCCCGCGAGCGCCACAGCCAGCGCCGCCGCCAGCAGCGCGGCGCCGATCAGGCCGGGTGTTGCCTTGGTCGCCATGTCGAGTTCCCGATTTCCATCTCCAAGTCCTATATGCTAGTATTTAGCTACATAGCTAAATAGTCAAGTAGTTGTTTGGCCGTTTAGGCAAACAGCTCAGCCGACGGCCTCGATGAGGCATGATGCGAACCAGACAACTCCCGCGTGTCCAGGCATGGAAGGATTGCCCCAGCAGGCCCTCGAGCAGGTGGCCGCCTATTTCCAGGCGCTGGCGGAGCCGACGCGGCTGCAGATCCTCAATCTGCTGCGCGGCGGCGAGCGCAACGTCGGCGAGCTCGCCCAGTCGTGCGGCTACACGTCGGCCAACATCTCGCGCCATCTCGCGTTTCTCACCCGGCAAGGACTGGTCGAGCGCGAAAGCCGCGGCACGAGCGTGTACTACAGGATCGCGGACGAGTCGGTGTATGCGCTGTGCGATCTGGTGTGCGGCAACATCGCGCGCCAGCTCGAAAGAACGGCCATCGAGCGCCGGACCTTCGCGCGCAGAGGCGTGCCGGCCCCCAAGACGCGAATGCGCCGCCGGGCCTGACCACAACACCTCGGGACTGCGGTCGGTCTCCACGTTCGTGGTTATCGATCGTCCGACCGCCTGCACGCTTGCGCAATCTCAACTGCGACGATGCGAATCGGAGCATCGCCTGCATGCATGCGGGCTGAGCTTGCGTTGGCGCAAGGTGCGCTCGTGCGGGCGCCCATCCTTGCCGATCACGCATTGTGTGAATCGCGTGTCCCGGACAGGCGCTTGACAGCCTGCACGTAGCGGGTGAGCGTGGGTGAGCGTGCGCCGGGCGCGAGACCGATGTCGATGAGCTGAAAGCGGCCGCGCGTCGCATGCGCCCGCGCGAGAGCCGCTTCGAGTTCGGCGCGTGTACGCACCCGGTGTCCATCGCCGCCCAGCCCGACCGCCAGCGCGGCGAAGTCCCAGGTGCCCAAGTCGTTGAAGCGCGCCTCGGGCTCGAACGCGCGCAGCATCTCCCAGCTCGCGTTGTTGAACACGAGCACGATCGGGTCCCAGCCGTAGCGCTGTGCGTTGCCCAGTTCCCAGCCGGTCATCTGGAACGCGCCGTCGCCCACCAGCACGATCGGGCGCTGCCCGGTGGCCGCTTGCAAGCCCAGGCCCGCCGGCACGCCGTAGCCCATCGTCGCGTAGTAGCCCGGTGCGATGAGCGCCGTCGGATCGATGTCCATCGCCGTGAAGAGACAGTCGCCCACGTCGCAGGCGATCGGCATCGGGCCGTGGCGGCGCAGCAGGCGGTTCACCGCATCGGCCACGTCGGCCGGAACCACCGGCGTGTCGTCGATGGGCGGGCATTCGCGGCCGGGCGGGGCGTCGACCGCGTGCGCGCCGGACGCTGCAGGCAAGGGCACGCGCTCGAGCAGCGCATCGATCAGGCGCGACAGCGGCACGTCTGGGTAGACGTGGTGCCCCATCACGACACGGCCGCTGAGCGCCTGGATCGCGAACCGCAGATCGATGCGCTGCCCCGACACCGCGAAGTTGGTGTCGGAGACGATGACGCCGAGCAGCAGCAAGCCGTCCGAGCCCTCCACGTCGACTGCGAGCGCCGCGTCGCCCGCCAGGCCGAGGTAGGTGCCCCGCAGTGGAATGCCGGTGCTGGTGAGCAGCCCGCGCCCCATGAAGCTCGTGACGACGGGGATCGCAAGTCGCCGGGCCAGTTCCGCCACCTTCGATTCGAGCGTGTAGCGGCGCACTTCGACGCCCACCATGAGCATCGGTCGCTTGGCCCTGCGCAAGCGCTCCAGCAACTCGTCGGCGCACGCGGCAAGCGCCTGCGGATCGGTGTCCGGCTGCGGCATCGTCGGCACCTCGTCGCAGGGCCGCTGCGGCATGTCGCGCGGTATCTCGAGGTACACCGGCCGCGATTCGCGCAGCGCCGCGTCGAGCACGCGCGCGATCTGCTGCGGCGCCTGCCGCATGTCGTCGAGCCGGGCACGGTCAGTGGTCAGCTCTTCGAACACGCGCCATTGCGAATCGAGCGTCTTCACCTGGTGGTGCAGCAGGTAACCGCTGGCGGCTTCGTTGGCCGCGGGGGCGCCGGACAGCACGACCAGCGGCACGCGCTCGGCCCAGGCGCCGGCCACCGCGTTGACGAGATTGAACGCGCCCGCGCCATACGTCACCGCCGCCACGCCCAGACCGCCACGCATGCGTGATGCGGCATCGGCAGCGAAGCCGACGCCGGGTTCGTGCGACAGCGTGTACAGCGGCAACGTCGCACTGCGCTCGATCTCGCGAAACAGCGGCAACGCGAAGTCGCCGGGAATGCCGAAGACCTCGGTCGCGCCGCGCCGCGCGAGCGCCTGCAGCAAGCGCTCGGTCAGGTTCATCGCGGGCGCCCGTCCGTCGGCATCAGCGTGCACGCCATCGTCGTCATGCCGGGGCAACCTCCGGATGCACGTCGCCGCCGAGCAGTCTCACCAGCAAGTCGTGAACGCTGCGGATCTGGTTGCCGAAGGGCAGGGCGCCGCGGCCGGTGAAGAACAGGCCCCGCTTGACGTCGCCGCGCAGCGCTGCGGCCAACTGCTGGTCGATGCAGAACTGGCCCCATCCGGCCTTGCCGTCGCGCAGGCCGCATTGCGCCAGGCAGTCGAAGACCTTGGTACAGCGCTGCTTCACGTGCGCGACGGCCTGCAGTCGAGGCTCGGCTTTCAGGTAGGCGCGCAGCCAGGGCGTGGCCACCGCGCGGGCCGGCAGGCCCGCAACACTCGTGAACTCCACGATGTCCTGCTCGCTGGCCTCGGCCAGCACGCGCTTGAACTCGGGGTGCGCGTCGCCTTCGAGCGTCACCGCGAACGGCGTGCCGAGCTGCGCGCCGGCCGCGCCGAGCGCCTGCACGCGCCGTATGTCGTCGAGCGTGCGGATGCCGCCGGCGGCGATGACCGGCGTGCTGCCCTCGATGCCGGCGGCGCGCAGCACGGCGAGTGTCTCGGGGATGCAGCGCTCGAAGTCGAAGCGCGGGTCGTTGAGGTCGTCGACGCGCGCCGCACCGAGGTGCCCGCCGGCGTGGGCCGGATGTTCGAGCACGATCGCATCGGGCATGCGCTTCTTGCGTTCCCATTTGCGCACGACGAGCTGCACGCCGCGCGCATCGGAGAGGATCGGCACGAGCGCGACCTTGGGGTGATCCGACGCCAGGTCGGGCAGGTCCAGCGGCAGGCCGGCGCCGACGACGATCGCGTCGATGCCTGCTTCGAGCGAGCGCTTCACGTAGGCGGCGTAGTCGCTCACCGCGCGCATCACGTTCATCGCCAGCAAGCCGAAGCCGCCGGCGAGGCGGCACGCCGCTTCGACCTCACGACCAAGGGCTTCGAGATTGGCCGCGTTGATGCGCTCCTTGGCCTCGGGGCCGACGCCGAGACCGCGCGTGCGTTCCATCAGGTCCGGGTGGTGTCGGCGCAGGTCGACCGAGCTCAGCGTGCCCACACCGCCTTGCGCGGCCACGCTGCCCGCGAGACGGTGCGCCGACACGCCGATGCCCATGCCGCCCTGAACGATGGGCAGCAGCGTGCGTCCGGCCAACCGCAAGCTGGCCAGGCCGCTGCGCTCGAGCAGCGACTTCAATTCGGATGTGATCAATTCGGGTTCTCCGGAGACTCGCGGGCACTCTAGTGAACGGTGGCGGCGCTTTCTCTGACCCAGGTCAAGGCATCACTGAAGAAGCCCGCGGGGTTCTTGGTGATGGCGACCGAAACGATGTAGGCAAAGGTTCCGAGCGCGGCAGTCCATGCTGCCGCGCGAATCGAGGCCGGGAGCCCCGGCCGCAGTGCCACCATGCCGAGGACGATGTAGACGACGAGTCCGACGATCTTCGCCATCAGCCACGGGGCGGACGCCGGTGTGAGCTTGAGCATCCATGCAAGCGCGAGGGCCGACAGCAGCAGCACCGTGTCGACCACATGCGGCAACGACTTCGCGGCGCGGCTGCGCACCCACGCGGCGCCGGTAAGCGAGCCGAGGCCACGCGCGAAGAAGCCGGCGAAGGACAGCGCAACGGCGGCCTGGTGAATCGTCTTGACGGACACGTAGTCCATCGCGATCAACCGGGTCTGCCGTCCAGGCGAGCACGGCTCAGCACGGGCCAGTAGCGCACCGCGTAGAGAGCGAAGCCGGCCGACCAGAGTGCGGCAGAGCCGATGACGGACTGCATCAGCCACGCCGGTTCCACGAGCGGGGCTCCCACGCGCACGAGGGCCGCCGTCAGAACGAGCGTGTAGCACGCGACGTCGAAGCCGTCGGCGCGCACCGGCCGGCCAGTGTGTCCGCGTGCCGTGCGAGTCATCATGCCGATGACGAGCCCGCCGATGGCGCCGACCGTCAGCGCATGCGTTGCGACGGAGCCGCTCACCCAGCCGAGCTCCGCCGCCGCGCGCAGCGCCAGATGCAGCGGGATCCACGCATAGGCCGCATGCAGTACCCACACCAGCGGCGTGCGCCACGTTCTCCACGGTTTCCACAGAGCCCAGCGCAGGCCGTGGGCGAGCGCGCCGCAGAGCGCGAGGGCGGCAAACGCCACGCCGTTCACGCGCAACGAGTCGGCCGCCAGCAGCGCAATCACCGAACCGAGTGCGATCTTCTCGAGCAGCGCGTGACGCACCGCGCCCGCCCCGGGCACACCGTTGTTGGTGAACATCGGGATGACGCGTCCACCCATCACCGCCATGATGAAGAGCACTGCGTCGAGTGCGATCTGCACGCCCAGCCACGCCGGCAGGTCCAGCACGCCGAGCCGGGACAGGTGGAGCGCGAGGTCGGCCAGGCCGATCAACACCAGCAAGCCGACGAAGAAGTAGTTGCGCCGGTTGCGTGAAGCCCAGAACGGAACGGCGAGCGCAGCCGCAGCGGCTAGCGGAAAGGCCGCATTCGCGATCGCCGCGGCCCAGCCGAACGGCGTGAGGACGAGCACGCGACCGGCCACCCACAGCAGCGCGAGCGCGGCGAGCGGCACGCCGGTCGGCGTGGGCCGGTTCGACCAGTTGCGGCCCGCGGTGAACAGAAACCCGACGATCACGGCGAGGGCGAAGCCGAACAGCATTTCATGCGCATGCCACAGCGGGCCCGACAGATACGGTTGGTCGAGCCAGCCGGCGAATTGCGCGGCCCACAGCCCGGTCGACAAGGCCGCGTGCACGCTGGCGAGCAGATAGAAGGGTCGAAACCCGAGTTGCCACAGCGCGAAGCCCGTCCGCTGGACGCCCGGGCGCTGCGGCTCTTCGATGGAAACGAACTGCACCATCACGTCGGGACGCGGTGCCAGTGCGCAGCGTCGATCTCGTTGAAGATCGCGTCATCGCCCGGCGTGCCGAGGAACGGCCCGGTGCCGCTGTGCTCGGATCGCGACGCCGGCACGAAGCTGCCCGTCTTCACGTCGAAGACATGCACTTCGCCGTCTTCGATCACGTAGTGCCAGCCGTGGAGCGACAGCTCGCCGCGCTCGACGCGGCGTCGCACCATCGGATAGTCCATGAGGCGTTCGAGCTGCAGCACGACGGCGCGCTGTTCGGTGCGGCGCAGCGCTTCGGGGCTTGCGAGGACCGGCAGCGCCGCCTCGCGTGCCAGGTCCAGCCAGGCGCCGAGGTTGATGGCCTCGGCGGGGATGTCGTCGTAGAGCGCCTTCATCGCGCCGCAGTGGGCTGTGGCCGCACACGACGATGCGGCGTACCTTGAGGTTGAGCAGGCGAACTCGATGGCGGCCGCGGTGCCGTGCAGGCCGCCGTCGCGTGTCCCGCAGCACGGCGGCACGAGCGCGCCGACGTTGCGCACCATGAAGAGCTCGCCGGGCCCCGCGCCGGTCAACAGGTAGGGCACGAGGCGCGAATCCGAACACCCGATGAACAGCGTGCTCGGATGCTGGCCGCCGTCGACCAGATCCCGGAACTGCGAGCGGTACTGCGGGAAGGCGTCGTCGTGGAAGCGGCGCAGGCGTTGCAGCAGCTCGTCGGGCATCACTGCACCAGCGGTGTTTCCGCAGCGTCGAGCGTCACGCCTTCGAGCGTGGCGGCGCCCGCCAGCACTTGGAGGTACTGCCGCAGCGCGTTGACCCAGGCTTGCTGGCGCAGCGTCAACGCGACCGCGGAGCGGACTTCGTCGAAGGCGGGTGCGATGCCGGCGTCGCGTGCACGCACCTCGACCACGTGCAGGCCGAAGCGGCTGTGCACGAGGCGGGGCAGCACGCCGATGGTGTCGAGGCCGAACACGTCTTTCGCGAACTCGGGCGCACAGTCGTCACGCGTGACCCAGCCGAGGTCGCCGCCCGCGGCGCCGGTCGGGCAGTTCGACCACTCGCGCGCTGCGCTGCCGAAGGCATCGCCGTCCGAATCGGCACAGCGCAACTCGAACAGCAGGGCTTCGGCGCGCTGGCGCAGCGCCTGCACGTCGACGCCCGGCGTCACCGCAAACAAAACGTGGCGAAGTTGCAGCCGCTCGCCGCGGCCGTAGCGGGCACGATGCGCCTCGAAGTGGCGGCGGCAAGCCTCGTCCGACGGCTCGGGGATCGCGAGCTCGCGTTCGAGCAGGCGCTCGATGGCGTCGCCCGCCGAGTCGGAGACGATGCCGACGGAGGACGCCGCCTGGCGCAGCAATTCGGCGCAGGCGCGCTGGCGCAGCGCAGTGTCGTCGAGCTGCTCGTTCGCTTCGTGCAAGGGCACGCCGTTGACGCGTGCGATGTCGAGGGTGGTGGTGGTCATGGAGGCCCTTCAGGCGTCGGCACGGCGCGCGGCGACGGGATGCGCGACCGCGGGTTGGGCGGAGGCGGCTGCGGCGCCGCGCGCGGGAGCGACGCCACGCTGCGGCGTGAGGTGGCCGGCGGGCAGGTTCAGCTTGCGGGCGCGCACCATCTGGTAGGGACGGAACGCGTACGCGATCGCGCCGAAGCCGCTCCACACATGCACGAGGCGCGTGAACGGAAAGACGAGAAAGATCGTCATGCCGAGGAACATGTGCGCCTTGAAGACCCAGCCCGCGTCGGCCAACAGCTCCACCGCGCCGGCGCGCAACGTCACGATGCGTTGCGCCCACTCGGCGAGCTTCACCATCATG
>Ga0184637_10001259_pt1 | contig 17419 bp, 16 predicted proteins | sample PLM3_127_b2_FD_133143 | JGI IMG/M metagenome (GOLD analysis project Ga0184637, IMG submission 133143) | Groundwater sediment microbial communities from an aquifer in East River, Colorado, USA - PLM3_127_b2 | ecosystem: Environmental > Terrestrial > Soil > Riparian zone | place: USA: East River...
GCGGAAACCCCTGCGGTCCCGGCAGGTACCGGGTCCGGCCGACGTAACGGTCGCCGCTATAGGGTGCCGGCGGGCGCAGCGTGATCACGAAGGGCAGCCTCTGCGTCGTGACGTAGTACAGGCCGGTCTCGGGGTCCCAGGCGGCCCCCGACCAGCTCGCGCCGCCCGCGATCCCCGGCATGAGGATGGTGCCCCGCTCGCTCGGGGGCGTGTAGAGCGGCCCATGGTCGTACCGGCGGATGATCGCGATGGCCTGCTCGCGGAGCTCCGGCGTCAGGTCGATCAGGTCGTCCTCGCGCACGCCCTGGATCTCGAAGGGCGCCGGCTTCGTCGGCGCCCGCTGGGTGGCCGCGGCCTTCTCGCCGGGCACGCCGGACGGGGGCGCCGGACGCTCCTCGATCGGCCACAGCGGGGCGCCCGTCACCCGATCGAAGACGAACACGAAGCCCTGCTTGGTGACCTGGGCCACCGCCTTGACGCTCCGCCCATCCAGGGTGACGTCGATCAGGTTGGGCGCCGCGGGCAGATCGTAGTCCCAGAGCCCATGGCGGACGATCTGCTGATGCCAGATCCTGTTGCCGGTGCGCGCGTCCAGGCACACCAGGGCCTCGGCGAACAGGTTGTCGCCCAGGCGGTGGCCGCCGTAGTAGTCGTTGGCCGCCGTGCCGAACGGGAGATAGACGTAGCCCAGGTCCTCGTCGGCGCTCATCAGCGTCCAGACGTTCGTGCCGCCCGTCGTCTTCCACGCGTCGGTCTCCCACGTCTCGTGGCCGACCTCGCCGGGGGCGGGGACCGCCCGGAAGGTCCACCGCTTCCGGCCGGTGCGGACGTCGAACCCGCGGACGTCGCCCGGCGGCATGTCCTTGCGAGCCGGGAAGTCCAGGATCGACGAGCCCACGACGATCACGTCGCGCACGATGACCGGGGGCGAGGTGTTGCCGTAGTGCCAGCGCTCGTGAACGGGCCGCCCCAGCCCCTGGGCGAGATCGACCCAGCCCTTGTCGCCGAAGCTCTCCACCGGCCGGCCGGTCCGGGCGTCGAGCGCGATCATGAAGGCGTGGGCGGTGAGCATGATGACCCGCTCGTCATCGCCCTCGCGCCAGTAGGCGACGCCACGGTTGAGCCAGCCGTTGTTCGTGGGCATTCCGAGCTTCCAGGCGCCCGGGTCGAACACCCACTTCGTCCGGCCGGTGGCCGCGTCGATCGCCGCCACCTGGGAGAGGGAGGTGCTCGTGTAGAGCACCCCGTTCACCATGAGCGGGGTGGACTCGTTGAGCCAGCTCGGGTCGATGGAGGCATTCTCGGCGCGGACCGCGTGGTCCGGCGAGGTCCACCGCCAGGCGATCGTGAGGCTCGCGACGTTCGCCGCGTTGATCTGGTCGAGCGGGGAATACTTCGCGCTCGCGTACGTCCCGGCGTAGGTGGGCCACTCCCCCCGGGCGAGGGCCGCCATGGATTCCGCGGAGGTGCCGGCCACTCGCTGCCCGCCGGCGGGGAGCGCCACGGCGACGAGCAGGAGCACGACGCCAACGGCCGGCGCGCGCCGGCGCAGGGAGCGCGTGGAAGTCTCCGCCAGGTTATACATCAGAGGGGAGGCTCGACGGGCGGGAGTATCATTCTGGTATCCGGGTCATCGAAGTGGCGAGCGGCTCACCAGAAAAGGAGACGCCCGTGAAGACCTTTGACTGGGCAGACCTCCTGCGCCATCACCCGATCTTCTCCGCCCTGGACGCCAGGGAGGTCCGGTGGCTGCTCCAGGACGACGTGTCGGACGAGCGGAGCTACCCCGCCGGCATCACCATCGTCCACGTGGGAGAGGTGGGCGACTCGCTCTTCCTCATCGGCTCGGGGGCGGTCGAGGTGCTCCTCCCGCTCGACGCCGACAAGCGGGTGAGCCTCTCGGTGCTGCGGAAGGGGGAGATCTTCGGGGAGATGGCCTTCCTGGAGGGCCGCACGCGCTCGGCGACGGGGGTCGCCTGGGAGGCCTGCGTGCTCCTCGAGATGGGGGGCCGCGCGTTCCGCAAGGTCCTGGACGAGCACCCCGATATCGAGGTGAAGGTGCTCCTGAAGGTGAGCGAGCGCCTGCGCCAAGCCAACGAGCAGATCCTGAACGTGCAGTTCCACGGGGTGGACGAGAAGCTGCGGCTCTTCAACGAGAAGCTCGACGTCGAGCACCGGATCGTCGACGCCTCCCTCCGGGCGGCCCAGACCGTCTTCGATCAGACGAAGCAGCGGGCCGACGAGGTGATCAGCAGCTTCGAGCGGACGCGGACGCTGCTGCAGGTGACCGCGAGCATCATCGGCAGCGTCGTCGCGCTCCTCGTCACGGGGCTCGGGTACTTCGGATACAACGAGCTGAGGAACGTGCGCGACATGGGAAAGGAAGTGCGCACCGACGCCGAGGCGGTGAAGACCGAGCTCAAGTCCGTCCGGGAAGCGACGCGGGACCTCGTGAGCACCCGCGCGCAGCTCGACGAGACGAAGAAGGTGATGATGGGGCTGCTGCACGCCTCGTTCTCCGAGGCGGTCAGCCGGGAAGACGTCGGCGACGTCGTGGTGGCCTACCGGCAGCTCCGCGCGCTCCTGGGGCCGCACGAGCCGATGCCCGAGGCCCTGTTCAACCAGGTCGAGCTCCGCATGCGCCGGGCCTCGTCCGACCGGTCCGCGGACTGGAGCGACCTCCTCAAGCTCATGGCGGAGGACGCCAGGAAGGCGGGAACGGATCGACAGGAGGCCTGGGCCTACTATCTGCTGCTCGCCCACGCCGCGCTCACCAAGCCCGCGGAGTTCGAGGCCACCTTCGTCAGGTTCCAGGAGGTCATGACACAGCAGAAGCAGCGCGGGGCGAGGCCGGACCAGACGGACAAGGAGATGCTCCAGCGGCTGGCCGACGTCTTCGCGGGCGCGGATTCGACCAAACGGCAATCGTTCGAGAAGGTCGTCGGGCTCGCCAGATCGCTCTGACGTGCGCCGGCTCAGGCGCACTGCCCATCCCACCAGACGAAGCCGGCGGGCTGGAGCACGTTGTCCCCGTCCTTCTTCTCGTTGAGGCGGGTGCAGTTCTCGAGGCTCAGGCCGTTCTGCCGCCAGGTGCGACTGCTCAGGGAGTCGCGCTCCTTGCAGCAACCCCGCTGCTGGGCGAAGACCTGGACGCGGCACGGAGGGGCGGCCAGGAGGCCGACGGTCAGAGTCAGGAGCAGGAACAGTCCCTGGGCTGTCTTCATCGCTGCGGGCCTGGTCACGATGAGTCTGGCGTGAAGGCAAGGCCAAGTCAAGGAACGGGATGGCCGCCCCGCGGCGCGGCATCGACGCGCGGCCGCGGGCTACCAGGGCAGGATCGGGCCGTCACGCGGAAAGCGTGAAGCCGGCGTAGCCCGTCGCCGCGACGTCGTCGCACTTGCGCCGGTAGGCCCCGACGCCGCCGACATAGGGCATGAAGACGCGAGGCTTGCCGGGGATGTTCGCCCCCATGTACCAGGAGTTGGCCGCGGGATAGAGCGTGGCGTGGCCCACCTCGTTGACGTGCGCCCCCCAGGCCTCCTCGGCGCCGGCGGTGGCCTCGATGGTCCGGAGGCCGTGCCCCCGCAGGTAGGCGAGGCAGTCGGCGATCCAGTCGACGTGCTGCTCGATGGAGACGATCATGTTGCTCAGCACGGACGGGCTGCCGGGGCCGGTGATGGCGAAGAGATTCGGGAAGCCGGCGATGGCGAGGCCCAGGTACGAGCGCGGGCCTTCGGCCCACTTGTCCCGCAGCGCGCCGCCGGCCCTGCCGCGGATGTCGATGCCGAGCAGGGCGCCCGTCATGGCATCGAAGCCGATGGCGAACACGATGCTGTCCAGCGCGTACTCGGCGTCCCGCGTCCGCACGCCGCGCGGGGTGATGGCCGCGATCGGCGCCTTCCGGACGTCGACCAGGGTGACGTTGTCGCGATTGAAGGTGGCGTAGTAGTCGGTGTCGACGCACATGCGCTTGGTGCCGACGGGATAGTCCCTCGGCAGCAGGGCCTCGGCGACGGCCGGGTCACGGACGGTGGCGCGGATCTTGGCGTGAAAGAACTCGGCCGCGGTGTCGTTGGCGTCCTGGCTGGTCAGCAGGTCCGCGAACGCGGCGGTGAAGCCGAGCCCGCCGCGGCCCCAGCGCGCCTCGTACTGGCGTTGCCGCTCCTCGGCCGTCACCGCCAGGGCCGACTGGTCGTTGCGCTCGACGAGCAGGCCGTTGCGCGACTCGCGCGCGTGGCGCCGGATCTCGCCATAGCGCGCCTTGAACCACCGCACGTGGTCCGGGTCGAGCGGGGCGTTGAGGGCGGGCACGCTGAAGTTCGGGGTCCGCTGGAAGACGTACAGGTGAGCGGCCTGCGTCGCGATGATCGGGATGGACTGGATGGCCGAGGAGCCCGTGCCGATGACTCCGACCCGCTGGGCGCTGAAGTCGACGCCTTCGTGCGGCCAGTGGCCGGTGTGATACCAGGTGCCCTCGAACGTCTCGAGGCCCGGGAAGGGAGGGGCCTGGGCGGTGGACAGGCAGCCGGTGGCCAGGATGCAGAACTGCGCCGACACGCGGTCGCCGCGGTCCGTCCGGATCGCCCACCGCTTCGTCGCCTCGTCGAAGGTCGCGGCGGTCACGCGGGTGTCGAGCTGGATGTCCCGCCTCAGATCGAAGCGGTCGGCGACGTGCTCGATGTAGCGGAGGATCTCCGGCTGGGTGGCGTACCGCTCGGTCCAGCGCCATTCCTGCTGGAGCTCGTCCGAGAACGAGTAGGAGTACTCCATGCTCTCCACGTCGCAGCGAGCGCCCGGGTAGCGGTTCCAGTACCACGTGCCGCCGACGCCGCCGCCCGCCTCGTAGATCCGCGCGGAGAGGCCGAGCCCGCGCAGCCGGTGGAGCATGTAGAGCCCGGCCAGCCCCGCCCCGACGATGACCGCGTCGAGCTCGCCGGCCGGCGGCGCGCCGGACCCCCGATGCTGCTGCGTGTCGGACATCGCTGCTCCCCCTGGCTCCCCGTGCGCGTCGTCGCCGGAGGCGCTCGGCCAGGGTACCACGCAGGCCCGGCCTACCCCCGGAGCTTGAAGCGCTGGTGCCAGGTGGAGTCGGCGCCGGTGCCCACGGTGGCCACGCGCACGTCCAGCACGTACGGCTCGCCCGCGGTGATGGCGTCCACGCCCCGTCGCAGCGCGGCCTCCAGCGCCTGGGGCTCTCGGACCTCGGCGCCCTGGATCCCCTGGGCCTTGGCGAGCATCACGAAGTCGATCTCCGGGTCCCCGAGGTAGACCTCCGGGTACTTCTTCTGCTTGGCCATCTCCCCGCCGAACGTGTGGAAGTTGGTCCGCACCGTCTGGTAGTTGAGGTTGTTCCAGACCAGCGTCAGGATGGGCAGGCCGTAGCGGGCCATGCTCCAGAAGCCGGAGGCGCTGTACATCACCGCGCCATCGCCGAGGCTGCAGACCACTGGGCGGTCCGGAGCGCCCAGCTGCGCCCCCACGGCCGCGCCGATGCCGTAGCCGAGCGAGCCCCCGAAGGTCCGGATGAGGCCCCACTGGCCCTTGTCGAAGCCGAACGGCATGAGGTGGTCGGCGTTGCGGAAGCTCTCGGACACCACCATGGTGCCCTCGGGCAGCACCTTCCCCGCGACGTGCGCGAGGTAGTTGGGGTGGATCGGGCGGGCGGAGGCCTGCCCCGCCGCCTCGTCCTGCATCTTCCTCACGCGCTCGGCGCCCTGGGCCCGCAGCGCGGCGGCGCGCTTCGCGAGGTGCGGCGGGCGGGCGTGCCCGTCCTTCCACGAGGCGTTGAGGGCGCGCAGCGCGGCTCGCACGTCGCCCCAGACCGCGAGGTCCAGCGGGAAGGTGTTGCCGAGCAGCGCCGGATCGTGGCCGATCCCGATGACGGTGCCCGCGGCGGCGAAGCGGAGGTCCATCGCGCTGCCACGGGTGTTCTGCCGGTAGCCCACGCAGCACACCACGTCGTAGGCTTCCTCGGAGACGGTCTCGACGCTGCCGACGTACTGCGGGTGCTGGAAGGGGAAGCTGCCGTAGTCGAACATGCCGGTGGCCACGGGCAGGGCCAGCCGCTCGGCCAGGGCGAGGATCTCGTCCTCCGCCCCGGCGGTGACCACGTCCGGCCCGCAGACCAGCAGGGGCTTGTCGGCATTGAGCAGCGCGTCCCAGATCGCATGGATCACGCCCGCGTCCGGCGCGCCCGTCGGCAGCGGGTCCGCGGCCTGGATGACGCCCTCCACGTTGGCGGCGTCCAGGGCCTGGCTCGTGTAGGCCACGTAGACGGGGCCCGTCGGGAACGTCGCGGCGTCCTTGAACGCGCGCCGGGTGACGGTGGGGATCCCGCCGGCATCCCACACCTCCCAGCGCCGCTTCGTGATGTCCTCGACGGCACCCATCTGCGAGAAGCCGCCGCTCGAGCCCAGCACGTTGTGGTCGCCGAACGACCCCGCGTCGCGCATCGCCGCGGTGACCACCATCGGCGTGCCGTCGAAGTACGCGTTCTGGAGCTGGCCCGAGCCCTGCCGGGTGCCCGCGGCCAGATGCACGTTGACGAAGGCGGGCTTCCTCGCCGCCTTGGCGTAGCCGTCCGCGGCGGACAGCACCAGCGACTCCGCGAGGAGCAGGATCGGCTGCACCCCCGGCACGGTCAGCAGCGCGTTGAAGAAGCCGGCCTCCGCGCTGCCGGTATTGGTGAACGCGTAGTTGACCCCTTGCGCCACCAGCTGGTGGACCAGGAGCTCCCCGCCGGTACCGAAGACACGCTTCCTCTCCATGGATGGTTCCTCCCAATCAGTGGTGGGCCGAGTGCGCGGCCAGCGGCCTAATCTACCACCATGCGCCCAGGGGCTGAAGGGCGGGCGGTTCCTTGACAAGCCCCGCCCGCTCCCCAAGACTTCTCTTCGAGGCGCGCCCGCACAGATGGAGGTCGACTACCTGGTCGTCGGGTCGGGGCTCACCGGCAGCGTGATCGCGCGCAGTGTGGTCGACGCTGGCCGCGAGGTGCTGGTGCTTGAGCGGCGCGCGCATGCCGGCGGCAACGTGCACGACCATCCGCATCCCAGCGGCATCCGCGTGCACACGTACGGGCCGCACTATTTCCGCACGTCGTCGGACCGCATCTGGGACTTCGTGAACCGGTTCGCGAGCTTCGAGCCCTACGAGGCGTCCCTGCAGACGCTGGTGGCGGGGCAGTTCGAGCCCTGGCCGCCCAATGCGAGCGCCATGGCGCGGCTGGTCGGATCGTCCTGGCACCCGGAGTTCCAGGGCCAGCCCGACAACTTCGAGGAAGCCTGCCTGGCCAAGCTGCCGCGGGCGATCTACGAGCACTTCATCAAAGGCTATACGGAGAAGCAGTGGGGCGTGCCGGCGCGCACTCTGTCGGCGGAGCTCGCCAACCGGATCCAGCTCCGCAACGACGACGACACGCGCCTCATGCGCCACAAGCATCAGGGCCTGCCGTCGCGCGGGTACACGGCGTTCATCGCACGGATGCTGGAGGGCATCCCTCTGCTGATGCAGTGCGACTACGTGCGCAACCGCGACCGCGTGAGGCCCCGGGTCCTGCTCGTCTTCACGGGGCCGATCGACGAGTTCTTCGATCACGACCTGGGACGACTGGTGTACCGCGGCCAGCGGCGGGAGCACGAGTATCTGCCGGATCAGACGTACTACCAGCCATGCGCGCAGGTCAACAATCCGGACCCGGCGAACGGCGCGCATGTGCGCACGCTCGAGTGGAAGCACATGATGCCGCGCCGCTACGCGGAGCGCATCATGGGCACCGTGATCACGCGCGAGACCCCGTACACGCCGGAGGATCCCGAAGCGTACGAGTATCCATTCCCGGACGCGCGGAACGCCGAGCTCTATCGGCGCTACCGTGAGCGCGCCGAGCAGATGTCCGGCACGCTGATCTGCGGTCGCCTGGGCGAGTACCGCTACTACGACATGGACCAGGCTATCGGCCGCGCGCTGGTGCTCGCCGAGCGCATCCTCGCGACCTAGACCGCGCCGATGCCGCCCGCGCGTCACCTCGACGTCTGGCTCAGCATCGACCGGATCGTGCGGTTCTGGCTGATCCAGGACCGGCTGCCCCGCCCGCCCCAGCGGATCCTCGAGGTGGGCTGCGGCGACGGCCGCCTGATGCAGAGCCTCGCCGCTCTCGGACACGACGTGCTCGGGTGTGATCTCTCGCTGGAGCTCTTCCCCCGGGCTTCGCCGGTCCGGAGGCGGGTCTTCGCGGCGAGCGGGGGCGCCCTGCCCATCCCGTCCGACTCCATGGACTGCGTGGTCTCGTCGGACGTCCTGGAGCACGTCGCCCCCCACGCGCGCGAGCAGTTCCTCGAGGAGCTGGTGCGCGTGACGCGTCCCGGGGGCACCATCGTCCTGTCGGCCTTCTTCCACCTCACCCTCGGGTTTCGCCTGCTCGGCGCCCTCCTCCTGTTGCGGCACGGGACCTTGCCGGGCTGGTACGTCGAGCACCTGGTCATCCCGTCCCCGCGCCCGGAGGAGGCGCGGGCGTTCCTCTCCCGTCGCCTCGAGGGCGTGCGCGCCGAGGCCTACCAGTCCCCGCTGAACCTGTTTCTCTTCGGGATGCAGCTGGCGAGCTTCCCCGACGGCGTGGGCTTCCTCGACGGCGTGCGCGGCGGCTGGCGGGTGAACCGGGCCATCGGCCGGCTCAGCAAGGTCGTGCACCGGCTCGTGAGCCGGACGGCGCCGGTGCTGATGCGGGTCGATCGCGTCGGGAAGCGGACGTCGTACGTCTTCGTCGGCACGAAGCCGCGCCGCTGACGGGGGGGCGGGGCCGCGCGGGCCCCGGCGGTCAGCCGCGGCGCCCCCGCGCGTGCTTCAGCCAGGACAGGGCGAGGAGCAGGGCGCGGTACGGCGTCGGCTCGAGCGCGAACGCCCAGCGAGCCTGGTTCACCCGGCCCTCGGTGGAGCCGGCGGCATCGAGCGTCCACGCGGCTCCCTGGGCGACCTCCGCGAGCTCTCGCCGCCAGGTCGCGCGGGCCTGGGCGCAGGCGGCGGCGTCGAGCCGGCTCAGGCAGAGGCGCGTCACCAGCGCCCGCTCGTAGATGTTCGTGCCGCTCACCATGAGGCGGCCCGTGTCCGAGCCCCCATGGACGCGGTAGCAGCCCCACGCGCGCGGCACGCACCCCACCGGGCCCGCGAGTCCGATGCGGAAGGCGAGGTCCCAGTCGGCGGTATGCTGGAACAGCGTGGAGAATCCCCCCACCCGCTCCAGGACGTCGCGGCGCATCACCCAGCCGGCGAACTGGCCGAGGTGGCGCACCGCCTGGCGGCACGTGAAGTCCTGCAGGACGTGGCCATGGACCGGGGGCGCGGGGCCCATCACGTTGCCCCAGCGGCCGTGCTCGTCGATCACGACGACCTGGCCGATCACCATGGCGAGGTCGTCGCCCGTCTCGATGACGCGCTGGTACGCCGCGTAGAAGCCGGGGAGGACGGCGTCGTCCGCGTGCAGGACGTGGATCCAGCGGCCGGTCGCGCGCCGCAGGCAGGTGTTGAAGGTCCCGGTCACGCCGAGGTTGCGCTCGTTGCAGTGGAAGGCCACGCGCCCGCGCCCGATCTCGCGCGCCACCGCCGCCGGATCGCCCCGCGTCGAGCAGTCGTCGATCACCTCGATCTGCATCGCCGGAGACCCAGGATCCTGCTCGATCACGCTCGCGAGCGCGATCCGGAGGTAGTCGTCGCAGTTGTAGGTCGGGATCATGACGGACCAGAGGGGGCGGGGCGTTCCCGCGGGGACGGGGTCGATGGCGGGCACGTGCCGCGCGAGCGTCTCCGCGTCGGGCACGCGCGGCAGGCGGGGGACGAGGGCGGCCACGTGGCACCGCCGCGCGGCTACGCCAGGCGGTAGAGCCGGCGCGCGTTGTCGGCCAGGACCTTGCGCTTCTGGCCGTCGGTGAGGTCGGGCCGGCCCTTCAGCTCGGCGACCGACTTCGGGTCGCTGTGGTCCCCGTGCGGGAAGTCGGACGCGTAGACTTCCAGGTGGCGCGCGACCTGCTCCCAGCTCTCCGTCACTGCGGCCTCACGATGCCGTCCGGCTTCACGCCGACCACGGCGTCCGTCATGCTCTCGAGCGCGCGGAGACCCTGGCCGTCGATGTCCATGGCGAGCATGGGGATCGAGGCGTACCGCCTTGCCATGCGGGCGTGAGGCTCCCGGAGGCGGGCCAGAACGGCGTCTTGCGCCTGGGCGATCAGGGCCATGCGCCGTGCCGGGTCATCGGTGGCCTCGACGCGCAACTCCACGATCACGCGAGCGCGGCCCGCCTGGATGGAGGCTCTGACCTGCGGATCGATGACGGGAGCCGTCTGGGACGCGCCGACGCCGGACATGGCCAGGGAGAGGCACCACGCGATGAGGAAGGTCGCCAGAGCCCTTGGTGGTCTCGGTCCGAGGCGCGTCATGCTCCTTGCCTGAAGCGTCTGCCAACAACCCACTATCTCTACCGTAACACACTGAGTGAGAGCCCTCGTGAGCACGTCTACATCGCGACACTCCTGGTTATCGTCACGATCGTGCCCGGGCCCAACCCCCCTTGATTTCCGCTCAGTTGGCTCATGGGATCTCAGGAGGCCGGGACCTCGCGGCACTCTGGAATGACCTTCTGGGCGATGTCCACCATCAGCGCCGTGATGCGCGCCATGTCCCCCGAGTTCAACGCCAGCACGAGATGCTCCACGCCCGCCCGCCGGTAGGCGTGAATGCCGGCGATCATCTGGTCGGTGTCGTCTCCGGCAAGGCGCGCTCGCCCCGCCGCTCGCGGGCTCGACGGCCGGCCGGCCACTTCCACCTCCACCCGCATGGACATGGTCAGGGCATCCGGCTCGCGTCCCGCCGCGGTGGCCAGCCTGCGCACTTCCTCTCGCGCCGCGCGGAACTCGTCCGGTGGCATGCCGGTGGGATGCCATCCGTCCCCCATGGTGGCGGCGCGCCGCAGCGCGCCGGGACTCGCCCCGCCGACCCAGAGCGGGATCGAGGGCTGCTGCAGCGGCTTGGGAGCGAACTTGAAGCCGGCCAGGTTCCAGCGCGGGCTGCGATAGTGCGGATCGGGGCTGGTCCACAGCTCCTTCATGATCGCCATGCACTCGGTCGTGAGAGCGCCGCGCTGGCGGAAGGGCACTCCCAGCGCCTCGAACTCCTCGGTCATCGCTCCGGCGCCCACGCCCAGGATCACGCGCCCGCCCGACATCTGATCCAGGCTCGCGCCGTACTTGGCGAGCTCGACAGGGTTGTGGTACGGCAGGACCAGCACGGAGGTGCCCAGGGTGACGCGCTTGGTGGTCGCCGCCAGGTACGACAGCGTGGCCAGCGGATGGTAGTACGGCTTGTCGTCGAGGCGCTCCCGGATGTAGCCGCTGTTCAGCAGATGGTCCATGACCCAGACGGAGTCGTAGCCCAGCGACTCGGCGAGCGGACCCATGGCCAGCACCTGTCGTGGATCCGCGATCCCCCAGTTGTTCGGGATCGTCACGCCGAATCGCATTGGCGCTGCCACTAGCTCAGGACCTCGCGGAAGGACCGGATGGCGGCCATGTGGGCCTGGGGCCCGTCTGCGGAAACACGACTCCGTACCGCATGCTCGCTCCTCGTGTGGATGCTGGTCAGGCGGTCGGCGCCAGGGCGGCGAGCAGCCGCTCATCGGGCAGCGCCGGCGCGGCCTCGTTCGGGTTGAGCGTCTGGATGCAGACGTGGTCGGCGCCCGCCGCCCAGTGCTCCTCGATGCGCCGGCGGATCGCCGCCGCGTCCCCCCAGGCGATCACGGCGTCCACCAGGCGGTCGGAGCCGCCATTGGCGAGGTCCAGCGCCGCGAAGCCGAGCCGCAGCAGGTTGTCGCGGTAGTTCGCCATCTCGAGGTAGCGGCCGAGCCAGGCGCGGCCGATGCGCCGGGCCCGGACGGGGTCGGTGTCCGCGAGCACGGTCTGCTCCGGGCACAGGAGCTTGCCCGGGCCCAGGAGGAGGCGCGCCTCCCGGGTGTGCGCGGGCGAGACCAGGTAGGGATGCGCCCCGTCGGCGTGGGACCCGGCCAGCGCGAGCATCCGTGGGCCCAGCGCGGCGATCACCGTCCTCGGCGTCTCGGCCGGCGGCGGCGCGGCATAGGTGGCGCGGCGCAATGCCTCCAGGTAGCCCCGCATGGTCTCCACCGGCTTACCGTATCGGTGGCCCCGCAGGCCCTCGACCAGCGGCACATGGGACACGCCGAGGCCGAGCAGGAACCGGCCCCCCGATTGCTCGGCGAGGGCGAGCTGTCCCGACGCGGAGGCCTGAGGATCGCGCGCATAGATGTTGGCGATCCCGGTGGCGACGGTGAGGGTCCGGGTATTGGCCAGCAGCCAGCCGGCGAGCACCAGCACGTTGCGGCCCCGCGATTCCGGCAGCCAGAGGGCGCCGTAGCCCCAGTCCTCCACGCGCTGGGCGAAGCCCGCCGCCGCCGACGCGGCCATCCCGTCCATCGAGGCCCAGACCCCCAGCCGGCCGATCTGCGCCACGCGATCTCCCCATGCGAATGGAACTGCGCACGCCCCGCTCATATCCAGGGGCGGGGCGTCGCGACATCGTATCATCGACGAGCGAGGGATTGTCGGCGGCGCCTCGGCCCGGCACTGGCACCGTCGCCCGCGAGAGGAGGACCACGTTTCATCACCCTGAGCGACGCGCAGGTCCGGGGATTGGTCCGGGTGATGGAGGAGTGGCTCCTGAAGCGCGAGTGACCCGGCTCGGCGGTCCGGGTCAGTCGGGCGGGATCCAGGGCCAGTACTTGGCGATGGCGCCGGCATCGACGCGGAGGTCCGTGCCCGTCTCGGCCACGTCGCCGCCGAAGCCGTTGCCCACGAAGATCGGGTGCTCGCCCTGGGCGCCGCGGGAGATGAAGCCGCCGCGCGCGACCACGAGGGCGTTGCGGTGCACGTAGTTGACGTGGGAGTCCATCGAGTTCTCGAGGGCCACCTCCCAGTTGCACTTCCAGTAGACCTTGCCGAGGAGCACGAGGGCGTCCTCGTCGAAGAACTCCTCCGGCACGTCCTCCTCGATGGGCGCGGGATCCCCCTCGCCGACCCAGACGAAGACCATTCCCTTGAGGGTGCGCGTGGGGTAGGCCTTCGCCTCCGTGCCCGGCTTGCCGCACACGCCGGAGTCTGGCCCCTCGGAGAGCACGGCGACGTTCTTGCCCGACTCGTCGTACACCCAGCCGTGATACGGGCAGGCCACCGTGCCGCGGTAGTGGCAGTCGCCCTCGCTGAGGCGCGCGCCGCGGTGCGGGCAGACGTCCTGGATGGCCGCCACGCGGCCGGCCGCCCCGCGGAAGAGGCAGACCTCCTCGCCGAGCAGGCTCACCTTCACGGGCTTTCGCGCGCCCACCTCGCGCGCGAGCAGGGCGGGGTACCAGTAGTCGCGGAGCCCGAGCTTGGGGATGAGCGGGCGGATGTCGCCGCCGAGCTTCGGGACGGCGCCGCCGGCCTGCGCGGCCCCGTTGGTCGTCGCGCCGCCGTCCCGCGCGCCGGCCTCCTCCCGCGCCCTCACGGCTTGAACACCGCGAAGCACTTGTTGGAGTTGAAGGCCCAGGCCTCGACGAAGTCGCACTCGTCGGGCTTGCGCCCCAGCTCTTCCATGGCCCCGACCAGCATGTACCAGTTGAGCATCTCCTGCTGGCCCGACGCCTCGATGGAGTCGAGGGGCCGGCGGCGCCAGGTCTCGTAGTCGCCGCGCCGCAGCGCCTCGTAGAGCCGCCGGTCCTCCTCCACGTCGGGGTAGAGCTGGTGGTGCTTGTCCGTCAGGAAGGCGTGGGACCAGCTCGACGAGGCGATGAGCGCCACGCGCCACGGGCTCTCGCGCATCGCCCGCGCCGCCGCCGCGCCCACCTCCATGCAGCGCGCCGGCGAGGGCGAGGGCGGATCGAGGTCGGCCTCCGGCAGCGGCCGGTCGAGGCGGCCGCGCCCACCCCGCTGGGCGATGACGCGCCGGCCGTAGCAGTTCACCTGGAAGGCGACCACGGGATAGGGGAAGCCGACCCGGTCGTAGTCCAGGAACATGATCGTGTTGAGGAAGGCGTGGGCGAGGCCGGGGTAGTGCAGGGGCTGGTAGGCATACGCCATGTCCACGCCCTGCTCCAGCAGCCGCCGCGCCAGGTACTTGCCGGCCTCGCGGTGACCCTGCACCGGGATCACCGTGTCCGCGCTCTCGCCCCAGACATTGGGCGGCGCGCCGTCCCGCTTCCACGGGCGCGCCTCGACGTGATCGTAGGCGAGGATGCAGAAGGGCGGGATGATGCCCTCCTTGAAGTTCTCGTACTGGTCGTCGCCCCAGATGACCACCACGTCGGGCCGGAACTCGTCGAGGAGCCGGCGGGCCCGGCGGAACTGTCGCACGAGGGTCTCGCGGTGGGCCGCCCCCGCGGCCTTGCCGCCGTCGGTCCCCCACTCTCGCCGCAACGGCGCCGGCCAGCTCGCGGGGTCGCGGTAACGCTCGGGCAGTCCGGGATCGTCGAGGACGCGGCGCAGGATCCCCGCCATGTTCTCGTCGAGGCCGTTGAGCGGCGGGTAGTGCGTCATGCCGAGGCCGAGGATCTCGCCCATCTCGTCGTCCTCCCTGGCAACGCCGCGCACGGCGGGCGCCGTGTTCGCGGTTGGGCCAAACTAGGCCCGGCCTGCCCGCCTTGTCAAGAACCGCGAGTCGCGGGCTAATAGGCCCGTGGACGTCGTGCAGGCCCGGAAGCCCCGCCGGTGGCTCCCCGCTCGTGGCCGGCCGCTCGTGGCCGCCGCCGTGGTCTGCGCGGCGGCCTGGGCCGCCGCCGGAGCGGCCACCGGAGCGCGGGAGCGCGACGGGCGCCTGGCCGACCTGACGCCCGGACGCTGGCACGAGATCCATCGGCAGGCGCCGGGCGACGCAGAGGTGTTCGTGCGCCAGGCCCATGCAGGGAGCGCCTTCGACAGCCGGCGCGGCCGCATCGTGCTGTTCGGCTCGGACACCCACGGGCGGGACTGGACGAACAGCCCGCTCTCCTTCGACGTCGCGCGGCGCCTCTGGCGGCGCGCCTACCGTGACGACCCGCCGTCGAGCTACCGCGTCGCCCCCGAGGGCCACCCGGTGGCCGGTCCGGAGGGCGACCGGCCGTGGGCCATGCACACGTTCGGCGCGGTGACGTACGACGCCGCGCACGACCGCCTGGTGGTGGCGAGCTACCCCGAGCATCTGACGCCGGGCCGGTTCACGGATGCGATGGCGCGGGTCTGGCCGGGCATCCGCCGCCATCCGACCTGGCTGTTCGACCTCGCGGCCGAGCGCTGGCGCCCCCTGTCGAGCGAGCCGGTGCACTTCTTCCCGTATGCCACGGCCTACGACTCGCATCGGGCCACGGTGGTCGGCTACCGGCGGGACGGGGTCTACGAGCTGGCGCTCGGGGAGAGCGAGCCGGCGTGGCGCCGGGTGGCCGATGCCTCGCGCGGGGGCTATCACACGAGCGCGGTCTACGACACGCGGCGGCGCGTGGTGGTGGTCGTCGGCGATCATCGCCTCGGCGACGAGGTCGTCGTGTACGACCCGGCCACGCGGCGCGATCGGGTGCCGCCGACGCCGGGGCGGCGCCCTCCGCCGTTCCAGCACGCGCCGACGGCCTGGCACGAGTCCCGGGGCCTGGTGGTGGTGCTCGTCGACGAGCGGCGGCCGGGCGGCGCCCCCGGCCGTTCCGACGTCCGGGCGGCGACCTGGCTGTACGACCCCGGCCGCGACGCGTGGTCGCGGCTGGACGGCGCCGAGCTAGCCGGTCCCGTCGGCATGAACTACAACCTTCACCACGATCCGCTTCACGACGTCCTGCTGCTCGTGACCGGGCATGCCGGCGCGCCGACGTCCGTGTGGGCGCTCAGGCTGCCCTGAGCGTCACGACGCCGGGTCAGACGAACGTCAGGACCTCGGTGGTCGTCTCGCCGCGGGCGAAGCGCTCGAGGCCGAGCGCCGCGATGTCCACGGTGCGCGCGCGACCGTGCACGATGAGCTCGGCCATGAGCTGGCCGGCGATGGGCCCGTGCATGAATCCGTGGCCGCTGAAGCCGGCGATGACGTGCAGGCCCTCGACGCCGGGGACCGCGCTCACGATGCCCGTGTGGTCGGGTGTCATCTCGTAGAGGCCGGTCCAGGCGCGCATGAGCCGAGCCTCGGCGAGCGCGGGCACCCGCCGGACGGCGCGCTCCACGACCTCCGACGCCAGACTCCAGTCCGTCGACGTGTCGAAGGTGCCCGTCTCGTTCGCGCGGCCGGCCCCGAGCAGCAGCCCGTCACCCTCGCGCCGCATGGAAAAGCCCCAGTGCTGGCCGATGACGAAGGGCGTGGCGGCGGGGATCCGGTCGGTGGGGAAGGGGGCGGTCATGAACTTGTGCCGCCGCCGCGGCGTGACCGGGATGTCGATGCCGGCCAGCTTGCCCACCACGCCCGACCACGCGCCCGTGGCGATGACCACCACGGGCGCCTCGAACGCGCCCTCCCGCGTGGTCACGCCCGTCACCCGGCCCGCCGTTCGCGTGAAGCCCAGAACCTCGCACTGCTGCCGGATCGACACGCCGAGGTCCCGGGCCCGCGCGGCGATGGCCGTGGTGCAGAGATACGGATCGGCATAGCCGTCACGGGGCGAGAACGTGGCCCCGAGCAGGTCTGCCGTCTCGAGGTAAGGGAACAGACGGCCCGTGTCCTCCGGCGTGAGCAGCCGCACGTCCACGCCGAGGCTCTGCTGGAGCGCGACGCTCCGCCGGGCCACCGCCAGCTCCTCCTCGCTGCCGACGAGGAGGAGGTAGCCGTACTGGCGGAACTGCGGGTCGACACCGAACTCCTCGGCGAAGCGCTCGAAGGTCACGATGCTCTGCCGGGTGAGCTCGATGCCCACCCGGTTGGCGTACTGGTGGCGGATGCCGCCGCTGGCCAGCGCCGTGGAGCCGGAGCAGACGGTGTCGCGCTCGAGGACCACCACCCGCCGGTCGCCGTGCCGCGCGAGGTGATACGCGGTGCTGGCGCCCATGATGCCGGCGCCGACGATGATCACGTCCGCCGTTTCAGCCATGTGACGGGTCCTTGAGGACGTCCTTGTTCGCCTCGAAGATCTGCTTGTAGAGATTGCCGTCCCCGTAGTACTGCTCGGCGATCTTCCAGAGCGTCTCGCCCTTCTTGACCTCATGCCATTGCGTGGCGTCGAACTGGTCGCCGCCGGTGCCCTTGTCCTGCTCGTTCGCCATGCTCCGCCTCCTTCGTTACGTCTCTGGCGCTACGTCTCTGCGCTGCGTCTCTGGCGCTGCGTCTCTGGCCCGGCGCCTCGGTTCCGCCCGACCGAGCCTGCCGACACGGTACCGGGCTGGTGGCGAGGCGACAATAGGACCAAAGTCCCATGCAGACGGCCCATCGGAGGCCCGTGCCGCAC
>Ga0184637_10001260_pt1 | contig 17418 bp, 14 predicted proteins | sample PLM3_127_b2_FD_133143 | JGI IMG/M metagenome (GOLD analysis project Ga0184637, IMG submission 133143) | Groundwater sediment microbial communities from an aquifer in East River, Colorado, USA - PLM3_127_b2 | ecosystem: Environmental > Terrestrial > Soil > Riparian zone | place: USA: East River...
CGGGTCTGGCCGTGCGCGGCCATCTCGGCCTGGAGCTCGGCAACGCCCCGCCCCGCCGCGGCGTCGACGAAGCGCTGGGTGGCGATGCCGTAGATGGGCTCCACCTCCTGGCCGCTGGCCCGACCCACCTGGATGACCTCCGAGGCGAGCTGGATGGAGATGAGCTGCGTCTGGGGCTCGATGCGCGCCTCCCCGGAGCCGAGCCCGCTCAGCGCGCACACGGCATTGACCATGCAGTTCACCGTCAGCTTCGACCAGCGCTCGCCCCAGAGGTTGGTGGTGAGCTTGGTGGGCCCCACCGCGTTCATCACCTCGACCAGCTTCCGGGCCCGCTCGGTGTCCTTGCCGTCCTGCTCGCCGATCTTGAAGGCGATGTTGCCGCGGTCGGTGCGCAGGGCGTGGCCCGCCTCGTAGAGCCCGGCGCTGATGGTGATGACGCAGCCGAGCGTGCGCTCCTTGCCGGCGATCGCCGCCACCCGCTCGTCGTTGATGCCGTTCTGGAAGTCCACGACCACGCCGTCCGGCTGCTCGAGGTAGGCCAGGCCCAGGTGGGTCGCCCACTCCGTGTCATAGGACTTCACGGCGATGAACACGGCTTCGAATGGCTGCCCCAGACCCTGGGCCTCGTGGACGTGGAGCGCCTTCACGGGGATCAGGTGCTCGCCGCAGGTGCCGCTGAGGCGCAAGCCCACCTTCTTCATGGCCTCCACGTGGTCCGGCCACTGGTCGATGAAGGTCACGTCGTGACCGCCCTTGGTGAGCATGCCACCCACGACGCACCCGATGGCGCCGGCGCCGACGATTCCGATCCTCATGGTCTGTATGCCTCAGTACGGGATGTCGATCAGCCGGCCGGGGCCGGAGCGCATGTCCTGGTCGAGGAGCTCGCGCAGGGCTTTCGAGATGGGGCCGGGCTTGCCGTCGCCGATGGGCTTGCCGTCCCACTCGACGATGGGCGCCACCTTGACGGAGCTGCCGATCAGCAGCATCTCGCGGGCCGCGCGGGCCTCGGCGACGGGGATGTCGCGCACCTCCACGCCGCGGAGCAGGCCGCCCACCTGGCCGCGCGCCAGCTCCAGCAGCCGCAGCGACGTGCAACCGGACAGGATGTGGTCGAACTTCGGGTGCTGGAGCACGCCGTCCTGGCCGACGAAGGCGACGTTCATGTTGGAGCTCTCGCCCACGTTGCCGGCGTCGTCCACGAAGACGCCGTTGTCCAGCCCCGCCTCCTGCGCCTCCATCTGCATGAGGATGTTCGGCAGGTAGTTGGTGCTCTTGGTGATGGCGTAGAGCGGCGGCTTGATGGGATAGGTGGTCGTCATGACGCGGAGGCCGTCGGTGTTCCACGTCGCCGGGTAGGAGAGGCCGGCGAAGACCATGACGAAGAAGCCCGCCTCGGCGCCCGCGGCGGGCGGCAGGCCGAGGCTGCCCGGGCCGGAGGAGATCCAGTAGCGGATCGAGCCATCGCGCTTGCCGCTGGCCGCCGCGGTGCGCACGATGATGTCGCGCATCTCCTCGCGCGGGCAGGGCAGGCGGAGCTTGGACAGGCCCGCCGAGCGGACGAATCGGTCCAGATGCGCCTCCAGGTCGTAGATCTTCCCGTCCGCGATGGCCGCGGTGTCGAAGACACCGTGGCCCCGGTGCACCATGTGGTCGTCGAAGGGCAGCACCATGAGGGCGGGGTCCGTCACGATGCCGCCGAGCTGGCTCGAGTAGAAGGCCCAGTAGCGGACGGGCTGCCTGGTCCGCAGGGCGCGCAGGTGCTCGATGACCTCGTCGGCCTGGAGGATGCGGGGCGTCACCATGACGGGCATGGGCTGTCTCCTCTGTTCCCGATCGGGGCGATCAGGAGTAGACGATCACGCCGCGGCCGACGGCGTCGGTCTCCAGGTCGTCGTAGGCGCGGTTGATCTCCGCCAGGGGGTAGCGCCGGGTCACCAGGCTGTCGATGTCGAGCAGCCCGCGCGAGTACCAGTCGACGATGCGCGGCATGTCCTGGCGCGGGTGAGCGGAGCCGTAGTAGCAGCCGCGGATGGTCTTCTCCTGGCGCGTGAGGACCACCGGCTCCACCGCCATGGTCTCGCCCGCGGGCGAGATGCCCACGATCACCGCGGTGCCGCGCTTGCGCAGCATGTCCACCGCCATCTTGGTGGTGGCGCCGCCGCCATAGGCCTCGAAGGCGAAGTGGACGCCGCCGCCCGTGAGGGCCTGCACCCGCGCCACCGCGTTCTCCTTGCGCGCGTTGACGGCGTCGGTGGCGCCGAGCTTGCGCGCAAAGGCCAGCGCGGTGTCCTTGACGTCCACCGCCACGATGGTGGTGGCCCCGGCCAGCCGCGCGCCCTGGATGACGTTGAGCCCCACGCCGCCGCAGCCGATCACCGCCACGGTGTCGCCGGGCTGCACGCGGGCGTTGAACACCGCCGCGCCCACGCCGGTGGTGACGCTGCAGCCGATCAGCGCCATCTGGGGGAAGTCGAGGCTGGCCGGCGCCGGGATGCAGCCGGCCTCGGGCACCACGGCGTACTCGGCGAAGCAGGCCACCTTGCCCATGTGGGTGGCGTCCTGGCCAGCGAGGGTGTGCAGGCGCGAGGTGCCGTCGAAGAGCTTGCCCGTCGTGCGGGCGTGCTCGTCGCAGAGGTGCGGGTGGCCGCTCTCGCAGGAGTGGCAGTGGCCGCAGTTGGGCACGAAGCTCAGGATGACGCGATCCCCGGGCTTCACCATGGTGACGCCGTCGCCCACGGCCTCCACGACGCCGGAGCCCTCGTGGCCGAGCACGGCGGGCAGCGCGATGGCGGCCTCGCCCTTCTGGAAGTGCAGGTCGCTGCGGCACACGCCGGCGGCACGCACCTTCACCAGCACCTCGCCCCGGCGGGGCGGGTCCAGCTCCACGGGCTCGACGGAGTAGGGCTTGTTGACGTCGTAGAGCACGGCGGCCGTGATGCGCATGTCGCTCCCCTTTGGGCCGGGTCGTCCTGTCGGTGGTCCCGGACTGTTGGTCCCCTGCGGAGCCGCCAGCTTAGCCCAGACCGGCTCCGTTGACCAGATGCTCGGCGCGGCCTGCTCGGCCAGGCCTGTTCGGCGCGGCCGCGGGCGGCTTCAGGCGGCGTGCGGGTCGGGGTCCTCCAGCTCGGCCAGGAGACGGTCCAGCTCGGCCGGCGCCGCCGCGGACGCCTGCTCCTGGGCGATGGCCGCCGCGAGCTCGGCGATGGTGGGCGCCTCGAGCATCGCGCGCACGGAGAGGTCGACGGCGAGCCGGCGGGCGACCTGGGCGACGATCCGCGTGGCCAGGAGCGAGTGGCCGCCCAGCGCGAAGAAGTCGTCGTTCACGCCCACGCGGTCCAGACCGAGCACGTCGCGCCAGACCGCGGCCAGCGCTTCCTCCATGGGCGTGCGCGGCGCCACGAAGTCGCGCTCCAGGTCCGGCCGGCTCCCGTCGGGCGCGGGGAGCGCCGCGCGGTTCACCTTGCCGTTGGGCAGGAGCGGCAGGGCGGGCAGGAGCAGGAAGTAGGAAGGCACCATGTAGTCGGGCAGGTGCGCCCGGGCGAACCGGCGCAGCGCCTCCGGCGTGGGCGCGGCCTCGCCGTCTGCGGACAGGTAGGCGATCAGCGAGTCCGCGAAGGGCCCATCCGGGCGGACCAGGACCAGGGCCTGACGGACGGCGGGATGCCGCTCCAGCACCGTCTGCACCTCTTCCAGCTCCACGCGCATGCCGCGCAGCTTCACCTGGTGATCAGCGCGGCCGAGGCAGTCGAGCGTGCCGTCCGGGAGCCGGCGCACCAGGTCGCCCGTCCGGTAGAGTCGGGCGCCCGGCGGCCCGAAGGGATGCGGGACGTATCGCTCCGCCGTGGCGTCGGGACGATTGGCGTAGCCGCGCGCGAGGGCCAGGCCGCCGATGTAGAGCTCTCCGGGTACGCCCACGGGCATGAGCTCGAGGTGGCGGTCCAGCACGTAGGCCTCCACGTTGCCTATGGGCCGGCCGATGGGCACGCTCGGCAGCGTGGTGTCCACCCGTGCGGGCTCGCACCACGTGCTCTTGGTGCAGGCCTCCGTCATTCCGTAGCCCGTCATCAGGAGGCAGTGCGGCAGGCGCTCCCGCGCGCGCCGGTAAAGCTCGCTCGGGAAGGGCTCCCCGCCGACGGTGCAGAGGCGCAGGGTGGGGATCTCGCGCGACAGATCGGGGAAGATGTCGAGCCAGGCGCGCAGCAGTGAGGGCACGACCATGACGCGGGTGACCCCATGGACGGCGAGCGCCCGGAGCTGGCGCGCGGGATCGCCCATGGCCTCGTCCGGCACGAGCGCGGCCGGCGCGCCTCCCAGCACCGCCGTCATGAGCTCCTGCAGGAAGTCGAGTATGGCGATGGACGAGCGCACGCCCCACATGTCGCCGGGCGCGAAGGGATACGCGCGCGACCAGTTGGCGCGCAGGTTCACCATGCCCCGGTGATGGCCGAGGACGCCCTTCGGACGCCCCGTGGAGCTCGAGGTGTGAACGATGTAGGCCAGGTTGTCGGGCGTGACCCCGCTGACCGGATCGTCCTCGCGCTCCTGCTCCAGGGCCTGGCGAGCCGTGTCGAGGCAGACCACGCGGGCGCCGTGCTCGGGCAGCAGGGGGAGGAGGCGCTCGCGGGTCACGAGGGCGGCGCATCCGCCGTCCTCGAGCATGAACGCCAGGCGCGCCTGAGGGTAGGTCGGGTCCAGCGGCACGTAGGCGCCGCCCGCCTTGAGGATGCCGAGCACGGCGACGACCAGGTCCAGCGAGCGCTCGAGGCAGACGCCCACGCGCACCTCCGGGCTCACCCCGAGTCCCATCAGGTGATGCGCCAGCCGGTTCGCGCGGCGGTTCAGCTCGCCATAGCGGAGCGTCTCGCCGCCGCACAGCACCGCCACCGCCTCGGGGATGCGCGCCGCGTGGGCCTCGAACAGCTCGTGGAGGCACGAGCCGTCCGGACAGGGCGCGGTCTCCTGGCGGACAAGCTCCCGCCGCTCGCCCTCGGTGAGGAGCGGCATCTGGGCGATCGACTGGCCCGGATCGCGCGCGGCGGCGGCCAGCACCGTCTGGAAATGGCCGAGCAGGCGGCGGATCGTGGCGGCGTCGAAGAGATCGGTGGCGTACGTCACCACGCAGGAGAGCTCCGGCCCGCTCTCGATCACCTCGACCAACAGCTCGGCCGGGGCGCCGCCGGGGTCGAAGAAGAACTCCTCGAGGGTCAGGCCCGCCGCGCGCGCGGGCGGCGCCGGGAAGCGCTCCAGGTTGAAGACCACCTGGACGAGCGGCGCGTAGCTCGCGTCGCGCTCCGGACGCAGGGCCTGCACGAGCTTTGCCAGCGGCAGCTCCTGGTGCGCGTAGGCGTCCCGCGTGACGGCGCGCACGCGCGCCAGCAGCTCGCGAAACGTCGGGGCGCCGCCCAGGTCGGTGCGCAGGGCCAGGGTGTTCATGAAGCAGCCGATCAGCCCCTCGGTGTCCACGTGCGTGCGCCCGGCCACCGGGACGCCGACCACCAGGTCGTCCCGCTCCGTGTAGCGATGCAGGAGCACCTGGAAGGCGGCGAGGAGCGTCATGAACAGCGTCGCGCTCTCCTGGCGGCCCAGGGCGCGGAGCGCCGCGACGAGGCTCGCGGGCAGGGTCAGTGTCTCGCGCGCGCCGCGGAAGGTGGGCCGGGCGGGCCGCGGGCGGTCGCTGGGAAGCGACAGGGTGGGCGGGGCGCCGGCCAGCCGCGCCGTCCAGTACGCCAGGAGGCGGTCGAGCGCCTCGCCCTGCAGCGACTGCCGCTGCCAGACGGCGACGTCGGCGTACTGCACAGGCAGGTCAGGGAGCGGCGAGCCCTGTCCGGCGGCCAGCGCGGCGTAGAAGGCGGCCAGCTCACGGACGAGGACATTGGCCGACCAGCCGTCGATCACCATGTGGTGGAGGATCAGGAGCAGCACGTGGTCCTGCTCGTCCAGCCGGAGCAGCGTGGCCCGCACCAGCGGCCCGGCGGCGAGGTCGAACGGTTGCTGCGTCGCCGCTGTCGCCTCGCGCCGCGCGGCCGCCTCGCGCTCGGCCGCGGGGACGCCGCGCAGGTCCACCACCGGCATCGCCAGCGGGCGGAGCGGCCCCGGCTCCTGCACGGGACGGCCGTCCACCGAGGGGAACCTCGCGCGGAGCACCGCGTGGCGGCGCAGGATCTCGTCGAGGCTCCGCGCCAGCGCCGGCAGGTCGAGCGCGCCGCCCAGCCGCAGGGCTACCGGCCGGTTGTAGGCGGGGTTACCGGGGTTGAGCTGATCGAAGAACCACGGGCGCTCCTGGGAGAAGGACAGCGGGGCGCTTCCCGCGCCGGCCCCTGCGCGAAGCGACGGGCCGGAGGCGCGCTGAGCTGCCTGCCGGGCCGCGACGACCTCCTGGGCGAGCGCGGCCACGGTGGGCGCCTCGAAGAAGACGTGGAAGGGCACCTCCACGTCCATCGCCCGCCTCACCCGGACGAGGAGCTGGGTGGCCAGCAAGGAATCGCCACCGAGCTCGAAGAAGTCGTCGAGGACGCCGGCCGTGTCGATCTCGAGCACCGCGGCCCAGAGGGTGGCCAGCTCCCGCTCCAGCGGCGTGCGCGGCGCCAGCGGCGCCGAGGGCTCGCGGATGGCGGTGGCGCTGCCGGCCAGGCCGAGCCGCTCGGCGAGGGTGAGGCGCTGGAGCTTGCCGGATGCGCTGGTGGGCAGCTCCGCCACGAACACCACCGGGCCCGGCACCTTGAAGTCCGCCAGCCGCGCCGCCGCGAAGGCCCGGAGGTCGCGGGCCGTGGCGGCCGCGCCGTCGCGTAGCACCACGGCGGCGGCCACCTCCTCGCCGAGCTGCGCATGCGGAGCGGGGAAGGCCACCGCGCCGGCCACCGCCGGATGCGCGAGCAGCGCCTCCTCGACCTCCTGCGGGGCGATCTTCTCCCCGCCGCGATTGATCGTCTCCTTCAGGCGCCCCGTGATGAACACGTAGCCGTCGCCGTCGATGCGGCCCTGGTCGCCGGTCCGGAACCAGCCGCCGGCGAAGGCCTGGGCATTGGCGTGGGGGTCGTCGAGATACCCCGCGGCGACGCTGGCGCCGCGAATGGCGATCTCCCCCGTCTCGCCCACCGGCAGCGGCGCGCCAGCCGCGTCGAGGACGGCGACGTCCGTACCGGTGGAGACGCCCACGGAGCCGGGCTTGCGCGGCCGCGGCGGCAGCGGGTTGGCGCTGATCTGGTGCGCTGCCTCCGTCATGCCGTACGCCTCGATCACGGGCACGCGGAACGTCGCCTCCAGCGCCTCGCGCACCGGCCCCGGCAGCGGGGCGGAGGAGGAGCGGATGAAGCGTAGCGCGGTGTGGGCCGCCGCTTCGGGCCGGTTCGCCGCATGCACCAGGATGGCCTGATGCATGGCCGGAACGGCGGTGTACCACGTCGGGCCATGCGCCTCGAGCCAGGCGAGGAAGCCCGGCGCGTGAAGCCCGGCGGTGCACACCACGCTGGCCCCGGCCGCGAGGGAAGCGAGCAGCGCGCCGACCAGGCCGTGGATGTGAAAGAGCGGCATGACGTTCAGGCATCGATCGCCCGGCTCGAGCGCGAGGGCCCGCGCGATGGCCGCGGCCGAGGCGCAGAGGCCCGCGTGGGTCAAGGGCACGAGCTTCGGGCTCGCCGTGGTGCCGGAGGTGGGCAGCACCAGCGCCAGGTCGTCGGGGCGCCCGGGGTCCGCGGATGGTGGCGCGCGCTTCTCGCCACTCAGCGTGAAGGTGCCCGCCGGGGCCTCGGGTCGGGCGTGTAGCTCGATGAGCCGGATCCGGAGCTGGCGAGCCGTGGTCGCCACGGGTGTGTCGGCGCCCGCCGGGACGATCACGGCGGCGGGATGGAGCCGGGCGAGATGCCGCCCGTACTCGACGGCGCGATAGGCCGGGTCGAGCGGCGCGCACGTCGCACTGGCGGCCACCGCGAGCGCCGCCGCTGCCATCTCCGGGCCGTTCGGAAGCACGACGGCGACCCGGTCGAGGCGGCCCACCCCCATGGCCCGCAGCGCCTGGTCCGCGTGGAGCATGAGCTGCTCGAGCCCCTGATACGTGAGCGCCGCCCGGCCCGGCGCCATGATCGCCGCGGCGCCCGGCGCGCGAGCCGCTCGTGCACGGACGAACTCCGCGAGGTGCATGGGAGAGCGGCCGCTGGCCTCGAGGGCATCAGCGCCAGGCCGAGTCATCGAGTCTTCCTCCGGGGAGCTTCTCGGACAGATCGCTTGTCTACGATAGCTCGGCGATGGATCGGCCGCCAGCCGTCGGCCGATCTGGAGTTGTAAGTCTATGTCTTACATCGTAAGATAGCGCCATGGAACGCAAGCGCCCGCGGAACCAGAAGAAGATCAAGTACCCGGTGGCAGGCTCGGATCGACCGGCAAAGGTCCGGGAGGGAGGCCCGCCGCCGGGCACGATCTCCACGACCATGCGCTTGCGAAGCTCCGTGCGCGCGGCGCTCGACCTCTGGGCACAGCGGGAACGTCGATCCGTGGCCGAGGTGGCGCAGGAGCTCCTGGAGGAAGGGCTCCGCATGCGTGCCTGTCCGGGAATCTACTTCGCCTCCGAGCCGACGGGGCGGACCGCGAAGGTCGCGGGCACCGGGCTCGGGGTGTGGGAGGTGCTGCGCGATTTCGTGGGAAACCAGAACGTCGAGCGCCTGAGGGAGGCGTTTGCCGATCTGTCGCCGAGCCAGCTTCGGGCGGCGCTGCTCTACTTCAATTGCTACCCGGATGAGGTCCGGGCTGCCGTCGAGGCCAACGCGGCTCTCACGCCCGAGGCCATCGAGCAGCGATATCCGGGCCTGATCCGCGTCGTGCGCGTCGATTGAGGGTGTACCTCGACGAGAACCTCTCGCCGCGCGTGTCGCAGCTCCTCCGGGCGCGCGGCGTCGACGCCACCAGCGCGCACGAGGTCGGCAATGGCGGGCTCGACGACCGCGCCCAGCTCCGCTACGCGGCGGCGGAAGGTCGCGCAATGGTGACGGCTGACATCGGTGCTTTCGTCGCGCTGGATGCGGAGGCGATTGCGGCGAACGCTGCCCATGCCGGCGTGATCCTCGTCTCCGCGGCGTTCCGACGGGACGAGGTGGATGCGCTGGCCAGCGCGATCGAAAAGGTGATGCGTCTCTACCCGGCTGGCCTGCCGCAGACTGTTGTCTACCTCAGCCGGGCGAGCGCCTCCGGGGGAGGCTAGGAGCGCCGCACCCCGAGGTTGTGCCTCAGGCCGACCTGGTAGCATAATGCCACCGGTGTGGTAGCATTGTGCTACTTGCACTTCAGGGGGAGCCGCCATGCCCACAGCGGTGAAGGTTTCCGATAAGTTGCTGACCCTGGCCAAGCAGGAGGCCCGGGGAACCCACCGATCGATCACGGCCCAGATCGAGCACTGGGCGACGATCGGCCGTGCCGTCGAGGTCATGCTGGCCTACCGTGAGGTTCTCGCGCTGAAGCTGACGGGCTCGGCGCTGCCCGTTCCGGCCGAGGTTCCGCCGGAACAGGTTCACGACCTCCTCGCGCGCCTTGGCGTCGATACGGATCGGGAGGGCCTCAGGGCGAGACTGCTCCGGTCGGGTGCTCCCCTCTATGAGACCGACCCGGCGCATCCAGGCCTGATCGTCGAGGTGTCGCCCGATGGCACCCGGACGCCTGGCCGCCTCGAAGGGCGACGGTTCGTCCCCGCCAAGGAGCAAAGGCCGCCCCTGGCCCCGTGAGCGCCGCCGGCGCGCTCGCGCCCATCCGCGCCGCCGTCGGGGAGCGCGCGCCGGTCCTGATCTTCCTCGCCGGGCCCAACGGCGCCGGCAAGTCCACGTTCTTCGACGAGTACCTCAGGGAGCTGGGGCTGCCGTTCGTCAATGCCGACGTCTTCGCCGGCATGCTGCGCGGGGCCGATCCGGCCGCCCGGCCCGGGGCGATCGACCGTCGCGCCTTCGCCCTGGCCGAGCAGACGCGGGCGGCCTTGCTGGAGGCCGGCGTGTCCTTCTGCACGGAGACGGTGTTCTCCGACCCCGAGGGCGCCAAGCTCGAGTTCCTCGAGCGCGCGCGGGCCGCCGGCTATGCCGTCTTCCTCGTCTTCATCGGGCTGGAGAGCGCGGCGCTGTCGATGGCGCGCGTGATGCACCGGGTCGCCGCCGGCGGCCACGACGTCCCGGACCAGAAGCTGCGGCAGCGGTTCCCGCGCACGCTCGCGAACCTGCGCGCCGCCATCGCGCTCGTCGACGAGGCCTATCTCTTCGACAATAGCTCGGCCCGCCAGCCGTACCGCCTGCTGGCGGTCTACACACGCGGGCAGGTCGTGAGCACGTCTCCCCCGCTGCCATCCTGGATGGCGGGTCTGCCGGGTGTCTAGCCCCGTCTATGAAAGAACGCGCGTCGCCGTCGCACCCGCCCCCTCACCCTGACCCTCTCCCCCTCGCGGGGGAGAGGGGATCGAAATAACCCCCTCTCCCTCGGCGAGGGAGAGGGTCGGGGTGAGGGTAGCGCCGGCCTTCACGTGCCAGGTGTCCGATCAGGTCGAGGCCAGGAGGCGGGTGACATCGGCCATGCTGCGCGACTGCTCCAGGCCGCCGACGGCGTCGATGATGGCGGCCGCTCGCGGCGCGGGGAGGATGGAGGCGGTGTAGCGCCGGAACTTCTCGCGGGCCTCGTCCCACCTGAAGGGGTTGGCCGGCGAGCCCTTGTAGGGCCGGGTGTGCAGCGTGTGTCGCTGCCCGGCGCAGTCGAGCAGCACCTCGGCCGGCCAGACGCCAGGGGTTTCGTGGGGGGCCGCCTCCAGGGGGGATAGCTCGATGCGCCGCGCCAGGTCGCGCACGACTGGGTCGCGGACGGCCTCGTCGTCGTAGACGAGCGGATTGGCCATGTCCCGTGTCAGGGCCACCGCCGTCGTGAACGGCAGGCTGTACTGTCCGCCCAGGACGTCCAGCGGCTCGCGGGCCGCGTGCCGCTCCTCCATGATCCGGGGCGCGCTGCGGATGACCACGCGCGTGATCGTGGCCGGATCGAGCGGATGCTCGCGCTTGAAGGCCTGGATCGCGGCCACCACGGCCTGGTGCGTGACGTGCGTGGCATAGGACTTCAGCCACGGCGGCTCGATGGCCCACTCGGTGCCGAGGCCGCGGAGAAGCGTCTCGCCCGGCGGGGCCGTCGAGAACGCGTGGAAATAGCCGGAGCGGCCTTCGAGCACCGTGGCCGGCCCGTTCACGCCCTCCCGCGCCAGCAGCGCGGCTTCCAGCCCGAGCTGGCTGGCGCGCCCCAGGTGGAGACGCTTGGTGTCGCCGCCGCTCCACGCGAACTCCAGCAGACCCGCGCTCGAGGAGCCCGCGATGCCCAGCGCGCTGGCGAGGCGCTCGGCGTTCAAGCCGTAGAGCTTGCCCACTGCCGCGGCCGCGCCGAAAGGGCCGTGCGCGCTCGGGTTGTGGAAGCCGCGCGCCGTCTCCAGCCCCACGGCCGCTCGGGCGAGGCGCGCCGACACCTCGAATCCCAGGGCCAGCGCGGTGAGGAACGCCGCGCCGTCGAGGCGCTCGCGCTCACACACCGCCAGCGCAGCGGGCAGAACGGTGCCGCTGGCATGGGAGCCCGTGAGCGGCTCGCACTCGAAGGCGCCGATCAGCACTCCGTTGGCGAGCGCTGCACGGGAGGTGTCCGTGCGCCAGCCGTGGTGGATCACGGAGGCCTCGGGGGCGCCGCCGAGGGCCTGGACCACTTTCAGGATGCGCTGCGCCCATGGCTGGACGGCGCCGACGAAGCCGGCGCCGAAGGTGTCGAGGACGGTGAGCTTGCAGTTCTCGACCAGCCCGCGCGGGAGGTCGGCGAAGCGCGTGTCCGCGACGAACCGGGCCAGCGCGCGCGTCTCGTTCATGCTCTGCCCACCTTCACGCGGCCCGGGCCCGCGCGCCGGCCTGGGTCAGCAGGGTGTACTTGGCCAGCGTGTGCCGGGTGAGCTCCGCGGGCCAATGGCCGCGCTTCACGTGGGCCAGGAACTCGCGGAGCACCAGGGCGAAGTGGCTCTCGTGGCCGGCGCGCACGGTCTCGGGGATGCGGAGCTCGAGGCCGCCCGCCGCCGGCGCGACGGCGAGCCCGGGCAGGTCCGGCTGCCACGACGCCACCGCGCGATCCAGCGCCGCCGCCACCGCGGGCGGGTCCGCCTTCGGCTCCACGACGAGCCGGCGCTGGAAGCCTGTCGCCGCGCTCTGCTCGATGCGCACGTGCGCGCGCGTGCCGCGCAGGACGATGGCGTGGGCGTCTCCGCCGCCGCTCGGCTCCACGAGGTCCCAGTGGGTGGTCAGCTCCACCGCCACGCCGCCGATGCGCGCTCGGAGCTCTCCATTCGCCAGGTAGGCGAGGCTGTCGCCGTCGACGACCTTGCCGAGCTCGGGAGGGAACTCGCTGGCGCCCGTGATCCGGCCGAACAGCTCCCGGGGCACCTGGGTGGGCCAGCGGCGCGCGGACACCAGCTCGATGGCGGCGGGGTCGCCGGCGCCCGCGGCGGCCACCAGCCGCTGGGCGCGGTCCACCAGGTGGGTGGGGATGTCGGCGAGTCCGTCGCCCTGCACGCGCACGTCGAAGTACCACGGCGGCCGCCGGAGGGGGGCGCCGTTGACCACCTTGGCCAGGTGGTGAACGCTGGCGAGGGAGATGGCCGCCTCGCCCTGCTCGCCGTCGCGGAAGCGGCCGAACACGTCCGTCTCGCGCACCAGGCGCTCGAGCAGCGTGGCCGTGATCTCGTGGCGCCCGGTCATGATCTCCATGGCCAGCGGCGGCCCGCTCAGGACGTGGCGGACGTCGTCGAGGCCGTCGGGGCCCGCGAGCCAGGGCTTGTCGGCCAGCACCGGCAGGCCGGCGTCGTGCAGCCGCCGCATCACGGAGATCTTGCGATCGTTGCGGCCGGCCAGGACCACGGCGTCGCCCGGCCGCTCGGCCAGCAGCCGGTCGAGCGGGTCGGACGAGGCGTGTACCGCCGGCCGCCAGCTCGTGGGCCGGTCGGGGCGGCGGTTGAAGGACTCGACCAGGGCGAGGAAGTCGGCGAGCTCCGGGCCCTCGGGGGCGTAGACGAAGATCTCGTCGCGCACGTCCGGGTGCCGCTCGCGCAGGAGCAGCGCGGCGTGGAAGTGGCCGGGCTCGAGGAAGATCAGGGTGTGGGGCATTGGGGGTTGGTCGCGCCCTGGCGCGGCGTGATAATACCGGGCGGACTCGCCGGGGCACAAGACAAGGGGTCGCCGGCCCCCGCCACGGCCCTCACCATATATGGAGGAGCTGCCAATGTTCTCGCTGAGCGGGAAGGCATGTGTCGTCACCGGCGCCAGCCGCGGTCTCGGCCGGGCCATCGCGCTGGCCTTCGCGGACCAGGGCGCGGACCTGGTGCTGGCCGCGCGCAGCGTGCCGGACCTGGAGCAGCTCCGGGCCGAGATCGAGGCCAGGGGCCGGCGCGCGGTGGTGGCCCGCACCGACGTGACGGACCTGGGCCAGCTCCGCGCCCTCGCCGACACCGCCGTGTCGCGCCTGGGCAAGCTCGACGTGTGGGTGAACAATGCCGGCGGCGACGCCGGCGTCAAGGGCGGCTGGAGCGAGTGGCTCGACGTCACGGAGGAGGGCTGGGATCGGATGCTCGCGCTGAACCTCAAGGGCCAGGTGTTCGGGGCGCAGGCGGCGGCGCGGGCCATGCGGGCGCAGGGCACGGGCGGCTCGATCATCTTCCTCAGCTCCATCGACAGCCTCTACGCGGCGCCCGGCGGCGAGGGAATCTACGGCGCGTGCAAGGCCGCCGTCAACAACATCACGCAGACCATGGCGGTGGAGCTGGGCCAGCACGGGATCCGCGTCAACGCCATCGCCCCCGCGGTGGTGGAGACGCCGCTCACCGCGCCCTGGCTGGCCACGCCCGAGGACCGGCGCAAGCGCTCGGCCTTCTACCCGCTGCGCCGCGTGGGGCAGCCGCCCGACGTGGCCGCGGCCGCCGTGTACTTCGCCTCCGACGAGGCCGCCTGGGTGTCGGGTGCCGTGCTTCTGGTGTCCGGCGGCGCCGTGGTGACCAGCGATCCCTACCGCTACCTCATGCGCGTGAACCGAGGAGAGTGACCGCATGGACCGCGACCAGTGGCTGGCCCAGGTGAAGGAGGAGATTCTCGAGCCCGCGCTGCCCATCTGCGACCCGCACCATCACCTGTGGGATCACCCGGGGCGCCGCTACCTGATCGACGAGCTGGTCGCGGACACGGGCAGCGGGCACAACGTGGCGGCCACGGTGTTCGTGGAGTGCGCGTCCATGTACCGGGCGCACGGGCCGGAGGGCCTGCGGCCGGTGGGGGAGACGGAGTTCGTCAATGGTGTCGCCGCTATGAGCGCCAGCGGCCGCTACGGGCCGACGCGGGTGGCCGCGGGCATCGTGAGCTTCGCCGACCTCACGCTGGGCGAGCGCGTGGGCGAGGTGCTCGACGCCCACATGGCGGCGAGCCCGCGCTTCCGCGGCATCCGGCACGCCACGGGCTGGGACGCCAGCGACCAGGTGCGCAACTCGCACACGAATCCGTCGCCGGGCCTGCTGGGCGATGCGCGCTTTCGGCGCGGCTTCGCGGAGCTGGCGCGGCGGGGGCTCACCTTCGACGCCTGGCTCTACCACCCGCAGATCCCGGAGGTGACGGAGCTGGCGCGGGCGTTTCCCGACGCGCCCATCGTGCTCGACCACTTCGGCGGCCCCCTGGGCGTGGGCCCCTACCAGGGGCAGCGGGCGGAGATCTTCGGTTACTGGAAGGGGGCGATCCGCGACCTGGCCCGGTGCCCGAACGTGGTGGCCAAGCTCGGGGGCCTGGTGATGCCAATCAACGGGCTCGGCTTCCATCGGCGCGAGCAGCCCGCCACCTCCGCCGAGCTGGTCGAGGCCACGCGGGACTGGTACCTGCACGCCATCGACTGCTTCGGCCCGCGGCGCTGCATGTTCGAGAGCAACTTCCCGGTGGACAAGGCGAGCTGCTCCTATGCCGTGCTGTGGAACTCGTTCAAGCGCCTCACCGCCGGCTTCTCGGCGGCGGACAGGGCGGCCCTGTTCCACGACACGGCCGCGCGCGTTTACCGGGTGAGCGCATGAGCCGGCGGGTGAGCGCATGAGCCGGCGGGTGGGCGCATGAGCCGTCCGGTCTACGTCCCGCCCATCGATCCGTCGAAGATCAGCGCGCCCAGCCGGGAGATCTACGGCCGGATGGGCGAGGCCAATATCGTGAGCATGATCGAGGCCTTCTACCGCGAGCTGGAGCAGTCCTCGCTGCGGCCTCTTTTCCCCGCGGACATGAGGGTGTCGGCGCAGAAGTCGGCGGCGTTCTTCGTGGGGCTGCTGGGCGGGCCGCCGCTCTATCACCAGCGATACGGCAACCCGATGATGCGCGCCCGGCATCTGCCGTTTCGCATCACGCCCCGCGCCCGCGACGAATGGCTGGCCTGCTTCGACCGCGTGCTGGCGCAGGCGCCCGAGCGCTACGGCTTCCCCGCCGGCGACCTGCCCGGCTTCCGGGCCTTCCTGCGCGACTTCTCGCTGTGGATGGTCAATACCGAGGGGGACTGAGCCCCGCCCGCTCCCGCCGTCAGGCCTCTCCGGCCAGACGCGAGACGCCCTCCTGGGTGACGGAAGCGACCAGCGCGCCGTCGCGCGTGAAGACGCTGCCGCGCACGAAGGCCCGGCCTCCCGCGGCCGTGGGCGCCACCTGCCAGTACAGCAGCCACTCGTCGGCGCGAAAGGGGCGGTGGAACCACATGGCGTGGCTCAGGCTGGCCTGCTCCAGTCGCGGGTCGATCCAGCTCACGCCGAGGGGATAGGAGGCGATGTCGAGGAAGGTGGTGTCGGAGGCGTAGGCAAGCACCGCGCAGTGGAGGTTGGGCTCCTCGGGCAATGGGCCGAGGGCCCGGATCCAGGTATGAGCCACCGGCGGGACGGGCGGCGGATCGAAGAGCGGCACGGGGTGGACCTGGCGCACCTCCACCGCGCGGGGCATGAGGAGCCATGCCCGGTCCTCCGGCCGCATGCGATGGGCCACCGCGTGCCGCTGCTCGAGCTCGCTCGCGAGGCCTTCGGGCCCGGCCACCTGCGGCATGGCCTCGTGCTGGTGCAGGCGCGCCTCCGCCGTCTCCGTGGCGAAGGAGGCGCTGGCCAGCAGGATCTCGCGGCCGCGCTGCCAGGCGGAGACCTGGCGCTGGGCGAAGCGGCGGCCGTCGCGGACGCGGCGCACGCGGTACTCGACGGGGAGCGCCGGGTCGCCGGGGGCGAGGAAGCTCACGTGCAGCGAGTGGCAGCGGCGGTCCTTGGCAGTGCGGCTGCCCGCCACGAGGGCCTGGGCCAGCAGCTCGCCGCCGAACATGCGCGGCCGCGCGCGCTCCACGCACGTGCCCTCGAAGCGGTCCTCCTCGAGCTGCGCGAGGTCCAGCGCCTCCAGCAGCGCTCCCAGCGGCTCCGTGGACATGGGCCACCTCCGGAGCCGCATTATACGGGCGGTCCCGGTCCCTCCAGGGCAGCGGCGGTGACGCGAATCGTCGTCCCGCGAGGCCGAGGGGGCGCCAAGTAGGCGAAATCTGGTGCGCGCACGCGGCTCGCCACGATGGTCCGGTCCGTGCAACCTCTCGAGCGCATCCCGGATCGACGGGGAGGGCTCGAGTGAAGGTCATGCGCGTGGGCGGTGAGTACCTGGCCGGCAGGCAGACGGCGCATCGCCGGGTCCTGCTCTGGGCCGGCGCGGCGTCGATCCTGACGGGCATCGTCGTGGGCGTGCTGTACGACCTGCGCGTCTCGGGCCTCGCCGTGCTCGCGGGCGGCCTGTTCATGCAGCCCGTTCACAAGAAGCTCCGAAGCGTCCGGCGCGGCATCGAGGGCGAGGCGACGGTGACCGAGCTGCTCGGCCGCCTCCCCGACGACTACTTCCTGATCAACGACGTCAAGCTCCCCGGCTCCCGCGGCAACGTCGATCATGTGCTCATCGGCCCTTGCGGCATCGTCGTGATCGAGACCAAGCGCTACGGCGGCGTCATCGCCTGCCGCCGTGACTACTGGTCGGTGAACGGCCGCCCGATCGGCAGCATCACCCGGCAGGTGACGCGCGGCGCGATGGGCGTGAAGGCCTTCCTCAGACGCGCCTGCCCCGCGCTCCTCCCCACGGCGCCGGTGGACACGATCGTGGTCTTCACCGATCCGCTCTGCCGCCTGGAGATCGACCGGGCCACGCCCACGGTGATTCGCCTCTCGGAGCTGCTCGGCGTCGTCCTCGAGAAGGGCCGGCGGCGCCGCCTCGGGCCCACCATGGCCGCCACGCTGGCGCGCCTGCTGGCCCACGGGGCGCAGAAGGCGGAGGTCCTGTCGCTCGTCCCGGTGCGCGAAGCCGCCGCGTCCTGATCTAGCCGGCTGCACCCCTCTCCGCTGGTTGCGTCCGCTCCGCACGAGTGCAACAC
>Ga0184637_10001261_pt1 | contig 17412 bp, 30 predicted proteins | sample PLM3_127_b2_FD_133143 | JGI IMG/M metagenome (GOLD analysis project Ga0184637, IMG submission 133143) | Groundwater sediment microbial communities from an aquifer in East River, Colorado, USA - PLM3_127_b2 | ecosystem: Environmental > Terrestrial > Soil > Riparian zone | place: USA: East River...
CTGGGCCCTGGTGGGACCGCGCCTCGGCAAGAAATCGCTCCCGCAGCTCGGCACGGCGCCGCCAGCCCGGCGTCGGCTCCGACCGCTGCTTTAGGGTATCTGTTTAACACCAGCCACCTAGCGGGCCTGTTGGGGCTCTGCCCCCAGACCCCCGGGGCTAGAATGCCCGCATGCAGCCTCCAGCACCACCAGCCTATGCTCCGACCGCCGAGACGGTGGCACAGGGCGGGAACCTGCTCGGCTCGATCGTGCGCGAGCTCCGTCCGAAGCAGTGGCTGAAGAACGGGCTGCTGTTCTTCGGGATCGTCTACGCGCTCGAGCTGTTCAACGTCCCGCTGCTCTTGCGCGCGGCGGCCGGCTTCGCCGCCTTTTGCTGCATCTCCAGCGCGGGCTATCTGCTGAACGACCTGCGCGACGCCGAGCTCGACCGACGGCACCCGACCAAGCGCTACAGGCCGATCGCCGCCGGTCTCATCGCCCCCGGCGCCGCCCTCGCGGTCGGCGGAGCGCTCGTCCTGCTCGGATTCGCGATCGCCATCGCGATCGGACCGGCGTTCTTTGTCGTCTGCCTCGCCTACGTCGCGATCACCGTCTCGTATTCACTCTGGTGGAAGCACGTCGTGCTGCTGGACATCTTCGCCATCGCGGCGGGGTTCGTCATCCGGGCGATCGCAGGGGCGATCGTCATCGACGTGCCGATTTCCCCGTGGCTTTACCTCTGCACGCTCCTCGGCTCGCTCGTGATCGCGCTGGGGAAGCGCCGCTCCGAAATGAGCGAAACGCATGAGCAGCCGCAGGCCGCCCGACCCGCGCTGGAGCACTACCCGATCGCCTTTCTCGACCTGCTCATCGTGATGGCAGCAACGGCGAGCGTGATGGCTTACTCGCTCTACACGTTCTTCGCCGAGAACATGCCGCGGAATCACGCAATGATGCTGACGATCCCCATCGTGCTCTACGGCGTCTTCCGCTACCTGTACCTGGTGCAGGTGCGCGGACTGGGGGAGAGCCCGGAGGAGCTTCTGCTCGGAGATCGCAGTCTGGCGGCCACCGTAGCGGTATTCCTGCTATTCAGTGCCGCGATTCTCTATGTGCCGCAGCTCTCATTCTGAGCCCGGATCCCTCGCGCCACGGGAGCTCAGGATGACAGGAACTTAGCGCTTGGTGTACTGCGGGGCCTTGCGGGCGCGCTTGAGACCCGGCTTCTTGCGCTCCTTCGCGCGCGGGTCGCGCGTCATAAGGCCAGCCTGCCGAAGCGTCCGCCGGTGCTCCTCGTCGAGCTTGACCAGCGCGCGGGCGATGCCGTGGGCGATTGCGCCCGCCTGGCCGGAAATGCCGCCACCGTTGACCTTAGCGAGCACGTTGAACGAGCGCTGCGTATTGGTCACACGAAGGGGGAGCGTGATGAGGTTCTGCCAGGCGAGGCGGGGAAAGCGCTCCTCCATCGGTATGCCGTCGACAATCACGTTGCCGGTCCCCGGCTGGATCAAGACGCGGGCGACGGACGTCTTCCGTCCCCCGATTCCCGTCGTGCCCGGCGTTCGCTGCGCTCTCGTCGATCTAATCATTCGTTACCGTCACCTCTTCGCCAACCTGCGCCCTGTGCGGGTGGTCCGGCCCCGCGTAGACGCGCAATTTTCGGAACATCGAGCGCCCCAGTGAATTCTTAGGAAGCATGCCCCGCACGGCGTGCTCGATGACGCGCTCCGGGCGCCGGGCCATCATCTGCTCTAGGCTTACCGCGCGTAGCGACCCGAGATAGCCTGAATGCCGATAGTACATCTTCTGCTGCGGCTTGTTCTTGCCAGTAATCCCAACGCGCGCGGCGTTGACCACGACCACGTAGTCACCCACGTCCAGGTGAGGGGAGTACGACGGCTTGTGCTTGCCCTTCAGCAACTGCGCGACCTGGCCTGCGAGTCGCCCCAGGGGTCGCCCTGCTGCGTCCAGCACGACCCAGTTGTGGGTCACCTCCGAGGCGCGCGGCGTATACGTGCGTCGCGTCTCCACTTGTTCCTCCTAGACCTGGCTATTCATGTGTGGGCTATGCCCCTACACATGAATCAGTACTCGATGCCCATCAAAGTCAGGCCGTGCGCGGGCGCGGTCGGACCCGCCGCCGCGCGTTCCTCTGCCGTAAGCATGTCGGCTAGCGCCGTAGGGGGCAGCTTCCCCTGCCCGACGAGTATGCTCGATCCCACGATTGTACGCACCATGTGGCGCAGGAACGCATCGGCTTCGACATCGAACGTAACCTCCGCCGGCTCGGAGGGATCCCGCTGCCAGCTCGTCGAGATCACGCGGCGGACCGTGCCCCGCTCCGGCTCATCCTGGGATCGGTGCGTCCGAAACGCCGCGAAGTCGTGTCTCCCAATCAGCGCCCGGCAGGTCTGATCCATGGCCTCCACGTCTAGCTTCGCCTCAACGTGCATGCTCCAGCGACGATTCCAGATACTGAGGTCGGGCGCATTCCAGATGCGATAGCGATAGCGGCGTGAGCGTGCGCTGCGGCGCGCGTCGAAATCCGCGGGCGCTTCCGCCATCTCGCGGACCCACACATCGTCTCCCGTGAGCGCGTTCACGGCTCGTTTCAGCTCCGAAGTCTCAGCACCCGACTCGGTTCGGAAGCTGACGACCTGCCCGACCGCGTGTACGCCCGAGTCCGTTCGGGCCCCGGACGTAATCCGGACCTCCTCGCCCAGGACGCGCGAGAGCGCTGTTTCCAGCTCGCCGCCAACCGTGCGGGCACCGGGCTGTGGCGCGAATCCACGGAAATCGGTGCCATCGTAATCGAGGTCGATGCGCAGTACCCGCAAGGGGCTAGAAAACTAGCTCCAGCTGTGCCATGGGGGCGCTGTCGCCTCTCCGCGGTCCGAGCCGCAGCAGGCGCACGTAGCCCCCCGCCCGATCGGCAAAGCGTGGAGCGAGCTCCTCCACGAGCTTGTTAGATATCTGCACGTCGTAGAGCGTCGCGATGATCTGTCGACGCGCATGCAAGTCGCCGCGCTTGGCGAGCGTGATGAGCTTCTCCGCCACGGAGCGCAGCTCCTTTGCCTTCGGCTCCGTCGTCCGTATCCGCTCGTAGCGGAACAGATCGGTCGCCTGGTTCCGAAGCAAGGCGCTCCGGTGCCCTGATGGCCGCCCGAGCCTGCGCTTTCTGGCCTGGTGTCGCACTTATGCGCTCCCGATCTCAGTCATCATCGGCGCCTCGGCGACCCCTCCCGGCCCGCTCGCGGTGAGGACGGGGCCGGGTGAAGTCTTGCTCCTCCTCGTCGAATTCGATGTTCTCCATCTCCTCCTCTGACAAGGTGGCGGTGGCCGGACCTCGCGCCGCGGGGCGTCCCCACAGCTCAGCATCACCGGCCCGCTCTTCGCCCTCATCCTCGGCTATCGGCGGCCGTTCGGTCGTTCCGTCCCCGGGCGGAACGATCCCACGACTGGTCAGCTTTTCGTGCAACTCCTGGAGCGACTTCTGGCCGAAGTTGCGCAGCCCGAGAAGCTCGTCCTCGCTCATCTGCAGGAGCTGGCCAACCGTCGTGATCTGTGAGCGCTTCAAGCAGTTGTACGTGCGCGACGACAGATCGAGGACTTCGATCGGCGTGTCGGCCAGCTTGGGTGAAATCGGGCCGGGGCCGATGGGCGGCTTGTCTTGCCGTGGTGGCGCGCCGGTAAGCTGCGCGAAGATGTCGAAGTGGTCGATGAGGACCTGAGCGGCCTGGGCCAGGGCCTCCTTTGGCCCGATGCTACCGTCGGTCTGGATCTCGAGCATGAGCTTGTCGTAGTCGGTGCGGGCCCCCACCCGGGTCTTCTCCACCCGGTAGTTGACGCGACGAACTGGCGTGAACACAGCGTCGATCGGGATCACACCGATAGTTGGCGATTCCCGGCCTTCGGCCGTCAGGTAGCCAGAGCCTTTTTCGATGGTGAGCATCAGGTCCAGGCGGGCCTCGCGGTTGTCGAGCGTAGCTAATGGCAGCTCCGGATTCACGATCTCAATCTCGGGCGGTACCTGTATGTCGCCGGCCGTCACGACGCCGGGACCTGTCGCCTCGAGACGCACATTCACCTGTTCGTCGACGTAAGACTTCAGCCGCACCTGCTTCAAGTTCAGGATCAGCTCGGTCGTGTCCTCGCGGACGCCAGGGATCGTCGAAAACTCGTGGTACACGTTTTCGATCTGGATGGCAGTGACCGCCGCCCCCTTGAGGGACGAAAGCAGCACGCGCCGCAGCGCGTTTCCAATTGTCAGTCCGAACCCGGCCTGGAGTGGCTCAACTTCGAACTGCCCCAGCTCGCCGGAAAGATGGATCGTGTCCACCGTCGTAGCGGTAATGTCGTCGTTTGGGCTCTGCTCTTTCGTGAAGGGCGAGCTCGCCAGTGCCGTATCACCTAGCATGTCAATGTTCCGCCTCTGCGTAATTTCGAGGGTGTCGCCTCGCTCCGGGCGTCAATCGCCCGCCATGGCAATCGGTGCATGTCAGACACCGCCAGCCGTATCTCGGGAGACCGGTCTAAATAGCGCTTCACTGGACAGCCGGGACCGATCAGACGCGGCGCTTCTTCGGCGGTCGACAGCCGTTGTGGGGAATCGGCGTAACGTCGATGATGGCGCTAACGGCCAGACCGGTTGCCTGCAGCGAACGGATCGCTGCTTCTCGGCCGGAGCCCGGGCCTTTCACGTACACGTCTACCGTTCGCACGCCGTGCTCCATCGCCTTCTTGGCCGCGTCTTCTGCGGCCTGGCTGGCTGCAAACGGTGTGCTCTTACGCGATCCCTTGAACCCGACGGCCCCCGAGCTGCTCCAGGAGAGCACGTTCCCGGCCGGGTCCGTGAGGGTCACCAGGGTGTTGTTGAACGTGGACTGAATGTACGCGTTGCCGCGAGGGACCTGCTTTCGCTCACGTCGACGCGGCCGTGCTGTTCGCCGTCGGTCTGCCAAGTGATTCTTCCTCCGCTAACCCCGCGCTACTTCTTTGCAGCCACACGTCGCCGCCCGGCCACCGTCCGCCGCGGCCCGCGCCGCGTGCGTGCGTTCGTGCGGGTGCGCTGACCGCGTACGGGGAGGCCTCGCCGGTGGCGTAAGCCTCGGTAGCAGCCGATCTCCATCAGCCGCTTGATGTTGAGGTTCACCTCCCGCCGCAAATCGCCCTCTACGACAAAGTGCCGGTCGATGTAGTCCCGAATCCGCGAGATTTCGTCTTCGGTGAGCTGCTTTACGCGGGTCTGAGGGTCGAGTCCAATCGCGTTCACAGCCTCGCGGCTCTTCGTCCGGCCGATCCCATAGATGTACGTTAAAGAGATGTGGACCGGCTTATCATTCGGAATGTCAACGCCTGCGATTCTCGCCAACCAAACCCTCCTGGCGTGGCCTCGCCGTTTACCCCTGGCGCTGCTTGTGCCGCGGGTTCTCGCAAATAACCCGCACGACACCGTGGCGTCGAATGATCTTGCACTTCTCACAACGCGGCTTTACCGACGCATGCACTTTCATCCCGATCTCCATCCTGTGCGTGCGGAGGGCGGACCATCCCTACTGTCCTGAATCCGCAATTGTAACAGATTCACGACCGTCGGCGCTGAACCGCCTCCAGCAGGCCAGCTTTGACCTCGGGTATCGACCGCTGTCCGTCGATCTGGTCGAGGACGCCGCGCCCTCGGTAGTAGTCAATGACGGGCGTCGTCTGCTGGAAGTACACGTCGAGTCGACGGCGGGCCGTTTCGATGGTGTCGTCCTCCCGTTGGTAGAGCTCGCCGCCGCAGAGGTCGCATTTTCCCACGACCGCCGGCGGGTTGGACACCTCGTGGTAAGACGCCTGGCACTGGCGACACAGCCACCGACCCGACAACCGCCGAAGCAGCTCGTCGGTGTCGACTGCCATGTAGATCGCCTGATCCACGCGCAGCCCATTCTCGTTCAGGGCTCGGTCGAGCGCCTGGGCCTGCGGCACGTTGCGTGGGAACCCGTCCAGGATCACACCTTCAGCAGCATCGGGCTCGCCCAGGCGATCGATCACCATGCCGACAGTGATCCCGTCGGGAACCAGCTCCCCTCCGCCGACGTATTCCTTGGCCCGGACGCCGAGCGGGGTGCGTCTTGCCATCGCATCCCGAAACATGTCGCCGGTGGCGACATGGGCGAGACCGAGATCAGACGCGAGCGCGGCGGCCTGGGTGCCCTTGCCAGCGCCAGGCGCGCCTATGAGAACGATATGCATAGGTCTCCCATCGAATGAAGCCACAGGAATCTACTATTCTGCCTGGTATGGGCTATGCCCCGCACCACGACACGTCTACTTAATGAAGCCTCGATAATTGCGCATGAGGAGCTGCGCCTCGAGCTGCTTGATCGTGTCCAGCACGACGCCCACCACGATCAGCAAGCCCGTGCTCGAAAGCGTGAGCGCCTGAACGCTCGTGAACTGCTGGAGGAAGAATGGGGCAACAGCGACGATTCCGAGAAACACGGCGCCCGCCCACGTAATCCGAATGAGCACGCGGTAGAGGTACTCGCCGGTCGGCCGCCCCGGCCGGATGCCCGGAATGAAAGCGCCGTTCTTCTGCAGGTTCTCGCCGATGTTCTGCTGCTGGAAGATCACCAGCGTGTAGAAGAACGTGAACCCGACGACCATGATGAAGTACAGCGCCCAGTACAGCCAGCTCGTGCCGACGTAGAAGGTGCTGTAGAGCATGTTGGCCACGTCGCGAATGACGGGGTTATCGGCGCCGACGAAGTAGCTCGCGAGCGTGCCCGGGAAGATCATCAGCGACGAGGCGAAGATCAGCGGGATCATGCCAGCCGAGTTAACCCGCATCGGGATGTGGGTGCTGCCGCCGCCGTACCACCGCGTTCCTCTGAGCCTGCGGGCGTACTGCACGGGAATGCGGCGCTGCCCCTCGTACACGAGCACGATGCCCACCACGATGGCGAGGCCCACCGCCGCGAAGAGCACCAGAACAAACAGGTTGATCTGGCCGGCGAACGCCTGAAGGACCACCTGTGGCAATTCAGCGACGATGCCCGCGAAGATGATGATCGAGATACCGTTCCCCACGCCATTCTGTGTGATCAGCTCGCCCATCCAGACGAGCAGCATCGTGCCGGCCACCATCGACGCAATGATCGCCAGGGACTCGAGCGGGTACGCGCCAATATCAAAGTTTCGGATGATCTGGCCGCTGCCGCTCTGCGTATTGATGAACTGGATCGTGCCGAACCCCTGGAGCGCCGCGAGCGGGACGGTGGCCCAGTGCATGTACTGGTTGATCTTCGCGCGTCCAGATTCGCCCTCCTTCGAGAGCGCCTCCAGCGACGGGATCACCGGGATGAGCAGCTGCATGATGATGGTCGCGGTGATGTAGGGATAGACACCCATGGCGACGACCGAGAACTGGCTCATGCCACCGCCGGAGAACATGTTGAGCATGCCCAGGAGCTGGTTTGACGCGAACAGGTTCCTCAGCTGCTCGAAGTCGACGCCCGGCACTGGGATGTGCGCCATGAAGCGAAAGGCGACCAGCATCGCGAACGTGAATAACAGCTTCGCGCGCAGATCCGGGATGCGGAACGAGGCAACCAGGGACTCAATCATTTTTTGTTATCGTCGGACGATCCGGCCGGCTCGGCCGCCGAGTCGTTGGCCTCCACGGCTGAGTCAGACGCCTCGTTGGCCTCGGCAGCAGCGTCATCTGTCTCGGCCGCCGGAGCGGTGGTCGCCCGTGGAGCGCGGCGTCGCCGCGCCGGTGCGGCGCTCGGCTCCTCCGCTGGGGCCGACTCTTCTACCGGCGCACCGATCTGCACGACCGTTCCGCCCGCCGCAGAGATCGCGCTCCTGGCAGCCGCGGAGAACTTGTGGGCGTGAACCGTGAGCTTCTTGGTGAGCACCCCTCGAGCGAGCACTTTCACCGGCGCGCGCCCCTTCCCGATCAACCCGGCAGCCCGGAGCGACTCCGGTGTGACCTCCGCGGCGGCGCTCAGCGCCTCGAGCTGGTCGAGATTCACGACCTCATACTCGATTCGCGATGGATTGGTGAATCCGCGTCGGTAGGGCAGCTTCCGGACCAGGGGCAGCTGTCCTCCCTCAAAGTACGGTGGAACGCCGCCGCCGGCTCTCGAGTTCTGTCCCTTGACGCCTTTGCCCGACGTCTTCCCGCGGCCGGATCCCAGACCGCGGCCCACACGACGCCGCTCGCGGCGAGCCCCGACGGGAGGTTTCAGCTCGTGGAGCTTCATGTGGCTCCCCCATCCTCCTGAACCCGAACGAGGTGCCGCACTTTCTTCAGCATGCCCCTCACCGTGTCGCTATCGGTCACTTGCTTTTGCGAGTTCATCCGCCGCAGTCCCAGGCTGCGCACCGTCGCCCGCTGGTCCCGCGGATAGCCGATCGGGCTCTTCACCAGGCGGATTGTCAACGTTCCGCTCATGCCTCAGCCCCAGTGGCCTCCACGGCCGCCTCTCCATCAACAGAGCTTGAAGCTTGAGGCTCCCGCCCCTCGACGACATCGCCGCCGCTCGGCTCGGAAGGTTTCGCCCCCCGCTCCGCGCCGTCCACCTCGGTCTTCACCGTCGCGCCGCGGCGCTCTCGGCGCGCCTCCTGCGGGTCACGCAGCGAGGCCAACCCCTGCACGGTTGCCTTCGCCACGTTCACGGGGTTTGCGCTCCCCAACGACTTCGTCAGGATATCGTGAATGCCGGCCGCTTCGATGACGGCGCGGACGGCACCGCCGGCGATGACCCCCGTCCCCGGTGACGCTGGCTTCAGCATGACCTTGGCGGCCCCAAAATTCGAGACGGTTTCATGCGGGATCGTCGCGCCCCTCATCGGCACCCGAATCAAGTTCTTCTTCGCGTTCTCGACGCCCTTCCGAATAGAGTCGGGCACCTCGTTGGCTTTGCCGAGCCCAACCCCCACGAAGCCGTGGCCGTCGCCAACCACCACGACCGCGCTGAAGCTGAACCGGCGTCCACCCTTCACGACTTTGGCGACGCGGTTGACCCGGACCACCTTTTCCTCGAGGACCAATCCTGTCGCATCAATACTGGAAGCCAAACTAAAACTCCAGGCCCGCTTCGCGCGCTGCGTCCGCGAGCGATTTCACGCGGCCGTGGTACTGGTAGCCGCCGCGATCGAAGACGACCTGGCCGATGCCCGCCGCCTTCGCGCGTTCGGCGATCGCCGTTCCCACCGCCTTCGCGCGCTCGGTTTTTGAACCGGAAGCGCCTCGCACCTCGGCGTCCAGCGTTGACACCGCCGCCAGCGTGCGTCCGGTCGTGTCGTCAATCACCTGGGCATAGATGTGATTCAGGCTGCGAAACACGCTGAGCCGCGGGCGAACGGTCGTTCCGCTCAGCCGCTTGCGGATCCGCCGATGGCGGCGACGACGCGCTGCTCGTACGTCAGCCGGCTTATACACGAGCCTCTCCATTTAAGTTCGCTATTCTGCGCTCTCGGCCTATCGGCCTCGCGGCTTAGAATAGCGGGTCGCTGGGCTACGACTAAGTTCGTTGGGCTACGTTACCGCTTCTTGGTGCCAGCCTTGCCGGCTTTCCGACGCACGACCTCGCCCTGGTAGCGAATTCCCTTCCCCTTGTACGGCTCAGGAGGGCGGATCCGTCTGATCTGGGCCGCGATCTCGCCCACGGCCTGCTTGTCGATGCCGCTCACAACTACGCGCGTCGGGCTTTCCATGGCGAGGTTGATGCCCTCGGGCGGCTCGAACACGACGGGATGGGAATACCCGACCGAGATAGTCAGCCCGGTGCCAGCCGCCTGCGCCCGGTAGCCGGTTCCAACGATATCCAGGCGCTTCTCAAAGCCAGCCGTTACGCCCACTACCATGTTGTTCACGAGTGTCCGGATCAGACCGTGGAGCGACCGCAGCCCACGTTCATCCGAGGCGCGCTCGACCAGGAGCGTGCTGTCTTCGGTGCGCGCGGAGATGCCATCCGGCACCGGCTGCGACAGCGAGCCCTTTGGCCCGTTCACGGAGATCATGCCGTCCGAGATATCGACGTTCACCCCGGTCGGAATGGGAATCGGCATTTTTCCTACGCGCGACATTTTCTCGTTCCTCGAATTCTGTGAAGAAGTTGTGGTGGGTCCGACCCAACCCACACCTTCGCATCGTTGTATGTTTGCGCGTTACCAGACGTAGGCGAGCACCTCGCCGCCGACGTTTTCTCGTTTCGCGCGCTCGCCGGTCATCACGCCGTGCGGCGTGGAGAGCACCGCCACGCCGACGCCGCCGTAGACTCGCGGAATCTTGTCTCGTCCCTTATAGACGCGCAGCCCCGGCTTGCTGATGCGCTTCAGCCCGAGGAGCCGCGGCTCCTTTTTCGGCGAGTACGACAGCAAGATCCTCAGCTTCTTCTTGGGGCCAGCACCGACGATGTCGAACCCTCGGATGAACGACTCTTCGCGCAATACCTGGGCGATCGAGACCTTCATCCGCGACGACGGCATCTCGACGATGGGGTGCCTGGCCCGCGCCGCGTTGCGGATGCGGGTGAGCATGTCGGCGATCGGGTCCGTCAGCACGTCACGCCTTCCCTACCAGCTCGACTTGGTGATACCGGGAATCTCTCCCTGCAGCGCCAGCTCGCGGAAGCAGATGCGACAGAGACCGAATTTTCGCATGAAGGCCCGCGGCCGACCGCACCGGTTGCAGCGGCTGTGCTTCTGCACGCGGAACTTTGGTGGCCGCAAAGCCTTGGCGATCGACGACTTCTTCGCCAATTGTCCTCCTTTAACCTGTCATTCCGAGGAGCGTAACGACGAGGAATCCGTTCATCCCGGGCCACGGTTTCCTCGCTGCGCTCGGAATGACAACCACGTTAGGCCGCCACTCGCTGGAATGGCACGCCCATGAGCTCCAATAACCTACGCGCCTCCGGATCGGTGCGCGCGCTGGTGACTACGGTTACTTCCATCCCTCGGACGCGATCGATCTTGTCGTAGTCGATCTCTGGAAAGATCAGCTGCTCGCGCAGTCCAATGGTGTAGTTGCCGCGGCCGTCGAACCCCTTGTCCGGCACGCCGCGGAAGTCGCGCACTCGCGGCAGCGCGATGTTGATGAGACGGTCCAGGAACTCGTACATCCGCTCGCCACGCAGAGTGACGGTGACCCCGATCGCCATGCCCTCACGCAGACGGAATCCGGCGATCGACTTCTTCGCTCGCGTCACGACGGGGTGCTGGCCGGTGATGATGGACACGTCGCGCACCGCGGCGTCCAACGTCTTGTTGTCGCGTATCGCTTCGCCCATGCCAATGTTCACCACAACCTTGTGGAGCCGGGGCACCTGCATGACGTTGCCGTACTCGAACTCCTTCTGGAGGAAGGGGAGCACCTCGGTCGAATACTGCGCGCGTAGTCGCGCTACCATTTCAGTCCTCAACCACAAGTTTTGTTGTTCATGTCAGCTCGCCGCACGTCTTGCAATAGCGCGCCTTTGACCCATCGTCCATGAAGCGGAAGCCGACGCGCGTCGGCTTCCCGCACTTGTCGCAAACCAGGGCCAGGTTCGCCAGGCGGACAGGCACCTCGACGTCGATGATGCCGGCCTGCCGTGCACGCTGTCCCGGCTTCACGTGCTTCTTCATGATGTTCACGTCGATCACGACCGCCCGGCCCTCGTCAGGCATGAGCTGCCGGACCTTGCCGCGCTTCCCCCGGTCACGCCCCTTGCGGACCTCGACCAGGTCGTCGCGCTTGATCTTGAACATTCAGATGACCTCGGGCGCCAGGGAGACGATCTTCATGTAGTTCTTCTCTCTGAGCTCCCGCGCCACCGGGCCGAAGATGCGCGTGCCTCTGGGATTCTGTTTATCCGACAGGATGACCACGGCGTTGTCGTCGAAACGGATGGTCGATCCGTCTGGCCGACCGAACTCCTTCGACGTGCGCACGACGACGGCTTTCACGACGTCACTCTTCTTGACGGAGCCGCCCGGCACCGCCTGCTTCACCGACCCGACGATGACGTCGCCGATTTCCGCGTACTCCTTGTTGCCCTGGAGCACGCGGATACAGAGCACCGACCGGGCGCCGGTGTTGTCCGCGACGCGACAGCGGGTGTAGGGGCGGATCATGTCGCCGCCGGCGGGGGCACGGTTTGATCGATGATGGGGATCTCCTCGTGCCCAGTCTTGATCAGCCGCGCGACGACCCACCGCTTTTCACGGCTGAGCGGCCGACTCTCGCGGATTTCCACCATGTCTCCGGGATGACATTGATTCGTGCTGTCATGGGCCTTGAATTTGTGGGTTCTTCGTATCGGTCGGCCGTAGAGCGGGTGCTTGTGCACCACTTCCACAGCGACTACGACGGTTTTTTCCATCTTCGAGCTCGTTACACGCCCGACCAGGGTGCGTCGTCGGCCTCGCGTCTCTGCCATCGCTATACCACCACCGCCAGCAGCTCGCGCTGACGCACGAGCGTGTTAATGCGCGCGACATCGCGGCGGACGTCACGCATGCGCGCATGGTTGGTCAGCTGGCGCGTCGCGTACTGAAAACGCAGATTGAACAGCTCCTCGTGAAGATCGTTCAGCCGCTGCTGCAAGTCCGCTTCGTCCAGGGTTCGAAGCTCTTGCATCTTCACGTCGTTTGCACCACCGCTTCTTTCTCGACGAGCCGCGTCTGAATCGGCAGTTTGTGCGCCGCGAGCTTCAACGCTTCAGTTGCCAGCTGGTGCTGGACGCCGCCCACCTCAAAGAGCATGCGCCCGGGCCGCACTACCGCGACCCAATGATCCGGTGCCCCCTTACCTCCGCCCATCCGGGTTTCAGCGGGCTTCGATGTCGCCGATTTATCCGGGAAGATGCGGATCCAGACCTTGCCGCCGCGCTTCAGGTGGTGCGTGATGGTCCGCCGGGCCGCCTCGATCTGGCGCGCTGTAATCCACGCCGGCTCGAGCGCCTGCAAGCCGAGCTCGCCGAACGTTACGGCGTTCCCCGAGCTCGCCAGGCCACGCATGCGGCCGCGATGGACCTTGCGGAACTTAACGCGCTTCGGTTGGAGCATCGTCCTCGTCCTCGTCGGGCTCGAAGATCGCCGGCCCCTCGGGGATCACGACGTCCTCTTCTTCTTCTTCCACCGCGGGAGCTACGGGCCCAACCGCGGCGGGACCGGCCGGCGCACCGGGCCGAGTCGGCGGCGGCAGCGTCGGCTCAGCAGCCGCCGTGCCGCCGGGCGCGACGTCGCCGCGATACACCCACGCTTTGACGCCAATGACTCCGAACGTGGTATGCGCCTCAGCCTTGCCATAATCGATATCTGCGCGAATGGTGTGCAGCGGCACGCGGCCTTCACGCTCCCACTCGCGCCTCGACATTTCGGACCCGCCCAGGCGTCCCGCGACCTGCACGCGGACGCCCTTCGCGCCAAGGCGCATCGCGCGGCCCACCGCCTGCTTCATGGCCCGCCGGAAAGCCACGCGCCTGAGGAGCTGGTCGGCGACGCTCTGCGCTAGTAGCGTGGCGTTAAGCTCTGGCTGCCGGATCTCCGAGATGGTTATGCGCACTTTCTTGCCCGTCGCGCCCTCGAGGTTCTTCCGGAGATCCTCGACCTTGGCCCCGCCCTTGCCGATGACGATCCCGGGCTTCGCGGCGTGGATCGTGACTCCAACCTGATTCGCGGATCGCTCGATGTCCACCCGCGGCACGCCGGCATCCGACAGGCGGCGCTTGATCGTCGCGCGTATCGTCAGGTCTTCCTGGAGGAGCGTCGCGAAATCCTTGTCGTCCGCGAACCAGCGCGCCTGGCGCTCTTTGTTGATGCCCAGCCTGAAGCCGATCGGGTGGACTTTCTGGCCCAAAGCTACGTTCCCCTCTCTTTAACAACCACCGTGATGTGGCTGGACCGTTTGTGGATCGAGCCCACTCGGCCCCTGGCCCTGGCGCGAAAGCGGCGTAACGTGCGCCCCTCGTCCGCGTAGATGTTCGCGACGTACAGGTCGTTCGGGTCCAGATCGAAGTTGTTCTCGGCGTTCGCCGCCGCGGACTTCGTGGCCTTCAGCACCGGCATCGATGCACGCTGCGGCATAAACCGCAGCAGCGCGAGGGCTTCGCCAAGGGGCTTGCCCTTCACGGCGGCGGCGACCAGCCGCACCTTGCGCGGCGTCATCCGCACGTTTTTGGCTGTCGCGTGAATCTCGATGCCGGCCATTGTTATCCAGACCCTACCGAACTCTCGTTGCTTTCTCGCCCCGCGCGGTGTGCCCTCGGAAGTGACGCGTGGGAGCGAACTCGCCCAGTTTGTGGCCCACCATATTCTCGGTGATGTAGATCGGCACGTGCCGTCGCCCGTCGTGCACCGCGAGCGTGTGTCCGACCATCTGCGGAAAGATCGTCGAGTCGCGCGACCACGTCTTCAGCACGATCTTCCGACCCGTCTGGTTCAGCACCTCCACTTTGCGGAGAAGCTTCACGTCGACGTGCGGACCCTTCTTCAGCGATCGGCTCACCGTCGCGCTCCTTACTTACTGCCGCGCCGTCGCGCGATGAACTTGTCCGTGTCCTTGCGGCGTCGCGTGCGGTAGCCCATCGCGGGCTTGCCCCACGGCGTTTGCGGCTGGCCGCCGCGCGGCGCCTTGCCCTCACCACCACCGTGGGGATGGTCCCTCGGGTTCATGGCCGAGCCGCGCACGGTCGGGCGGATGCCCAGCCAGCGGGAGCGGCCGGCCTTGCCCACCTTCATCGCGGCGTGCTCGGAATTGCCTACCTGGCCGATCGTCGCCATACAGGCCGTGTGGATGCGATGCACCTCGCCGGAGGGCAGACGCACCTGCGCCCAGTCGCCCTCCTTGGCCATCAGCTGTGCCGCGTTCCCCGCGCTGCGTACGAGGCGCGCGCCCTGTCCCGGGCGCAGCTCCAGGTTGTGGATCGTGGTGCCGGTCGGGATGTTCTTAAGCGGGAGCGCATTTCCTGTCGACAGCTCCGCATTGGGGCCACTCATCACCTTAGCGCCCACCTTGAGGCCCGCGGGCGCGACGATGTACCGCTTCTCCCCATCCTCGTACTGGAGCAGGGCGATACGCGCTGATCGGTTGGGGTCGTACTCGATTGCGATAACCGTCGCCGGCGTATCGCGTTTATCTCGCCGCCAGTCGATGATCCGGTACTTCCGTTTGTGGCCGCCACCCCGATGCCGGACGGTAATTCGCCCCTGGTTGTTCCGGCCCGCGCGTTTCCGCATAGGCTCGGTCAGGCTCTTCTCGGGCTTCCACTTGGTGATCTCTTCGAAGGTCGAGCCCGTCATCCCCCGGCGGCCCGGCGAGGTTGGCTTGTAGAGCTTAGTAGGCATCAGATTCCCTGGAAGAGTTCAATTTTTTGTCCCTTGCGCAAGGTGACTACGGCCTTCTTCCAGGAAGACGTCATTCCGGTGCTGCGACCCATGCGGCGCATCTTGCCGTGCACGTGGCTCACATTCACCGCCTCGACGTCTACCTTGAAGACCGCTTCAACTGCCCGCCTGATCTCGATCTTGTTCGCATCGCGGGCAACCTCGAACACGTAATGCCCGCTCTCGCCGAGCATCGTGCTCTTCTCCGTGATGACCGGCCGGCGAAGGATCTCGTGCGGCGTCATCCTACGCTGCCTCGCCATCCGTCGCGGGCGCGCCGAGCAGCAGTTTCGTGACGGGCTCGACGGCATCCCGACTGAAGATCACCGTGTCGCTTCCCATAAGATCGAGCAAGCTCAGCCCGTTCGGTAACGCCACTCGGATGTTCACCAGATTCCCCGCGGCGCGGCGCAACGCCTCGTCGTGCTCCGGCAGAACCATGACGGCTTTCCCCTGCACGCCCAGCATCCCCAGAACGCCGAGCAACGTCTTCGTCCGCGCATCGTCGATCTGGATGCGGTCCACGACGATCAAGGCGTCTGACGCGGCCTTATCCGACAACGCGGAGCGCAGCGCGAGCCGCCTCATCTTGCGCGGCAGCCGCTGGTGATAACTCCGGGGGTGAGGCCCGAAGACGACGCCACCGCCACGCCAGTGCGGCGCCCGCGTGGTCCCGGCGCGCGCGCGCCCCGTGCCCTTCTGGCGCCACGGCTTCCTGCCGCCGCCCCGCACCTCGGCCCGGGTGAGCGTGTCCGCCGTGCCCTGCCGCATATTAGCCTGGTGAGCCACCACCGCTTGATGCAGCACCGCCCGATTCGGTTCGATACCGAAGACCCGGTCATCCAGAGCGATCGTGCCGACGGACGCACCCGTCGCGTCACGGACCGGTACTTCCATCACGCTGGCCCTTTCGCTTTGACGACCGCGATCAGTCCGCCCGACGGTCCGGGAACGGCGCCCTTCAACGCCAGGAGACCTCGCTCAGGGTCTGTCGCCAGAACTTCGAGATTCTTCACGGTGACTCGCTCGGCGCCCATGCGGCCGGCCATCTTCGTCCCCTTCAGCACGCGGCCGGGCGTCGTACCCGCGCCGATGGAGCCTGCCGCGCGCCAGCGGTCCGACTGGCCGTGGGTCTTGGGCCCGCCGTGAAACCCGTGGCGCTTCATGACGCCTGCGAACCCGCGCCCCTTCGAGTTGCCGATTACGTCCACGCGGTCTCCGGGGGTAAACAGTGAAACGTCGAACATCTGCCCGACCGCGGGCTCTTCCCCGGGATGAATCGGTACCTCACGCAAATGCCGAAGCTTCGGACCACGCCCGAGGTGGCCCTGCTGCGGTCGGTTCAGCTTCCGAGACTCCTCGTATCCGATCTGCGCCGCTTCGTACCCATCGCGGTCGGCCGTCTTCAACTGGGTTACGTAGCACGGACCGACGGAGAGGAGCGTCGTCGCCACGACCTCACCAGCCGGACTCACTATCCGGCTCATCCGCAGCTTTCTGCCCAATAGCCCGCCGATCAATCCATATTCCTTGTGTAAGTGCGCGTGGGCTCCGCCCACACACATGACTCTATAGCTTGATCTCGATGTCGACGCCCGATGCCAGGTTCAGGCGCATCAGCGCATCGACTGTGCGCGGGCTCGGCTCGAGGACGTCGATCAGACGCTTATGTGTCCGCATCTCGAACTGCTCCCGCGAATCCTTGTCGATAAACGGCGATCGGATCACGGTGAACTTCTCGATCTTCGTCGGCAGCGGCACGGGCCCGGCCACCTGAGCCCCTGTACGTTCCGCGGTCTCGACGATCTGCTGAGCCGCCTGGTCGAGGCTCTTGTGGTCGTACGCCTTGAGCCGGATGCGGATGCGCTGGCGAAGTCGAGCCATCAGTCGAGCTAGGCCGAGACGCTCGTGATGACGCCGGCGCCCACGGTTCGGCCCCCCTCGCGTATCGCGAACCGCAGCCCCTCTTCGATCGCCACCGGCGTGTTCAGCTCGATCTCCATCCGCACGTTGTCCCCGGGCATCACCATCTCCACTCCCTCCGGCAGCTTCACGTCGCCCGTCACGTCC
>Ga0184637_10001262_pt1 | contig 17410 bp, 14 predicted proteins | sample PLM3_127_b2_FD_133143 | JGI IMG/M metagenome (GOLD analysis project Ga0184637, IMG submission 133143) | Groundwater sediment microbial communities from an aquifer in East River, Colorado, USA - PLM3_127_b2 | ecosystem: Environmental > Terrestrial > Soil > Riparian zone | place: USA: East River...
CGACCTGCTGCGCATGCGGCTCCGCGTCGAGACCGGCGACAGCGACGGTGCGATCGCCTTCGAGGCGCTGTGGGCGCGCCGCGAGAGCCCGCTGCGCGCGCGCTTCTACGCGCTGCTCGGCGAGGCTCACCTCGCGCGCGGCGACGAGGCGCGCGCGCGCGCAGCACTCGAGTACGCGGCCGTCGCCACCCGCGAGCGGGAGCGCCAGGCCGACCTCGCGCTGGCGATCGCGCAGTCGTACCTGCGCAGCGGCGCGCGCGAGCGGGCCTCCGAGCGGCTGCTCGAAGTGTGGACGCGGGATGCGGATCTCGCCCAGGCCCAGACGGCCGAAGACCTGCTCGTTTCGCTCGAAGCCGAGCTCGGGCACCCGCTGCGCACCGCGCTGCCCACCCGCGAGCGAGGCGACCGCCTGTTCCAGAGCCACCACAACGAGTCGGCGCTGGAAGCGTACGATCGCGCCATCGCGCTCGGGCTCGCGCCGGCCGATCGCACGCGCACGCGGCATCAGCGCGCGGAGACGCTATTCCGGCTGCGGCGCTATCCGGAGGCGATCACCGCGTTTCGCGAGCTCCCGGCCAGCGAGGAGCGCTTGATCCAGCGCGCGCGCGCCGAGGCGCGGGCCGGCCGCGTGCCCGCCGGTGCCGAGGCGCTCGAGCAGCTCGGCACCGAGCGCCGCGGCGCCCGGGCGGTGGAGGCGCTCCATCTCGCCGCGGTGCTATGGGACGGCGAGGGCGAGCACGAGCGCGCGCGCCGCCTGTTCGAGGACGTGATCCGTCGCTTGCCGGGCTCGGAGTTCGCCGCGTCCGCGCGCTGGTCGCTCGGCTGGGAGGCCTATCGCGCGGGACGCCTCGACGTCGCCATCCGCCACTTCGAGCGTCTCGCCCGCGCCGACAAGGATCCCGTCTCTGCGCTGCGCCCGCGCTACTGGCAGATTCGCGTGCTGGAAGAGCAGGGCGCCCCGGAGGCGCCGCAGCTCTACGCCGATCTCGCGCGCGAGTTTCCGTTCACCTACTACGGACAGCTGGCACTCGCGCGAGCCCGGGAGCCGATCGCCGCGAAGCCGACCGCGCTGTACCCCGGGAGCCGCTCACTGCGCCCCGAGCAGCTGGCGCGGCCGCGGATCCTGCTCGAGGCAGGTCTGGTTCCGGAGGCGCGCGACGAGCTGGCGCAACTCTTCGGCCGTGCGCGCGGCGTCGAGGATCGCATTGCGCTCGCGGCTCTGTACGCCGACGCCGGCGATTTCAGCAGCGCGCAGCGGCTCGTGGTGGACGCCTACTCCGAGGAGCTGGCGCGCGGCCCGGCACCAGACGACGTCGAGCTGTGGTGGCACGCATGGCCGGCCCCGTACGAGGCCGAGCTGCGCGACGCGACGCACTCCGGCGGCCCGCCGCCCGAGCTCGTGTATTCGATCATGCGCGAGGAGAGCGGCTATCGCCCCGAGGTGATCTCGGTGTCGGGCGCGCGCGGGTTGCTCCAGCTGATGCCGGAGACCGCGACCCGCGTCGCGCAGTCGGTCGAGCTCCACGGGTTCCTGCCCGACGACCTGTTCCGCCCGGCGGTGAACATCGAGCTCGGCAGCGCCTACCTCGGGCAGCTCTTGGCGCGCTTCGACGGCAACGCCGCGGCGGCGATCGGGAGCTACAACGCCGGCCCCGACGCGGTGTCGCGCTGGATCCGCGACGGCGACGCGCAGGGCGACGTCTGGGTGGAGCAGATCCCGTACAGCCAGACGCGTGCCTACGTGAAGCGCGTGCTGCGCAGCCTGCACGTCTACCAGGTGCTCTACTGAGCGGCGGCTCGGGCGCGCGCGCCGACGGCCCGCCGCTGTGGCGAGCGCCGTCCGGACGCGCGGTAGACGTGGTGGGCGTGGGACAGATCTCGCTCGACCACGTCGCCACCATGCCGCGCTGGCCGCGGGCCGGGCAGAAGCTCGCGCTGGCCGCGCCGCCGGTCGCGCGGCCCGGCGGCCAGATCGCCACCGCCGTGTTGGCCGCCGTGCGGCTCGGCCTGTCGGGGCGACTCGTGGCTGCGGTCGGCGACGACGCCGACGCGGAGCTCGCGCTGGCGCCGCTGCGCGCAGCGGGGATCGACGTCGCGGGCGTGCGCTCGACCGCCGGCGCGCCGACGCGCAGCGCGCTCGTGCTCATCGACGCGCGCGACGGCGAGCGCACTGTGCTCGGCCATCGCGACCCCCGCCTCGCGCTGCGCGCCGCCGACCTCTCGCGCGCAGCGATCCGGGATGCGCGCGCGCTGCTCGTCGATGCCGAGGATCCCGACGCCGCGCGCTGGGCGGCCGGCGTCGCGCGAGAGACCGGGGTCGCGAGCGTGCTCGACGTCGAGCGCGCCGACCCAGACCGCTTGGCGCTCGCGATGTGTGTCGATTTTCCAATCGTTTCCGAGTCTTTTTGTGCCGATCTCTCGGAATCGGTTTCGGATCGCGACGTGCTCGCGCGATTGGCCGGCGCGGGCGCGCGGATGGCGGTGGTGACGCGCGGCGCCCGCGGCGCGCTTGCCGCGCTGCCGTCGGGGGAGATCCTCGAACGGCCTGCCGTCGCGATCGAGGCGCTCGACACGACCGGGGCCGGGGACGTCTTTCGCGGCGCATTCGTCTGGGCGCTGCTCTGCGGCGCGTCGGCCCGGCGCGTGCTGGCGCTCGCTGCAACGGCCGCGGCGCTCGCGTGTCGGGGGGAGGGTGCCCAGGGCGCGTTGCCGACCGCCACGGACGTCGAGGCCCGCCTGCAGGCAGGCCCCGGCGCGGGCTAGGAGGCCGACTCGGAGAGTCGGCCGACGCGCAGCGAGCCGCAGGCGAGCGAAGGGGGCCCCTGCACAGGCTAGGGCGCCTCTTCCTCTTCTTCTTCCTCGACGGTCTCCTCGCCGAAGTCTTCCGCGTCGTCGACGACCCCGAGGCCGAGATCGAGATCGTCGGGCGCCTCCGCGTCGGTGTCGATCACGATCTCCTCCTCGTCCTCGTCGAGCAGCCGCGACCGCTTCACAGGCTTCTGCTCCGCGGGCGTCGGCACCACGCGGGTGCGCACCTGGCGCGGCGCTTCGCGCTGATTGGCGCCGCACTTCGGGCACAGCGGCTCGGGCTTGCCCAGGTCGTAGAACTTCGCCCCGCAGGAGAAGCACACGTGCTTCTCGCCGAGCTGACTGGCCGCTCCGCCCGGTCGCTCGACCGGCGTGGGCAGCGGCAGGTCCGGGCGCTTCCCGGGCTCCCGCGCGCGGCTCGGGCGCACCTTGGGTGCCTTCTTGGCGCGCTGCGCATTCGGCGCACCGGGCGCCTGGCCGGGAGCGGCCTTGGCGGCAACGCCCTTCGCCGGCGGGGCGGGTGCCTTCACCGGCGGCGCGGCGGCCTTCTTGACGTCCTTCTTTCCCGCGCCGGCAGATCGGGTGTCGACCTTCGGCGGTGCCGGCTTCGCCTTGGCGGCCTTCGCAGGCACCGCCTTCGGCGGCGCCTTCTTCGCGGCGGGCTTCACGGTCACCGGCTTCACGGTCACCGGCTTCTTGGTCACCGGCTTCACGGTCACCGGCTTCTTGGTCACGGGTTTTCTCTTCGGCGCGACGGCGGGCTTCTTCTTCACGGTCTTGCTCTTCCTCCTCGCGGGCGTCATGCGTCGTCTCCGAGGCGGGTATGGATTTGTTCCGGGGCGTCCTCGATCTCTGCGATGCCCAGCGCGCGAAGGTCGCCGGGGCCACCGATCCGCGATTCGTCGATCTCGATCCACAGATCGCGGTCGGGAGCGGGGAGGCCCGCATCCGCGATCCAGCGCCGGTAGCACAGGGACAGGTCCCGCCGCGAGGTCGCGGGCGAATCGCTCCCCGACGCGTTCTTGACCGGCGAGTACTCGTCGCGCGAGGCCTCGACGATGCACACCGCGTCGGTGGCGCGCATCGCATCGAACACGAAGCGCTCGAGCTTGAAGCCGTTGGGTTCGTCGGGCTCGACCGTGGCGCCGCTGGCGTCGACGGCGGGGATCTTCTTCCTCGATGCGTGGAGCGGCAGCCAGCGATCGGCCTGCTGGGCGATCCGGCGCACGAAGGCGACGTCGAAGGTGTGTACCGCGACGTTGCCGGCGCCGTACACGAGCTCACCGCGGGCGTCGCGCGCATCGCGCTGCTCGGGCTGGATCTCGGTGTACTCGACGACGCCGATCCGCCCGTCGATCCGAGCCAGCACACCCACTTTCTCGCGCGGGTCGCGCTTGCGCAGCGACTTGCAGGAGACCTCGGCCGCGGCCTCGACGTGGAAGCCGAGCAACACGGGATCGCCGAGCGGCACCAGCGGGTTGTCGACCTGGTAGTAGAAGATCGTCGTGATGCCGCGGCGCTCCATGTCGTCGAGCGCGCCGGAGCTGTGCAGCGCGGTGAGCGAGCCGCCGTGACCATCCGGATTCTCGAAGATGCGGTCGGGGCGCTCCAGGATCAGCTTCTCCTCGAAATCGAAGCTCGGGACCATGCCCTGGCACAGGAAGTACACGTCCTTGGCCGGCAGCCCGAAGTGGTTCGCCTCGCTGAACGCGCGACGCGTGTCGGCATCGGTCGCGTCGCTCGTCATCACATACCACGGAATCGCAGCGCCGATCCACGACCGCAGGTGCCGGATCTTCTGCGCCTGCTGTTCGAACAGCGAGCGGCCGGTCACCGGCCCAAGCGGAAACAATCCCTTCGGCCCCGAAAAGCCCAGGCGGCTGCCCTGGCCGCCGGCGACGACCATCAGCGCGACGCGGCCGTCGCGGAGTAGCGCTTCGCCGCGCTGCCGCGCCGCCGCGCGGCGCGCTGGATCGCCCCCGTGCTCCGGGAGCGCCTCGACCACTGGCGCCTCGAGCTTCGGAGGGCCGGCTGGCGGCCGCTGGGTAGCGCGAAAGCCGCGCAGCAGGCCCGGCAGATCCAGCGACGCCAGCTGTCGGGCGAGCCCGCGCTGCGCCTCCGGTCCGAGGCGATCCCAGAAGCGCAGCACGTGCCCCTGATCGTGCGCCTCGAAGCGCGCCCGCAGCTCGTGAATGTCGAGCATCGCGGCGTCTACGCTCGACACGTCGCATCCCCCGGCTTCACTGGGGGGATCCCTGTAGCACAGCGAGGCGTGTGGGAGGGGGGCGCCCGAGCTACTCGAACCGGGGACTGCCAGTGCCCCTCTACTGGCACTGGCAGCCCCCGGAGGGTTAGCGCCCGTACATCTCGCCCCATTCGACCAGCTCGCCGAGACTCCAGGGCCGCTCTGCCATCCCGCCCGCAACTGCGGGCGTTGTCTTGATCGTCCCGTGCGTGCGAACGAAGTTGTAGTGCGCGTAGTAGGTCGCCGGCGCCGCGCGCAGGTGCTCCAGGCTCTTGCTGAATGCATTGCTGAGTCGCGCAGCGCGCTTGTTACGCATCCGGAAGTGAAGGTGTTGTGACTCGACGTGGGAAGTGGTCGCGCGCTCCATGTCCGGATTGCCGCTCTCAGCGCGCTTCTCTACGGAATCAACGCGCGGCGGCGCGTACCTACCCTCGGCCTCCACGGCTGTCTCGAAGTGCTTTACGACCGTCGCCCAGTCCGGGCGATCCAATCCGGTCCCATTCCACGTGCTGAATTCAGCGAAGATCGCGCCGCGGTAGGTGTGTAGGCGATCGGTGTTGAACTGCACTTCGCCTTCGACGCGCCGCCGGAGCTGGCGCATGAAAGCGTCGGCATCGGCCATGCGGCGAGCGCCGACGTGATGGGCCGGAATCAGCTTCGAGTCGGCATCAACGGCCACCCACACCCAAGCATCGCCGACGTCCGCGGGGTCAGTCGCACGCACGCGGCCGTGGCGCTTCTGAATTAACGTCCAGAATTCGTCGCATTCGATCTGTTCACATTGGAAGCCGCGGATCTTCTCGTCCAAGAGCCGTTCGCTGGCCTTCCCCATCTCCAGCACCAACTTCCCGAGCCGCGTGCGGCTGAGGCCCGTCAGGCGCGACGTGGCGCGCAAGGAGAGCCCTTCCGTGAGCATGCTAACGGCGGCGATCTTGTGGTCGATGGGGGTGCGGCTCATGGCGTCAGCTCTCCGTGCCGAGTAGGCTCAGGTGGAGACGGGGGGAATCGAACCCCGGTGCGCAGGGTGTAAAGTCCGCGCTGGGCGCCAGCCCTCCGTCCCCGAAAGGCCCTGTCGGCTTCGCTGCTGTCGGGGCCTTTTCCACGCCGGGAGTCTGCCGTTTACACCTGTATTTGTCAAGACAAAAATTAGATAACTACACGGATCTAACTTGCACGTCACCCGATAACATGGCAACCTCAGCAATCTGGAGGAAGCGCCATGGCCGAGCAGGCACAGGTCAAAAAGCGACGTAAGGGGCGGAGCCCGTCTTATCCAGGGCTGGACTTGGAAGCCGCGCTAGAAAAGGCCCGACAGCTCTACCAGCATGAAAAGCATCACGCGGCCTCCGTCGAGACAATCCTCGGGCATTGGGATTACACCCCGAAGTCTGGTGCCGGGCTTGTGGCGATCGCGGCACTCAAGAAGTTCGGCCTCACCGAGGACCAAGGGCGCGGAAACGACCGGAAGGCGAAGCTCAGCGCACGGGCGCTGGACATCATCCATGACGACCGCGAACAGTCCGGATCTCGCCAGGCAGTCATCAAGGCGGCTGCTCTCCAGCCGACGATCCATCGTGAGCTGTTCGAGAAGTACGAAGGGAACCTTCCGTCCGACCAGAACCTTCGGTTCCATCTGCTCCGCGAGCGAGGATTTACCGAAAGCGGGGCCGACGAGTTTATCAGAGAGTTGAGGGCAACTTTTGCGTTCGCTGGTCTTACCGAATCTGATACCATGTCCGACGACGGGGAAGACAAAAACTCCCTTGGGAGAGCGTCGGGGGATGGAATGGCGGTCGCAGCAAATCCGGTGACCGAAGATCGGGACCAGGACTCCAGCATCAAGGACTTTCAGTTCACCGTCACGCTGTACGGTGGGCGACTGGCGACCATCAAGGCGCCGGTCCCGATGACGAAGCGCAACCTCGAACGCCTCAAGCGGATGATCGAGGATCAGCTCGAACCGTTCGTGGACAGCGACGACCCGCAGGCGTGAACGAGCTATCGCTAGACGGCTTCCGCCACGCGATCCGCGCCACGCACGGGTCCGAATGCCAGCTCGTCGGCCGTGAACGCGTAGACGAGTACTTCGAGGGCGAGCCGGTCTGGCAAGGCGAAGTCTTGATCTTCGACCTGCTGGACAATCCACTCTCGACGCGCTGCTACGCCTGGGAGACGAACGGGCAGGTGACGGCTGTGCTGCACACGGGACCAATCGATTCAGCGCTCAAGGCCGTGAGGGCTTCAATCTTGGCGGATGCGGAGGAGGGATCAGCCTGAGCCAGAAGCCAGCGTTATGGGTCATCGTGGGCGTACTGATCTGCACCTTCGGTTTGCTCTTCTCGGAGGGTTATATGCCCAAGCTGGGCTTCCTAGGAAGCTTATCGCGCATGGACGTAGTTCTTGCGCGTCCGCATTGCCCAGCGCCTAGCTATTGGGATTGCACCTGCGTGACGCTACCGGGTGCCCCAAAGTGCAAGCCGAAGGTTGAGAAGGTCGGCCTCGATCTCTCGCTCCCCCTAAACGTCGTTCTCTTTGTCGGGGTAGCTTCGATGGCATTCGGTGCGTACCGTCATTTCTCCAGCGGTAGAGGAGTGCGGCAATGAATCGATGGAAATGCCATGCCTGCGATGAAACGAAGACGACCGAGACGAGAATCCACCTTCACGAAGTACGATCCCATTCGAAGCCGGAGAAGAACGGTGGGAATGGGATTGTCGGTGGCCCTTGGGATCGGTCGCGGAACCGAGCCCCATCGCTCCCGGAGTGGGCCGCGGTTTGGACTTCGGCCGATCGCTTGCGCCGAGAGCGCCATCTGGCTCCCTAGGGGGACTGCCAGTGCCCCTCTACTCCTCTACTTGACATAATCCTCCTTATCGGACGTAATGGCCGTGGGCGACGCAGAGTGTGTGCACTCCACCCACCTCTGAAATCCCGGGAATCCTGACCTCGCGATGACCCTCGTGGAGTAGGATGCGGCGGCGGAATCTGGAAGGCGTGGGGGGCTGCTGGCAATGGGACACACGTGGGATGTGCTGCAGCGAGCGGAAGCGCTGCGACGGGCCCAGCGAGAGCGCGAGCAGGCGGGAGGCGACATCGTCGAGGGCGCAACCGCTGTGCAACTGGCGGAGGATCTGGCTGCCCTTCGAGTGTCCGTGCATGCGCTCGAAGATCGGATCGAGCTCGAACTGGGCGGTCTTCAAGACGAGCTGCGGCAGGCGCTCACCAAGTCGGGCGAAGAGACGGCCAGCCGGGGTCGCGCGGCCCTGGAGCGTCTGCTCGGCGAGCTCAGCCCGCTTCGGGATGCCTCGCGGCGGCTCGAGAAGCGCGTGAACTGGCTGGTGGCGTTCGCGAGTGTCGCCTCGGCGTTGCTGTTATTCCGCTGCTGACACCGGCCGCGTAGGTTCGAGGCGAAGCCGGAAAGAGAAAGGGCCGGACCCCGCTTGGAGGGCCCGGCCCTTCGAAGGACCGATCGAGAGCGACTCAGCGCGGCGGAACGCGCGTGCTGAAGTCGTTCAGGACGAAGGCCGGATCGATGCGGCACTGGGCCGGCGGTCCGAGCGTGAGGCAGCGCGCCTGGAGGTCCGCCGCGCTGGGCTGCGGGCCACCCGCCACCCAGTCGCGCAGCTCTTCCCAGCCCGCCACCAGCTCGGGCGAGGTGAAGCCGCAGTGGGTGTTGCCCGCCTCGTTGACGATCCCGACGCTCAGGTTGGAGGCCGGGACCACGTCCTGGTACTCCTTCTCGTGCTCCACGATCACGAGGCCGTCGCCGTCCGTGTGGATCGACACGATCTTGGTCGCGCCGACAGCGCCCTTCGGCGTGAAGTTCTTCTCGAGCCGGTTGTTCGCCTGGTTGTCGTAGGCGACGCGCTGGATCGCCGCGTCGACACCCGCATCGTTGTAGGTGACGCCGACGTTGCCGACGCCCTGCCCGCCGTTGAGCTTGTCGGGTGCGAAGATCAGGTTCGACAGGCTGTTGGTCGCGAACACCATGTCCGTCAACACGAAGTTCTCGGGAAGCGTCGTGACGGACATGAACAGACTGAGCCGCGCCACCTGCCCGGGCGTTCGGAAACCCGCCGGCACGAGCACGCCCGTGCAGGCGTTGACCGCTCCCGCGATCGTCGGGATCGAGAGCCCGGCCGACGGGAAGCCAGGCGCCGGCAGGCCCGTGGCGCCGCCGGGGAGGAATGCGCCGGGCACGCCCGCGCAGACGGCGTCGTAGACCAGCCGCAGGTCGATCGCGCCGTCCCACGAGCGGCCGCCCGCGAGCGCCCCGCAGATCGGATAGGCGCCGACGACGTTGCCGAGCTTCTCGACACCCTGTGCTGTCACGATGCCGCCCAAGCTCCCGCCGTGCAGGATCACGTTATTCGGCGCGCCGAAGTTCGCGTTGAACACACCGAGCAGATGGTTCAGATCCTGCTGCGTGCTGAAGAGCGTCCAGCAGCAGTTGCTGTAGCTCGACGCGGCGACGGCGTAGCCCTCGGCGAGCATCAGCGGCGCCAGCGCCCCGAGGCTCGGGTTCGCGGCGGGCGCTCCGAAGTCATGACCGTGATTGTTGATGACGAGATCGCCGTTCCAGACCGTCGGTACCGTGATCTGATAGAACGCTCCGAGCTTCTGGCCGGTGATCGTGGTGTCGGCGAGCGCCGACATCGGGGCCGACAGCGCCACAGCAGCGAGCAGGCCGAGCAGGATTCGCGATCGCATGAGCATCCCTCCTACGACGGCGCGGGTGTGCGGCGTCGGCCGCGCATTATCTCCCCCTCACCGACGGAGATTCAAGAAGATTCTGGCGTTCCCAGCGGCCCGCCGGGGTGCGGGGGCGATTTTCGAGCGGGGATTCCCCTTGGGGGGTCGTCGCCCCGGCTCTCAGGGGATCGACGGCGTGCCCGCGAGCGTGTGGAAGCCCATCTCGTCCTGCTCGATCGGTCGGCCCGCGGCGAGCTCTTCCGCGCGCGCGCGTGCCTCGAACGCGCGCTCGAGGAGCAGGTTGCGCTCGTACAGCGTCTGTAGGTCGAGCCAGACCTGCGGATCCTCGGGTGCGAGCTCGGCGGCGCGCTCGAGGTGTGGGAGCGCCTGAGCGTGGTCGGTCATCAGGGTGAGGAGACGACCCAGGTGCGAGCGCGGGACCCGATCGTCCGGATCCGCCGCCACCGCCTGCTCGAAGAGCTCGAGCGCCTTCGCGATGTCCCCTTCCTTCCACACCTCGAGGGCGAGCCCGTCGAGCGCCCGGGCCGATTCGCTGGGCATGTGGCTCGCCGCCGCCGGATCCGGCTGCGGCAGCTCGACCGGCGGCGTGGCCTCCTCGCGGGTCGTCACCCTCTTCTGGAGCTCCCAGGTTTCGGTCTCACCCGACTCGGGATTCTGGACGCGCATCTCGACCTTCTCGTCGAAGGGCAGCGGCTCTCCCTCAGCGACGACCCGCGGCTCGCGCGGGCTCGCGAGCCAGACGACCGCAGCGAGCGCGAGCAGCGCCAGCGCGAGAGTGCCCGCGAGCGTGCGGCGGCTCATGCCGGGCCCCTGCTCCGCAGGCGGTCGACGTGGGCCCTCCGCCGGCGTTGCAGCCCCGCGAGCAGCAGCGCACCGGACGCGAGCCCGGGCACGATCGACGCCGGCTCGGGCAGCGCGCGGAACGCGAGATCGAAGGGCCCATCGAGCCCGCCGCTGCCCGACGCGACGAAGACCCCGAGGAAGGTGCCCGTCGCGCCGTCGTAGCGGCGCACCGCGTCGTCACCCTGGCTCGTGACATAGAGCTCGCCGTCGGGCCCGAACGCGAGCGCGGTGGGTCCGTCGAGCCCGCCGGCACCCGCGGCCACGAAGGTCGAGACGTAGGCGCCCGTCGTCGCGTGGAAGGCCCGCACCTCGCTCGGGAAGAACGACGCCACGTAGAGCCGCCCCTGATGGAACGCGAGACCGTAGGGATCGACGGGTCCGCCGCCGTTGCCGGTGACATCGACGAAGACTCCGAGGAAGTCACCGGTCGTGCCGTGGAAGCGCAGGATCTCACCGTTGCCGCTCGACACGTAGAGATGGCCGTCCGGTCCGAACGCGAGGCTGCGCGGGTTGACGAGGCCGCCCGAGCCCCCGAGCACGAACGCGCCGAGCGGGAGCCCGGTCGCGGGATCGATGCGGCCGACGCCGCCGTCGCCGAAACAGGTGACGTAGAGCTTGCCGTCGGGGCCCCAGGCAACGTCGATCGGCAGCAAGAAGCAGGGGCTCGTGAGGCTGCGCAGCTGAGTGCCCGAGGTCGCGTCGTGCTCCAGCACCTTGTTGTCGCTCAGGCTGGCGAGGTAGAGCTTCTCGCCGTCCGGCGAGAACGCGAGCCCCCCGTCGAGCACCGGCGAGATCCCGCGCGCCGCGACGCCGGTCGGGTCGCCGGCGGCGTCGAAGTAGAGCACCGCGTTGGCGGCAGGACTGGCGACCAGCAGCGTGCTGCCGCTCCACTCCGCGTCCTCGGGACCCGTGAGCCCGCCCGCGCCCGCCGCGACCAGCGGGGTCACCGCGAGCGTGCCGAGATCGACCTGCACGACGGTGTCGGAGCCGCAGCCCGTCACCGTAAGGCTGGCATCGGGGGCCAGCGCGAGCCCGCACGGCGAGACGACCCCCGCCGACGCGGGCAGCACCACGCGGTCGAAGTTCCAGGTCCCGGCGCTCAGCAGGTACTCGAGCACCCGGTGCGAGCCCGAGTCCGCGATCAGCATGCGCGTCGTCGAGCGGAACAGCAGGCCGGTCGGCGTCGAGAGCCCCGTCGAGATCACCGTCGTTCCGCTGCCGCCGCCGGTCGGGAAGCGCACGACGCGGTTCCCCTCGCTATCGCTGGCGTAGACGTGTGCGCCATTGACCGCCACGTCGCCAAACTCCGCGCCCATTGTCGTGCCCACCGTGGTGAGCGTGCCCGCCGGCAGCGCCAGCGCCTTCACGCTGTCCGTCGTCTCGGCGAGGATGTCCTTCGGGTCGCCGAAGAAGAGCGTCGCCCCCGTCGCGTCGAACGCGAGGCCGCGCGGGCCGTAGAGCCCCGTCCGCAGCGCCGGCAGGATCACCAGGCCCGTCGCGGTGGTGTAGCGCCAGATCTCGCCGGTCGCGCCGCTCGCGACGTGGAGGACGCCGTCGGAGGGCCGCAGCGCGATGCCGCCCGGGTTTACGAAGCCCTGGGTGATCGTCTCCGCCACGACGCGCTCGTAGGCACCGCTCGCCGCGTCGTACTCGAGCACGGACTGCCCGACCTGTCCGACGACATAGAGCCCGTCCGCGCTCGCGGTACGGGCCGCGAGCACGAGCAGCAGCAGCGGGAGCGAGACAGCGCGTCGCACGGGGGATCCGGGTGCGAGGCATTCTACACGTTCACGATCCGGCCCATGATGACGGGGACGATCCACCGGGTCGGGCTGGCTCAGCCTGCTCGGGCGGCTCCTCACGAGCAACGCGCTATTCGGCGGCCGCGCGCAGCTCGAGGCGCTGCGCCTTCTGCACGTCGGAGAGCGGCAGCTCGGGCGCTTCGCGCTCGAGCCGTTCGTAGAGCGCCAGCGCCGCGGTGTTTTCCCTGGCCAGCGCGCGGCAGCGCGCGGCGTCGGCCAGCGCCCACTGGCGCAGCGGATAGTCAGCGAGCTGCGCGGCGGCCTCGTGGCGGCCGGCGGCATCGGTCCAGCGACCCGCGGCTTCGAGACGCTGCGCGAGCTGCTGGAGCATCATGCCACGCACGGGGCCGTCGGAAGGCGCGTCGGACAGCGCCTGCTCGAGCAGTCCGATCGCCTCGTCCCCGCGGCCACCCTCGCTGGCGAGACGCGCCTGCTCGAGCGCCGCCAGCGCTCCGGCCACCGTTCCGGGATGGGTCGCGGCGACCACCGCATAGCGCTGCTCGTATTCGGCGCGGATCTGCGACGCGGCCTCGCGATTGGCGAGCTCCGGAACGTCGATCGCCCCGGGCGCCGCCCCCATCGCCGAGAGGAAGTCCGTGCGCGTCTGGGCCAGGGCGTTCGACGCCTCCTGCTCCGCGCTGTTGCGGGCCGAAACGATCCAGGCACCGATCCCCGCCACGACGAGCAGCGCGGCGATCGCCGCTGCCACCGGGCGCAGGTTCGTCTGGAGCCACTCGCCCAGCCGGTCGGCCGCGGATTCGAGCTCGCCGAGCATCTCTGCCGCTGCGCCGTGGTCCCGTCGCGCCATCCGCTCCCCGTCCTCCCGTCAGCCTGCCGTCGACCCGCCGCGAGCGGGGCGGCGAGTGTATCGCGCACCGGGATCCGCGCTCTCAGCCCCGGTGCGCGGCCCGCTCCGAGCGCGCCCGCAGACGGATCCGCACCGGAGTGCCCGCGAAGTCGAACGCGTCGCGCAGGCGGTTCTCGAGGAATCGGCGGTAGGCCGGCATCACCGCGTCGGGCTCGGTGCAGAACAGCGTGAACGTCGGCGGGCGCACCCCCGTCTGGGTGGCGTAGAAGAACTTGAGCGGCCGCTTGCGCGATCCCCGCTGCGCCATCGCCGGCTCGTGGCGACGCACCGCGCCCTGGAGCCAGCGGTTCAGCTCCGCGGTCGGGATCTGGCGCCGCGACGTCTCTTGCAGCGTGCGGACGTGCTCGAACAGTGCGCCGATGCCGGCACCGGTCTTCGCTGAGACGGCGAGCACCCGCGCGTCGGCCATGAAGCGCAGGCCGTGCGCGATCCCGTTCCGCACCTCGTCGCCGCGACTCGAGCCGCGCAGGCGATCCCACTTGTTGGCGAGAATCAGCGCAGCGACGCCGCGATCACGGGTCAGGCGCCCGACCCGTGCGTCCTGGTCGGTGAAGCCCTCATCGGCGTCGACGAGCAGGAGCGCCACGTCGGCCCGCTCGAGCGCGCGCACCGCCATCAGTGCGCTGACCCGTTCGGCGGTCTCGTGGCGGCGCCCCTGGCGCCGGAGACCCGCAGTGTCGACCAGCGTGTAGCGATGCCCGTCGCGCTCGAGCGCGACGTCGATCGCGTCGCGCGTCGTCCCGGGCAGCTCCGAAACCACCACGCGTTCCTCACCCAGCAGCCGGTTGACGAGCGAGCTCTTCCCGACATTGGGCCGGCCGACCACCGCGATGCGAATGCCCGGGTCGTCCGCGACCGGGGTCTCTTGCGACGGCGGCAGCAGCGCCACCAGCTCCTCGAGCGCGTCCCAGGCGCCCCGCCCATGCTCGGCCGAGATGCCGCGGGTGCGCTCGAAACCCAGCCCGTGAAATTCGCCGACGCGGTCGAAGTGCGCCGGCACGTCGACCTTGTTCACCGCAAGGCTCACCGGCTTCGCCGTCCGGCGCAGCGTGCGCGCGAGCTCGACGTCGTCGGGCAGGACGCCGCTCTGGCCATCCGTCACCCACAGGATCGCGTCGGCGTCGCGGATCGCCGACCACGCCTGAGCCTGGACCGCCGCCGGCAGGCCGGCCTCGGCCTCGGAGTCGAGGCCCGCGGTGTCGACCACCAGCACGCGCCGATCCGTCACCTCCACTTCCTCGGCGATCCGGTCGCGCGTGATCCCGGGGCGGTCTTCGACCAGCGCGCGGCGATGGCCGGCGAAGCGGTTGAAGAGCGTGGACTTCCCGACGTTGGGTCGCCCGACGATCGCGATGATAGGCAGCGCAGCGGACGACATGGCGGCTCCGGGGCGCGGAAGAGTACCGTTCGCGGCGGGGGACGGTCGATGGCGGGCGCGGCGCGGAAGCCCACGGCGCGAGCACGGCACAGCCGAGCGATCCGCTCCGCCGCAGCGCTGGCCGTCGCGGTCGGGCTCGCGGCACCGGCCGCCGCGTCTCCGGCGACGCTCCGGCGCTCGCTCCAGAACATCGCGTTCGCCCCGCTCGACCTGGCGCTCTCCCCGCTGGTGGCCGCGCAGGCGATCGCCCGAAACATGCAGGCGGTGGACGACCCGACCGCGGTACGCGTGCTCTTCCTCGTGCCCGGCCTCGGCTGGAACCTCGGCGTGCAGGCGATGGCGGCGGCCGTGCGGGAGATCGCGGGGCTGCTCGAGCTGGTGCCGGGTGTCGGCCTCGCGTTCACCGCCACCGATTGGCCGCCGCTGTTCGATCCGGCCGAGAGCGGCCGCGCGCTGGTCGATGTCGAGACGCGCGCCGTCGACTTCAGGATCGGGGTGGACTACACGACGCTTCCCGCTGCGAGCTAGATCCGACTTCGCTCGGCTTCGCCTCGCTGCGCGCGGCCTTCGGCCGCTTGCTGCGGGTCCGCCGCGAGAAACGCGCCGACCAGATCGGCGATCGACGCCGCATGGGCCGGATCGACCCATACCGCGTCGGGCACCCGCCGCAGCCAGGTGAGCTGACGGCGGGCGAACTGGCGGGTGTCGCGGCGCATCGCGTGCAGCGCGTTGGCGAGCGTGTCCGTTCCCTGCATCACGGGCACCACGTGCCGATAGCCGATCGCCTGCATCGGGCGAAGGTCCGGTCGATAGCCCGCCTTGACGAGCTCTCGCACCTCCTGGAGCAGGCCCGACTCGATCATCGCCTCGCAGCGGTGGTCGATCCGCGCATAGAGGACGTCGCGGTCGAGCTCGAGCGCGAGGTGCAGCGTGCGGTACGGGGAGTCCTCGAACCCGTGCGCGCCGCGCACGCGGCTGGTCGGCCGACCCGTCTCGGCCGCGATCTCGAGCGCGCGCACCACGCGGCGCGTGTCGTGGGGATGGATCCGTGCCGCGGCCTCCGGGTCGCTCTCGGCGAGGCGCCGGTGCAGCCGGCCCGCGTCCCCTGCCCGCTCGGCGCGTCGGTGCTCGGACTCGAGGCTCTCGCGCAGCGCCGCGTCGGCCGCGATGCCATCGACCAGTCCGTGCAGGACCGCGCGGATGTAGAGGCCGGTCCCCCCGGTCAGGATCGGCACGCGGCCGCGGGCGTGGATCGCCGCGATCGCCTTCCGCGCGGCGCGCGCGTACAGGCCGGCGCTGTACGGCTCGTCGGGCGCCACCACGTCGATCAGGTGGTGCGGCGCGCGCGCGCGATCGGCCGGGGTCGGCTTCGCGGTACCCACGTCCATGAAGCGGAACACCTGCATCGAGTCGGCATTCACGATCTCACCGCCGAAGCGGAGCGCGAGATCGATCGCGAGCCCGGTCTTGCCCGCCGCGGTCGGCCCGGTGACGACGACGACGGGCGGGCGAACGGCAGTCGTCTGGACGGCGGCGGTCGACACGGCGCAAGCCTAGCCCGATCCGGAATCCAAGTAGGGTGGGCAAAGCGCAGCGTGCCCACCGGCGCCGCGTGGGCAAACGAAAGATCGTTTGCCCACCCTACCGGCGGCCGAAGCGCCGCTCGATCTCAGCGCCGGGGAACGGCACGACGACCGGGCGGCCGTGCGGACAGGTCGGCGCCCACGGGATCGCGTCGAGCGCGTCGAGCAGCGCGCGCTGCTCGCGCGGATCCAGCGGGTCGCCTTTGCGACGCGCGGCGTGGCAGGCCAGCGTCGCGAAGCTGCGGTCGGCCGCGTCGAGCGAGCGCACGTCGGAAGCATCGACCGAGCCCCCGCCCTCCGCGGTGAGCCACGCGTCGGCGAGGCTGCGGACGAGACCCGCCGGGTCGCGGCCCGCCAGCAGCGCCGGCACCGCGCGCACTGCGAGCGTGTCGTCGCCGAACGGCTCGATCTCGAAGCCGAGCCGCGCGGTGTCGTCCAGCCGCTCGACCAGCACCGCGAGCGCGCGCGCCTCGAGCTGGACCGCGAGCGGGCCGAGCAGGCCCTGGCGCTCGACGCCGCGCGCGAGCCAGGACGCGCGCAGCTGCTCGTAGAGCACGCGCTCGTGGGCCGCGTGCTGGTCCACGAGCAGCAGGTCCTGCTTGCCCTCGACCACCAGGTAGGTCGCGAGCAGCTGTCCGAGCAGGCGCAGGTCGCCGAAGCGCATGCGCGCGGCCTCCGCGGTGACGCCGACGGCCGGGTCGCCGGGCGCTGCGAACAGCCAGTCGGTCGCGGCAGCGGGGGTGCCCGCGGCCCGCGCAGGCTGCGACGCCGACGGCGTGGACGGCTCCCGTGGCGATTGGGGCTCTCGGGCCGGGAGCGCCGCCGACCTCCCGGCGTCGAGCCAGCGGCGGCTCTCGAGCCCGCTGCGGACGGCGTCGCGCACCCAGCGGTGCGCCGCGCGCGGGTCGGCGAAACGCACCTCCCACTTGGCGGGATGCACGTTCACATCGACCGCCTCGGGGGGCAGGTCGACGAACAGCACCGCGCTCGGGAAACGGCCGCGGGGAAGCACGTCGCGGTAGCAGTCCACCAGCGCGTGCTGGAGCACGCGGTCGCGGACCGGGCGCCCGTTGACGAATAGGTACACCCCCGACAGGTTGCTGCGGTGCCGGTCGGGCCGCGACACCCAGCCGTGGGTCCGGACGCGCCCGTCCGCGACATCCACCGCCA
>Ga0184637_10001263_pt1 | contig 17410 bp, 17 predicted proteins | sample PLM3_127_b2_FD_133143 | JGI IMG/M metagenome (GOLD analysis project Ga0184637, IMG submission 133143) | Groundwater sediment microbial communities from an aquifer in East River, Colorado, USA - PLM3_127_b2 | ecosystem: Environmental > Terrestrial > Soil > Riparian zone | place: USA: East River...
CGCCAGGCGGTGAGCTGCAGCCGATGGCGGTCGGGGTCGAAGAGCGAGCAGGTCACCTCGCCGACCGAACGGACGCCCATCTCCGTCCGGTAGTTCGGGCGGATCCAGCCACGCTCCTGAATGCGCTCGAAGACCCGCTCGTAGTCCTCGAACGGAAGCATGAAGTTACGATGTTGGGCTGGCCCGTCCGGCTTCACGGTGGGAACCTGCACGAGCACGACGTATCCGCCGTCGGCGGTCTGGAACGTCGCATTCGGCGTCGGGTCGGCCGGCCAGAGGTTGCGCCCAACAGGCTTGAGCCCGAGATCATCGCGGTAGAAAAGCTCGGATCGGTCGATATCCGAGACCTCGAGGAGCATCTTGAACCAGTGGCGCTTCGTCAGATCAGACATGTCAAACCTCCGCCGTGACCGGATACCTCGGGACGCTCAGCTCGAGGAAGTTGCTCGCCGGGTCTTTGAAGTACATCGAGCGCTCCGCCGGGCAGGGGGCCGCGTAATCGATGGGCCCCTCGAACGGCACGCGGTAGCGCGTCAGGACTTCGACTGCCTTCTCCATCTGGTCGTTGGTCACCGGCAGCGCGAGGCGCGGACTGCCGACGAGCTGCTCCGGTGGAGGCTCCTGGACGTGCTCGTGATGGAGGAAGATCGGCAGAAGCGCCTCGCCGAACTTCACACCGGTGTGTGGCGAAGGCAGGATCCCCGCGACGTCGTGCAGCTCCTGGCGTTTCGCCGTCTGCGATCTTGCCTGCAGGACCTCCTCCAGGCTCATGTACGTCATGTCGGTAATCTCGGCGTCTCCGAGTATCTCGCCCAGGATCGTGCCGTAGAAGTGCAGCGCCAATGGGATGTCCGTCACGTTGATCACGCAGTGGTCGAACTCGCTGAAGGTCTCCACCCAGCTTTCCTCCGAAGAACGTCGTAGTAGGAACGATTCTAGGGAGGCGCCGGGACCGCAGTCAATGATCCTTGGGGATAGTAGGTAAGGCGCGGAAAAACTGCCGCAGTCCCCGTGCTGCAGCCTGGAGGCCCGGCAGTGAAAAGAGTGGTTCCGCGAAGAACGGCGCCCATCCGTCACATGTGCTGGAGCGCAAGCCGCGTCAACGATTTCACACCGGCGGCCTCGCCTGACCGCCTAGACTCAGACAAGCTGCTTCGCGTGGCGTCCAGGCGCGGGATTCGCAGCGCCCCTCGCGTCGCGCTTACGTGGCTCGCCCCACGGAACGGCGGAGCCGATTCTCTAGCGACGGAAAGACATGGCCGCATCAGTCCCGAATGGAAAGGCGGAACTAGCCTTCACCTACACGCGTGAATCGTTTGTGGAGGCGGCACGGGCCTTAGCACGTGCGCGGTACGGCCGACTTGGCAGCATCATACAGAGCTTCCTCCCGTTGGCCGTCTTCGGACCCTGCTTGATTCTTTTCATCGTCCTCAGCGTCGAGCCTGTGATCTTTCTGTACATTGCCGGACACCCAATGCGAGCGCCCTGGTACGTGATGGTGGGTTTCTATCTGCTTCTCATGTGGTGGGGATTGAAGCCGTTGGTCGCTACGATGCGTTTGCGACTAAAGCGGCGTATCAAAGGATTCGACGATGACGAAAGATGGCTAGGGAGTCAGTCCTGGGCAGTCAGCGACGAGGGGGTAGAAATCAAGGGGGCGGACCATCGGACATTGCTCCACTGGAACTACTTCAGCGCGGTAATCGATGCGCCTACGTCGTACCTGCTGCCCGTCCGCGGTGCAAAGAACCAGTGGCATTACGTGCCGAAGTATGCGTTTGCTTCCGGTGACGACGAGGATCGTTTCCGCACCATCGTCAAGCGTAACGCCGAGCTCGTAGGGGCCGCCTAGGGGAGACCAGCCACGAAAAACTGCCGCTGTCTGCGACATGAACTTGAGCTGGACGCGTGGAGCTGAACGCCTGTAAGCTGCGCATCCTGTATCTGGAGGTAGGGCTGGATGCGCGGAGCTGCGGGTCGCGATGCTGGAATTGGCGATGCAGGAATTACTTGGGAAGCTTTCACATGAACAGCCGGGCGTTCGTGCTTACAGTTAAGCACGGGCCGGAATTCGCTTTGCTTGCTTAGACCTGTAATTGAGCGTCACCGTGGGTAGAACCGCACATCTAGAAGTTAGCCTTACACCAGACGAGATTCTTTCATCCGTAAGGGCTTCTATCGGCCCCGAGTACTGGAGCTTTACACCCTCGGGCTACAGCGGAAGCGCTGAGTTGTTCGGCACATTTAGCCGAGATGGCTTTCGCATTCAGCGCCGACACATCTTTGCGAGCGCTTTCAATCCGCACCTGTATGGGAAAGTCGAGCCCATCTCCGGAGGCTCGCGGATCAGCCTGCATTTTGACCTTCATCCCATTCCGCGTTTTCAGCGTGCAGTTCTGGTAATCGCTGCAATCGCTTCCGTCGCGGTCTTCGTGCCAGCCGGTCTGCTGGAAGGTCAGCTGGAGGCTGCGTTCTACCCTCTTGCTGGGTTTGCCGCCCTTCTCGGAGTGATGAAACTAGAGTGGCAGCTACGATTTCGAGATGATGAGGCCATTCTTCTTCAGCATGTGGAAAGGCTATTTCGCGCCGTTCATCCGGATTGACCGTCTCACGCGGCGCTCCTAGACTCGGCGACTCGGCGGGTGTTGTCAGATCTGTTGCCAGCCGCTCCGAACGCAGTGACCCGTCAATTTCTTCGTTAGAGATGGCTACCAACTGGCCATCAGCGAGCTGTTCGAGTTTCTCTCAATGGGGCGGGAGACGAATTCAACCGCGAGACAGCTCGCTTGGAAGGCATCAGAAGATGTCCGGATGCAACCGGGCCGATTCCGTCTCGCATTCCGGGTGAGGTGTACCGCGCGGTTCCCCTAGCGCGCCTTTATCGGTATCAAGCGGTTAAGCTCAGCGCGAACTTCGGCTTCCGTCCGTTCGCCATAGCCAAGCTCGCCGAGGAGAATCCAGATTCGATCGGACAACTCGATTACCGCAGTTTCGTTGGAGTCAGCGGTTTCCTGGACATGTGTGTCTAACCACGCCTGCAGCTGCTCCAGGCTGGTCGTCCCACTGAGGTAGGAACGGACCTTGGATTCGAGCTGGGATGAAAGCGACATTTGAACCCCAACGGATCTAGCTTAGCACGGCGCAAGGTCTGCATTTGGATGCTGCGCGAGCTGTTCAATGACGGCCAGTACGAGGAACGAGTCCTAGGCGGCGAGTTGAACCGGAGAGTCACGCGGTCCTACCAGACGCCCCTGAGCGGTCGGCATCCAGTCGGAACCGTGAGCAGGTTCTACGAATACCTGGAGGCAGACGGTACTGTGGTCGCGAAAGCGTTTCATCATGACCGGCCGGCCGACCCCTGGAGGCCCGACCCCAAATGGCTGCTGGTCGAGCGAGATATACTTGTGCCTGCGCACGCCGATCAAGAGACTTGCGCCGATTGCGCAGCCTTTCGCCCGATGCCCCAGGGCACCTAGCGCTCCACGGTTCTTCCGATGCCCGGCTATATGCCGCGACCCGAGGCCTCTCACACACACTCGATCGGCGCAGAAGCGACGCGACTACGGTGGATTGCTCAGCGAACGCGGCCGCCGAGGAACGTCAGCGCGTTCCGGTAGGCGATGTCCTCTTTCGCCTCCTGGTCCAGGTCCTCGCGTTCGAGGAGCAGGTCGATGTGCGTCGTCCTGATCTCGTGCAGCTTGTCGGGCTTGTGGCCGCGGCCCGTGATGTCGCCGTGCGGATAGTCGGTGCCGAGCATGAGGTTCTTCGGCGGGAAGCGCTGGCACAGGTGGCCGAGCGATTCTTCGGTCGGATCGACCGTCACGTAGATGTTCGATTGCAGGTACTCGGTCGGGTGCTTCTTCGTCGACCGACCGGAGGCTGCGTCGTACTCATAGGTCAGCACGAGGCGATCCCAGGCCCACACCAGCCACGTCGCCCCTGCCTCGCCGAGACAGAACTTCAGGTTGGGAAAGGCGTCGAAGGCGCCGCTGTAGATCATCGAGCAGGTGATGACGAGGTAGTCCGCCAGGGTGGCGACGAAGAAGCCCCATCCGGCGCCGATGCGCTTCGGGTCGACCGCGCTTCCCCAATCGCGGCTGTTCGCGTGCACGCTGATCGGGACGTTGTGCTCATTCGCGAAATGCCAGAGGGGCCAGAAGTGCGGATCGTCGAAGTTCTTACCGCCCTGCGCTGACTTCATGAAGAAGGTCTGGAATCCGGCGTCGAGGGCGCGCTCCGCCTCCTCGAGGCTCGCTTTGATGTTCTGTGTGGGGAGGACCGCGCTCCCGATGAACCGGTCGGGATGCGCCTGCAGCACCTTGCCGACCGCATAGTTCGAGGATCGACACATCTCGGCGGCGAGCCGCGGCTCGATCTCGTACTGGTATTGGCCGAACTCGGGATTCAGCAGCTGCTTCTCGATCCCCAGGGCATCCATGTCCTTCAGCCGAACTTCCGGGTCGAAGTCGCCCGCCATGCGCTTCCGCGGCAGCAGCGTCCCGCTGCGCTTCGCAACCTCCTGCCCGGCCGAGAGCACAAGGCCCACCTTGCCCTCGCCCTGGGGCAGCCAGGCGGGCGTGAAGTGTCGGAGGTCGTCCGGCACGTAGTCGAACTCGTCGACCGGCGCGAAATGGGAATCCATGTCGATCAACCGCATCGGATCTCCTCCTCAGGTTTTGGGATTTACCCTACTGGACCGCGCCCTCCGCGCGTAGGTCGCCCAGCTCGTCCGCCGTCAAGCCCAGGATACTCCCCAGCACCTCGTCGGTATGCTGGCCGAGCCCCGGGGACTGCTCCTCGACGCTCGTCGGCGTCGCGGATAGATGAATCCACGGGGCGACCAGCGTCGTAGGCCCCGTGGTCGGATGCTCCCACTCCACGAACGCCCGACACTCCTGGAGGTGCGGGTCCTGAAAGACTTCGCTCATCGAAAGCACCGGCCCACCGAAATACCCCAGGTCGCGCAGCCCATCCCAGACCTCCTGCCGGGTCTTCTTGCTCGCCCATTCCCGGATCATCTCGTACAGCTCCGTGGCGTGCTGCCGCCGCGCTGCCGCTGTGCCGAAGCGCGAGTCGTCGACGAGCTCGTCCTTGCCCAGAAGGCGGGCAAGCCTGGGCCAGACCTCATCTGTGACCTCGCTCATCCGCAGCGTGAAGTACCCATCCGCCACCCGAAAAGGCTGGGTGCCGACCTTGTTGCCCGTGAAGTGACTCGTGGAGCGAGCTGGTCAGGAAGCCGAGGACCGCCTCCTCCTGCATCGAGACGACGATGCGCTGGCCCTCACCGGTGCGCTCCCGGGCGTGGAGCGCGGCCAGGATGCCGACGGCCAGGCTGATCCCGGCCGCCTCATCTCCGATGCCCAGCGGCTTCGTCCCCGGCGCGCCGCTGTACCCCCAGGCAGTGTCGGTCCAGCCAGCCATGCCGTTATTCGTGCCGGCGTTGTTGCCGTAGGACGCATACGGCCCGGTCTCACCGTACCCGCGTGAACACGCGTAGATCAGCCGCGGGTTGAGGGCCTTGAGGGAATCGTAATCCAGGCCGAACCGCTCCATCGTGCCCAACCCGAAATTTTCCACGACCACGTCCGAGCGAACGATGAGCTCGCGCGCCAGGTCGACGGCGGACGGCTTCTTCAGGTTGAGGACGACGCTCTTCTTGTTCGTGTTCACGACGAGGAACTCGTAGCCGTCCACCTCGGCGTCCGGCGGCATCCAGATACGGCGAAAGGAGTCAGCGGAACTCGGGCAGCACCCGCCTGCCGAGAAGCTCGACGGTCCGCACCGCGTGCTCCGGGGCGATCTCCTGGGGACACAGGCGTGCCATGATGTGCGTGACGCCAGCCTTCTCGTATCGTCTCAGCCGCTCGGCGACCTGCTCGGGCGTCCCGACGAGGCAGCGACTCTCGTCAAATTCGTCGAAGAGCTCGGCGGTCGTCTTTGACCCGATCGTCGGGTCTCGTGGCATCTGCGCCCCCAGGCGGGCATAGACACCGAGCACCTCGCCGACGGGCCCCACGGCGGCGTCGCGCACCTCCTTTTCGGTTTCCGCGACGACCGTCAGCCGATTCGTCGCGACAACCGCGCTGGCTGGGTCCTTGCCGCGCGCGGCGAGGGCGGCTCGGTACCGTTCACCCATCTGCACCAGGTGGTCGAAGGACTGCGACGTCGATCCGATGTAGCCATCACCCCACTCGGCAGCGCGCTCCGCGGAGCGCTGGACGGAACCGCCAACCCAGATCGGGGGGCCGCCCGGCTGGACGGGATAGACCCCGATGCCACCCTCCACGGACACGCCCTTGCCAACGAATCCATCTTTCCCCGACCACAGCGCGCGCAGCGCGGCGAGCACGTCGTCCGCGTACTGGCCGACGGGTTCGGCGTCTATGCCGTAGCGCCGCGCCAGCTCCGGGCGGCCGAGCCCGACACCAAGAATGAGCCGCCCACCGGAGATCTGGTCCAACACGGCGGTCTCGTATGCCAGCTTCAGCGGATGCCAGGTCGGCAGCAGAGTGACGACGGTACCTAGCCGCATGCGGGTCACGGGTGCGAGCGCCGCGAGGACGAGGAGTGGGGCCGGGGTGTGCCCCCACTGCGGACGGAGGGAAGGCCCCTCGCCCGTGGTGACAGAGTCGAACCCGTACCGGTCGGCGGTCGCGATCACCTCGCGATAACGATCCATCTGTTCGTGGATCGTTCGCGTGGGAGTGGCGAAATCGAGCACGAGCCCGAACGTAAGACTCACGGTCTTTCAACCTCCTCGAGCGACCGCGGCGCGGGCCGGGCGGACCTCAGACGATGCCCGCTTCGGCCAGCTCCTTGATCCTGGGCGCATCGTACCCGTAGCGCGCGAGAATCTCTTCGGTGTGCTCGCCAAGCACCGGCGGCGCCGACTCATAGCGTATGGGCGTTCCCCGCAGGTTCACCGCGTTCGCACTTACGCGCACCCTGCCCATCTGGGGATGGTCCATCTCGACGGCCGTGCCATGGTGCTGGATCTGCGGGTCCGCAAAGACCTCCGCCATGTCGTAGAGCGGGCCAGCGGGCACGTCGTGCCTGCGAAGCTCGTCGATCCAATGCTGCCGTGGCGCCGTCGCGAACACGTCCTGACAGATCTGATGGAGCGCGTCGTAATTCTTGATCCGGTCCACGCGGCGCGCGAACCGAGGGTCCTCCTTCAGCTCGGGCCTGCCGATCGCGTCAGTCAGGCCCTCCCAGAACTTGGGGGGCGAGGACAGATGGAAGACGAGCGGCTTGCCATCCCCCGCGACAAACGCGGACGCCAGGTTGGGCCGCTCAGCCTCGCGGGGCGGCAGCTGCCCGGTCATGAGGTAGCGCGTCGCGGGAATCCCCACGAAACAGGCGATGGTCTGCAACAGGGATGTCTCGACTCTCTGGCCGCGACCGGTCGTCGCGCGCGCGTACAAAGCGCCAAGTATCCCATAGGCCGCGTAGACGCCGGTCAGAGGGTCGGCAAACGTGAATCGAGAAGGGACCGGGTCCTCCATGTCCGTGAGGAAGCTGAGCAGTCCCCCCATCGCGACCCCGAGGGTGTCGTACCCGGGCAGGTCCCGATACGGTCCGTCCTGCCCGAATCCCGAGATCGAGCAGTACACGATGCCGGGATTCATGCTCTGTATGGTCTCGTAGTCGAGGCCCCATCGCTTCATCTGCCCGGGGCGATGGTTCTCGATGATCACGGTGGCCTCCCGGGCGAGCTTCAGGAAGATCTCCTGGCCCTCGGGCGCGGCAAGGTTGAGGGTGAGGCTCTTCTTGTTCCGGTTCAGGGCCACAAAGGTAGTGTCATACCCCACGTTCGACGTGTCACGACCGAATCCCCGGAAGGGATCCCCATTCGGCCGCTTCTCGATTTTCACGACCTCGGCCCCCATGTCTGCCAGGAACTGACCCGCGTAGGGCCCCGTGATGTAGTCCGCAACCTCCAGAACCATGACACCGTCCAGGGCCCCTGCCATGTCGTCACTCCTTACGGTTTGCTTCATTGTCGTCGCGTGCGAGCCCGGGCATAATCGTGCCACTCGAATGGTATGCGCTCGTCAAGAAATTTGGAGGTGCCCTGCGTGACAGAAGTCGCGCCGCTCGGCGGACCGGTGGCAGGGCTCAAGGTCCTGGACTTCACCCACGTATTCGCGGGACCATACTGCACGCGCAACCTCGCAGATCTCGGCGCCGACGTCGTCCACGTAGAGACCCGTTCGCGGACCGACGGCGACCGTTACCGGGCGGCAGCGAATCTGCGCAACAAGCGGTCGATCACTCTGGATCTCAAGTCCGCGGCGGGCCACGCGGTCGCGACGCGGCTTGCCACGGTGGCCGACGTGATCGTCGAGAACTTCAGCTCCGGCGTGATGCGCCGCCTCAAGCTCGATTACGACACCCTGAGTCCCGGCAATCCCCGCCTGATCTTCGTCAGCATGTCTGGATACGGCCACACCGGCCCGCGCCGCGACTGGACGAGCATGAATATGAACCTCCAGGCCTACACGGGCTTGATGCTGACCACCGGCGCGGAGGGCGACCCTCCGACCTCGATCTCCAACTCATGGAATGACTACATCGGTGGCCTGCACGCGGCCATCGCCATCCTCCAGGCGCTAACCGACCGGACAGAGACCGGCCAGGGCCGCAACATCGACCTTGCCCAGTTCGAGGGCAGTGTAGCGACCCTTGGCTCCCTGGTGATGGCGTCTGCCGTCACTGGCCGCCCGCCCCGGCGCTGGGGCAATCGCTCGAGCAACGCCGCGCCGCAGGGGGTTTACCAATGCGCCGGTGAAGACGAATGGTGCGCGCTGAGTGTCGAGACCACCGAACAATGGCGTGGCCTCGCGCGAGCGATCGGCCAGGCGGCTCTGGCCGAGGATCCGCGCCTCGCCAGCGCGGCTGGGCGCATGCGGCACCACGACGAGCTGGACGAAGCGATCGCCACGTGGACCCGCGAGCTCGTGAATACGGAGGTCGAGCAGCGGCTGCAGCAGGCGGGCGTGCCCGCCGAGCGGATGCGCCGCGCGAAGGACGTCGTCGACTCACCCGACTCTGGCCACGTCTACCGTCCGGTGCCGAGCGATCGGGCGCAACAACCGCTGGCGGCTACCTTGCCGTTCACGTTCAGCAAGAGCCCGGTGGCGGCGGTGGAAGCGCCAGACCAGCTCGGCGGGCACACGCGCGAGGTGCTCCACGACTGGCTCGATATGCCGGAGGTGGAGATCGACGAGCTCGACCGGCAGGGCGCGCTGGTCTAGACGGGAGGGTTGACGATGGCTGACGATGGCGGGCTCATCACCGACGCGATGCGCGCCTGCATCGGCACCACGAATCCGCCTGTGGAGCTGCCGGAGGAGATCGGCGCGTCTGACGTGCGTCGATTCTGCGAAGTGGTGGGCGAGACGAACCCGATTTACTGGGACGAGTCTTATGCCCGTCGCCTCGGATACCGAGGACGCGTCGTCCCGCCGATGCTCGTTGTCCAGTTCTATCGCCGAGTGGAGGATATGGAGAGCGGGGGCGGATCGCGGAGCTGGCGGCTCAGCTTTCCCCCGAACTACACCAACGTGCGGAACGCGGGCCACCAGTTCACCTGGCTGCGGCCGGTCTACGTCGGCGATCGGCTCACCCTGCACCAAAAATTGACCGATATCTACGTTCGCACCGGCCGCGCGGGCGTGCCGGTCATCTACGTGGCCTCGGAGACCGAGATCCGCACGGCGAGCGGCGAGGCGGTTGTCCGCCAGACCTCCACCACGGCGCACCTGCCGGCCGGTCCCGTGCGTGAAGGCGCCGGCCAGGCGCAAACCTGACATGGGACGAGTGCTCGACCTCACCCGGCTGCCCGCCGTGTACGCCACGCGCGTCCTCGCGGAAGAGGGCCACGACGTGATCCGGATCGAGTCGCCGGCGGGCGACGGCGTGCGGCGTCTGGGTCCATTTCTGGGTGGGGTACCGGACCTGGAAGGCGGCGCTTACCACCAGTTCTTCAACGCCGGTAAACGCAGCCTGGCGCTGGATACCGGCACGTCCGAGGGACGCGAGGTCTTCGAACGGCTGGTCGGGACAGCGGACGCGATCGTGGCGAGCGCGCCGCTCCCTATCGAGGAGCGCCTGATCCGCACCCTCAACCCACGTGTCGTGCTGGCGATCGTCGACGGAGACGACCTGCCCGAGCTGTGCGCCTACGCGCGGGCCGGCCTCCTCTCGCTGACCGGGCACCCCGGTGCCCCGCCGGTGTTGATGGGGGGACACGTCATTTACGCGGCCACGGGTACCCTGGCGATGCTTGGCATAGCCGCGGCTATGCTGGTTCAGCGGACAACCGGTCAGGGGCAGACGGTCAACGTCGACATCCAGCAATGCTTCGAGATCTTCCTCGACCATGCCGTCGAGAACTACACGGGGCGCGGACGGCCGACCGAGCGGCGCGGCCACCGGGGCGCCGTGACCCCGATCTCCGGCGCATTTCCCAGCTCGGACGGCCACTGGATGCTGAGCCTCAGCGACTCGACCGAGCGCTGGAAGACGCTGATGGAGTGGATGCAGGACCCGGTCCTCGCAGAGGATGAGTCATTGCTCGAGTACGACCAACGGCTCGCGAAGCGCGACGTGATCCTGGACCGCATCGGGGCGTGGGCCCAGGCGTTCCCCAAGGAGGAGATGGTCACCGGGGCGCAGAGTCGCCACATCCCGTCCGCACCGGTCGCCACTGCGCTAGATCTCGCGGCGGATCCGCAGCTCATCGACCGGGGTTTCCTGGTCGAGATCGACCACCCCGACTATGGCCGGATGTGGTTCCCCCGCGGCGCGATCGCAACGCTCTGGGGCCGTGACGTGCACCCCGCGCCGAAGCTGGGCGCACACACAGCCGAGCTCCTGCGCGAGCTGGGATATACGGATGAAGAGCAGACCATGCTCTTCGAAAGGGCGGTAACGTGACTGAGAGATCGATCCAGGAGCTCCAGATGTACTTCGAGGATGTCGACGTCGGCACGCAGGTGCCGGAGCGCGACTACGGGCCGCACGATCTGGTGACGGCGGTGTTCTGGGCGGGGGTCCAGGAGAACCCGGGGCTCCTCCATCTGGACCGCGATCACGCGCGGGCGCTCCGCGGCGCGAAATCCATCGTGGCCAGCGGCGCCCTGCGGCAAAGCTTTCTCGCCCGGACGTTGACTGACTGGGCCGGGCCGCGCGCCTTTCTGCGGTCCATGGAGCTTCGTCACACCGCCTCCACCTACGAGGGCGATATGCAGCGCTACGCCGCGACGGTCGTCGAGAAATCGTCCGACCCCGAGCAACCGTGGATCATCCTCGAGCTTCACGGCCGCAACCAGGACGACGAAGAGATCATTCGCGGTCGCGGTACCCTGCTCTTGCCACGTCGCGAGCAGGCGATGGAGCAACCAGTGTGGGAAGTCGAGTAGGCGGGGGTCAATAATGAAGTTCCTGGGTCTGCTCCTGACCGCGGCATCGCTGGCGTCCCTGGCCGTATCCTGCGCGCCGTCCCCACCCGTTACCGACCGGCCTGCTGGTCAATCCACTGGATCCGGCGACGCGATCCGGCCGGCGTCGACCAAGCGCATCACCGCCGCGATTCCGGCGGACCCGCCCTCGCTTTACAACGCGATGAACCCACCTGGCGTGGGGGGCCAGGGGAACGCCCTCCAGGAGCTGGCGCTTGCGGGGCTGACCATCTACGACAACCTCGGGAAGCTGCACCCGCAGCTCGCGGAGGCTGTCCCTTCCGTAGAGAACGGCCTCTGGAAATTGCTCCCGGATGGGGGGATGGAGACAACCTGGCGCATTCGCGACGGTGCGAAATGGCACGACGGCGCCCCGTTCACCTCCCAGGATCTCGTGTTCACGGCCGCTGTGGTTCTTGACCCAGACCTGCCCGCATTTTCGAACGTCAACTACCGGGCGATCGGTGCAGTGGACGCGCCCGATGCGCGCACCGTCACCGTGCGCTGGAAAGAGCCTTTTATCAACGCGGACGCGCTTTTCGCCCAGGCGCTTGCCTCGCCCCTGCCAAAGCATTTGCTCGAAACCACATATGTCAGCGCGAAAAGCACATTCACCGAGCTTCCCTACTGGGGCCCGGAGTACGTGGGCACGGGGCCGTTCCGACTCGTCGAGCTACAGCGGGGCAGCCACATGCTCTTGCGTGCGTTCGATGGCTACGTGCTCGGCCGCCCCAGAATCGATCAGGTAGAGATTCGATTCGTCCTGGACGAGGCAACCATAGTGGCAAACCTCATGGCGGGCGCGGCGGACCTGACGCTATCGCGGGCGCTGGGACCCGAGCATGGATTCACCCTGCGCGACCAGTGGCGCGAGGGCCGCGTGGAGTGGGACCAGATAGGGAGCTGGTTCGTCATGTATCCCCAGTTCGTGGATCCCAACCCCGCCGCGATCCTCGACGTTCGCTTCCGCCGGGCTCTGCTGCACGCGACGGATCGGCCCGAGCTTGCCGAGACGTTGATCGGCGACAGGGCGGGCGTGCCCTATGGCCTCGTGCATCCGACAGAGCCCGAGTACCCCGAAGTAGCGAGCAGCGTCGTCCGCTGGGACTACGACCCGCGGCGGGCGGCTCAGCTCATCGAGGCGGTGGGCTACACGCGCGGACCCGACGGTTTCTATCAAGACGCAGCAGGACGACGCCTCCGAATCGAGCTGAACGCGACTCCGAACGACGCTCACTTGAAGATCCTGGCGACCCTCGGCGATACCTGGGGTCGACAGGGCATCGAGGTCGAACAGCTCGTCATTCCGCGGCAACGCTCGCAAGATCAGGAATACCGGGCTACGTTCCCCGGATTCTCGGTGCAGGGCCACCCGGTTGGCATCGAGCGCTTCCACGGCCGCGAGGCGCGGCTCGCGTCACGGGGCTACAGCGGGCTCAACAACGCCCGGTACATGAACGCCGAGTTGGACGCCCTGATCGACCGCTACTTTTCCACGATCCCAAAGACAGAGCGGAATCGCTACCTGGCTCAAATCGTGCAGCACGTCAGCGATCTGGCGGTCGTGCTGCCATTGGCGTGGCGCGCCGATCCCACGGCCGTCGCGGCTCGGCTGGTGAACGTTGGAGCGAAGGGCCGAGACGCTACCCAGGCGTGGAACGCCCATGAGTGGGACGTCCGCTAGCCGATAGAGCCCGCGGCGTTTAGCAGCGCGGCAGCCGAGCAGTAGGGAGGAACATGGTGCTGGCGAAGGACCAGACGGCGATCGTCGGAATTGGTTGGACCGCGTTCACGCGAAACTCGCAAACGTCGACCACGTCACTCGCGGGCGAGGCTTGCTTCAAGGCGATAGAGGACGCCGGCCTCTTGCCGCGAGATATCGACGGCGTGATGTCATGGTTTCACCGGTACGCCGATGGGATCAGCCCGCGGGAGCTAGGCGAGGCCATGGGTCTGGAGTGCCCGTTCGTGCTCAACGTCGACGCCGGAGGCCACTGGATGTGCGGCGCGGTGACCACCGCTGCATCGCTCGTGAGCGCCGGGATCTGCAGAAACGTTCTGCTCTACGTCGCGCGCAATAGCTACAGCGAGGGGCGGACCCATCGAGCAGCGCAGAGCAGCGTCGGCGCGGGGACCGATCAGTTCCGCAACCCCTTCGGCCAGCATCTGGCCGCCACGACCTTCGCCATGCCCGCCACGGCCCACATGGCGCGATTCGGGACCACGACGCTTGATTTCGCGCACCTGGCCGTAACCCAGCGCAAGCACGCATCGCTCAACGCGAAGGCGCAGATGCGCAAGCCGATTACGATCGAGGACCATCAGAACTCGCGCTGGATCTCGTATCCCTATCGGCTGCTGGATTGCTGCCAGCAAACCGACGGCGCAGTCGCCATCGTGATCACCTCCGCCGAGCGGGCGCGCGACCTGCCCCATAGGCCCGTGTACATCATGGCGGGCGTGGCAGGCGAAGGAGAAACGGCGAACCTCTGGGAAACCAATGGTGTGAACATTGCGCCGAAGCTCTATCAGGCGGCGGGTGTGACGCCGAGAGACGTGAGCCTCGCGGAGCTGTACGACCCGTTCACCGGTATGTGCATGCTCCATATGGAGGACTTCGGCCTGGTGCCAAAGGGCGAAGTGGGCGCGTGGGTGACCTCGGGGAAGAATGGGCTGGACGGTGAGACTCCCGTCAACACGCACGGAGGGTTGCTCAGCGAGGCGCACATCATCGCGTTGAACCACGTCGTGGAAGCCGTGCAGCAGCTTCGACCGGAAGGCGTGATCGACGACCTGTGCGAGGGGCCGCACACATACGATCGAACGACCTGTCGCCAGGTGCGGAACCCGGAGATCGCCCTCCTGTGCGGTGAATCCGGGGGCAGCGGCATGCTGCTCAGAAAGAGTTGAGGCTGGTGAGCGAGCTCGCGAAACCTGCGCCAGTACCCGATCACGACACGCAGCCGTTCTGGGACGCCTGTAAGGAGCACGAGCTCCGCGCCCAACAGTGCACGGGCTGCGGTCGATTTCGCTGGCCTCCGCAGGGCTTCTGCCCCGGATGCCACTCCTGGGACTACGAGTGGCGGCTGCTCGCAGGTGGTGGACGGGTCGTGTCCTTCTCGGTGGTTCATCATTCGGCGGTTCCATCGTTCAAGGAAGATCTACCGTACGTTGTCGCTCTGATCGCGCTGGACGGAACCGATAACCGGGTGCAGCTCACGAGCAACGTGGTTGGCTGTGCGTGGGAAGATGTAGAGGTCGGAATGCGCGTCCAGGTCGTGTTTAACGATGTGTCGCCTGAGGCGACCCTGCCGCAGTTTCGACCCGCGGCGGCAGGAGGAGGCGAGGGTCCGCCGCGTTCCGCGTTGGGCTGAGGACCGTCCCTCGCGTTCGCGTCCCGGGCAGATCGGGCCAGCCTGATCTTCAGGCCGCCCTTGGCCTAGCGCGGTCGATCGAAAGCCGTGCCACTCAGCCCGTCAGAGCTCCTCTAGCGAGAATGTGGGGATGCGGCCCATGCGGTGCTCGGCCTTCACCACTCCGCGATGTGGAGACGGTGTGGCAGCCGACCGAAGCGGCGACCGCCCGCCGGCGTAACGACCACTGTGTCGCCCCATTGGTAGAAAAAGCGGTCAGCCGTCCGAACCGTGGGTTTGTAGATGAAGACCATGTTCTCCTGGAGCGGAACGGAAAAGTTCTTCGCCTCGCGGCTCGTGCCACCGGTGATGATCGGGCCGTCGTCGCCGGCGCCACGCCCGTGCATGGAGAGCACCGCCGTCGCGCCCGCGGCGGGGCCGGACTTCGGCGCGAGCTCCGGCCCGCGCCTTACGCACTTCTCCGCGATCTCACCCATCGGCATGCCGGGCCTCAGGTCCTCGAGGATCTCCTCGTAGAGCTCCGCGTGTAGCTTCGCAAGCTCCAGGTAGGCTGGCTCCGGATCGCCGACGGCGACGGGCGCGACGCCCTGCGAGCGGTAGCCGCCCCATGAGGCTTCTAGCTCGTTGAAAACGATGTCGCCCTCTTCGATGACGCGGTGCGTCGGGCGGTTCATCTCGCGAATCGGCTTGCGGCCCGAGATCCAGTTGATGTGGATGTTCAGCTCGGAGCCCGCGCGAAGCATGGCGTGGATGGCGTCCGCCCACAGCTCCCAGTCGCTGATACCGGGGCGGGCGGCCGCGATCTCCGCTTCTTTCCCTGTATCGATGATCTCGGTCGATCGCGCCAGGAAGGCGACTTCCTCCTCGCTCTTGACCTGGCGGACATCCCCCAGCATCTCCATAACGTTGCGGATCTCGGCGTTCGGGAACGCCTCTCGGATCTGAGCGTAGGAGCCGTGCAGGATTGTGCCCTCGGGCGTGCGGGTGCCACCGCCCAGCCCCGCGATCCCGATTACGCGTGGCTCGGGGCGCATCTCGCGCATTCGCTCGACCATCACCTTCCCGTAGTTGCGACCGGCCTCTCGGCAGTCCGTCACCCAGGTCTGCACGCCCGGCCAGCGGAGCTTGGACGTCGTGGCAGCGATCGTGACATCTCCCTCGAGGGGGAAGACCGCCGCGATGTCCGCGTCCAGGCCGCCGCCGACGTGCGTCAGCCAGCGGCTGTTCGCCTGGAAGTCCGTCGAATGACCCGTGTTCTGCGGGGTGACGATAACGTCGATCCCTTCCTCTGCCATCTTCGCCCGGACCGCACCCCATCGGCGGTCTCGCTCGGCTAGCGAGAACCGGGGATAGGGGTGAAGGCCAGGTGACCGGTCGACGTCAGCCAGACCCCGGTCGATGGTCGCGCGCCACTTCGGATCAGTCAGTGCCAATGAATCACCTCAGCTCGTGAAAATTGTGGGTCTTGCAGGTTGTGCGGACCGACTCTATTCCGGGCTCGGCACCTGGTGTGACAGGAAGATCTCCTTGCGCTCGCGTGCCGACTGCATGATGGCGAGCACAACCTCGAGCGTCGCCTCCCCCCAGCGGCCGTCGTGGAAGACCGGCCGATCGTCGACGACTGCGTCGTAAAGCTCCTGCAGCTCCGCGGCCCGGCCGCGCTCGTACTCGGTGACCGGCTCTTCCCAGGTCCGGTCGTCGCCGTAGATGTAGAGGCCCTGGAGCGATTGCCTGATGTCGCCGCGCTCGCAGCTGACGATCGTTAGGCCGAACAATGAGTGCGGTTTTCCTTCAGGATGGCCTCGCACAACGGACCCGGCGCCGCCGTAGCGTTTCTCCGACTTGATCGCCCATTCCTCCTCGGGCGAGCGCAGCTTGGCGATCACGCTTCGGGACCGGTGGTTCTTCTCGGGGTCCGAGCCAGACTCGCCCATCCACCAGGTCAGCTCGGCGGTGTCGAAGTGTGCGTACCCGCTGAACACGTTTGTGGCCGGGGTCCCGTCCTCGAACTCGATATAGGCGGACCATGCCCCCTCTGCTCGGCGCGCCGGGTCCCAGATTCCTGTCATCGCCCGCACGCTGCGGACCAGGCCTCCGCCGATGAGACGCGTGACGTCGACGGCGTGCGGGCCCTGGTTGAACACGACGTTGCCGCCCTTCGTCGAGTCGAGCTCCTGCTCCATCCGGGCCCGGTACATGAAGTCCTGGTAGTGGATCGTGGTGATCATGCATAGCCTGCCGAGCTGCCCGCTGTTCACGATCTGGCGGATCTTGCGGATCGGCGGGTCGAAGCTGTGGGTGTGGCCGCACAGGAGCTTTATTCCGTTGCGCTCGGCGGCCTCGTTCATGCGCTCGCATTCCTCGATGCTGAGCGCCATCGGCTTCTCGACGATCACGTGCTTGCCGTGCGTGGCAGCGGTGATCACGTGCTCGGCGTGGAAGTTGTTGGGCGTGCAGACGTAGACCGCGTCGACGTTCGGGCTCTTGCACATCTCTTCGACGGTCTCATAGGCCTCGCCCTCGTACTCTTGCTCGAACTTCACGCGCGCCTCGGGTCGCGGGTCGGCAGCC